>Ga0209212_1006136_pt1 | contig 13907 bp, 21 predicted proteins | sample RifGroC2_FD_183996 | JGI IMG/M metagenome (GOLD analysis project Ga0209212, IMG submission 183996) | Groundwater microbial communities from Rifle, Colorado, USA - Groundwater C2 (SPAdes) (version 2) | ecosystem: Environmental > Aquatic > Deep subsurface > Groundwater | place: Rifle, Colorado... | reverse complement strand
TGATACCTGCCCGCCATGGCCTGAGCCTCCGTAGTTCAATGGATAGAACAAGGGACTTCTAATCCCTAGATATAGGTTCGATTCCTGTCGGAGGCATAGGCGATGGCAGGCGGGAAACTGGAGACTTCCTCGCGAGGGCACCACAAGAGTACTTTTTGTTTTATTTATAAAACAAAGTCGCATTTTGAAAATTTTCGGACGGTTAGCTCAGTTGGTAGAGCATCTCGTTTACACCGAGAGGGTCATAGGTTCAAGTCCTATACCGTCCATAGATAATTTTTAACATTATGTTATTATTAAAAAAATGACGACGGTAATTATCCCAAAAGAATTAAGTGAGATCAAAGGCCTTGTGGCCGTGCCAAAAAATACTTACAAGGAATTTTTAGCGTGGCAAAAAAAGACAAAATCAGTAAAAACTTTTAAGCCTACGCTTTCAGACATAAAATCTCTTGATCGAGCCAGAAAAAATTTTGTAAAAGGTAATTATATAACACTTCAAAAATTTAAAAATGAGCTGGCAGGTAATAGTAGATAATTTTGCGAGGAAACAAACAAGAAAATTTCCTAAAAATGATTCATTTCGCATTGCTAAAATTTTGGAGGAGTTAATTTCTAACCCTTATGCCGGCGATGTGAGCAAAATGGAAGGGCGGGATGATGTGTGGAGAAGAAGAACCGGATCGTATAGAATTTTTTACGAAGTGGACACTATAAGAAAAATTATCTATGTTTTTGACATAAAACGAAGAACTTCAAAAACATATTAGATGGTTAATGTTTTTAAAAAATGTGAATATGAACTGGAAAAATAAAATAAAAGTTCTAAATTATAGACAAGGACTAGATAGATTCTACTTCGTACTTATGTTTGTGTGGTTTTTTTTAATGTATTTTACTTTTTTATCTCAAACTCTCTCTGATAAAATAAATCTTTATACGAATGATCTTGCGGGGGTAATTTTTAAGCAGGTTTTTATGTTTGCCTTACCGTTTTTTGTATATATTGTTTTGATTTGGGTGTTTAATGTTTTTTTGTGGATCATTAATGGATTTAAAGATATTGGCTCTATAATGCCAAAATCAAAAATAAAAATATTTGCTAATGAGAATGGTTTTTTTAATCTAGTAAAAAAACACAGGACTTTAATTTTAGGGATAGTCAGCATTCTTATTTTGATTGGTGTATTTATCTCATTCACATTCACCTCTTATAATTCTTATGAAGAAAAAGAAGAAAGACAAAAAACACTAAGTGGCTTGAAATTTAATTTTGAGAGTATTCCGTCTATTAAAATTCCTTCATATTTACCTATAAGTGAGCGATAATAATAACTAGAAGCAAAAATTGTAAAGACTTTTTGTTGAAGAAAAACTTGAATTTATCCATCATCTATCAAGACAACGACATTGTTGTCGTAAATAAACCGGCGGGAATCGCCGTTCATAAAGGAATTACCGAAAAAGGGGAAACATTGGCTGATTGGTTAGTTGAAAAATTTCCGGAAATGAAAAAAGTGGGGGACGAACCGGAATTGCGGCCCGGGATTGTCCATCGTTTGGACAAAGACACTTCCGGCGTTTTGGTGGCGGCCAGAAATCAAAAATCTTTTGAATTTTTGAAAAATCAATTTCAAAAAAGAGAAGTTGTTAAAAAATATCTGGCATTGGTAGAGGGTGTTTTAAAAAACGACAACGGGACGATAGCTTTGCCGATAGGCCGAAGCAAAAGCGATTTCAGAAAAAAGCTGGCATCAGACAGCGCGAAAGGAGAATTGCGGGAAGCGGTAACCGAATACAAAGTTTTGGAAAGATTTCCAAACCATACTCTTGTTGAGGCTTATCCGAAAACAGGGCGAACGCATCAGATAAGAGTTCATTTCAAAGCCATCGGCCATCCGGTTGTCTGCGACCATCTTTACGGCGGAAAAAGAATGACTTGCCCTTTCGGCCTTGCACGCCATTTTTTGCACGCCAATTTTTTGGAGTTCGTTTCTCCTTCCGGCGCGAGGCTGAAACTGGAGGCCGACTTGCCGGAAGATTTGGAAAAAGTATTGACGAGATTGCGGAAAAAATAAATATATGTTAAATTGTCGGTTATGGAAACAAACATAGCGCAAAGGAAAGGCTGGGACATTAAGTCCGGCAATACCGTTAAAGTCTGGCAGAAAATAAAGGAAGGGGACAAGTTCAGACTACAGGCTTTTGAAGGCTTGATTATCGCCCACAAACACGGCTACGAACCGGGAGCCACTTTCACGGTCAGAAAAATTTCCGACGGAATTGGAGTGGAAAGAATTTTTCCGATATTTTCTCCCATTATAGAGAAAATTGAAGTTGTCAAAAAATCCAAAGCCAGAAAAGCGAAACTTTACTATGTTAGAACCAAGCCGGCCAAAGAAATAAGAAGGAAAATGAAAACATTAAAAGCGGAAGGGAGGAAGTCAAAAGGCACGGATGTGGTCAAAGCTGAAATAAAAACTGAAAAGGTTGAGACGCCAGCCGAAGAGCCAAAGAAAGAATAATTTGATTGATTCTTAAAACCGTCCCGCTTAAGAGCGGGGCGGTCTTGTTTTTAGAAGTTGAAAATAAAAACAATTTTAGGCATAATGACTTTGTCTTAATTTTGGATATTTGCCCAGGTGGCGAAATTGGCAGACGCACTACCTTGAGGTGGTAGCACCCGCAAGGGTATGGAGGTTCAAGTCCTCTCCTGGGCATTTGAGGATTTGAAGGGGTTAATTTTTTATGGTGGCTATAGCTTAGTGGTAAAGCTCCGCTCTGTGAAAGCGGCGATGCGGGTTCGATTCCCGCTAGTCACCCCTGAAATATAGTCAATGCATGGACAAAGAATAATTTAGATGTTACCTTTTAAATTGGATTGAAAGTAAATTAAAATAAATAAAATCAAATAAAATTTTGAAAGGGGAGAATATTAATGAAACGATTGCCCAAAGATGATGTTCAAAAAATGGTATCAAGTATCGTCAATAAAATTCCGAATAGTTATCGGTGTTACGAGATAACCAGAACTTTTAAAGCGGAATTTTTTAAGAAAGGCTTTAATTTTGAAGTAAGGGATGGGTATGCCTTTTATTGTTTTAATACTTTCCTTAAAGAGGCGTATATGAAAAATTGCGAACTCTTTTTCGGTAATGCGGACAAGAATGACGAATTGATTAAAATAGTCAGAGTTGCCACAAGTCTCGCAGTTAGAAATCCTAGCCTTGAAAGAAATTTATACTGGAGAATCGGAATAAGACATTCTTGGGCAATATTGCCTGAAGAAAAGTATTTGATTGATTGTCATAGATCAATCAGTCCAAATTTGTCGTCGTTTCCAATACTTCAAAGATTTCCGATACTAAGGAAAATCAGTGTTGAAGATATTTTAATCATTAATCAATTTAAGAAAGTTCCCAAATACAAAGGTTATTTTTGTGGAGACATTTTTTATTGGGAAGAGGCGTTTCAGAAAGGAAACTCTATCTACTATCCTGATACTAACTATTCCACAGAATTGAGAATGTGATTTTTTTTATTTAACACTTGAGCAAGTTAACTTGCTCAAGTGTTTTTTTATTCATTCCTCCCCATTTCCTCTTTTATCCTCGCCTCTAAATCTTCTCTCTTTTGGGGAAAGCGCCTCTTCTATCCAAATTTTGTTTTTGTTCATTGTGAAAATAGTTTCGTTTCTCAATTATTTTACACCCGATTGTTAAAAACTGAAATTTATCCTATACTTTTTCCCATCGGGCTGTAGTATACCGGCAGTACATGCGCTTCGGGTGCGTAGAGACCGGGTTCGATTCCCGGCAGCCCGAAAAAATTGAGAATTTGCCAAAATTTTTATATACTTATCTTATGTCTATTTCCTGGGCGGCAAAAAAACAACTGACTTATTTGCTTTTTGTCTTGTTTGCGGTTGCAGGATTAATTGTCGCGATTTGGCTGAATATCACCGCTCCGAGTTGCGCCGACGGCAAACAAAATCAAAATGAAAAAGGAATTGATTGCGGCGGACAATGTTCCAAAGAATGTCTTGGGGAAATAAAAAATTTAACTGTTTTGTGGAGCAAATCTCTTAAAGTGTCCCGGGGCGGGTACGACGCCGTGGCGTTGGTGGAAAACAGAAACTTGTTTCTTTCGGCCCAATCGGTCAAATATCAGTTTAAATTCTATGACGACAGGAACATTCTGATAGCCTCAAGAAACGGGGAAATTTTTGTAAATCCCGGACGGAAATTTGCCATTTTTGAAAGCAATGTAGATGTCGGGGCCAGAAAGCCGGCTAAAGTTTTTCTTGAGTTTCAGAGAAACATAAACTGGGAAATCTATAAAGGCGAAAATCTCGGCTTGGTTGTGACAAAAAAAGAATACCAAAACGACCCCAAACCGTCCATTTCCGCGACTCTGGAAAATAAAACACTGGCTGAGGTTAAAGGAATTTACGTCGTGGCGATAATATACGCCGATGACGGCAACGCCATAGCCGCCAGCGCCACAAAAATCGGAGAGATAAAAGGAGAGGCTTCGGCGGACATATTTTTTACCTGGCCGGAAAAGTTTGAAGCGGGGTACTCTCGCGACGAGATATATTTAAGCGCCCAATCGGTTTCCAGCCTCTGATATTTTATGAAAGTAATCCAAAGATACGCTGGCATAGATTGGATTTTATTTTTGGCGACCACGCCGCTACTCGCGGCCGGCCTCATAAGCATGCGCTCTTTCGGAGTCGGAAGCGATTATTATTTCACGAGGCAATTGTTTTGGATAGGAATCAGTGTTTTTGTTTTCTTCGCTTTCAGTCTTGTTGATTGGCGATTTTTGCGTAAGTCGGAACTGCTCGCTGGTTTTTTTGTTTTGACTAGTTTTTTTTTGGCGGCTCTGCTTATTTTGGGAAAGACTGTCAAAGGGGCGTCCAGTTGGTTTGATTTCGGTATTTTTTCCGTTGAGCCGGTTGATCCGCTCAAAATCGTCGTTATCCTTATTTTAGCCAAATATTTTTCCAGAAGGCACATAGAAATAGCTAACGTGAGACATATTATTCTGCCCAGTTTGTATGTTTTCATCCCAACTTTTTTGGTTTTTCTCCAGCCTGATTTCGGTTCTTCCGTAATAATATTTTTAATTTGGTTGGGAATGATGTTGGCATCGGGCATAAACAAAAAGCATCTATTGGCCATTTTTTTGATAGTTGTCGTAACTTTGGCGTCGGCCTGGCTCTTTGTCTTCAAGCCTTATCAAAAAGCCCGAATCTTGACTTTCGTTGACCCTGCAAGAGATACGAGAGGAGCTGGTTACAATGCCTTGCAGTCAATGATTGCCGTCGGCTCGGGCCGATTTTTCGGCAAAGGGATAGGTTTTGGCAGCCAGAGCCGACTGGAGTTTTTGCCGGAGCATCAAACCGACTTCGTTTTTGCCGCTTTTGCCGAAGAATGGGGTTTTGCCGGAGTGCTTTTTGTTTTTCTTTTTTATGGAATCATAATTTGGAGAATTCTCAGGATTGCCGCTTTGGGGCGGAGCAATTTTGAATCTTTGTACGGCATAGGAGTGGCGGTATTTTTGACGGCTCATTTTTTCGTCAATATCGGAATGAATATAGGCATAATGCCCATTACCGGCATCACCTTGCCTTTTTTAAGTTACGGCGGATCGCATATGCTCACGGTTTATGCCGCGCTGGGAATCTTGATGGGCATGCGCCGCTATTCCCGCCACACCCACCCCGACGACGCCGAAACGGAGTTTCTTGGCCCGAGGTAAAATCAATGGACATAATTAATCTGGAAAATTTTTTGAAAAATAAAGGAGAAAAAAATTATCGCTTGAAGCAAATCAAGAAAGCGGTGTTTGTTGATTTAATAGATGATTGGGACGAAGCGGCCACTCTGTCTAAAGAATTGCGGGAAGAAATAAAAAAAGAATTTCCGATTTCAAGCGTGGAAATGTTAAGTTTACTTGAATCAAAAAACAAAGATTCAACCAAAGCCGTTTTTAAATTAAAAGACGGGAATGTTATAGAAGCGGTTTTAATGAAGCATTTAAATACGAAAGATGATGACGCCAAAGCGGGAAGAAACACCGTTTGCGTTTCTTCTCAAGCCGGTTGCGCCATGAATTGCGGATTTTGCGCCACCGGCAAAATGGGGCTGAAAAGAAATTTAACGAGCGAAGAAATCGTTGACCAAATTTTGTTTTTCGCCCGGTTTTTGCGATTATCGACATCGAATGTCAATAATGTTGTTTTTATGGGGATGGGAGAGCCGTTCTTGAATTACGATAATACTATTCAAGCCATAAGAATTCTAAACGACAAAGACGGATTTAATCTCGGTATCAGGCATATTTCCGTTTCCACTTGCGGCATAATTCCCGGAATAGAAAAATTTGCCGATGAAAATTTGCAAGTCAATTTGGCCATTTCTTTGCACGCGGCTGACGACGAAACAAGGACAAAATTGATGCCGATAAATAAAACATATCCGCTAGCGGAATTGATGAAAGCGGTAGGTGATTATATCAAAAAGACAAACCGCAAAGTGATGTTTGAGTATTTGCTGATTGACGGCGTCAATGACCGCGCGGAAGACGCCGCCAATCTAGCCAAGCTGATGAAAAACAGTTTGTATCACATCAATCTTATCAAATATCACGATACCGGCCTCGCCCGCAACGCCAGCAATCTGGCTTGCGAGGCGGGCAGGGCGGATTTTAAACCGTCGCCGCAAGCGAAGCGAACTCAATTTTTTGACGCGCTCAAAAAACTCGGCGTTTCCGCCACTTTCCGCGTCAGCTTTGGCGAAGATATTCTGGCCGCTTGCGGACAATTGGCGGGAAAAAATAATGTGCTATAATAAAAAAATGGAAAAAGCTAAAACACAATTAAATACTGCTATAAATTATGACAAAAACCTGAAAAAATTGCTGGGCTGGGAGGATTCGGATATGAAAATACTGAAAAAATCAAGCGGTATGCTAAAGGGTCTCTTAAAGAAAGCGCCAGTGGCGCATCAAAGAGAAATTAGAAAAGAATGGGAAGGACGCATTAAGAATCTTGAGAAAATCGGCAAAAGATAAGATGTATTTATTAGACTCAAATATTTTAATAGGTTTTCTCAATGGCAGTCAAAAGGAAATTAACTGGGTTATGGCAGAAAAACAAAACGGCAGTTTTCTTGGTTATTCAGTTATCAGCAAAATAGAAACTCTTAGTCTTTATAATTTAAGCGAGGATAAAATTCAATAGATAGAGAAATTTTTCAATATCTTTAATCAGGCGTATTTGAGCGACGAAATCGTATCTTTGTCGGCTAGGTTAAGAAGAAATTTAAAATTATCAATTGGCGATGCGATTGTGGCCGCCACGGCTATTTCAAAAAGAGCCACTTTGGTTACAAACGATAAGGTTTTGGTTAAAAAAGTTAAGAACCTTGTCAATGTTTTATCATTAAGCCAAATATGAGGACATTCTGGCCGCTTGCGGTCAGTTGTCGGGGAGTATAAATAATTTGCAATAACATTTTTAAAAGACTAACATAAAGGTATTATGACAACTTACATATTATTCGGAATTTTGGGAGTCGCGGTTATTTGGTTTATCGCCATTTACAACGGGTTTGTGCGATTGGTTAACAGGGTTAAAGAAGCGTGGGCGGATATTGACGTCCAGCTTAAGAGGCGGTACGATCTGATACCGAATTTGGTGGAAACAGTAAAGGGCTACGCCACTCACGAAAGAGAGGCGTTTGAGAAAGTGACGGAAGCCAGAGCCAGAGCTTTAGGGGCACAATCGGTCAAAGAAAAAGAAAAAGCCGATAATCAAGTCAAAGAAGCCTTGAAATCAATTTTTGCCGTGGCGGAAGCCTATCCGCAACTGCGGGCGGTGGAAAGCTTCGTCAATTTGCAAAACGAGCTGTCCGACACGGAAAATAAAATCCAAGCGGCCAGAAGATTTTACAACGGCAATGTCCGCGATTTGAATATCAAGACCGATTCTTTTCCCTCAAACATTGTCGCCAGAATGTTTAACTTCCAAAAAGCGGAATTTTTTGAGCTGGAAGAAGAAGCGGCCAAAGAGCCAGTGAAAGTGAAGTTTTAAGTAACGGCTAAAGAAGCGGAAAACTATGATTTGATTGACGGCATTTTGGAGGAAATAAAGATGGTGGATGATTTGCTGAAAAAATTAATTTGACAAAATATAACTCTGGTATACACTAGGGTTATTATGAACACAACTGTTATAAACATAAAAACAGACAAGAATTTAAAAAAAGACGCTCAAATGCTGGCCAAGAATTTTGGTCTGCCTTTGAGCGCAGTCGTCAATATATATCTCCGGGAATTCGTGCGCGAGAAGAGAGTAGTTTTTTCTGAGCCGCCGATGCCTAACGCCAAAACTAGAAAAATTCTTGATCAAGCGCTTAAGGATATAAAACAAGGCAAGAATCTTGTCGGACCATTTGAGACGGCGGAAGAAATGATGAAGAGTTTGAGAAAATTCGAGAAACAAAAATGAAACCGGAATATCACAAGAATTTCCGCAAACAGTTTGATAAGTTATCCATTAAAATACAAGACAAATTTGAAGAAAAACTGGATTTGTTTTTACAAAATATGTTTCATCTGCTTCTCAATAATCATTCTTTGAGCGGAGAATATGAAGGATGCAGGAGTATAAATATTACTGGCGAAATACGAGCTATTTTTTATGTAAAATCAGACAGCAATATTGTCTTTATCAATATTGGTTCGCATTCTGAATTGTACGAATAAAATAATGGCAACACGCTGCACCCAACAACCAAAAAATATCCGCAAACTGCGAAGCATTGATTTCGTATTGACAATGTTATTACAAATGATAACATAAGAATTATGAATACGACAATACAAATCAGAATAGATAAAAACACTAAAGAAAAAGCCCAAAAGTCGCTTAAAAATATGGGTTTGGATCTTTCATCCGGTATTAAATATTTTTTGAATCAAGTCGGAAAAACGGACAATCTATCTTATGTTTGCGACTTTGGTTATTTGCACGCATATTCTTCAGAGAAGCTAAAAGAATATAATAAAGAAATTGAATGGGCGAAAAAATATGGAAAAAGATTTTCTAGCGCCAAAAGCCTTCTTAGTGATATTTTGGGTAAAAAATGAAATACATTTCCATCTATGCCAAAAAATTCAGAAAATCCATTAAAAAACTTATAAGGTCGGGTGATTTTGATTTAAAAGAAACGGAAAAAGTCATGCAGAAATTAATTGACGGCCAAAAATTGGAATCAAAACACAGAGACCATTTTTTGACAGGAGAGTATGAAGGTTGCAAAGAGTGCCATATCAAAAATGATTTATTGTTGATATACGAAATAGATAAAGAAAAAATGATGATTACTTTTATAAATATTGGAAGCCATCAAGAACTTTTTGGATAATTTAAAAATAATGACCACTCTCTACACTCAACAATCAAAAAATATCCGGAAGACATGGCTTCTGATGAGCGTGTTTTTGATCGTTGTCGTCGGCATTGGCTGGGTGTTTTCGCAAGTTTATGGCGATTCGTCTTTTGTCGTTGTCGCTGTTGTATTCAGTTTGTTTATGAATTTTTTCAGCTACTGGTTTTCCGATAAAATCGTGCTGGCGATGTCGGGCGCACGGCCGATAAAGAGAGAGGAAGATTTGGAACTTTACAGAATAGTGGAAAATCTCTGTATCACGGCCGGGCTCAAAATGCCGAAAATTTATATGATAGACGACCCGTCGCCGAACGCTTTCGCCACCGGCCGGAATCAGGAGCACGCGGCCGTGGCGGTAACTTCCGGTTTGAGGCAGATCCTGAACAAAAATGAATTGGAAGGAGTCGTCGCCCACGAGCTTTCCCATATCGGCAACAAAGACATTCTTATTTCCACTATTGTTGTGATATTGGTCGGCTTTGTGGCGCTTCTGTCGGATTTCTTTTTGAGAGCGCATTTTTTCAGAGGACGAAGAGGCAACCGAGAAGGCGGAGGGCAAGCCCAACTCATTATTATGATTATTGGAATTGTTTTGGCTATTCTCACTCCAATTGTCGCTAAACTCATCCAGTTGGCCATTTCCCGAAAGCGAGAATTTCTGGCCGACGCTTCCGGCGCGCTTTTGACCAGATATCCGGAAGGGTTGGCCTCGGCGTTGGAAAAAATTTCCAATAGTCAGATTCCGTTAAGGAGAATTAACAAGGCCACAGCGCATCTCTACATTTCCTCGCCGCTTAAAGGCGGGCAATCCGCAGGCTGGTTGGCAAAATTATTTATGACCCACCCGCCGGCGGAAGAAAGGGTAATGGCGTTAAGAGGATTAGAAATAAAATAATTTTTATGGTGAACAATGAAAAATTAGATTTGGGAAGTTTTGAAGATAAAAAAGTCCAGGATTCTTTGCTGTTGGAAAAAATCAATAGATTGGAGGAAGAAAACAAAGGGTTGAAAGAGGCGATAAAAAATTTAATGAACGACGAATTAACAGGCTTAAAAAGGAGAGCATTTTTTATTGAAAAATCAGAGCAAGATTTATTGAGCGTAATTTCTTCAGAAAAACAGGAAACCGAAAACAGAAAAGAAGGTTTTAAAGATATCAGTTTTTTATTTTGCGATATTGATTATTTTAAAACCGTCAATGATGAATACGGCCACGATTTCGGAGATGAAATTTTAAAAGAAATAGCGCTTATTATTAAAAAAAGTGTTAGAGGAAGCGATACTGTTTGCCGTTGGGGAGGGGAAGAAATGACTGTGAGCTTACTGGGCGCCGATGAAAACAAAGCGATGGAGATAGCCGAGGAATTAAGGAAAAATGTTAATGACAATATGGCGGTAAAATACGGAACCGATCCCAAATACTCCGGATTGAAAGTTTCTTTGAGTATCGGAGTCAGTTCTTTTGAACCCGGTGTCAGTTTTGAAGAATTGATAAAACGCGCCGACAAGGCTATGTATTGGGCGAAAGAAAAAGGAAGAAATAAAGCGGTAAAATATTCAGATTTTCTGGAAGCGGAGAAGGCGGAAAAGCAAGAACAGGAGAAAAAATAAAAATATTGCGCGGTATGAATTTATAGAAAACCACTTTGCGGAATATAAATTAAGGGTTATAATTAAAACAGATAGAAAATTTAACATAAACTTTTTCTTTAACTTTTTTAGAAAGGAGAAGAAAATGAACAAGGAAGAGTTTGTAAGAATTTTAAAAGAATGCGATGTGCCAGAAGAATTTTTTGAATCATGGTGGAAGGGGTGGTCAAAAAAACCTCCTTCAAAGTTTAAACCCTCCAAAGAATTAATGTGTTTTTTTGCAAGAAAGAATGTAGAAGAAGGATTAATGAGCGCCCCGTGGTAGTATTAGGGGCGCTTTATTTTTTGGCCATTTTCTGCCATAATCCATTTTATCGGTTGGAGGGTTCGCATAGCGGTCTAGTGCGCAGACCTGGAAAGTCTGTGTGGGGCAACCCACCGAGAGTTCGAATCTCTCACCCTCCGTTTTGGTTAAAATCCGAACTTTTTTGACGAAAATCCGGACTGCGAACTTTGACGCTCCGCCCCGCCGCCGCTCGCTGGGACGATTCTTTTTTTCGGCGGAATTTGAGGCTGTATTTTGCAAAGCAAAATGCGCCACCAAGAATTTCGTTTAATAAAATAAGGTGGCGTTGTAAAAAGTGTCGGGGGAAGTAAACTATAAGTAGGGTCGTGTAAAATAATTAACTAATTTTTAAAAACAACAATATGAAAATCACAACTATTTTATTCGTCATTGGTTTAATAATGTTTCCCATAATCGGGCTAGCGCAAACTTCAAACGCTTTAGTTCCGTCTCCCACAAATATTACTTCTCCGCAGACAGTCGCCGGCTGGCCGTCGATACCTATAAAATGCGGCGCGAATACTTTTGTCGTCAATAACGAGTGCGGTGTCGGCGCGTTCAAAAATGCTTATGTTCAATGTCATGACGGTTACGAAACCACTTTGGGAGATGCAACTTCGTGCAAATCTTCCGAAACTTGGCAACAATACGCGAAAGAGGTGTGCGTAAATCGCTGTTCAACCGGGAAAAAACCAAATAGTGTTCCCAAACCATTGCCGCAACCAACGATGAATTCGCGGCCAACGCCATTAGCTCCGCCCATAGCAATAGACAAACCGAATATAGCGTCGGTGAATCGTTGCGACGAGATTGCGCAATGGGAAAATAAAATTGTCTATTATGAAAAACTTAGCGGTTCAAACGATGCCGATTTAAAAAAGGATGGTTTTTCGCGAGAAGAGATTGAAAGAATATTGAAAGACCTTTTGCTTGGCCTTGAAAAAGTAAAAACGCAGTGCAGTAGTCAAAGCGGGACAATTACCGCGTTGCCAACCGCGATAACAGGTTCAATATCCGTCACGGAAACAATAAAGCCGGTAGTCGTTGAATCTGGGCAAGAAATTAGCGCCTACTACAAAATCAGACTTGAAGAAACCACCTCCGCAAAAGGGGAGGAGAAACAAATAGAAGAACTTAAAACGTTGAGAGATGAAATAGACGGGCTTATTGCCAACCTTATAAAAAGCAGGAAAGAGTTGGAGGTAAGCGAGTTGAATAATTTAGTGACAGAAGTGAAAGTAAGCCGAGGAGAAATCAAAGCCGATAATATAGCGGTGAAAACTACGGAGAAGAAAATGCTTGTCAATGTGGGAGACAGGCCGGTGAGCATTGAACCCACAGCAAGTCAGGTGCTCATCCGCGATAAGAGTTTGGAAATAAAAACGAATGAAGTCACGATTAAAGAAAATGTATTAAGCGTGAGTGGTGTTGAAGTAAAAATGTCTGCAAGTGAAGTGGTGGAGAAGCTCGGCGTTGCGCCAAAAACCATTGAATTAAAAGAAGAAAATGCGAAGGCGGTTTATAATATGAAAATTAAAGAACCCCGAAAACTATTTGGGTTTATTCCGTTTAATGTTCAGAAGACTGTAGCCGCGGACTCCGCGAATGGCAATGTGCTAACGGAGCGCCTACCTTGGTATAATTTCTTAACGACGAAATAAATAGTTGAAAAAATCTATAACAGAGGGGTGAAATTGACAGATGTTCTTCATCTATGATAAAATAAACATATGGAAAATTCTAAAAAAATTGAGTGGGTTCTGCGCGTTGCCGTTGCCGGCGAGTTTATTGGTCATGGCGTTTTTGCGCTTCAAGGCAAGCGAGCATGGATTGATTGGATTCACCAGCTCACAGGCGCGGAAATCAGCACAGCGGCAACGCTTCTGACACTCATTGGTCTATTGGATTTGCTCGTTGCGCTTATTATTTTGGTACGCCCAATTCGCGCGGTTGTTTTGTGGGCGGCGTTCTGGGGATTTTGGACCGCGCTTGTGCGTCCTGTTGTAGGAGAACCAATTTGGGACTTTGTGGAGCGTTGGGCAAATTGGGGCGCGCCACTTGCCTTACTGTTGTTTCTTGGCTGGCCAAAAAACTGGAGAGGGTGGTTAAAATAATCCACCCGTTACATACTCACCGCATGAGGTCAGTCCCGCCACCCGCCTGAATACTTGGAATTGTTCCTTGACACTATAAAAACTTAGTATAAACTAGCGGTTAGATATTGGATAAACATTATCCGTATTTTATTTTTGTCCCATAGAGGGCAAAATGTCTCTTTGAAAACTGAACACATGTTAATATTTTTTCTTTTGTTCCGTTCTATAAAATCTTTCTTAAATTTTTAATTTCGGGAAGTAATTGTTTGCTCGGAGCGGGCAAGCAGTTTTTTGTGAGTTTGATCCTAGCTCAGGATGAACGCTGGCGGCGTGGAGAAGGCATGCAAGTCGCACGGATTTCGCAGCAATGCGAAGTTAGTGGCAAACGAGATAGTAATACATAGATTATCTACC
>Ga0209212_1006135_pt1 | contig 13909 bp, 16 predicted proteins | sample RifGroC2_FD_183996 | JGI IMG/M metagenome (GOLD analysis project Ga0209212, IMG submission 183996) | Groundwater microbial communities from Rifle, Colorado, USA - Groundwater C2 (SPAdes) (version 2) | ecosystem: Environmental > Aquatic > Deep subsurface > Groundwater | place: Rifle, Colorado... | reverse complement strand
ATCGGCTTTATTACCGAGCTTCCCTGCACCTCGTGGTCGTACTGCCTGATAATGTATTCCTTGGAGCAGATGTTCGGCCTGGAAAGAAGCGAAAGCAGATCCTCGGAAAACTGCTCCTTTTTGGATGGGGCAGGCTCGGACAGCTTTTTGTCCTTCAGCTCTGCCTCAAGCGAAAGCTGCGGAAGCCCATGATGAAGGAAATCCATTTCCAGGTAAGCCACAGTCTTTGCCCCGTATTTCACGTGCAAAAAGCCGGAGGAGTTGAACTCCCCCAAGTCGGACACTTCCACGTTCCTCAGGCGGGCAAGCTGCACGAACTCGCCTGCCTTGGACGGGGGCACTGCCACGCCCATCCTTTCCTGCGATTCGGAGATGAAAATTTCCCAGGGGTCCAATCCCACATACTTGAGGGGCGCGCGGTCCAGGTGCAGCATGCAGCCGCCCGAGCCTTGCGCCATTTCACCAACAGAGGAGGACAGCCCTCCCGCCCCGTTGTCGGTGATTGCGCTGTAAAGGCCCCTGTCGCGGGCCCCCAATATGAAGTCAAGGACTTTCTTCTGCGTGTACGGGTCGCCCAGCTGCACTGCAGAGACCGGCGAGCCCTCATGCAGCTCCACCGAGGAGAAGGTGGCGCCGTGTATGCCGTCCTTGCCTATCCTTCCCCCCACCATGAATATCCTGTCGCCTATCTGCGCCGATTTTTCGTGCGTCTTTTTCCCCCCGATTTCAGATGGCATTATTCCGCCTGTGCCGCAGTAGACCAGCGGCTTCCCAAGATAGCGCGGGTCGAAATACAGCGAGCCGTTCACTGTCGGTATGCCGCTTGCGTTCCCTCCCATTGCAACTCCTGCGCGCACCCCTTCGAGCACGCGGCGGGGATGAAAAAGCCTGGGAGGGATTTCGCCAGAGTAATTAGGGTCTGCAAAGCAGAACACATCGGTGTTGAAGATTGGCTTTGCCCCAAGCCCGCAGCCCAGTATGTCGCGGTTCACCCCGAGTATTCCGGTGAGCGCACCGCCATAAGGGTCAAGTGCTGAAGGGGTGTTGTGTGTCTCCACCTTCATTGCAACATTCCAGCCAGGGACGAACTCGAATATCCCGGCATTGTCCGAGAAAACCGAAACCAGCCATTTTTTCCCCTTCCAAAGCTTCTGGGTCGCCTTCTTAATGTAGCTTTTGAAAATCGAGTCGATTGCCCTCTTTTTCCTGCCCTCCTTGACCGTGATTTTGGCATTGAATATCTTGTGCTTGCAGTGCTCTGACCAGGTCTGCGCCAGGCACTCCAGCTCCACGTCTGTGGGCGCGGCAGGCAGCCCGAGCTTTTTCCTATCGGAAGAATTGTCAGGGTCTGCATAGTAGTCCCGGATGCGCTTCATTTCCTCAAGCGAAAGCGAAAGCACCCGGTGCCTTGAGATTTCCACAAGCTTCTTGTCCGGCACTAAAAGCGGGATCTCGACTATCAGCCCGCCCCCAGCTATATCCACCCGGGGCACCGCACTTGCAAAGCCCGCCCCTCCAAACTCGGATGCGGACTTTATCTCAAAGCGCTGTATAAGCTCGTTTGCAAGCAGCCCGCGGGCAATCTTTTCTGCTTCGGATTTGGTGAGCTTTCCTGAAATTAGGTAGTGCTTGGAAGTGTATACCCCCCCCGAGAGCTTGCGCTTCAAAAGCTCCTCAGAAGCTTCCCTGGCAGTGTCGCCAACGTTGTCCTTGACCCCTGGCTTGAAGCCCACTGAAATCGCATATGAGAACTTGGAGGGGTCGAAAAGGGGCCTGTTGATGGAATAAGCCTGAATTATGGGGTCTGAGAAAAGCTCCTTTCCAAGCGTTTCAAGTTCAGACTGGGGCATCTCCTCATCTATGGTGTAAACGTCAAGAACGCGGGCGGACTTTACGCCGGGCAGGGAAAGCTCCTGGCTGATTCGGCGCACAAGGGAGTTGCCGGCAGGATCGGAAAACCCATCTTTGAGCCCAACCTCTATCCTGAATGGCATGGAAATTTCCCCAGGGAAATTTTCAGACAGCTGCACAGGCAGCTGGATGCTCCCACGCGATTAGAACGAGGACAGAGTTTAAATAAACTCAGGGCATAAATGAACCTGCCTTTTTAAGCCCTTCGGGAGGGCTAGGGCAAAATTGGGGGAATGGGCTCCTCCCAAGGCAAGCGTACGGGGTGCTGACCACGCGCATTTGGTGGCGTCTATTTTTCCATGATGGCTGCCAGGATTCTCAGCCTTTTTCCGAATGCCGCGGGCTCAACATAGCCATAAACGCCGCCCAAGTCCTTCCTGAATTCCGCGCCCGACACCTTTTGCATTATCTTCCTGTGCTGCGCGGCCAAATCCACACGCGAGGCAAGCTCGGCTTTCACCCATTCCCAATTATTGACCTTGTCGCATAGCATGAAGATGTCTCTAATGTCAGTTGCTCGCGCACAGCAGAACTTCATCACAAGAAGGGCATCCGCGTCGACTACGCGCACCTTCAGCTGGCCCGCGAATGTCTTTGCCGGAAGGGTGACTAGAGAGGAATGAGAGAATATCCAGTCCGCCGTAAAAGTTGCTCCAGACTGCCTGTCGTGCACTTCCCCCATAAGGATGTCGAATGCGGCAATAAAGCCTGGCAGCGCCTCCTTTTCGAAGCGCAAGAAGTTTGCGTAGGCAGCATGCTTTGGGGGCGGCATGCGATTGAAGCCGCAGGATAGCAGCGTTTTCCCGACCTTGCGCGCGCCATCCTTCTGCACTATCAGGTCACAGTCCACGGAAAATCTGGGCAGCGCGTAGGCATTCACGGCATAGCCGCCTATCACGGCAAAACCGCACTTCGAATGCATGAGCGCTTGTAGCGCCCCGAACACTTCCTTTTCCCTCGCAGCAAGCCTATCCATGTTTCCGCCCGTATTTCCTCTTCATGTAATCGTATGCATAATAATGCATCTCATTCTCCCTAGCCTCAGCCATCGCATCCACCAGCGGCTCGACAGACAGACCGCCTTTTTCCACGTGCTCCAGCCTCGTCACCGGCAGCAGGATGGCAAACTCCCCGATGGAGGTCCCTTTCCCGATGTAAACCGGCACCCTCTTTGCCGCAAAGAATCCCTTCCAGTATGGCAGGTCCCTGCGCAGCACCCTGATGAAATATGGCGAGCGCTCTGTGCTTCGCTGCGTGTAGGAGTAGTCGCTCCACAGCTCTATTGCCGAGAGGCCGGAAAACGCATAGGGCTTTTGCGCCTTCCCCATCATTTCAGGCACCTTGAAATCCAGGAGATGCCGTATTACCTCCCCGGGCTCGTTGCACAGGTAATCACTCCTGCCGCGCTTTTTTATCCAGCCCGCATTCAGCAGGATGGAGAATACCTTCTTCTTCATGGATCCGGAGAGCACGAAGTCCAGCTCGGACTGGGCGAAGGGGCGGCTTGCCCCGAAGCGGGTGAAGAGCAGTGCGTACGCGCGCATGCAGGCGTAGGGAATCTCGGAATACATGGTTACCTATTAGGTAACTAATGTTTTTAATGGTATGTGAAACCACGCTGTGCCATTTTGCCTAAAGAGAACTGCGATAGAGCAATTTCCTAGATCCGATTGATGTTTTTCAGGGATAGCTGAAATCCACGATGATAGCACGAGTTTCATCTGGTTCAAGTCTTTTTTCAGATAAGCAGTCGCAAAGCTTCTTTAAGTTTCATACGAACTAATTAGCTAGCATTAGAACGAAATATAAGTTATAGAAAATGGTAAATTTGGGGGAATGGGCTAACCTGGTATGCTTCTAGGTTTGGGTGACCCTTTTGCGCGCTCCAGACGGGTACGCTCGCAAAAGCGTCAACGGAAAAGGGTCCAAGAAACCTAGCGATCTGTGTTCAAATCACAGTTCCCCCATAAGGTGCGGCGGGACGCCAGAGGGAAAGCTGCCTCTGCATAGGGCTGCATGCTGCACCTTATGCCCATTTACTTTCGAACTGCCTTCTTCGCATCGGGGAAAAGGTGCAATGGATGAAATACGGGAATTCTGAACTGGGCGGAAAGTTCGTGCTCGGGCCAATGGCGGCCTACACGGACATTGCCTTCAGGCTTCTTTGCAGGAAGCGCGGGGCAGCCATGTGCTTCACCGAATTCGCGAACGCGAATGCAGTGGTGAGGAAGATACCTGCGGCAATGAAGCTCCTGTCCACCTGCAGGGAGGAGATGCCTGTAGGGATCCAGATATTCGGCTCAAGCGAAGAGATGATGCGGGATGCGGTGAGGGCGATTGGCGGATGGGTGCGCGACGGGGAATTGTTTGCCTCCTGCATTGACCTGAATTTCGGCTGCCCCTCGGGAAGCGTGATCCGCGCAGGGGCCGGCTCCGCACTCCTGAAAAAACCAGAAAAAATCGCAGCCATTGTGTCAGCCTGCGCTTCTGCATCAGAAATGCCGATCACATGCAAAATAAGGGCGGGCTGGAAAGAGGACAATGCCGTTGGGATTGCGGAATTGGTAGAAAAATCAGGCGCGTCCGGAATAACCGTCCACTGGAGGACTGCGACAGAGGGAAGAAGGAGGAAGGGTGGCTGGGAAGTGGTTGGCGAGGTGAAAAAGGCAGTCGAAATGCCTGTGATTGGGAACGGGGGGGCTTCTACCCCTGAATTGGCAGTGAAATTCCTGCGCTGCACTGCCTGCGACGCAGTGATGATTTCCTCAGGCGCGCTTGGAAATCCTCGGATATTTGAAAGGGCAAGTGCGCTGCTCGGAGGAAAGGAGATGCCTGAAGTGAACTGGAAGGAGAAGCTTTCGGACTTCCGCGAGTATGAGAAATTGTCTGAAAAATACGGAGTGCTTTCAGCAAAATCCATGCGCGCCCATGCAATCGAGTTCCTGGCAGGGCAAGAGGGAGTTAAGACAGCAAGAAAGAAGCTCAACGCGGCAAAAACAGTCGGGGAAATAAACTGGATAATGGAAAGCTTCACTCCAGCTCTTCGGACATGAAAATGTATGCCGCCTTTTCGAATTTCTCGTAGATACCTTTTCTCTCAATCGCCTCGGCGGGCTCGTCAAGTATCTTACCAATTCCAGTGAACATGCCATACCATCCTGCAGGCACAATAAGGACCGAGAGAATCTGGTAGAAAACCGACGATTCGTTGAGCGCAAAAAGGGCGAACACATCCGCCACCAGCACGATCGCCCCTATCAGCATGTATATGTAGCCCCGCGAGCGGATCTGGGAAACCGTATCATTCTCGTTTTCCACCATTGAGGCAAAGTGCTCGCGCAGCCTCTTTTTTATGAGCGCCTCCTCCTTCTGGTCCCTCTCGGACGAGGGCATGGTGAACCGCACTTCGAACCTGCCACGTTTGTCCTCAAGGTATCTCCTGCGCATCTCCTTTATGAAGTCCTCTGAAAGCTCGCGGGAATGGTAGGGGCGGGGGTCAAAGTCAGAGAATATGTCGTCGTAGTTGTCCAGCTGGATGGTGATTTCCTTCAGGTCTGATGGGCCTTCCTGTGTCTTGTCTTCCTCCATGGGCACCAGAACGGATTGCCAGACAAACAATAAAAAAGCTCTTGCTTGAATTCATTGTATGAAATTCGAACAATATGTTGTGAAAGAGATTGTCCATGAATCCGAGGAGGTGCGCACCTTCAGGCTCGCAAAGCAAGAAGGGAGCGTGCCTGATTACAAGCCCGGGCATTTCTTCCTGCTGCGGCTGCCGGGCGAGGACGGGAAACCCTGCCAGCGCTCCTATTCGGCTGCCTCGCACCCCTCCGAGCCCTTGCTTTCATTCTGCATCAAGCTCAAGGGATCTTTCACGCACCTCTTGTGGAACCTCAAGGAAGGCGACTCACTTGAAGTGGACGGGCCTTACGGCACCTTCCTCCTCCTTCCTGACGACTCCGAGCGCGTGTTCATCGGGGGAGGTGTGGGAATTTCAGGATTGCGCAGCCAGATATTGGAGACCGTGAATGAAGGCAGGGTGTGCTCCCTATTCCACTCCGGGCACGGATTTGGCAACCTCACCTATTTCAACGAGATGAAGAAGCTATCCGAAGAACATGATGGTTTCAAATTCTTCCCCTCAATCACAGGAGACGATCCCCCTCCGGGCTGGGACGGGCTTGCCGGGAGGATAAATGTGCAGATATTGCAGGAAAAGCTCGGATCGCTCGCAGGGAAAGCGTTCTACCTATGCGGCTCGAAGGAAATGGCAGGCGAGCTTGCAGCAGCCCTGATTGCCGCAGGCGTGCCCAGGGAAAAAGTGAAAAAGGACGAGTGGGGCTGACCGCCTTTTCTTCATAGTGCTGTTTTTACGCTTTGCCTTCGAAATGGGATGGCTTGTCTTTCCGGGGTGGAGGCTATGGAGGAAAGAAGGCATCTGGACCCCAAGGTACAGGTAATCTGGTTCATGCCGATTGCAATAGCCCTTGTCATACTCCTTCTGGTCGGGCTTTTGGGCTTCGTGGTTTACCCGCAGCTTGCCGTGGGTTGGGTGAACGGCACCAATTTCCTGCTTTGGCTTCCCTTGGCGGCAGTTGCAATAGCAATCCCTGCATTTGCCTGGATCAACCTGATCTACAAGCAGTTCACATACGAAATTTCTGAAACCGAGCTGGTCATAAGACAGGGGGTGATAACGAGAAGGAACACTGTCATTCCCTATGCCAGGATACAGGACGTGAGAAGCGAGCGGAGTTTGGCTGATCGGCTTCTGGGAATTGCCACTCTTGAAATAGAGACCGCAGGCGCGCAGATGCGCGAGGAGATAATACTGCCTGGCATAGCGAACAAGGACGAGTTCATCAAGGAGCTTTTGGAAAAGGTGGAGATTGCCAAGGAAGCACACGGAATGGGCGAACATACGCGAAAGCCCGCGGTCGAGCAACTGCTAACCGACATGCTGCATGAAATAAAGAAGATGTCCGAAAGGGTTGAAAGGCTGGGTGGAATAAGGCAGAATGACAGGAAAGAGTTGAAAAAGGGGGAATGGGGATAGGCGGATAGCCTGAAGCATATTCGTTAGCCTGGGCGAGCGCAACCTTTATATTTCTTATTTCAGAAAACGTTTTCGTAAAACCGAAAGGTGGCAAAATGTACCTTGAGAAGATAATAGGCACCAGCACCAAGGTGGCAGCGCTCAGCGTGCTTCTGAACAGCCCTGAGAGGAGGTTCTTGGAATATGAACTGGCTAGGGAGGCTGGCGTGGCAGTGTCTGAAATAAACAGGCAGATGCCTTCCGTTGTCCAGACAGGCCTTGTGAAGGTCGAGCGGATTGGGAAGGGAAAGCTCTACCAGATAAACGAGAAGCACTTCCTTGTGCCGTCGCTTAGGAAGCTGTTTGCAGACCTGAACGCAACGTACCGGAAAGCCGCTGCGAGAATATGCAAAGCGGCGGTTTCGGAATCAAAGGGGCTTGAAACGGTCATCCTTGTGGGGAGCACCGCCAAGGGGAAGGTCAGAAGCGACATTTCCGAGTCACCAAGCGACATTGACCTTGTTTTCATTGTGAAAAATGCCTCGGGCAAGGAGACGCTATTCAGCTCGCTGGTTTCCTACATAAACAGCGAAATTGCCTCTGAATATGGAATTGCATGCTATCCGATTGTGATGACTAAGGAGGAATATTCGAATGCCCTGGCAAAAAAGGAGCGTTTCATATTGAATGTGCAGAATGAGGGGGTGGAGCTTTATGGCAAACGGCTAAAAAGATTTAGCTGACTGGGCGCTGCAAAAGGCAGAAGAGTATCTGCAATCGGCAAAAAGCAATCTTGAAGAAGACAGGTTGTTCGTGGCTGCGGAAGAGTCATTCAGGGCGATAGAGAATTCGCTTGAGGCGATGCTCTATTCGCAGGGCATAAGCAAGATTTCGTATCCTGGGAAAGACAAGGAGTTCACCGGAAGGCTGGCGCTCCAGTTCTTGGTGAGAGATAACCTGCTGAACAAGAAACTCATTGAAAGGCGGGATTATGACAAATATCTTGCCTATGCCGCAAAGCTGCACCAAGCAGGTTACAGGTACGGCTCGTTTGAGGAGAAGGACGTCAAAGGCGCGCTTGAATATGCGGAAGAGCTGTTCCATCGGGCTTCTGGAATGAAAAAGTGAAAAGGACGAATGGGGCTGAACGGCTGCCTTGCACCTAGACTATTTGCCCCCAGAACGTAACATACCAACCTCCTTCGCAGCTTGCAACCCACCTGCCAAAAGGCGCCCAGTTCACTTTGTAATCGCAGATCAGCCTTCCATCTTCGTCAATAGTGTGGTCAAGCCTGCCCTTCTCCTTCAACACCCTGTCATGGATTTCCCTATCATTAAGCCAAGGGGCAAACGCGAAAATAAGGATGATTAAGATGGCGGTTATGACTGCCTTTGCCCTGCGCCCCATATGTTTCAGCTCGGCCGCTTCCTCACCAGCACCATGGTTTCGCCCCACCTTTTTTCGAAAAAGCCGAAATTCAAGTATAGCTTGGCAGCAGAGTTGAGCGCGCGGACCTTGAGCACAGCGGTATCTGCCCCCTTGCGGTCTATCCTGAAAAGAGCCTCTGCCATGAGCTGGCTTCCCGCCCCGTGCTCGCGGTACTGATGAAGCACACCCAGCCCGGCAATATATGCGGTTTTTCCGCGCATCCTGTAGTGGCAAAAGCCTATGGGCAGCCCCTCCCGCTCTGCGACCAGGAAAGAATCGTATGGAAGGAAGTGCTGGCGGGAATTGGGGAAAAGGAGATCCATCATTTCATGTATTGCGCTCATGTCTGATTTTTTCGCCTTCCTGACAAGAAACATTCCGGCCCACCTACAGGCTGATGAATTTCACGTCTATGGCGTCCGAGATTTCTATTTCGGCAGCGCGCATCTTTTCAGCAGGCGCAAGCTTCACAATAAGGGTTTCCCCGAGTATTTCCTTGCCTTCGTACTCGTGTATGTGCCCGCAGATGACCATGATGGGCTTTTTCCGCTCGACGATTTTGCGCACAGCCTGGCTGCCGACGTGCGTGGGGCCGACAGAGTCGAATACACCGAATGGAGGGGGGTGGGAAAGCAGTATTGAGAACTCGTTCACGCCTGCGCGCGCAAGTGTAGATTCTATTTCCTGCTCGGACAATTCGCTTGGCGTGTGGAATGGCGTGGGGTTGCTTCCGCCCAATCCTACAAGGTTCCATTCTCCCAGGCGCACCTTCTTCCCGTGAATCAGCACACCCAGGCTGGAAAGCGCCTGCACCACTTCGGGCGTGTCCATGTTTCCGTGGACCGCATAAACGTTTGGGAAAATCTTTACTGCCTCCTCTGCATATGAAACAGGGCCCCGGTTGGTGATGTCGCCGCAGTAGAGCACCGCATCATACTGGCTCCTTGAGGATATGGCACGCAGCCTGTCCAATAGCTCCTCATCTGCGTGAAGGTCGGACAGCGCAAGAAGCTTCATTTTCTCACTTCTTCCTTTCCTCTCTTTCAAGTATCCTTTTTGCCTGCGCCTCAAACTTCTCCTTAAGCGGGCCGGCGATGAAATTGTGAGAAATGGCGTCAGCCTTGGAGGCGATTGTGAGCTTGGCCGCCAGCGCCCGCGAAAGTTTGCCCCTTGCCTTTTTCGGGGACTTGCCTATCATGGCATGCTGGAAGATGAGCCCGTGCTTGGGAGGCTTGCTGCCGCTCTTTAGGTGCTTGAAAAGCGCCTTTTCGGCCCCAAGAACCTGGATTGTGCTGGAGGGGAAGGTGGACATCCTTTGCAAGCCCCCTGCCTGCGCAACCAGCTTGGCAGCAAGCTCAGGGCCTGCAATGTGCGAAAGATTGGGGCAAAGCTCCTGTGCCACCTTTGCCTCGTATGCCTCTATTTCATCCCTAAGGGACCAGAGCGACTGTATCTCCTTGGCAAGCAGCCGGATCCGCGCGAGGTCCTCTGGCGAAAGCTTGGTGCCCACCGAGACCTTCATCCTGCCCATTATGGTGGGCGCCTGCGGCCCGAATGCCTTCTCAAGCTCCGCAAGGTTGGGGTTTTCCATGTCCATGATTAGCACTCCCTGCACGTACTTCGCTGGCTCGCTTGTCTTGAACTCCGGGAAGTGCATGCCGTACCATTCGGTCAGGCGCTCGAAAAGCAAATTTGAAGACTTGTTGAGCTCGTCCACAGCGCCGACGCACTGGATGAGAATGTTGTCGCGCGAGGAGATGGCAATTGAGACCTTTTTCCTAGCCTTTTTGAAGAATTCCTCCCTTGATTTAGGGTTAAGCTGCATATAATCCACTCCCGTCTAATTAGCCTCCAAATCTTTATTTAACTTCGCAAGAAGAATAACGCCATGGCATTGAACAAGGCAGACGCGCTCATGGACGTTGCGATACGCCGCTCCTTCCTCATCCCCTCAAGCGAAATATACGGCTCGCCCTCGGGATTTTTCGACTACGGGCCGGTTGGGGCTGCAATAAAGCGGAAAATCGAGAACCTCTGGCGCTCGGAATTCCTCCACAAAGAGGGCTTCCACGAAATAGAAACCTCGCTCATTGTGCCCGAGGCTGTGCTTAAGGCGTCCGGGCACGCGGAGAACTTCGCAGACCCTCTTGTCACCTGCTCGCAGTGCAAAAACAAGTTCCGCGCTGACCACCTTATTGAGCAGAGCGAAAATGCGAAGAAAGAACACGTAAAAGCCGCAGGCCTGCCGCCGGCTCAGCTGGGCGAACTTATTCAAAAATACGCCGTTCTTTGCCCGCAATGCAAAAAACCCACCCTTTCCGATGTGGGCTGGTTCAACATGATGTTCCGCACCAACATTGGGCCTATTGAGGGAAACACTGCGTATTTCCGCCCAGAGACCGCTCAGGGCATTTTCCTGGATTTCGCAAGGATTGTGCGCAATTACCAAAGCAAGCTGCCGATCGGAATAGGCCAGGTGGGCAGGAGCGCAAGGAATGAAATCTCGCCAAGGCAGGGGCTTATCCGCATGCGGGAGTTCACCCAGATGGAGCTTGAGTATTTCTTCAATCCCAAAGACCAGTCGCACCCGAAATTCGGAAAAATAAAACATGAAAAGCTTCGGTTTGCCTCGGAAGAAGGACAGCCCCAGTATATTGAGATCGAAAAAGCTGTGCATACTGGATTGGTTGCAAACGAAATTATGGCTTATTTCCTATGGAAAGTCGAGCGGCTCTATTTGTCCTGCGGGATCCCTAAGGAAAAATTCCATTTCCGGAAAATGCCCAAAGAGGAGACCCCGCACTACTCCAAAGGGAACATAGACCTGGAAGTCGAAACCTCCTATGGCCTCGTGGAAACTGTCGGCGTTGCCTACAGGACGGACTTCGATCTTTCTTCTCATTCCAAGCACTCGGGCGCGGACCTGTCGGTATTCGTGGAAGGGGAAAAGGCAAAAGTGGTGCCGCACGTGGTGGAGCCTTCCATGGGCGTGGACAGGCTTTTCTGGTGCGTGCTGGAGCATGCTTTCCGGGGAAAAACGCCAGAAAAGGACTGGGAGTGGTTTGACTTCCCGCCCGCAATTGCCCCGTATCATGCCTGGATTTTCCCCCTTATGAAAAAGGACGGCATGGATGAAAAGGCGCGGCAAATCGAGGAAAACCTGCGCGAGGAGGGACTGACAGTCTATTATCAGGACTCGGGTAGCATCGGCAGGCGCTACGCGCGCGCGGATGAGATAGGCGTTCCCTACTGCATCACTGTAGATTATGACACGCTGGACGAAAAATCCGACAAGCACGGAACGGTCACCGTCCGCTTCAGGAACGACGGCAAGCAGATCCGCGTGAAAATCGGCGAGCTTTCCTCAAAAATTGCGCATTTCGTGAAAGAGGGGAAAGTGAGAGACGACTGAGGCGAGTTGCTATGAGTTCTGTTAAAATTGCATCTGAAGAAGCGGTATTAGTGCTTAGTCAAGCTAGGGGGAAAGTTAGGATCGCCGACGAGAATGGCAATCACATATCAAAACCAACAGAAGCGAAATACGAACCAAAATATACTGCGGAATGGATGATAACAAATGATGAAGTAGAAAAACTTGTTAGGGTGTTCTTGGAAGATGCCGACAGAATTTTTGTAATAGAAGAAATCAAAAAGCTCGAAAAATTCATAAGGGATACTGAATATGCCACTAGAGAAGCACTAAAGACAACAACGCAAGAAATCAAAACGTTTGAAGGATTCAGGATATTCAAATACACGGAAAATTTTTACTCTTTCGAGAGAGAACTTAAATCAAAGATAAGGATTCGGATAGTTTTCAAGATGGGAGATTACACCTTAGCTCCACACATGTTCGTTCTACTTCCGTTCTCTTTAAACGAAATTGAAATCAAAAACCGTTTAGGAAATGTGAATAAGAGTGAAATGCTTGGAAGCGGATGCCGTGCCATATGGAAACCAAAAAAGGAGGACGTCAAAGAAGTAGTTATAGCGCTAGCACATCTATCTAGAGACCATAGAAACGACTTGATTAGAATTTTGAGTTAGAGGAAAATTATTCAGTCTCGAGCATGCCAACTTACAGAACTTAGATTCTATCTCAAAGCCAAAGAACTGCCTGTTCAGAAGCTTTGCTGCAAGAAGAGAACTGCCGCTTCCGACAAATGGGTCGAAGACAACGTCATTTTGGCTGGAAAACGCTTCTAGAAGATGCATGACGAAACGCTTCGGCTTTGGTGTTGGGTGGTTGATGAACCCCTCGTCCGGTTCGACCTGCCTGCCAGGAGTGTCTTTGATGATGTCGCAGGTTCGTTTGTTTAATTTGGGGTTGCCTTTTTTGAAAACGAATACTGACATGAACTTTGTTATACCGATAGGAGACATGACAAATGCCTCTGGGCTATAGAGAACCATCTGCCAGAAGTATTCGAATGGATTGTTAACAAATATCTTTGGCATGTGCTTTGTGCTGAAGAAGGAAATAAACCAGGAATCCTTTTTCATAACCCTGTGCAATTCGGGCAAGATGCTGTAAAAAACTGAAAGATCTGCGTCGTTTTTGATGCCTTTCTTGTTTAGGCCGTATGGCGGATTCGTCAGCAACTTGTGTTATGGCATCGAGGGCATCAGCGCAGACAACATTGCCTAAAAAGTCATCTGGAAACCGAACTGCATCGCTAAGCTGCAAAATCCTATGAGTCATTGGAATCAGAGGGAAAATGGATTAGCCGCTTATAATCCTGCGTAGACCTGTTTGCCGGTGGAGTGCAGTGTTACCCGAAAGTCCAAGACATCTGATTTTTTGATTGATTTGCTGCCTACCCTGAAAGTAATATTTAAGAGATATTCCCTGTTCTCATTGAGAAATTTGCACAATACTTCTTTCAGATTCCTGTCGCCATCGTATGGGGATTCGAAATCAAAAACATAAAACATGTCATTCAAAACATCTTTTTTGATGTTGACCAGCCCGGCTTTGCCGACGCTTCCATTCCCGACACGGACTACTGCGAGTTTATAATCCTCGGAGACAGCATCTATTGGAATTTTTGTCCTTTCCAGGATATTTGAACCTGAAATGTTATTCTCAGAATAAGACTTGTGGTATTTTAGCGGTTTAGGCTTTAAAAATTTTGATAACGATTCCCATTTTTCTTATAGAGAAATGACCGGGGGATGATTTCGCTGTAGACTTCCGAGATGTCGATTATTTCTTTTACCTTTTTCCCATCTTCAAAAAGAATTACGATTTTATTGTGGAATTCCGGGCTGTTGGTAAAAATAGCGAAGCAGCACGGAATAGGCTCGTCGAACCATACACGATCATTCTGATAAACAACAATAGTGTGAAATCTTCGGAGTAGTGCCTTTTTCACTTCCTTGTTTTTGTTCTTTATGAAGAATGAAATCGGCAATATAAACGCGATGGAAGAAGTTTCGTTTGAAAGATGCTGCATTGATTTGAGAATGAAGGCATTTTCCACCTGCATTTTTGCCTTTTTCCTTAATTCTCCGATTATATAGTGGGTTGATTT
>Ga0209212_1006134_pt1 | contig 13913 bp, 11 predicted proteins | sample RifGroC2_FD_183996 | JGI IMG/M metagenome (GOLD analysis project Ga0209212, IMG submission 183996) | Groundwater microbial communities from Rifle, Colorado, USA - Groundwater C2 (SPAdes) (version 2) | ecosystem: Environmental > Aquatic > Deep subsurface > Groundwater | place: Rifle, Colorado... | reverse complement strand
AGAAGAAACCTTTAGCTGGGTTAAGAACATTGGGGGGTTGTTTAAGAGGGGATGAAGACTTTCCCTGTCATCCCCGGCTTGACCGGGGATCCAGAAAGTTAAAAAATACTGGATTCCCGCCTGCGCTCGTCTTGGCGAGCACCAAACGAGACAGGCGGGAATGACTACGGGAGAGGAGAAACCTTTAGCTGGGTTCAGAATATCGGAGCTTTGTTTAAGAGGGGATAGGAAGTTTATTAGTTTGTAAGTTTCTAAGTTGCTAAGGAAGAAGGTTTTGTTTTATTGTTCGACTTTACTAAGAACTGCCTTTGATGTAAAAAAGTCTTGAATAGCAAAAGGGAAGAATATGGAATTTAGAATTTAGAATGGGAATAGAGAGTAACTGCTCACAATCGTCATTGCGAACAATCCGGCAGCCGCCGGAGAGTGCGGCAATCTTGTTTCAAGCAGAGGAGATTGCTTCGTTTCACTCGCAAAGACGCAGGGTTATGAGCGGTTACAATAGAGAATCTGGAATAAGGAGCGGAATTATTGTTCGACTGAAGGGTAACGGAATGGAGAACTTACGCCACAATCAAGCACAATCAAGAAACTTCTCCACCTGTCTCGCGCCAAGGCTCGCCTCGGCGAAGCGGGCGGGCCAACTTAGTTGAGTCGAAGAATATAAAAAGTAATAAGGAGTCGAAGAATAAAAAAAGGTGGCCTATTGGGCCACCATGTTAAAAATAGTGATTTTTTATCGAGAGTTTGCTTTGGTAAGTAAGGTTATCTGTGTTATATCTGTCGGGACATCGTAATTTATGAGATATGAAAATCACTCTTGATTGAATCCATCATGTCTTTGGTGTTTAAGCGTTTTTGCACTTCTTCCGGATGTTTGCCGTGTTGTCCGCACCAAAAACGCTGAAGATGTTGGCATAGCCACACCACACGAATTGCTTCAAGCGACTTAACCTTGTTTTTAAGTACTACAATTTCTGAAAGGCCTGGTATTTCGCTAATGCCCTTAAGCAAGGTCTGTTTAGCTTGCAAGACAGAATTTGCGTGAGGCTTTGTTAGCAGCGGATAGTTGAATTTTTTAATCAACACCGATATTTCTTCTACGGTAAAGAAGTCTTGCATTTCATTCCCTGTAAGATACATCAAATCATGCAATAGAATTAGATTATCTTTTATATACAGGGAACTGTTTGGCTGGTGAATTCCGTCAAAACCCCATCCCGTTACCATATTATCATCAATTGAAACCTTGACTTTTCGTCTCGCACTGGCGGTGGGCTTAAAATCTGTTTCTCCATCCTTTAAGTCTTGGATGGAAATGACTTCTTGGTTTTCATAAACTATTTTATATCTCTCTTTGCCGTTGCTGTGCCAAACACCAACCTGACCATTCTCGTAATTGTAGGAATTAACTACCGGTAGTTTTTTAGCTTTCCGCAGAGTCCGCTTAAATGCCATTGTTTTCTCCTCCCCTTATATCAGTTTTTCAATTTGCTATCGATCTATTGCACCGGCAGTATAGCACAATTATGTTTATCGACCAACTTTACTCTCGATTATCTTTCTCGACAAATGCAATACTTCGTCATAAAATGATAATGAATGGCAATATTTCCCAAAAAACATAAAGATCGCTATTTTCTGTCACTTGATATTGGAACGGAGTTTGTTAAGTGTCTCATTTTTAGAGTTGATGAAAAAGAAGGCAAAGGTTTAATAATAGGAACGGGGAAACAACGCCAGAAATTGGGGGATATGCAGAGCGGCGGCGTAACCGATATTGGTGGCGTTGTTGACAACTGTGAAAAGGCAATTTCAAGGGCCGAAAAAATGGCGGGAATATCAGCAACGGATTGCATTATAGGAATTGCGGGCGAACTGGTAAAGGGCACAACCACAACTGTCAATTATGAGCGCTTAAGTCCTAAAGAAAAGATTGATAATGCCGAACTTAACAATATTTTAAATAAAGTTCAGTATCAGGCTTTCGAACAGGCCAGGAAACAACTGGCTTGGGAAACTGGATATAAAGAAATTGAAGTAAAGCTGGTTAATGCGGCAGTGGTTGACGTTAGGGTTGACGGATATCATGTTACTAACCCAATTGGTTTTCAGGGTAAAGATGTTCAGGTGGGCATTTATAACGCCTTTGCGCCGTTAGTCCATTTGGGAGCGCTTCAAACAATTGCTTCTGAACTGGGCTTAAATTTAATTTCAGTGGCGGCAGAGCCTTATGCTGTTGCCAGATGTATGGGGGACGAAGAGTCAACTGAATTTTCGGCCATTTTTATAGATATTGGCGGCGGTACTTCGGATATAGCGGTGGTACGAAACGGTGGAGTTGAAGGCACTAAAATGTTTGCTTTAGGCGGCCGGACTTTTACCAAAAGACTTGCCCAGGTTTTAAATACCAGCTTCTCTAAAGCTGAAGAAATGAAAGTGGCTCATTCGGCCGGTGAACTTGAGGAAAAAGAAGAAAAAATAATAAGGAATGCCATTTTACAAGACTCCGAGGTTTGGCTTTCGGGCATAGAATTATCGCTTCAGGAGTTCGATAAAGTAGATATTTTGCCCTCCAGAATTTTGTTATGCGGTGGTGGAAGTCAGCTACCTGAAATTAAGGAAGTTTTAGAGTCTGCGGGCTGGTGGAAAAGTTTGCCCTTTGCCAAAAAACCAAAAATCAAATTCATTGAAACTTCAGATGTTGCTAATATGTTAGATAATACCAATATGTTAAAAAGTGTCCAAGACATTACTCCGATGGCGCTGGGTAATTTGCTTCTAGATTATTCGGAGGATGAAGAAAGCATTTCCGGGGTTTTGCGAAATATTGTTAAAGTTATGCAGGTATGATAAAAATGTCAAATATCAAATTTCAAATGTCAAAATGATAAATAAAAAAGAAAAATAATTTGCAAATATTAAAATTTTAAAAGCATATAAAGTAAATAAAAAAGGGATTGGATTGTGAAAAGGGTAATTTATTTAGAAGTTGATGAAGAAATTACGTCTGCTATCGACAAGGTAAAAAAAGTGGATGAGCATGCGATCTTTTTGGTTATTCCTAAAGGAGCAACCCTGCTTCAGAGTGTCATCAATCTAAGGCTTTTAAATAAAGAGGCCGATAAAATTGGCAAAAGAATATCAATTGTAACAAGTGATAAGGTAGGGAAGGCCATGGCGGCTAGAGTTGGTTTGCCGGTTTTCACCAATATAGACAAAAATGGCATTCCGCAAGGCTTGGTTGCCGAAATAGAAAAAGAAGAATCGGCAGTAAAAAATGATAAAGAAGAAGAATTTGAGGAAGATGCGGGCCCCCTAATTCATACAAAAGTAAAAGATTATAAAGCCAAAAATGAGATTAAAAAGGCATATATAAGCGAAGATAGTGAAGCAGATGACCTAAAAGAAGATGAAGAATTGTCTGAAGTGCCAACCTTAGTTACAAGAGAAATTAGAAACAAATCGGAAGATATCCAAGGATCAGGCGAAGGGCAAAAAAGGCCGGAGAAAGTTCATATTGCCAGCAGACGTTTTATCTGGGCAATTTTTCTTGCCATTCCTGTTATTTTATTTATCTTGGGTTTTATTTTTCTTCCCAAAGCGGAAGTGATTATTGCGGTTGCCTCAGAAAAAATGCCGGTTGATGCTAAATTTGCAGTTGATAAAGACGCCCAAGGGGTGGACGCAAAGCAAGGTATGATACCGGGAAAATTTATTGATGATATAAAAGAAGAGCAAAAAGAATTTGATGCAACCGGTAAAAAAGATGTCGGGGCAAAAGCCACAGGCATGGTTACTTTGTATAACAAATGGGATTCGGATGCTTTCACCTTAAAAAAAGGAACTCAAATGAGGTCGGGAAGCGGAAAAGTTTTCTTGCTTGTAAGTGAGGTTTCTATCCCCGGTACTACCATAAATCACGGTACTATTGTTGCCGGTCAAATTAGCGCTGCGGTAGAGGCAGAATTGTCGGGCGATTCTTATAACATAGGAGCATCTGATTTTGTCATTGTAAAGCTTTCGGCCCCGGAGCAGGTATTGGTTTATGGAAAAAGCTTAAGCAATATGTCCGGCGGCTCCACTAAAGAAGTAAAAATAGTTTCTGACGCTGATGTTGCCAAATCTAAAGAAACTTTTATCAAAGAAGTGAGTGATAATTTTATAAAAAAATTAAAGGCTGATAATAAAAGCTATATTGTAATAGATAAGGCCGTTAAAACCGAGGCGGTTAGCTTTGAGGCCAGTCCTGCAGTTGGCGCTGAGGCTTCAAAATTTACGCTTAAACTTAAGTCCAGATATCGGGCGGTCATTTTTGATGACGCCGATATCAACCGTTATTTTACGAAAATTTTGGAAGCTCAGGTTCCGGAGGGCAAACAAGTTTATATGTCCGAAATAGATTCCTCAAAGTTTGCTCTTCTTTCCGAATTTAAAGATAAATTAAACAGTGCCGAATTTAGGTTTAGCGCTAATGTTGATCTAACGCCAAAGCTTGATTTGGAAAAAATTAAGATGTCTTTGGTTCTAAAAAAGAAATCGGATATCGAGAAAAGCTTAAAGGAATATGCAAGCGTTAAAAGCGTTAAATTTAAATCTACTCCTTTTAGCATGTCCATTATGCCGCTTTTACCCAGCCATATTGCCGTTAAAATGGAAGTAATAAAATGAGATTTCTAGCTATAGATGTGGGGGAAAAAAGGATAGGGCTAGCTATAACCGATCCGACAAATACAATTGCTCTGGAACATTCGGTGGTTTCGCCGGATCAGTTTAAGGAAAAATTGCAGGAACTGTTTGAAACAGAGGGTGTTGGCGCAATTGTTGTTGGAAGACCACGAAATTTAAACGGAGACTTGGGCCCGCAGTCCAAAAAAATCGAAGATTTTATAAAAAAGGAAGTTGTTGGAATTAATATAGAAATTATTTGGGAGGACGAAAGCTTAACTTCAAAAATGGCCGAAGACGAACTGAAGCGAAAAGGCTATTCCGGCAAGGAAATAAAAGAAAAGGTTGACGTGGTTGCTGCACGCATAATTTTAGAAAGTTACTTAAGGAGAATATGAAAAGAAAATTATTTTTTATTGTAATACTTTTTTTGGGGGTTATTTTATTTTTTACCAGTTTGGCCGGTACTTATTATACTGCCGGCATAAACGTAAAAAATAACGAATATGAAAAAATGACTTTTATTGTCCATGAGGGTCAAAGTTCAAAGCAAATAGCTAAAAGTTTAAAAGACAAAGGCGTAATTAAAAGTTACTGGACCTTTCTAGCCCATTTAAAATTAAGCGGCAGCAAAATAAGGGGTGGCGATTACGAATTGGATAAAGGCTTGTCTGTAAAGGATTTGGTAGTCAAATTTTCGGTTGGGGAGGTAAAGGTTACCAAAGTCGTTGTTCCCGAAGGATGGACGGTTGAAGAAATTATAGGGTATCTTGATAATGAAAATATTTTCAAAAAAGAGGACGCTAGGGCGGCCATAGATAAAAATTACAATTATGACTTTTTAATCGGAAAAGGTATTAAAAGTTTTGAAGGTTATTTGTTTCCCGACACTTATGTTATAGATAAAAAAGCGTCGCCGGAAGACCTGATAAATATGATGCTAAAGAATACGGAAAGCAAGTTATCCATAAAGGGTTTAAAGGACGGTTTCGGCCGGCAAGGACTTAGCGTTGGGCAGGCCGTTATTTTAGCTTCGATTGTTGAAAAAGAAGGCAATGGCAATACTGATAGGCCGATTATTGCCGGAATATTGTTAAACAGGCTTGAGTATGGCATGAGACTTGATGCCGATGCCACTGTTCGCTATTTGACAGGGGACTGGACCGGAGAAATTACTCAAAAAGAGCTAGATGAAGATAATCCATACAATACCCGTAAAAACGTTGGTTTGCCGCCGACACCTATTTGCAATCCGGGGTTAGAGTCTCTAAATTCGATAGCTTATCCGGAAAAAACTGATTATTTATATTATTTGCACGGCAAAGACGGCAAGGCTCGTTACGCCAAGACAATAGAGGAACATAACAGAAATATTGAACTATATTTGGCGCCATAATGAATAAAATGTCAACCTTTATTTGCTTTTTTATGCCTAGTAGGGTTGACAATAAATCCTTAGTACCCTATACTACGTGAAGTTTTTTAACATGCTGTTTGTCGAGAAGTTTTTAAGCAAGGTCAAATTAATAATTATTGGTCGAAACTTCTTTTATCCTTCGACATTCTCGGGATAAAAATTGGCAAACAAGCATAATGCTATTTTTTAAAAAAAATAGCCGGAGGCTCTATTAGGAAAGAGTATCGAGCGGTCCTTAAAAAAATTTTACGCCGGGACACGCGGGAGGACTTTTCTAAAAAAACCCTAAGGCGAAAACTAAAGAATAAATTAGGATATCTACTGTGGAAATCCAGAAGAATTACCAAGAAATTTCCACACATCCTATTAAAACCAACTAGACAAGTTGCACATTTTACAGTTATCTCTATTATTTTGGTTGTTTTTTGTACATCCTTATTTTCAAGCGGGCAGGCAGTGGATAAGGATTTTTTTGTTGATCCGTTCAGGTTAAAGGGGGAGAGACAACTAACCAAAATCAATGAAATTCAAATTGCCGCGTCTGTTGCCGAAGTTATAGGCGGCAATATTAAAGAGGAAGCCAATGCAATGGTAAGTAAACAGCTTACAGTGGCATTGCCAATTTCGGCCGATGAAAATTTCTTGGCAAAGCCGATGTTGGCAAGCACCACCATTCCGGCCGGCAGAAAAACAAACACTATTACGGAATATGTAGTTCAATCCGGTGATACATTATGGACTATATCCGCGCAATTTGATATAACCACCGATACCGTATTGTGGGCAAATGATCTTGAAGATGAGAACTTGGTTAAGCCGGGGCAGAAGCTAATTATTTTGCCTGTGGCCGGCGTTCTGCATACCGTAAAGAGTGGCGATACCGTCCAGTCAATTGCTAGTAAATACAGCGCTTCGGCAAATATGGTCATTTCTTTTAACGATTTAGAAGATACGCCAAAACTAAAAGAAGGTTTAAAGATAATTGTGCCGGATGGTACAATTCCCCAACCGCCAAGGCCGGTTCAGGTTCAGGCCCCTGATAACGATGATGATTATGACTCCGCTCCCAGAACGAGAATTACTCCAAGCTATGGTGGTCCAAACCGTTTCCCCTACGGCTATTGTACTTGGTGGGTAGCCTCCAAACGTTATGTGCCGTGGAACGGAAACGCAGCCGATTGGTATTGGAATTCAAGGGCCATGGGATACGCCACCGGCCGTACACCGGTTCCGGGCTCTATTATGGTAAGCTGGGAAAGCCCAATTGGTCACGTTGCCTATGTAGAATCCGTTAACGGGAATTCTTTTACGATATCGGAAATGAATGTTCGGGGATGGGGCATTGCCTCATCAAGAACAATTACCGTAAACCAAGTTCCGCTAATCGGATTTATTTACTAAAAGTAAATAACAATAAGCAATTAACAATAAACAGTAAAATCTACAAAAATCTTTTTCATAAGATTGTTCATTGTTTGTTTTGAACAATATAGAGATCGTTTATGTTTAAAATCAATGGTATAATCATACCAAGTTGAAATGGGGAAAAAATTGTTTGCTGATGAAGTTACTATAAAAATTAAAGCAGGAGACGGCGGTAACGGTATTGTGTCTTGGGAAAGACAGAAATATGTTGCCAAGGGCGGACCCGGAGGCGGAGACGGCGGAGACGGCGGAGATATTGTATTTAGGGCAAACAAAGATATTGCCACGCTTAGTTTTTATACAACTAATAAATATTTGAAAGCTGAAAGCGGACAGGACGGACGGACTCATAAAAAAACTGGCAAAGGTGGAGAGGGTTTAGTGCTGGAGGTTCCGGTCGGTACTATGGTAATTGACATAAAAACAAAAGAAATTTTGGCTGACCTTATTGAGGATAAGGCCGAAGTTCCTGTTGCTTCAGGCGGAAAAGGTGGTTTTGGCAATGCTCATTTTACCTCGTCGGTAAGACAAGCTCCCGAAATTTCCGAGCTTGGTGAGCCTGGCGAAGAAAAAGAAATAAAATTAGAGCTAAAACTGGTAGCCGATGTTGGTTTGGTTGGCTTTCCTAATATTGGTAAGTCAACTTTGCTGTCGGTTGTAACAAAAGCGAGGCCCAAAATTGCCGATTATCCTTTTACTACAATTATTCCTAATTTAGGGGTCGTTGATAGGCTTCCGGATGAAAAGGTACCCGATAATTTCGGATTTGTTATTGCGGACATACCCGGTTTAATAGAAGGGGCAGCCTTAGGCAAAGGCCTTGGGGATGAATTTTTGCGTCATATCGAAAGAACCAGGGTGATAATTCATTTAATTGACGCGGTGTCACCAAGCTTTAAAAAAGACTATTTAACCATCCGAGACGAACTTAAGTCTTTTAATCCGGATATTTTGCTAAAGCCGTCTATAGTTGCCATTTCGAGGGCGGATCTTTTAAATGAGGACGAACTTCAAAAAAAGATAAGGGAGTTAGTAAAAGAAGTAAAGATTAAAGATAAAGTTTATTTGTTTTCAGCAGTTACGCGCCAAGGCCTTAATGATTTGTTATTTAAAATAAATGACCTTTTAATAAAAAATCCAAGAAAAATCGAGGCCAAGATTGAAGAATTCAAAAAATTTACTTTAAAGGACAGAGTAAGCGGATTTGATGTCATAAAAGAAAAGAATTATTACATAATTTCCGGACCAAAAATAGATAAATTTGCAATAAGAACAGATTTTAACATCAAAGCGGCCATGTATCGCTTTAGACATATTTTAAAAAGATTAGGCGTCGAAAGTGAACTAAGAAAGAAGGGGGCCAAGGAGGGGGATAAAATAAAGGTGGCGGGAAAAGAGTTTGAGTTTAAAGAATACTAAATTCAAAAAAGAATTAAGAATCTAGAATAAAGTAGCAAGAATGAGAATATAGAATTTAGAATATGGTTTTCTATATTTTATTTCTTGTTCTAATGCTTAATTCTTAATTCGTTATTCTTGATTCTTGCAGTATTTGTGCTTAGGATTTTGAATTTTATATATTTGTTGTATACTGTTTCTAACTAAATCGGGGGTCGTTATGTGTGGTATCGTTGGTTATATTGGATTTAAAAATGCTAAGGAAATACTAATAAGCGGTTTAAAAAGACTTGAGTATAGAGGTTACGATTCCGCCGGAATGGCTTTGGTTGGTCAGGAACTTGACGCGATTAAAGCTATCGGCAAAATAGTCAATTTAGAAGAGAAAATTAATGGTTTTAAAAAAGAGGCAAAACTCGGCGTTGCTCATACCAGATGGGCAACGCACGGGGCGCCAACCGAAGAAAATGCCCATCCGCATTTATCATGCGACAAAAAAATTGCTGTCGTTCATAATGGCATAATTGAAAATTACGCAGCTTTAAAGGAAAAACTTCAAAGAAGCGGCCATAAATTTTTATCCGAGACCGATACAGAGGTCTTGGCTCATTTAATTGAAGAGAATTTTAAAGGCGATCTTTTGAAGGCAGTTATGGATGCCCTTTCGGTTGTGGAGGGCACTTATGGCCTTGCCGTAATTCACTCAGGCCAAAAAGATAAAATTGTAGTTGCCAGAAACGGCAGTCCTTTGGTAATTGGCGTTGGAAAAGGCGAAAATTTTATTGCTTCCGATGCGGCCGCAATTCTTGCTTATACCGACAAAGTTATATATTTAGGCGATAAAGAAGTAGCTCTGCTTACCATGGAAGACGTAAGTATCTTTGACTTAAAAAGCAAGCCGCTAAAAAAAGAAATTTCAAAAATTGATTGGGATTTGGAGGCCATAGAAAAAGACGGTTATGACCACTTCATGTTAAAGGAAATTATGGATCAGCCGCAGGCAATAAAAAACGGTTTGGCGGGAAGAGTAAGCGCGGTAAGCGGAAATGTTCATTTGGGGGGCATAAATATTACTGCCAAAGAATTTGCATCGGTGCGGCGAATTGTTATTACTGCGTGCGGCACCTCGTGGCATGCTGGGCTTATTGGGGAATTTTTTTTAGAAAAATTGGCCGGAATTCCAACAGAGGTTGAGTATGCTTCAGAATTTAGATATCGAAATCCTATAATTGATCCGGGAACTTTACTCATGGCCATTTCTCAGTCCGGTGAAACGGCTGATACCTTAGCGGCTTTAAGGGAAGCCAAACAAAAGGGTGCAAAAACTTTGGGAATTATAAATGTTGTCGGTTCCACTATTGCAAGGGAAGTTGACGGCGGGATGTATATTCACGCGGGTCCGGAAATTGGTGTGGCTTCAACAAAGGCTTTTACTTGCCAGGTTTCTTCGCTTGTTATGCTTTCTGTTTATTTGGGAAGGATGCGAAATTTATCTATGTCAGAGGCGTCAAATGTTTTGCATGAATTACTTTTAATACCGGCAAAAATTGACAAAATTCTGTCTCAAACACAAAAAATTAAAAAAATTGCTGCCGATTATAGTAAGTATTCCGATTTTTTGTATTTAGGCCGCAATTTAAGTTATCCGGTGGCACTTGAAGGCGCCCTAAAATTAAAAGAGATTTCCTACATTCATGCTGAGGGTTATCCGGCAGCCGAGATGAAGCACGGACCTATTGCCTTAATTGATCCTGCTTTTCCCAGTGTTTTTATTATTCCCAAAAATGGCCTGTATGAAAAAACAATCAGCAATATAGAAGAAATTAAAGCAAGAAGCGGCCGGGTGCTGGCAATTGCCCAGGAAGGGGATAACTTTATCAAGAACTTGGCGGATGATGTTATCTATATTCCCGAAAGTCATGAGGTGCTGTCGCCGTTACTTTCTGTTATTCCTTTGCAGCTTTTATCCTATTTTATTGCTATAATGAAGGGGTGCGATGTCGATAGGCCCAGGAATCTAGCAAAAAGTGTTACCGTGGAATAATATGCCAGAATCAGAAGAAGAAAAAAATAACTATCCAAATATAGACGGAAACTTAGTTTACGAAAAAAGTGCCAGGCGTATTGGTTTTGGCTTTAAACTTTTTGTCTTTGTTTTTGCATCTTTAATCACCTTGGTCATTGTTGCCAGTTATGCTCCGGTTGGAGAACTTGTTAGGCAAGTAGCCTCTGTCGGACGTTCTTTTCCGGAGGCAAATGATCCAAAGAAAATAACATTAAGCTGTAATTATAAGGGCCAAAATGTTTCCATAAGCGAGACTCTTCACGGCAGCGTTTACAGCTACTATGGCGGCGATCCCGAAAAAAACAATTTAAACAGAGCAAACAATTATGCCGGTTATGTTTTCTCTTACCCGGAAGACAAAACTATTGCAACTTTGGCGACCGATATTAAAAGCAAGGGTCAGTCAATGAACCTTACCGGCGATGAAACATTGGACCTGGCGCTTTGTCTTGTTCAGGCAATTCCATATGATGATGCCAAGGCCGAACTTATATTGTCTCACGGGGTGGGAGACAGCGTAAGCTTTGTAGAGGACAAAAAAATGGCCGGCCGGTTTCCTTATGAAACTCTTTACGACAACAAAGGGATCTGCACCGATAAATCATATTTGGCGTCGTCACTTATAAAGGAGTTTGGCTATGGTTCGGTAATTTATGTTTTTGATGAGGATCGGCATATGGCCGTTGGCATTAAAACGCCATCAACGTATTCGTCTTTTAATTCAGGTTACAGTTTTATTGAAACGACGAATATCGGATATAAAGTTGGGCAGCTTCCGCTTATAGATACCAAAAGCGGTTTAGCCGGAAAGTTAGATATTAATTTTTCGGAAAATGATTATAAAGCTTCCGGCAGCGGTAACATAAAAGCCATTCCGGAAATAAAAGAAGGTAATATTTCAAACCCGTCGGAAACCGTCAAAATTTCAGACGGCAAAGAGTATGAAAGAATTGTGGAACTTACCAAAAGGCAAGAACGCATAAGGCAGATAATAGCAAGCTTAGGTGACTTGAGTAAAAAAGCCACCGATTTAAAGCCGCAGCTGGAGAGCCAAAAACCGTCAGTAGAAGTGGCGCAGGCGAATTTAAGCAAAGCCCAGCAAACGCTGACCAATGCCGAAAGTAAGTATAAGCAAAATCCGACCCAGGAAAATTATAGCGCTTATGAGCAGGCCTATAGTGCATATAAAACGACCTATAATTCAACAACCTATACGGTCAATCAATACAATGCGCTTGTAAATAACTATAACTATCAAATTGATCAGTTTAACAAATTGGTTAATGAATATAATATTTTAATTAAACTCGACTAGGCTATGACTATAAAACAGGCGCTTTTGTGGGCAGACAGGAAGTTAAGGGGAACAGAAGACCCTAAAAAATCAGCTTACTTTTTACTAAAAAACGTCATTTTTGAGGATGAGAGTTTTATTTTGGCGTATCCGGAATTTTTGTTGTCAAAAAGACAGGAATTAAAGTTTAGAAGATGGATTTTAAAACGCCAGAAACATTTACCGGTTTGGTATATAGCCGGTTTTATTGATTTTTATGGGTTGACCTTGAAGGTGAATAAAAATGTTTTAATACCAAGGCCGGAAACGGAAGTGTTGGTAGAAATGATTTTAAGTGATTTGTGTTGCCTCTCACCCTATCCCGAGCTTTCCAAAAACTGTCATTCCGGACTTGATCCGGAATCCATAGACTGTGAAAAGCGCCTTTACAAAGGGATTCTGAAACAAGTTCAGAATGACGGAATAAGTTATTTTCTGCATTCTCGGACAGGCTCGGAGCTGGGGGGTGCTGGACTTGTTCTTGCCGATATAGGAACCGGATCCGGAGCAATTGGACTATCTCTCGCCAAAAAACTTCCCGAGGCAAAAGTGTACGCCATTGATATCTCTGCAAAAGCGATAAATTTAGCCAAAAAAAATTCCAAGATAAATAATATTCAGAATGTTGTTTTTAAAAAAGGAAATTTATTGGATCCCTTAAAAGAAAAAGCGAACATTATTGTTGCAAATTTGCCTTATATCCCAACCAATGATTTAAACGGGCTTGCTTTTGATATTATTCATCATGAACCTCGACTTGCTTTAGATGGCGGAAAAGACGGCCTAGATATTTACCGTCAGTTTTTTATTCAGGTGACATCTAAAATTAAATCCGGTGGAAAAATTTATTTGGAAATAGGCGAAAATCAGGGGGAAAAAATTAGGGATTTGGCTTTAGACGTTTTTCCGAATGCTAATGTGTTGCTAAAAAAAGACTGGGCAGGGCTGGATAGATATGTGGTACTCGAAATGTAAGCTAATTATTTTGCAGGAATATTGTTTTGTTATATGCATAAATCTCTGATTGTTGAAATTCAAAATGCAAATATTAAAATGAAAAATGATAAAGTAAAATAAAAAAATTTTTGATTTTAGCAATTCAACTTCCTGCTGTTATTCCGGACATTCAATTAAAAAATACAATCAGTTGATCCGGAATCTATTTTTACAAAATCAATTAATTAAAAAAAATTGATAATTTAGATTTTATTTGTAAAAGCTTAGGGTTATAATAAAAAGAAACAGATATTAATTATATGGAGATATATGTTTAAGAAAGAAAAAATTAGAGATAAAATTGTTGAAGAAAAAAACCATCTTAGTGTGTTCGAGGGGTTTAAATTTGGCTTCGGTTTTTTTGTAGCCATATTAACCGGGATTCTAATTGTGGCGGCGTTGGTTTATCTATTTACCAATATATTTAAAGCTACGGGAATTGGGTTTTGAATTAATAAACAATAAACAAATAGCAATAAACATAAAAACTTGTGTCATTCCGGGCATAATGCTTAAAAAGTGTTGCTACTTTAGGTCAAAATATGCCTTCCAATAAATAAATTGGAAGAGATGATCTTCTGTAAGTCCATTATGCCCAAAGCCTCTAATTC
>Ga0209212_1006131_pt1 | contig 13919 bp, 18 predicted proteins | sample RifGroC2_FD_183996 | JGI IMG/M metagenome (GOLD analysis project Ga0209212, IMG submission 183996) | Groundwater microbial communities from Rifle, Colorado, USA - Groundwater C2 (SPAdes) (version 2) | ecosystem: Environmental > Aquatic > Deep subsurface > Groundwater | place: Rifle, Colorado... | reverse complement strand
AGATTAGAAATCATAGACAGGTCGCAGATTACGACCTTGATAGGCTTTAGGTGTAAGCGCGGCAACGCGTTGAGCCGAGAAGTACTAATTGTCTGATTCCTATTAGGAAATTTGTAAAGTTTACTAAATATTTTTACTTGCAGGACAGTGTGGCGAAGAAAAATTTTTCGCGCTTCACCCTTCCGCGAAGCGCGGCGGGCTCCGACGCGTCTCAAAATTTTTCTTCGCCACGCTGTCCTATTGACGAATTAAATGTTTGGTTTTGGTGGCTCGGCGCCATGGCACAACCCGTTCCCATTCCGAACACGGAAGTTAAACATGGTAGCGGCGATGATACTCTTTTGGGGAAAGTAGCTAGCCGCCAAAACTAAGCATTTAATCAAAATATCAAGGTCTCTCCTTGCAGCAAGGAGAGACCTTGATATTTTGGACTTTTATTTTTGCCAAATTTTTATATACTTATCTTATGGCTATATCTTGGGCGGCAAAAAAACAACTGACTTATTTCTTGGCGTTCCTGATTGTTGTTATCGGCGCGGCCGTTGCTTTTTGGCTGAACATTACCGCTCCAAGCTGTACCGATAAAAAACAAAATCAAGACGAAAAAGGAATTGATTGCGGAGGGTCTTGCGCCAAAGAATGCCTCGGGGAGATAAAAGATTTGGCTGTTTTGTGGAGCAAGCCGCTTCAAGTTTCCGGAAGCGATTATGACGCAGTGGCGCTGGCGGAAAACAGAAACTTATTTTTTTCGGCCCATTCGGTCAAATATCAGTTTAAATTTTATGACGACAGAAATATATTGATAGCATCAAGAGAGGGAAAAATTTTCATCAATCCCGGGCAAAAATTCGCCATTTTTGAAAACGGCATAGATGTCGGGTTAAGAAAACCGGCCAAAGTTTTTCTTGAGTTTCAAAAAAATATAAATTGGGAAATCTATAAAGGCGAAAATCTCGGCTTGATTGTGACAAAAAAAGAATATCAAGACAGTCCTAGACCGTCCATTTCCGCCACCTTAGAAAACAAAACCCTGGCCGGCATCAAAGGAATTTACGCCGTGGCTGTGATTTACGCCGATGACGGCAACGCCATAGCCGCCAGTGCCACGAAAATCGGAGAAATGAAAGGAGGGGCTTCGGCGGACATATTTTTTACCTGGCCGGAAAGCTTTGAAGAGAGGTATTCCCGCGACGAGATATATTTAAGCGCCCAATCGGTTTCCAGCCTCTGATATTTTATGAAGATAATCCAAAGATACGCCGGCATAGATTGGATTTTGTTTTTGGCGACTATCCCCTTGCTTGCGGCCGGCCTTATAAGCATGCGCTCTTTCGGAGGCGAAAGCGATTATTATTTCACGAGGCAGTTGTTTTGGATAGGAATCAGTTTTTTTGTTTTCTTCGTTTTCAGCCTTGTTGATTGGCGTTTTTTGCGCAAATCGGAACTGCTTGCCGGATTTTTCGTCTTGATGAGCTTTTTTTTGGCGGCCTTGCTTGTTTGGGGCAAGACAGTCAAGGGCGCGGCCAGCTGGTTTGATTTGGGATTTTTCTCCGTTGAGCCGGTTGATCCGCTCAAAATCGTCGTCATTCTTATTTTAGCCAAATATTTTTCCCGAAGGCACATAGAGATAGCCAACATCAGGCATATTATTCTGCCCAGTTTGTATGTCTTCATCCCCGCCTTTTTGGTTTTTCTTCAGCCCGATTTCGGTTCTTCCGTAATAATATTTTTAATCTGGCTGGGAATGATGCTGGCATCGGGCATAAACAAAAAACATCTCTTGGCCATCTTTTTGATAGTTGTCGTAACTTTGGCGTCGGCTTGGCTATTTGTTTTCAAGCCCTACCAAAAAGCCCGAATCTTGACTTTTCTTGACCAAACAAGAGACACGAGAGGAGCCGGTTATAACGCCTTGCAGTCAATGATTGCCGTCGGCTCGGGCCGATTTTTCGGCAAAGGAATAGGTTTTGGCAGCCAGAGCCGGCTGGAATTTTTGCCGGAACATCAGACCGACTTCGTTTTTGCCGCTTTTGCCGAAGAGTGGGGTTTTGCCGGAGCGCTTTTTGTTTTTCTTTTTTACGGAATTATAATTTGGAGAATTTTTAGAATTGCCGCCTTTGGGCGGAGTAATTTTGAATCTTTGTACAGCATCGGGACGGCCATATTTTTAACGGCTCATTTTTTCGTCAACATCGGGATGAATATAGGGATAATGCCAATTACCGGCACCACCTTGCCATTTTTAAGCTACGGCGGAACGCATATGCTCACCGTTTACGCCGCGCTGGGAATCTTGATGGGCATGCGCCGCTACTCCCGCCATACCCACCCCGACGACGCCGAAACGGAATTTTTAGGACCGAAATAACAATATGGATATAATCAATCTGGAAAAATTTTTGAAAGATAAGGGCGAGAAAGATTACCGTTTGAAACAGGTTAAGAAAGCGGTGTTTGTTGATTTGGTAAATGATTGGGATGAGGCGACTGCGCTGTCTAAAGAATTGCGGGAAAAGTTAAAAGAGCGGCTTCATATTTCCAGTTTGGAACTTCTGAAATTGCTTGAATCAAAAAACAAAGATTCAACCAAAGCCGTTTTTAAACTGAAAGACGGAAATATTATTGAGACTGTCCTGATGAAGCATCTAAACGCAAAAGAAGACGACGCCAAAGCGGGAAGAAACACCATTTGCGTTTCCTCGCAGGCTGGTTGCGCCATGGGTTGCGGATTTTGCGCCACTGGCAAAATGGGGTTGAAAAGAAATCTGACGAGCGAAGAAATTGTTGACCAAGTTTTATTTTTCGCCCGCTGGCTGACATCTGATGTCAAGGCGAGACCTTGCCATAAGGTTAATAATGTTGTTTTTATGGGAATGGGAGAGCCGTTTTTGAATTATGATAATACCATTCAAGCCATAAGAATTTTAAACGACAAAGACGGGTTTAATCTGGGCATCAGGCATATTTCCGTATCCACTTGCGGCATAATTCCCGGCATAGAAAAATTTGCCGATGAAAATTTGCAGGTAAATTTGGCCATTTCTTTGCACGCGGCCGACGATAAGACTCGTTCCAAATTGATGCCGATAAATAAAAAATATCCTTTGGCGGAACTGATGAAAGCGGTGGACGATTACATTAAAAAAATCAATCGCAAAGTGATGTTTGAATATTTGCTGATTGACGGAGTCAATGACCGCGCGGAAGACGCCAAAAATTTAGCCAAGCTGATGAAAAACAGTTTGTATCATATTAATCTTATCAAATACCATGATACTAGTAGCGGCCTTAAGCCGTCACCGCAAGCGAAACGGACTCAATTTTTTGACGCGCTGAAAAAACTTGGCGTGTCCGCCACTTTCCGCATCAGTTTCGGCGAAGACATTCTGGCCGCTTGCGGACAGTTGGCGGGGAACAAATAAAAGCGCTATAATAAAAAAATGGAAAAAGCGGAACAAAAAGAAAAAGAAAATTTTGAGCAAAAGAAGACGGAAGTTTCGCCTGAAAAGTTGTCGTTGTCTGATATTGACAACCTTTTGACGGAAAACGCAGAGACCTATACTAACCTAAATTTGTTTTATAGAACGATTATTTTTAAAGAAGTTGACTTCCAAGACAAGAGAGTGGCGGTGGACAAATTAAATGATAAATTTGACGAATCGGCTTATGTCAAAGCCGGTTTTTGGCAGAAATTTGAAAATTTTACCAGGCTTGGTTTGCGCAAAGAATCGCACGGCTTATTAAAATCAAAAGAAAGAGGTCTTTTAGACAAAACGGAAATTGACGAAGATATAATAGGCAAAGACATTAAGATTGTTCCAACCGATGAAAATGAGAAAGAAAGAGAGTATCTTAAGAAAAATGTGGTTGATATTCAAGGTGATTTTAAAAAAGAAATTCCAGACAGGATAATTACCAAAAGATACGAAAGAATCGACGGCGAAATTGTGAAAATAGTTGAAAGCAAAAGGAGCGGTTGGGGAGAAATGGAGGCTGCCCTCAAATTGCGAGACAGCAATATCGGCGAAGCGGATATTTTAGGAACCGACCTTGTTAAATCAAAAGAACAGCTTAGAAAACATCTTAACGATAAAGACAAACTGGAAAACCTTAAGCATTTAAGCGCCGAAGGAAAAGAAGATTTACGGAAAAAAATGGCGGAAGAAGAAACAAATTTTGGCAATTCAATAAAGGACAAGGAGGAAGAATTAAAAAATAAACTAAGTATTTTCAAAGAACCGTTGGAAGAAAGAAAAAGTCAAACCCAAGAACTGCTTAACAAAATTTCAGGAACTTTTGAATACGCTAAAAAAGAAGAAGCCGAAGCGAACAAAAAATTAAAAGAAATTGATTCTGAGATTAAACTTATTGAACAGTCCGGTATTTTAGAGGGGAGTAAAAATCAGATAATTGAGAGTTTGAAAACGGGAAGGAATGAACTGGCGGCTAATTTAAACGAAATTACCCTAAGAAAAAAAGAATTGGACAACAGATTAAGTATTTTAAAAATCAATAAACAAGATTTGGATAAAGAATTAAACAAATTAAACAAAATCGGGAAAACGAAAGAAGAAATCGCGGAAGAAGAGAAAAAGAAAAACGAAAGCAAGAAAGACAAAAATGAAGATGAAAAGAAAGAAGCGGACAAAAAATCGCAATCAAGCGACTTTGCCGAAGATTGGAGTTTTATGACTGAAAAGAAAAAAGATGAAAGTCATTCCGAAAAATACGCAAAAGCGGATGATGAAGAAAAAACAGAGAATGGAGATTCCGGAGAAGAAATTTTAAACGCGCCAGAAAAAACATTTACGGAAAAAGAGATAGAAAATGTTGTGAAAACCCATTTAAAAATTATTGGCTTGTCTAAAATAGAAGATAAAAAAATTCAAGATCAAATAACAAAAAACGCCATAATGAATGTTTTAAAAATGATTGAAAAAACAAAAGAAACCATAACAGAAATTTATATCAGAAAAGAAACCAAAAGAGTTTTTGACGCTTTATCCGCAAGTTATTTTAAAAGAAAAAAGCAATCATAAACCATGAAAGATCCGCAAAAATTATTGCAGGAAATAAGAGAAATGAATGCCAGAACCAAAAAAAAGTTGGATGAAATTGATTTGCAAATAGCCGAAATTGATTTGGAATACGCCAAATTGCTGATAAAAGAAAATGTGGACAATCTTAAAATTGCCAAGAAGATTTTAAGCGCGGAAGCGTAAAATTATTTGTTTAAACAAAAATTTATGAACAGTAGCTACATTTTATTCGGAATTTTGGGCGTTGCGGTTATTTGGTTTATCGCTATTTACAACGGTTTTGTGAGGCTGGTAAACAGGGTTAAAGAAGCGTGGGCGGATATTGATGTCCAGCTTAAGAGGCGTTATGACCTGATTCCTAATTTAGTGGAAACAGTAAAGGGCTATGCCGCCCACGAAAAAACGGCTTTTGAAAATGTGACAAAAGCCCGCGCAATGGCGCTCGGTGCTCAAGGTCTTGAAGAAAAAGGGAAAGCTGAAAATATGCTTACGGGAGCGTTGAAATCCATTTTCGCCATCGCCGAAGCGTATCCGCAACTCAAAGCGAACGAAAATTTTTTGGAGCTTCAGCGAGAATTATCCGACACGGAAAATAAAGTCCAAGCGGCGCGAAGATTTTACAACACCAATGTCCGCGATTTGAATATCGGCATTGAGACTTTTCCGAAAAACATCATCGCCAATATGTTTAAGTTTGCAAAAATGGAATTCTTCCAACTGGAAGAAGTGGAAGCGAGAGAGCCGGTCAAAGTCAGCTTTTAGTTAACAGCTTATAGCTTTTATTATGAGTGTAATAGAAAAAATAAAAGACAAAGAATTGCACAGAATAGCTGTTACGGCCATTATCTACAACAAAGACAGGAAGTTTCTCATAGCCAAAAGAAGTCCGAACAAAAAGGCTTTCCCAAATAAATGGACAGTCCCCGGAGGAGGTCTTTCAACAGATGATTATGTTAACACTCCGCCATCCACTAAGGCTGGACAATGGTATTACTCGGTTGAAAAAACATTGAGACGGGAAGTAAAAGAAGAAGTCAATCTGGAAATAGGCAAACCTCAATATCTTCTTGATTTGACTTTCATCCGCCCGGACGGGATTCCTGTTTTGGTTTTAAGTTATTACTGTGAATTTCTTTCCGGAGAGGTTAAATTAGACGAGGACAGCATTGATTACAAATGGGTGACGGCCGAAGAAGCGGAAAACTATGATTTGATAGACGGCATTTTGGAGGAAATAAAAATGGCGGATGAGATATTGAAAAGATAGAATTAATTTGTGTATTGACGATGTTATTACAAATGATAATATAAGAATTATGAACACGACGATACAAATCAGGATAGACAAAAATACTAAAGAAAAAGCCCAGAAGTCGCTTAGAAACATGGGGTTGGATCTTTCTTCCGGCATTAAATATTTTTTGAATCAAGTCGGCAAAACGGACAACCTGTCTTATATTTGCGACTTTGGTTATTTGCACGCATATTCTTCAGAGAAGCTAAAAGAATATAATAAAGAAATTGAATGGGCAAAAAAATACGGAAAGCGGTTTTCTAACGCCCAAAGCCTTCTCCAAGACATTTTGAGCAAAAAATGAAATATATTTCCACTTATGCCAAAAAGTTTAGAAAATCCATTAAAAAACTTGAGAGATCGGGCGCTTTTGACTCAAAAAAAACGGAGAAAGTCATGCAGAAATTAATCGACGGTCAGAAATTGGAATCAAAGTATGAAGACCATTTTTTGGGAGGAGAGTACGAAGGCTATAAAGAATGCCATATCAAAAATGATTTATTGTTGATATACGAAACAGATAAAGAAAAATCACTAATCACTTTTGTAAACATTGGAAGCCATCAAGAACTTTTTGGATAATTTAAAACAATGTCCCTCTACACCCAGCAATCCAAAAATATCCGCAAGACTTGGCTTTTGATGAGCATGTTTTTGATTGTCGTTGTCGGCATCGGTTGGTTTTTTTCGCAAATATATGGCGACTCGTCTTTTGTCGTTGTCGCCGTTATATTCAGTTTGTTTATGAATTTTTTCAGCTATTGGTTTTCGGACAAAATCGTCTTGGCGATGTCGGGCGCGCGGCCGATAAAGAGGGAAGAAGACTTGGAACTTTACAGAATAGTGGAAAATCTTTGCATTGCGGCGGGACTCGCGATGCCAAAAATTTATATGATAGATGACCCGTCGCCGAACGCTTTCGCCACCGGCCGGAATCAGGAGCGCGCGGCGGTGGCGGTAACTTCCGGCTTGCGTCAGGCGCTGAACAAAAACGAACTGGAAGGAGTAATCGCTCACGAACTCTCTCATATCGGCAACAAAGACATTCTCATTTCCACTGTCGCCGTGATCCTTGTCGGCTTTGTGGCGCTTTTGTCCGATTTCTTTTTGCGGGCGCATTTTTTCAGGGGCAGAAGAGGTGACAGGGAAGGCGGAGGGCAGGCGCAGATTATATTGATGCTCATTGGAATAATTTTGGCGATTCTGGCTCCAATTGCGGCTACGCTTATCCAGCTAGCCATTTCCCGAAAGCGAGAATTTCTGGCCGACGCATCCGGCGCTCTGCTTACAAGATATCCGGAAGGGCTGGCCTCGGCGTTGGAAAAAATTTCCAATCATCCGGTGCCGTTAAAAAGGATAAACAAAGCCACGGCGCATCTCTACATATCCTCGCCGTTTAAAGGCGACAAGGGAACTCATTGGCTGGCAAAATTGTTTATGACTCATCCGCCGGCGAAGGAAAGGATAAAAATCTTGCGCGGTATGGATTTATAGAAAACCATTTTGCGGGGTATAAATTAGGGAGTATAATTAAAGCAGATAGAATATTAAAAATAAATCCATCACAAAACTTTATTTTCTTAATTTATTTAGGGAGAATAGCATGGAAAAAGAAGAGTTTGTAAAAATTTTGGGAAAAAACAAAATACCCGCCAATATTCATGATAAATGGTGGGAAAACTTGAAACAGCATCATTTCATTTTTTGTTGTAGCGATTCTGATTCAAATGCTTTAATTGATTTTTATGTAAAAGAAGCGATAAAGGCAATGGAAAAAAGACAGGCAACAGGCGCTCCGTGGTAGTATTAGGGGCGCTTTGTTTTTTGGCCCTTTTCTGCCATAATCGGAAATGATTTGGAGGGTTCGCATAGCGGTCTAGTGCGCAGACCTGGAAAGTCTGTGTGGGGCAACCCACCGAGAGTTCGAATCTCTCACCCTCCGTTTTGAGTAAGAAATAAAAAGCGTAAAAAAGCGCTTTTACAATAAAGACTTGGTTTTTGAGACTAAGCCCTTTTATTTTTTCATAACCCCAAATTTCCTTTGGCTTGCAGTTTTTCCGGCTTGGCAAAATCGCCGTCTGCCGCATGAAGATACCCCGCCGCTCCAATCATCGCCGCATTGTCAGTGGTTAGTTTTGCGGAAGGAAGATACAAAACTACCGTCTGACAATTTCCAATGTCAAGGTCTCGCCTTGACATTCCGACAGCCTTTTTCATTTGCGCGCGGAGTTCCTTGTTTGCCGCTACGCCGCCGCCGAGGATGATGGACTGGGCGTTAAATTCTCCAGCGGCTTTTATGGTTTTGGAAATTAGCACATCAACAATGGCTTGCTGAATCTCGTTGCAAATCATCGGTGTGAAGTCGCCAATATTTATATGCCTCTCTTTCATATCTCTCAACATATACAAGACGGCGGTTTTAAGACCGGAAAAACTGAAGTCGTAATCTTTGGAATCAATCATCGGGCGGGGCAATTTGATGTTAAAAGTTTCTTTTTCCATCTCCCGCCTTGCCCATCCGCCCATCCGGAAAGTGAGCGGATATTTTTTAAAATTTTCCGCCTGCTTGGCGATCTGCGGTCCGCCCGGGTAGGGAAGTTCCAACATCCTGGCCGTCTTGTCAAAACATTCGCCCGCCGCGTCGTCTCTGGTCTCCCCGATAATTTTATAATCGCCCCATTTTTTAATCAAAACAAGTTCCGTGTGTCCGCCAGATACTAACAATGCCAAAGCAGGAAATTGAATTTGTTTTGAAATTGGAAATTGGAAATTAGAAATTCCGCCGTTTTGCAGCAAAACGGCAGTGATGTGTCCCTCCATATGATTGACCGCCACAATCGGTTTATCCCAAACAAACGCCAACGCTTTGGCAAAATTAATTCCCACCCAAAGCGCCGGTTCCAGCCCGGGCCCGACCGTCACGGCGATAGCGTCAATTTTCGGCGTTTTGATTGTCGGTATAAATTTCAAAAATTGTTCTAAAAGTTCCGGCTCTCGTTCCAATATTTTTTGAATTTTTCGTAATTTAGATTTTTGTTTGAAAACCTGCCCGTCCGGCAGGCGGGTTGAAAATTGGAAACCTGCCCGTCCGGCAGGCGGGTTGAAAATTGGCAAACCTGATTTTTCCAGCGCTTTTTTTAGGACTGGTATCAGGTTTGCTTGGTGCTCTCTCTTCGCCATCATCGGCACCACTCCGCCCCAATGAGCGTGCAGTTTTACTTGAGACAAAACGACATTAGACAAAATCTCAAAAGATGGATTTTTCAATCCGCCCTTCGCCTCTATTATCGCAACGCTAGTTTCGTCGCAGGATGTTTCTATGGCCAGTATTTTCATTTTGTTTGCCAAGGGAAAATAATATTGCCATCAACAGCGAATCCAGCCGAGGCTTTGTGTCCTCCGCCGCCATACTTTTTCGCCAGTTCGGAAAGGTTTATTTTCCCGTCTCCTCTTAATGACACATGTATTTTTGGCATACCTTTTCCTTTATATGACCAAACAATCCCGATTTTACCGGTTTTTGTGTAAATATGGTTGCCTATTTCAGATGATAAAATGGGAGAATTGACGGCGATGGCGTCATATCCTTCAAAAATAACTTCTTGCCCTTTGTTTGATAATTCGCCGATTAAAGATTTTTGATAATCAACAATTGCTTGGCCTTTTTTAATCAACTCCTTTCTTTTATTTTTGTTTTGAAACATCCTGGCCGTTTTATCCCATACTTTAAAATTAAAACTATAAAGATTTAACACGGCTGTTAGTTCTCTGGTGCGGGGCAGTTTAAATTTATAAAGATCGTAATCTTGGACACAATGAATAATAAGCGGCGCTTTTTTCCCATTATGAAAATACTTCCAACTCAAAAATGCTCCGGAATGTTTTTCGTCAAAAATGCTTCCAGGCAACAAGTCGGCCTTTTCTTTAGAGGAAAAATGGTGGTCTATGAGAATGACTTTGTTTTTTGAAGCTAATTTTAACATTTCCCGCAGATTGAGAGAGCAGTCAATCATATATATATCTTTATCTTTCAATTGGAATAAAAAATCATAATTTTTTGTGTCATAACCGAGTTCCACATATTCAGCTTTATCTTTCAATTTTTTCCATGCCGCCCACGCGCCGGTGAATCCATCCAGATCGTCATGATAAACAACAATTATTTTCTTAGTCGTTCCGGCGATGTTTTTATCTTTATCCATAAAAGATAATATAGCACAAAAGTTGCTTTTTGCACCCATACAAAATGTTCCCCTTATTTTTGCTATCGCCTATTTAGTGGTACAATTTATAATATGAAAAGAGACGCAAAGAAAAAAATACTGCTCCTTCTTTTGACGGGAGTTTCGTTGTCTTTATCAAAAAGTCCGAGAGGTTATTTTAAGATTATAAAAGGTTTGCCGGAGGGTTTAAAAGAAATAAAAAGAAAAAGATTACGCGGGCTTGTTAGAGAGTTTTACAACGACAGGCTTGTTTCTTACAAAGAAAATAAAGATGGTTTAACTGAGATAATATTAACCAAAGATGGAGAGAAAAAAGCGCTGAAATTCAAACTGGAAGATATGAAAATTAAAAAACCGAAAAAATGGGACAAGCAATGGCGGATCGTTATTTTTGATATACCCGAAAAATTAAAAAGAGCGAGAGAAGCGTTGAGAGGGAAATTAAAAGATATTGGATTTGTTGAATTGCAGAAATCCGTATTTGCCCATCCTTTTGAATGCGAAGATGAGATTAATTTTGTCGTGGAAGTTTTTCAAATCAGGCCATTTGTAAGATTTGTTAAAGCGAATAGTTTTACCAACGAAGAGCAATTCAGGATAAAATTTGACTTGTTGGATTAAAGCCGGATTAAACATAAATAAAAAATTAAACAGAAATACATAAATAAAAATGTTCTTCTTAAAAATGCTATCGCCTAATTAAGGAGAACATTTTTAAATTTTAATTTGAAAAAGAAAAATTAATTCAATTTAAAAAATTAGCCGAGTTTTTAATTTCTATTTTTTGAAAATCGTTGAAAGTTATTATAAATTTAATTTTTATAATTTTCTTATTCTGCCGATTATTTTATCAACAGCTTCTTTATAAATTTCCGGCTGATTTTCTTTTATTTTTCTCAAATTTTCTAAGTATAATTCTAATATTTTTTTTAATTCAGGACTAGATTTTTGCAGAACAGACTGGTCGTCTTTATAAAACAAATTTCCAATAAATTTTTTCTTGCTTTTGATTTCTTCAATTATAAATTCCTTTTGTTCTTTTGATAAGGTTTTTGTGTAAGCCTGAATAGGTTTTTCGAACTCTCGCATATTATCAATTCTTCTAATTTCTCCTTGCATTTCTTTTGTTTTTTCGGCCTTTATAAACTTTGGATATAAAGTTTGATGAAACAAAGAAAAATCCGTTTTTTCAAAGTTTGATTTATATTTTTCCAGATATTCTTTTGCTTCTTTCTTCTCTGTGTTTTCATCGGGGATATTTTTATTTTCGGCCGTGCGTTTTAATGAAGCTAGATTGCTAAGTATGGAGCAAACCGCTTCCGAATTTTCATAAATAGGAATTAATCTGTAATCAATACTTGGGTGATTGATTTTTAAAACAAGCACATCAGCAAGAGATGTTTCTTCCGGTTCAATCCTGATTATATTTTGTTTGCCGTTTCTAAAATCAACATACCACCATTCGCCATTTGATAGTTTGGCTATGTTTATAACATGTCCGGCTGGATTTCCATAATACGATTTTATTCCGCCTTTTTCTAAAAAATTTATTCCCAATAAGGTAGCGCCGACGCAATTAAATTCTTTTGTTTTCCTCATTCTTTTCGGCCAAGAGTCCCATTTTGTGCTTTTGTTTTCAGATTCATCGAAGTTATGTACTATGTCGTCAACTTGCGTGTGAGCATTTCTAATGTATTCTAATTCAAGCGCGGATTTTTCGTCTAGATTTTCTGTTTTTTGTATTTTCTCAATTAAAACTTGGTCGTTTTTTAATCCCAGTTCGTTTGTAAAAATTTCCACATCTTTCATCATTGATTCAAAGAGCCATTTTTTAATCTCTTCAGTTGTCATACCGCTAATATTTTCTGGCGTGTCAGAATCATCAACAACCATTTCAGCCCACGCTTCTCCGAGAATCTTTTTTTGTTCAGGACCAATTTCCTGCCGTTCTTGTTTGGCGAAGATATTATCCATTTTTTCAAATCCAGGATTTTCTAGGTTCATAAATTTATCCCAGCCATCTTCTTAATCCTGAATGATGATGGATGCGTTTGCCGTCCAATCCAAAAACTCTTCCGGCTTTAACGGCGGCGAAGAAAAGCAAAATGGAAATATAAATGATATGTTCATCCACTATGTAAGAGTGCGGATTTGGATACGGAAAACCTAGCGCTATGTAATATAAGGCCATAAGCAGAACCCCCAAAAGGGAACTGAAACGGACAAACAAGCCGAGTATTAAAGAAATACCAAGAAGAGTTAAGCCCCACTTGTTCATAAAATTTACGATTGGCAAAACACTCGGATCTAAAAGCATTTGGAAAAACCAAGTAAAAGCCTTCGCGCTCTTGAGATACCCCTCCGCCGACCATTGCGGATTTAAAACCTTGGTAATGCCGGCGTAGAAAAACATCCAGCCGACGGTTATTCTTAAAAGAAACAAGAAAAATTTTTGAAACGATGTCATTTTGAATATGATGATTTTATTTATTAAAACGATAAAACTTTATCAGAAATTTCTATCATTTTCAATAAGTCGTCCATTGTGGAAATCGGGCAAATATTGCTTTTTTCTTTGCCGCGCGCTTTTAGGCATGCGCCACAGGCGTAAATTTCGCCATTCAGCTTCTTGAATTCCGCAACTTTCGTTGAAGTGTCAAAGTCTTCGTTGTCGGCAATTGAGTCCAGCTCCGAACCCTCGTTCATTAAGAAAATTTTCACAGCGTGGCTGGATTTGAGCGCGGTGATTCCGAGTCGGAATGTGTTCCATGCTCGCTCTGGTTTATTTGACTGTAAAATAATGCCAAGTTTCATAAAAATTTTACTTGAGCCACTCCTTCCAACTTTTCGGCCATCCGATTAAAAGAAGCAGAGCCAGCGGCGCTCCCCAGTTTGCCCAGCGTTCAATAAAGTCCCAAATCGGCTCGCCGACAAGCGGGCGGACAAGCGCCGTCCAAAACCCCCAAAAGGCGGCCCACAATAGGACTAAACGAATCGGCCGCGTTAAAACAATCAAAGCGACTAACAAATCCAGCAAGCCGACAATCGTCAGCATGATTGTCGCCGCGCCGACTTCCGCGCCGGTAAGCTGGCTAATCCAGCCGATCCATGTTTTTTTGCCTTGAAGCGCGAAAACTCCGTGGCCGATAAATTCTCCGGCCACCGCTATTCTTAAAACCCATTTGACAATTTTTGCATCGTTCATATTTTTTAAATTATTGATAATAGTTATCATTGACCCTACGGGGAGTCGCCTATTGCATAGGCAGGCGATTTTCTCCCGCTAAGGCGGGATAGAAAATCCTTTCGATCCCCGTCGGAAGCAAAGCAGTTTGCTTCCGTAGTCTCATTTCACTTCGTTCA
>Ga0209212_1006130_pt1 | contig 13920 bp, 12 predicted proteins | sample RifGroC2_FD_183996 | JGI IMG/M metagenome (GOLD analysis project Ga0209212, IMG submission 183996) | Groundwater microbial communities from Rifle, Colorado, USA - Groundwater C2 (SPAdes) (version 2) | ecosystem: Environmental > Aquatic > Deep subsurface > Groundwater | place: Rifle, Colorado... | reverse complement strand
CCGGTGCCGAGGTCCAGCACACGGACCCCTCTCCCCCAGCCCCTCTCCCGTCTCGCCAGTGCGAGCAGCTTTGCTGCCGCTCGCGGCGGGGATGCCCCCTGCGGGTACAGGGAGAGGGGGGATGCCAGGCCGGGAGAGGGTATGCGCTGCAAAGCCACCTCAACCAGCAGCTCGGTATCGGCACGCGGAATCAGCGTCGCAGGCGTCACTCTGAAATTCAGCCCGTAAAATTCGCGCTCGCCGAGGATGTAGGCGAGAGGTTCGCCGCGCAAACGCCGCTCGAGCAGCGCCGCGTAATACGCCTGCTGTCCGACGTCGAGGATTTGTTCGGGATGGGTGAGCAGGTAAGCACGGTTCACCTGCAACACCGTCTGCAGCAAGCATTGCACCTCGATGCGCGCGCTGCCGGCATCCAGATTCAGCGCGGTTCCCAGTCGCTTGCTGTCGTTGCGGAGGATGTCTTGAATGGATGAGCTCATGCCAGCATTATGCAGAAGTCGGCGAGGCGGATGCAGTGCAAGGCGCACAGTGCGTGGCGACTGATGGCATATCGAGTGGATAGACGAGGGAACGAAAACGCAGTTTCGGCGTAGACTCATGCGCATAGCGCGTGAGGCATTAATCGGAATAAATTAATCGAATTAATCGGGGACAGACCACGTTTTATTCCCCCCAATTTCTTCATGCAGCCAGGCAGGGTCAAGGTCGGCGCCATTCGGCCAAGTAAGCGCACCGAGTTCGATGCTGACTTGATTAAATAATTTCTCATCCTTTAGAGCTGCAAAGATGCCTGCTCGCTCGCTTGCAACCAAGCGAGACATGTCGACAACGCCACTTGTGCCATCGCTGCATGTGACAGAAAGTCGATACTCCGGAAGCACGCTGACTGCTCGTACTCGCCAAGGCGCTGGCGTCACTATTCCAGCGGGGCGATATTCTTTGGTGGCTGTCTCGATTGACATAGATTCCAGTCCTCCATTAACTCTTCTCGATGCTGCGCTGCCCATTCAAGCACCATTGCCTGCGCACGTTTCGGCAAACCACCCTCGATGATTTCCAGCGTGCGAATGTCTATCAAGGCTTCGTACTCACCATACAGCGCATGAAAGTGAGGTGGCGCATGTTCTCTCCAGAACATTCGAATGATGATCCCGAAAAATTGGCTGATAGTCAGCATGTCGTTCGTACTGTGTATGCAAAAGGGGCGGGTTATTCATCTTCCGACTGATGTATTTAGCACTCGCTGGAGTTGAAACCATTTTGTCCGGCTAGTCATGTGCTGAACACTACCCCGCTCATGCGGCATGGTCAAGATGCACAGCGGCCTCCGCCATTGCAGCAAACCGTTTGGCCTGGTGCTCATCGTTGCGCCGCGCTCTTATACACCGCATTGCGTTCGCGCTTGCCCACCGCGACGACCACGACCATCAGTACCTTGTCGCGCATCTCGTATACCAGACGATAGCCCGCATCCCGCAGCTTGATTTTGTAGCGATCCTTGTGGCCGGATAGTCGGGCGGAAGGGACGCGGGGATTGTGCAAGCGCTCGATGAGTTTTTTCTTGAATACCTCGCGCACGGAGCCATCCAACTTTTTCCATTCCGCCAGCGCGTCGGGGTGAAAACTCAGCTCATAGCTCATCCAGCTTCACCTTGACCGGGCGTTGGCCGTCTTTCAGGCGCGCATCGGCGAGCGCGTTGAGCTCGGCGTCTTCCAGCTTATCCATCAAGGCTTCATACGCCTTGGCGGGAATGCAATAGAAGGTCGGTTCGTTGCGGTTGAGGATCGCCACCGGGAAGCCTTCGCCGGCCGCCACCGTCGCCATCGGGTTTTTCTTCAGTTCGGAAACGCTGGCGGTCGTCGATGCCAGGATTACATGTGCCATGATTGCCTCGGAGTGTTTTTAAGTGTGCCGAAAATAGCACTCTTAACTGGTCTTGGCAATAGTGGCCTAGATATTCTCGTCCGCCATCGCGGCAAGCTGTTCGGCCTGATACTCGGTCATCAGCGCGCCGGTGAGTTCGCCGATGTCGCCGTCCATGATCGCGTCCATCTTGTACAGCGTCAGGTTGATGCGGTGGTCGGTGACGCGGCCCTGCGGGAAGTTGTAGGTGCGGATGCGCTCGGAACGGTCGCCGCTGCCGACCAGGCTCTTGCGCGTCGCGGCGGTCTTGGCGTTCTGTTCGCGCACCTGCGCGTCCATGATGCGCGCCGCCAGCACACGCATCGCCTGCGCCTTGTTCTGGTGCTGCGAACGGCCGTCCTGGCATTCCACCACGACGCCGGTCGGCAGATGGGTGATGCGCACCGCAGAATCGGTCTTGTTGATATGCTGACCGCCCGCGCCGGACGCGCGGAACGTGTCGATGCGCAGGTCGGCGGAGTTCAGCACCACGTCGTCCACCTCGTCCACTTCCGGCATGATCGCCACGGTGCAGGCCGAGGTATGCACGCGGCCCTGCGTTTCGGTCGTCGGGACGCGCTGCACGCGATGCGCGCCGGATTCGAACTTCAGCACCGAATACGCGCCCTGTCCGGCGATCCGGGAGATGATTTCCTTGTAGCCGCCCATTTCGCCCGGACTCTCGGAAATTACCTCGACCTGCCAGCGCTTGCGCTCGGCGAAGCGCGAATACATGCGGAACAGATCGCCGGCGAACAGCGCCGCCTCGTCGCCGCCGGTGCCGGCGCGGATTTCGAGAAACACGCCGCGCTCGTCGTTGGGGTCCTTGGGCAGCAACAGCTTTTGCAATTCGCCGTCGAGTTGCGCGAGACGCGCCTCGCCCTGTTCGATCTCGGCTGCGGCAAACTCTCTCATCTCAGGGTCGGTTGCCATTTCCTTGGCGGTCTCAATGTCGGCAAGGCAAGTCTGGTAGGCGTGGTACAGCGACACCACCGGTTCAAGTTCGGCACGCTCACGACTGAGCTTGCGAAACCCGTCCATGTTCCGGGTGGCTTCCTCGGTGCTCAGCAGTTGATCGATTTCGAGCAGGCGCTCGCTCAGTCGAGCGAGTTTGGCGGCGATATTCGGTTTCATTTCACTTTTTCATCAATAGCGCAACATCGTAGGGGTGCGATTCATCGCGCCCTTTTTCTGGTGCATGAATAGATCAGGGCGCGATGAATCGCGCCCCTACTGGATTATTCGTCGGTATGCAGGTGATACAGGCGGTGGATCACGTCGAGGAACGCCTCGCGGTCGTCGCCGTGTACCTGGTTCAGCGCGTGGGTTGGCGCATGCAGGAATTTGTTGGTCAGTCCGCTGCTCATTGCTTCAAGCACCTTTTCCGGGCTCTCGCCCCTGGCCAGCAGGCGCAGGGCTTTTTCCATCTCATGGCGGCGGTTGCGCTCGGCGTGATCGCGCAGCGCGCGGATGGTAGGCACGACTTCGCGCGATTCCATCCAGTGGATAAAATCGTTTACGCCGGAATCGATGATGACCTCCGCCTCCCGGACCGCGCCCTGGCGCGCGTCGAGGCCGTCCTTCACCACTTCGGCGAGATCGTCCACGGTGTACAGGAACACGTCGTCCAGCTCCGCGACTTCCGCTTCCACGTCGCGCGGCACGGCGAGGTCGACGATGAACAGCGGGCGGTGTTTTCGCGCCTTAAGCGCGCGCTCCATCATGCCCTTGCCGAGGATCGGCAGCGGGCTGGCGGTGCAGGTGATGATGATGTCGTGGTGCGCGAGTTGCTCCGGCAATTCGTTCAGCGTGATCGCGTGGCCGTTGATGCGCCGCGCCAGTACATGGGCGCGTTCCAGCGTACGGTTGGCGACAGTGATGTGTTTGGGTGAACGCGCGGCGAAATGCACCGCATTGAGTTCGATCATCTCGCCCGCGCCGATGAACAGCACGCGCTGCTCGGCGATGCTCGGAAAAATCCGCTCGGCCAGCCGCACCGCCGCCGCGGCCATCGACACCAGATTCGCGCCGATCTCGGTTTGCGTGCGCACATCTTTCGCGACCGAAAAGGTGCGCTGAAACAGTTTGTGCAACAGGAAACCGAGCGTGCCGGCCTCTTCGGCCTGGCGCACCGCCTGCTTCATCTGACCGAGGATCTGCGGTTCGCCGAGCACCATCGAATCCAGCCCGCTGGCGACGCGGAACGAATGCTTCACCGCCTGCTCGCGCGGCAGCGTGTAAAGATAGGGGTCGAGATCCATGCGCGGCAGATGGTGATACTGCGCCAGCCAGTCGATGGCATGGTCGGGTTGCGCGGCGTTGCAATACAGCTCGGTGCGGTTGCAGGTGGACAGGATCGCCGCCTCTTTCACCGCGCCGTTTTGCACCAGATCACGCAGCGCACCCTCCATCCCGTCGGGGTTGAACACGACCTGTTCGCGCACGGCGAGCGGCGCGGTTTGATGGTTGATGCCAAAGGCGAACAACTGCATGGTATAGGGCGGGCAGCAAGGCTAAAGAGGGGGCGGATTATAGCCGCAACAGCGGGGTAATACCAAACAGTGCAGCGCGACCGCAAGGCCGGTGGGCGCTGCGGGCAGATTATTCTTCTTCGGGCAGGTTCAGGCGCTCCAGCACTTGCCAGGCCAGCCCCCTGCAGATGTTGTTCAGCATCGTGGGCAGATCGGGCTTCACCTGGTCTTCCAGCAGCAGCTTGCTGGCGCTTATCGAATATACCGGGTCGAGCAGACGCGGGCGGTAATCCTGCATCATCTCGTCCAGTGTGCGTTCCGCCGCCATCTGCTGCCACGGGTTGGTCGGCCATTGCGACGGGATGCCGTAAGCGTCGGGAAAAGCATCGAGATCGTCGCGCACCGTGCGGATATCCTCGTGCGACTCGCGGAAAGGCAGCAGGACAAGGTTCGACATCTCGTAGAATTTCTTATCCATTGCCGGACGGTTGCCGCCGCCGTCGATCACCCCCAGCCAATTCGGCCGGGATTCCAGCCTGGCGACAATTTCCTTCAGTTTCTCCGGCGAGCGGCCATCGAGCGGGGTGTAGCGGCGGATGCCCCGCGACAGGGGTTCGCGTGCGGTATCGGTAAGGACGGCGATTGAACGCTTGCCGAGCAGCCCGAGACCGTGACACAGCATGTGCGTGATGCTGGTCTTGCCGGTCCCGCCTTTGTTGCCGATCACGCAAATCAGCCTTTCCATAGTTTTTCTCCGTCAATTCGATTCAACGCGGGATAAGTTGTGTCCCGGACATAGGGTAGCGAAATTCGGGATAGCTGTCAGCATCGTATTTTCTGTCAAGCGCAATGGCTACGCAAAAGCCATTGTGTGCCGGCAAAACTGGAGGCGTTTATAAAATATGGGTCCATCGCCAAGCTGATCTGGTTAGCCCGCAGCGTGCGCTGTGCGCACGACAATACAACCCGAAACCGTGCGCAAGCGCACGCTACCGATAGAATTACCAGCACTTTTAAATACCCCGGTGAAACTTGCATTCCACCCGCCTTTCCAGTAACTTGCGCCCCTCGCTAGGGGTCTTCGCCGGTAACTGAACCGGGCGGAGTGAGAGACACCCTTTGAACCTGTACGGGTAATGCCGCAAAGGGAAGCATTCACCCGATGCTTCCTGAATTTTTGGAGCATCACATGAACACCAATCCCAAATTTATCGCCCCCCTGTTTAACGCCGAAACCGCGCATGTCGATGCAGCGGCGATCAAGCCGTTGCCGAATTCGCGCAAGGTGTACGTGCAGGGCAGCCGCCCCGATCTGCTGGTGCCGATGCGCGAGATTTCCCAGGCCGACACGCCTGCCAGCATGGGTGTCGAAAAAAATCCGCCGATCTATGTGTACGACTGCTCCGGTCCCTATACCGACCCGGCGGTGAAGATCGACATCCGCTCCGGTTTGCCCGCGTTGCGCGAGGCGTGGATCAACGAACGCGGCGATACCGAAACGCTGGACAAACTTTCTTCCGCCTACGGCCAGCAGCGCCTCAACGATCCCGAGCTGGCGGAACTGCGCTTCAACCTCCAGCGCACGCCGCGTCGCGCCAAGCCCGGCAAGAACGTCACGCAGATGCATTACGCGCGTCAGGGCATTATCACGCCGGAAATGGAATACATCGCGATCAGGGAGAACCAGCGCCGCGAGGGACTTTCGGAAATGATGCTGCAACAGCATCCCGGCGAGAATTTCGGCGCAGCCATGCCCAAACAGATCACGCCGGAATTCGTGCGCGCTGAAGTGGCCGCAGGCCGCGCGATCATCCCCGCCAACATCAATCACCCCGAAGCCGAACCGATGATTATCGGGCGCAACTTCCTGGTTAAAATCAACGCCAATATCGGCAACTCCGCGCTGGGTTCGAGCATCCAGGAAGAAGTGGAGAAGATGACCTGGTCGATCCGCTGGGGCGGCGACACGGTGATGGATCTGTCCACCGGCAAGCACATCCACGAGACGCGCGAATGGATCATCCGCAACTCGCCGGTGCCGATCGGCACCGTACCGATTTATCAGGCGCTGGAAAAGGTGAATGGCAAGGCCGAAGACCTGACTTGGGAAATTTTCCGCGACACGCTGATCGAGCAGGCCGAGCAGGGCGTGGATTATTTCACCATCCATTCCGGCGTGCTGCTGCGCTACGTGCCGCTGACCGCGAAACGCATGACCGGGATAGTTTCTCGCGGCGGCTCGATCATGGCGAAATGGTGCCTCGCGCACCACAAGGAAAATTTCCTCGCCACGCACTTCGAAGAAATCTGCGAAATCATGAAAGCCTACGACGTCGGCTTCAGCCTCGGCGACGGCCTGCGCCCCGGCTCGATCTACGACGCCAACGACGAGGCGCAACTGGGCGAGCTCAAGACGCTCGGCGAGCAGACGCTGGTCGCGTGGAAGCACGACGTGCAGGTGATGATCGAAGGCCCCGGCCATGTGCCGATGCACCTCATCAAGGAGAACATGGACTTGCAACAGAAGTGGTGCCACGAAGCGCCGTTCTACACGCTCGGGCCGCTGACCATGGACATCGCGCCCGGCTATGATCACATCACTTCTGCGATTGGTGCGGCGATGATCGGCTGGTTCGGCACCGCGATGCTGTGCTACGTCACGCCCAAGGAGCATCTGGGCTTGCCGAACAAGGACGACGTCAAGGAAGGCATCATCACCTACAAGATCGCCGCCCACGCCGCCGACCTCGCCAAGGGACATCCCGGCGCGCAGATACGCGACAACGCGCTATCCAAGGCGCGCTTCGAGTTCCGTTGGGAAGACCAGTTCAACCTCGGCCTAGACCCGGACAAGGCGCGCGAATTCCACGACGAAACCATGCCCAAGGAATCCGGCAAAGTCGCGCACTTCTGCTCCATGTGCGGCCCGAGCTTCTGCTCGATGAAGATCTCGCAGGACGTGCGTGACTTCGCAGCCGCTCAGGGTGTGGACGAGCAGGAAGCGCTCAGCAAAGGCATGGAGCAGAAGGCGGTGGAATTCGTGAAACGGGGCAGCCAGTTGTATAGCAAGGCCTGATTTTCTGATTGGTGTCGCACGAGAATATATGAGGGGATCTTATGACCAGAGATATGGACAATTCTAACGATAACGGGATTGACGAGGTTGCGAATGATCTGGGGTTTTTACTGGACACCTCTGCCGCACACATCATTCGCACACAAAATCCGGCGTCATTTATTTCCTGGTTTCAAACCACTGCGCCGCTCATTGCGCCCAACTTCGTTGGGCAATTGCCCGACGACGAGCAATTTCGGCGCGGCTTTCTCTACAGCATGGCGCGGGCCATCTGGAACAAAACCCCCTTGCCCGACAATCATTTTCGCCCCAGTCCGCTGCACAAGCCGGAACGCAATCTGCCCTGTCCCTGCGGTTCCAACCGCAAATACAAACACTGCTGCCTGCCCGCCGAATCGCTCGAAAACGGGTTGGGTAATTTCAGCATGATGCTGCATGTGCTGAACCAGATTCCTCACAAACAGTTTGCCGAATTGCCCTTCACTTACCTTGATCTTGATGAGCTGTCTTACGTTGCACGCACCTGGATGGATCAAGGCAAAACCAAAGATGCCGTCAAATTGCTGGAGGGTTTGTTTGCGCATATTGAAAAATTAGATGCGCGAGCGGAATACGCTTTTGACTTGTTGCTGGATTGTTACAGCGATTTGGGCAACACGGTAAAGAAAAATCGCCTGCTGGAAAAAGGACTACAGGCTCCGAACAAGTATCTGCGTGCCGCCGCCATGCAGCGCCTGTGCTGCATCCACTCCGATAAAGGCGACTATCCCCGCGCCTGGGCGCTGTTTCAGGAAATTCAACGGCTGATTCCCAATGACTCGTCACTTGCGCACCTTGAAATCGTGCTGCTGCACGGGCAGGGAGAACATGAGCGCGCGGCGGAGCGGGCCAAGTTCTGGATAGCGCGCTTGTCGCGCGATAACCGCCCGGAACATGCGGAACTGATTGAATTCTTGAAGCAGTCCGCGACAGACCTTGGCGGCGCCATGCTGGATATGGTGCAGAGCAACGTTCCGGGGCTTGGGCAACTGTCACGGCTTATCGATGCGATGCCCGCGCCAAAATGCCTGTACCACCTCCACCCGCAAGACGGCAGCGCCGGGCCGCTGGAGCCGGATGCCCAACTGCAACGTCTGCACACCGAATGGCGCGAAATATTCAGCGCATTCACCGCAGACCACATTGGAATTGATTGGCTGCATTCGCGCCCCTGGCTCAATTGGCTGGAGAAAAACCCGCTGGCCTGGCAAAGTATTGAAGTGGTTGGCGGACTGTTTTTTGCGCTGGATGAAGGCATGCAGCCGTTTCCCGGCTTTGCCGAAAAAATTCTTTTGCCGCTGATGCTGCGTGGCAACACTTTGTTGCGCCTCATCCTGAAACAAAATCAGGCGGAAGGCACCCGGCTGGAATGGGGCTGGATGGAAAACCGCGATGCCCTGCGCATGGTCTCTGCACTCGCCCGGTATTACGAGACGCACAACAACCTCAAAGAAGCCATCAACCTGACGGAGTGGCTGGTGCTCACGCTCAACCCGAATGACAACCAGGGAATGCGCGAAGGCCTGCTGCACCACTATCTGCGCCAGGGCAGAGTAAGCGACGCCGTCAGTCTGGCCGAACATTACCCGCGCGACATGGCCGCCATGCAATACGGCCATACTCTCGCGCTACGGATGGCGGGCAGGGAAAACGAAGCCGCAGCCACACTCAAGCAGGCAAAACAGGATTATCCCGAAGTTTACAAAATACTGATCAGCGCCAAGCCGCGCCGTCCTGCGCTCAAGGATGGAATGGTAACGGTGGGCGGCAAGGATGAAGCCTGGTTTTACCGCGAAGACTATCTGGACATCTGGCAGCAAAACGGTGGCCTGGAGTGGCTACGCAATGCCAACAAACCGACCACAGGCACAACACCGCAACTAATGCTGCAACTGCGCATCACTCTGTTGAATGTAAAACCGACAGTGAAGCGCCGCGTGCTGGTCAATGCCAACCTGACCTTTCTGCAATTGCACCATGTGATCCAGGCGGCGATGGGTTGGCATGATTGCCACCTGCACGAATTCGAAGTCGGGCACCAGCGTATCGGCACAAGCTCAAAGGAAGACAACTTCTTTGGCGGCGAACCCGCACTTCCCGAAGGCAAACATCATTTGGACGAAATGCTCGCCAACCACAAAAAATTCCGCTACTGGTATGACTTTGGCGACGACTGGTGGCATGAAATCACCGTCGAGAAACGTCTGAATGCCAACCCGGAAGATCCGCCCGTTCGCCTGATTGACGGCGAGAATGCCTGCCCGCCGGAAGATTGCGGCGGGCCATGGGGTTACGCGGAATTGTGTGCCGTTCTGGCCGACACCGCCCACCCGGAACACGAAGAGATGCTGGAATGGGTGGGCGATGAATTTGATCCCAAGGCATTCGACCTGGATGCCAGCGCCAAACAGGTTTCACGTTGTGTGCGAGCACCTGCCGCGAAAAAACGCTAAGGGAAATTGCAAATCTGAGCGCATTGCATGCACCATCATGCTGGCTTGCATTGTGTCTGGTGCGATGAATACACGGTTGCCGGGAATACCAGTTCAACCTCGGTCTTGACCCGGACAAGGCGCGCAAATTCCACGACGAAACCATGTCTGCCAAGATTGCGCTTTTGCTCGATGTGCGACCGGCCAACCCCTTTCCAGCAGGCACAGCCTGCTTCTGCAACGGGTGCGGTTATAATCGCGGCTCACTTTCAGGAACATCATGGATATTGCCCTGCTGCTTAAAGCCGTCATTCTCGGCATCGTCGAAGGACTCACCGAATTCCTGCCGATCTCGTCTACCGGCCACCTGATCATTCTCGGTGACCTGCTCGACTACAACGACGAGACCAGCAAGGTGTTCAAGATCGTGATCCAGCTCGGCGCGATCCTCGCGGTGTGCTGGGATTACCGCGCGCGCCTGACGAAGATGGTGGTCGGGCTACCCAGCGACCCTGCCGCGCAGCGTTTTGCCGGGATGCTGTTCATCGGCTTCCTGCCCGCAGCAGTGCTGGGGTTGATGTTCTACTCCACCATCAAGACGTTGCTGTTCAACCCGATCACCGTGGCGACCGCGCTGATCGTGGGCGGCTTCATCATTCTTTACGTGGAGAAGCGCGCCTATCATCCGCGCATCCATTCGGTGGACGAGATGCGCTGGCCGGATGCGCTCAAGGTCGGCTTCGCGCAGGCACTGGCGATGATCCCCGGCACCTCGCGCTCGGGTGCGACGATCATGGGCGGGCTGATTTTCGGCCTGTCGCGCAAGACGGCGGCGGAGTTTTCGTTCTTCCTCGCCATCCCGACGATGTTCGCCGCGACGGCTTACGACCTGTACCAGAACTGGGAGCTGCTGCGGGCGGACGATCTGCCGGTGTTCGCGGTGGGCTTCGTCGCCTCGTTCATCGCGGCGATGTGGGCGGTGAAGAGTTTTATCCGCTTCATTTCCAACCACACCTTCGTGGTGTTCGCCTGGTACCGCATCGTGTTCGGGGTGATCGTGCTGGGCACGGCGTACAGCGGCGCGGTGAACTGGTCTGCGGCGTAATTGCAGCGCCGACGAAAAAGCCGCCGGGTAACCCGGCGGTTTTTTCGTTATCGCCGCAACTTTACATAAACCCAGCTTGTTCGTTAGAACGGCTTGCGCACGCTGATTGCGCCGCGAATCTGTCCCGCAGAATAACCGGTAGCAAGATCATTGGGGTAGTGCTGGGCGAGAGCGGACTTGACGGCGGGTGTGAGCTGATCCACGGGGCCATGGCAACCGAGACAGAGCGGCTGCACCGGCAGCGCTTTAACGTAGCGGTATTCATTGTCGATTTTCTCGCCCTTTTCCAGTTGTGCGGGCGGTTCGCCGGCAGCGGCACGTTTGTCGAAATCTTCGAGAGCGGCTTTCTCCCATGCATCGGGAATCGCGCGAGCCTCATTGCGTGCCTTGAGGCTGACGCGCTTGATTTTCCAGCCGGTCTGCCGGGATATCTCGCCAGCCATCTTCGGCGCCATATCTTTGCAGACGAGAATCGCACCTTCCGGGCCTGATTTGTTGATTTCCTGCTGCAAGGCGGCAAGCAGCCTGGGCGGCAACGTTGTCGCCACCTTGCGCGCTTCGTCCAGCATGGCGTCGTCGCCGGCGTTGGCGAGCGTGGTTACAAATGGAGTGATTAGCACAGCTGCTATCAATAATGTCTTCATGAAATATTCCTTACGGTAGTTAGAGAGACGAATTCAGGGGCCCCGATATTTTATTGACGCGTGGAGCACGACAGGCGATGCATGGATCAGCGTCCTGCTACCCGCAGTTAACGTCATCTGCGCCGCAATGCCTGAGCAGCCATGGTTGCGATTATTACCCAAATCAAAGTTCGCAGGCTCATGGCGATAACCGTGCGCTGCTCGTAGGCACTACCGGAATAGATATGCACACCGAGTGCCGCGAACGTGAGCACTATCGCTGCGGCGATGGCGACAGCCAGCCAAACTGCCCAGCGTTGCCAGAGCCACAGCCCGACACCGGCGACGATATAGGCGAAACCGGATACAAAATTAAACCAAAGCACGAATGGCACATAGTTACCGGCCGCAGTGCGCGCCGCTTCGTCGCCGAACAAAACCGTGCCGCCTTCCTTGATGGTCAGCAGGCCAAACACGGTAGCAACCAGAGAAATCGTCCAGACTCGGAATCCGCGTTGGCGTTTGGGTGTGATCATGGTGAATTCTTTCATCCTAGAAACCGCAGTTGACCATTTGTATTTTGATGGAAAGCCGCGTGATGATTAACTTTATCGTTGTTGATGCGATTCACCTTTTGGGCGAATTCAAAAATGGATACCGGGAGCGCGGACATCCTGTCCGCCTGCGGGCTGGAAGCCCGCGTTCCAGTCAAACCGTGGCTTGAACTGAGTTTTCCAGATTAATCTTTGTGCTTTTCACATAACTCACCCTCGGGAGCATCATTTTGCAGGAGCGGGCCATGCCCGCGATCAGATAATTCGCGGGCATGGCCCGCTCCTGCAAATTCCAAATGTGTTTGCCAAGTTCATGGGTTAACAAATCAGCCAAGACAATTACGGGTATTGATGCTTTTTTAATTCAAGGCATAGTGTACAGCGGTGTGCGGGCTGGTTACATCAATAAAAAAGCCGCCGTAATTTCCGGCGGTTTTTTGTTTGCACTGCAGCTTTAGAACTTCAAGGTTGCGCCGGCATAAATCGAGCGCCCGATACCGGGAACGGGTATCCCGTAAGGTGCATTAGCGCCATTTATCGACATAGTTGATCCTTGCCCGATGTAAGCGCCTCCTAGCGGCATGGCATAGAACTTATCCAGGATATTTTCCACGCCGACATCGACTCGAACCTGTTTCCATTCATAGCTGCTGCGCAGGTTAAGCAGACCATAGCCGCCGGTTTTCATTTCGTTGCGAACTTGCGATATTTTGGTCTTGGCGTCAACCAGATGCCCCTCTACGGTGTTGGTCCAGTTACCCCATTGTTGAACCACTGCCAGTTTCGCGTTCAGCGGCATGATGTTGTAGAGATTGTCGCCCGTTGTCTGGTTTTTGCCATCGGTATAGTTCAGCGCGCCCTTTGCAGTGAAGCTGCCGTAATCGCCGGCTTTCGCCAAGGGGAAATGGCCGGAGACATCCATGCCATAAATGCGGGCGGATTGATTGACAAACCGGAGAGAAACAAACTGCGTCGTCGTGGTGCTGTTCGGCGCAGCTTTAACACAAGCCGCGTTTGTAGCGCTACAGCGCTCGGCATCGACATAATCCTGAACGTGGGTGTAGTAAGGCGTGATCTTCAACCCCCATTGCTCCTGGGCGGCATCATGCCAGTCTGCGGTCGCGCTGAGGGTATGCGCCACTTCCGGCTTCAGGTTGAGGTTTCCAACATAAGCGTTGCCATCGTTGACGAGGTTGTTCATGGCCATCGCCATCCCGCCTGTCGACCAGATATAACGTTCGTAGAGATTGGGCGAGCGGGTTTTCTGGGCAAAACCAAACTCGAAAGCCTTGCTGTCGTCCGGCGTATAACGGGCAAGCGCGGTCAGGTCCCAATTATGGTCGGTGCGATTGCGGTTGCTGGCGTTAAAAGCAGCAGCATCGGTGGCATAAGTGGCGCCGGTGTTATAGCCCTGTACCGTACCCGTATTCATTTTGACCGTATCGCTGCGCACCCCTAGCTGGCTAAGCAATTGCGGATTCCAGTTGGTTTCCCATTCGCCAAAAAAATCGAGGCGGTCGCGTTCGCCGTTGTTGATATTCCAGAACGTATTTGGCCACATCCCCCCGCCGGATGGATCCCACCAGTCGCTCAGGCGGTAACGCTGATACTCGCCACCCACCCTGATGATGTCGCGTTCCGAAAGCAGAATATCCGCCTTGACCAGCGTACCTGTGGTTTTTCCTTCCGTATCCATCGGCATCCCGGCAGCGCATGT
>Ga0209212_1006128_pt1 | contig 13922 bp, 14 predicted proteins | sample RifGroC2_FD_183996 | JGI IMG/M metagenome (GOLD analysis project Ga0209212, IMG submission 183996) | Groundwater microbial communities from Rifle, Colorado, USA - Groundwater C2 (SPAdes) (version 2) | ecosystem: Environmental > Aquatic > Deep subsurface > Groundwater | place: Rifle, Colorado... | reverse complement strand
TGTTCGGTACTTTCAAACTCTGTCGAACTTTCATTGGATGTCTCTGTTAAGGTGATAATGGTTGATGGTGATGTCGTGTAGACGACAGGTTCATCGGTAAATGTGTTTGTACCACTTACACTTTGTGTAGTACGTGCTTGCGTCTCTACTGTGGTTGTTGCAAATGATTTCTCATCGTTGCTTACGACCGTACTTTCAATGCGCAGGTATCCGTCGGTAGATGTTTCGTGAATTTCTTCAACGACTTCATCGTCTACTGTGGTTTTGATATCGACAGAAGATTTCGTTTCTCCTGTTACAATTTCACCATCCTCTGCCGTATTGCCACCGCTCTCTGCTCGAACCGTGAAGTTGTTCTGTACCTCTGAACTTGCGTGTGCAGGTGAGTAAACACATAGAGCAGAAAGAATTAGTAGTGATATTGTTCCTGCTATCAATAAGTAGTGGTGTTGCATGGTGCTAGTATCGGTTACCCTCCGTAAGGTCTCTCGCGCATCTATGGGGGAGAGACCTTAGTGGAAGGGGGGAAATTACTAGGTAATTTTCCCCTCCCAACTCGAACATTACCGAGTAATTCGGGTTACGTTTCGGTTCGCAACTCGTACAACGCTTGCGTATGAATCAGCAAGTCCTGTAACGATTACGCCACCTTCAGCTCCGTGACCAGCGTCACCAGCGTCACCAGTTGAACCAGTGTCGCCACCTTCAGCTCCGTCACCTCCTGCACCACCATCAAAGGCGAATGCTGGATCTTCTCCATCCCAAGCATAAGAAGTTGCGTCACCACCATCTCCTCCATCGCCACCTTCTGCTCCGTCACCTGCGTCTTCACCGCTGGTTCCACTCTCTCCACCTTCTTCGCCATCACCGCCGTTTGTAGTGTTGTTTCCAGTTTCAGCTTCGACTTCACCAGAGTTGATTTCTGTGTCTGTGTTGTCGTTATTTACATCTACGTTAGTTTCAACAGGTACGTATGTTTTGGTGTACGTCTCCCAGTGAGAGTCATCTACAAGGTCATCACTTGTTGATTCTTCGTTGTAGCTACTTCCACCGTCATCGCTCACTATTCCGTCATGGAACCATTCATCAGATTCTTGAGCCCATGTTGCAAGATTGCGCTCGTAGTATGTGTGTGCAGACTCGAAAGCTTCATCGAACACTGCTTCTTCAGGACTTAGTGTAACTTCCGTAAGATTGTCGTTTACGTTGCTGTCAATAAGTACTGTTGCAAATGCATCTCCTGTCGTAATGTGGCCACCCATTCCTCCGTTACCACCCCTTCCTCCGTTACCTGTGTCGCCCGTGTTACCACCCATTCCTCCGTTTCCACCGTTTGCTCCATAGCCACTTTCAGCGTACGCTGAATCGCCTTCTGAATATGCATCACCACCGTCTCCTCCGTCACCACCTTCTGCTCCGTCACCAGCGTTGCTTCCGCTGTTGCCACTCCTTCCTCCGATTCCTCCCATTCCTCCGTTAGCAGTGTTGTCTCCAGTGTTTGCTCGGACAGTAAATGTATTCTCTACTACCGAGTCGTTTGTGTTGTCTACGTCGACGTTTGTTGTGAAAGCGCCAAATGCCATTGCAGGTGCGGTAAAGATACCGAGTGCAAGAGCGGGAATAAGTGCAGTAGCTGCTACTTTATTCAAACTAGAATTTTTTGTAGTCATGTTAGTTATGTTAATTTTTTGTAATGTGTTTTTGACTTTTTCTATCTATACCGTAGTAGTGATAGAAAAAGGTTTTTAATAGGTACCGCTTGGTAAAGCGGAGTATCGACCAAATAGCAGGCTGTAATCACCCAGTGTAGTGTTACCTACAGCCCACACGAAATAATGTTTCCAGGATTGTCTCGTGTACTCTGCAGTGATGAGTGATGAAATATGTGGGAACAATACCAAGAAGGCATGAAGCTGAAATGAAGATAAAAAAAGTCCGAACTATTTTTGTTCGGATTTTTGTGGTGCAGTTATAGGTGTGTATTTGATATGCCTATGTTCATGAAATGTTGTGAATTGATACATGAAAAGAATAATTTTTTTAAAGCAGAAATATATACACGAATTGTGAGAAGGGCAGGCTACCCTTGGAAATGGAAACCAGCCTCTTGAAGAAGACTGCCGAGTTGCCCGCACCCTTCTCACACGCCATGTACTTGTAGGATTTACACATACGGCACACTTCATCGTTGTCCGTCACAAAATATCTCTCGTAGTATTATTCATACAACTCGTTCTATTTTGTTCGGACGCCCTGAACTGTCTCTTCTGTGTAATTCTACTGATATTTGTGCCATACACGAGACGATTGAGTCAACATAAAAATCATGCTCTTTGCAAAATCTCTACAGTAATTTTAAAAAAAGTTGAAAGTTTATAAAGTTCATAATGTTATAAAGTCGAAAGTGCGGTAACTCGTTACTCGTTACTCGTTACTCGGTAACTCGTAACTCGCTACTTTATCCATCGTTACGATGGAAAACCGAATCCCTTCAAATTCACCATCCTCACGAGCTATTTCTCTAAACTGACTTGCATCGTAGGCAGGAAAGTATACATCTCCGTCGATCTCATCGTCCACGAGCGTGAGGTAAATACGCGTGGCGTAGGGAAGCGCAAGGGCAAATATTTCACCTCCACCGATGATAGTGATTTCTTCGGTATCAAGTTCCTTTGCTTTCTCCAACGCCTCCTCAAGCGAATGACACACCAGTACTCCATCGTGTGTCCACTCTTTGTTTCGTGTAATGACAATCGAGGTTCTGTTGGGAAGTGCTCTACCTATCGAGTCAAATGTTGCACGTCCCATAATCATAGGGTGCCCCCATGTTACCTCCTTGAAGTGTTTCAAATCACGTGGGATTTTCCAAAGTAGGTCATTATTTTTTCCTATAGCCCGCGTCTGCTTGCTCATGGCTACGACTAGGCTAATGATAGGTGTTTTCATAGTTGTTTTATACCACTTTATACGGTGCATGTCTTTGTTGGAGGTAGTAAAAAGTGGCGATATACTCTACCTATAAAGTTACGGAAATCATGCGAACGAGTACAAAAATCAAAAAAGGGCACTCGGTAAATATAGAAAAAATTCTGAGTCGGTATTCCCACACACAGGATAGGTATATTGGCGATTATGATGAGCTTGAGTTAGTCGTTGAGGATCTCAAACAACAAGGCCTGCGTGTGGTGCTCACACAAGGTGTCTACGACCTTCTGCATGTTGGTCATGCAAAATATCTGGAGAAAGCCCTGACCTATGGGGATGTGCTTATCGTTGGCGTAGACACTGACGAGTTTACTCGGGTACGGAAAGGTCCCAATCGTCCTGTCGTACCGTTTCAGGAAAGAATCAACATGCTCGCACATTTGCGCCATGTAACGATTCTGACTCAGCGAGATGTAGGGGTAGAGATAGGCGAGTTGATACGTGTCGTACGTCCCCATGTCTTGGTAACCTCACTTTCGACAAAGGACTTTCCGAAGAAAGATGTACTTGCCTACAAAAAGTACTGCGAAGAAATAGTCACCTTGCCACAACAGGCTCCGACGAGTACAACTGCGCGTATCAGATTCTTCACTATTGAGGGTGCCGATGAACTTGCTCGCGAGCTTACGCAGAAAATTCCCGAGGTGGTTTTGCATACGCTTAATAATTTTAGAAAACCAGAATGAACCACCTTGTTGCATACGTTCCCGTCCTCCATGAAGGGTACGCGAAACTTTTCAAAAAGCATGGGGGAACGATATACCTTGTGGGGCCTGAGTTTGTCTCCGAAGAATTTCCACGATTGATACGGGACCTCCGGCAATTGTCAGTCTCGGATATGGTCCGTGCGGTACAAGGGCTTGAGATTTTCGAACATGTAGAAGTGTTGACGAAAGAGGTAATGGAAAAACTACAAAAGGAAAAGGCAACTATTATCATGCCCGATGAAGAGATAAGTCATGAACTTGCGTCCAAGTATTTTTCAGATTGCCCTGTAACGTACGAGAACGTATTTTTGCGCTGGGACAAACCTATTACGTTGCGGGAAACTGTTGTTGCACCAGATTGTGTTATTTCAACAAAAGAGCTAGATAAAAAGTTCATGCAGATTGCAAAGAACGAGGCGCAGAAGAGTGCTGATTGGTGGCGTCAGATAGGTTCGGTGGCGGTAAGTGAAGGAAAGGTACTCTACACAGGACACATTAAATATCTTCCCACAGACTACAATCTCTTTGCGGCAGGTAATCCACGAGATAACTTTGACGCAGGAGAACATTCAGAGATTTATACATCGCTACACAGTGAAGCGAGTATCGTGGCACAGGCTGCCAGAGATGGAGTAAGTCTTAAGGGTGCGGAAGTGTATGCAACCACATTTCCATGTGCAAACTGCGCCCGCCTCCTTGCGGAAGCGGGTGTAGTAAAAGTGTACTACAAAGATGGGTACTCCATGCTTGATGCTGAGGATATTTTCAAAGCGTACAAGATAGAAGTGGTGCTGGTACAAGAAAGTTGAAAGTTTAATGTTGAAAGTTAAAAGTGCAAAGTTTCAAGTTCATAAAAGTAACAAGTAAACCCCGTTGTTACGGGGTTTACTTGTTACTTTCTACTTTATGAACTTTATAACTTTTTACTTTTATACCCAAGTGCAGTAAGTATCTTTTCACCTCCTTCTTCTCGAGAGGCTCCAAAAATGAGCTGAGCATGGAGGTGGGTAACGGTGGCACCATTGTACCCTGTGTCACCCCAACGCATGACTATCGTGCCACCCGCCATAGCATCATCTATTCGCACGTGGTTAAACATTTCAAACAAATTAACTTGTGCTTCAGGTGATAATTCCCAGAAACCAGTGCAATGCTTTTTAGAAATAAGGAGGTAGTGTTTTTTCACGCCATCATACGGAGCAAAGTTTTCTGTCAAAATCCAGTGTTCACTTTCTTTGAGTATCGGGTTTGTGTGGTACTGCATTAAATTTTCCACACAGAAGGGACATTTATTATCTGCGACAATTTTTTTCATTACCGCTATTTGGTGCGCCTGTCGCGCGTGGTCGAGATTTACATGTTTTTTGTCTTCCTTCGTCATACTCTTAAATTGGAGTTGGGATAATCATATGCGGATGCGGATTATAGTCTGTGAGCGTAAAGTGTTCTCGTCGAGCGTCTAAAACAGTAGTGATTTTTTCATCCAGCGTAACAGTAGGGAAAGGACGAGGTTCTCGTTTCAAAAGCTCTTCAACAAAAGGAATCTGACTTTCATAGAGGTGTGCATCGGAAATAGTGTGTACATACTCTACAAAGGTGTATCCGATTTCACGAGCGATAAGCATACCAAGAGCCGCGTACTCAATCATGTTGAGGACTACGCCGACAGGGACGTCACCGCTTCGTTGAAAATGATGCAGTGATAGTTCCTTTGTTTCAGGAAAAGCGAGGACATGTACCCAGCCGTGGCAGGGAGCGACTACTACTTTGCGTTTTAATTCACTGTGTTGAAGAGCGTAGAACGGAATCCAAGGTGAAAGGAAGTGGGTGCGGAGATAGGGACGTTCCATAATTTGCTTGATAAGGTGCTCAACTTGATTAAAGGGTGTTCCGTCGGCTTGGGGAAAGCTTGTCCATGCTGCGCCGTACGAACCGTCACCGAGGTCATGTTCAGGAAGGTCAAAGACCTCACATTTTTCTTTCGTAACCCATTTCTCCCAAAAGACTGCAGGGCAACCGTACTCCTTGAGCGACTCAAGTGTCCGAGCACCATGTAAAAAACCGATAAGTTCTCCTAGTGCTCCGGGAAATGATTTGGTGTTGTCGCGAATGGGTTGCAATGGAAATCCATTACGCATATCGAAACGGAGTTGTGCTCCCAAAACCATAAGTGCGTCTTCTCCATGTATAGGGTGAATTCTTCTTCCTGTAGTAAGGATGCGTCGAAGTAAGTCTTGGTACTGTGTATCCGGTGTTCTCTCGTGTAGTGGTTTGTAGGTAATCATAGGTAGGTATGTTGTTTCTGTACTAAGCTGGTAAGGTCGTCAATAGTGAGACTCGTTATGTATAATAGTATCATATACTCACATGACATTACCCTTGAAAGTACTCAGGATTGATTCCACAGTAAAACTTCCCACATATGGACATGCGGGGGATGCGGCATGCGACTTGTTTGCCGCGCACGAAGTCACGATAGCCCCCGGAGAACGGGTGCAGGTGGGCACAGGTGTCGCGTTTGAAATACCAGAGGGTTATGCCATGTTCATATGGGATAAGAGTGGGCTGTCTCACAAGCATGGGTTAAAAACGCTTGGTGGTGTTATTGATGCAGGGTATCGAGGTGAGGTGCAGGTGGGGGTTGTTAATCTGAGTGACGTTCCGTATACCATAGAAAAGAACCATAAAGTAGCACAAATGGTACTGCAAAAAATAGAAACCGTGGAGCTTGTGGAGGTTGAAGAACTCTCGGTATCTTCCCGTGGTGCGGGCGCTTTTGGGAGTACGGGTAAATAGGCGTACTATATAATATGGTAGAACTTACGGAAACGGCGCGAACTGCATCCGTTACGTAAGTTCTATAAATACTTTTCAAATTTTTTATACGATTTAATACAGAAATACATGGAGTATCCTTTTTTAGCAAAGCAAGACAAAATGATACATGACGCACTCTTGGGAGAGGAGCGACGAGAGGCAGAAGGGTTGGAACTGATTCCAAGTGAGAACTATGTGTCGCGTCCGGTACTCGAAGCTCTCGGTTCAGTGTTTACCAACAAATACTCAGAAGGGTATCCGGGGAAGCGCTACTACGGTGGGCAAACATACACCGACGTCGTAGAGACACTTGCGATAGAGCGGGCAAAGGAGCTTTTTAGATGTTCGTATGTAAATGTACAGCCACTCTCGGGCGCACCAGCAAACATTGGAACATACTTCGCACTCCTTGAGCCGGGGGACACTGTTCTTGGAATGGATCTTACTCATGGTGGACACCTTACGCACGGCCACCCTGTAACAGCGATAACCAAAATATTCAACTTTGTACGGTACAAGATGAAGGAAGTGGAGACAGGGGAAATAGATTATGATGAGATGCTCAAGGTCGCAAAAAAGGAAAAACCAAAGCTTATCCTGGCTGGCTTTAGTGCATACTCCCGTGAACTCGATTATGAGAAGTTTGTTGCTATTGGTCGCGAAGTAGGGGCGCTCGTTATGGCAGACATTGCACACATCGCAGGACTCATAGCAGGAGGTGTGGCAAAGAACCCTTTTGAAGCTGGGTTTGACCTTATGACGACGACGACCCACAAAACACTCCGTGGTCCCCGTGGAGGTATGATTATGGTACGAGAAGATGAGGAGATTGCAAAGAAAATAGACAAGACTATTTTCCCAGGGCTACAGGGTGGTCCACATATGAACAACATCGCTGCAAAGGCTGTAGCATTTGGTGAAGCACTTCAACCATCATTCAAGGTGTATGCGGAGCAGATTTTGAAAAACGCAAAGGCAATGGAACGTGTATTGGAAGAGCGAGGCGTGCGCATGATAGGAGGAGGGACGAGCAATCACCTCATTCTCGCGGACGTTTTTGGCTCGCTGAATATCGGGGGAGCGGAAGCGGAAGCGGTACTTGATGAGGTGGGTATCACCGTCAACAAGAACGTGATAGCTGACGATATCCGTAAGCCGATGAATCCTTCTGGTATTCGCTTTGGTACACCCGCTATGACAACACGTGGTTTTACCGAAGAGGACTCAGCTCGTGTAGCACACCTCATGATTGACGCTATGGAGCACAAAGATGACGCTATTAAGAAAAAAGAAATTCACACTGAAATACAAACCCTTGCAAAACACCACCCGATACCGGAGACGTTTGTGTAAACGAGGAACGAGTTTGTGAGTTCTGAGTAACGAGTTAGCGAATTGCGAGTTAAAAAGTTAAAAGTTCATAAAGTCGAAAGTTCGTAAAGCATGCCCCGAAGCTCTGCTCTGGTACTGGGGTGTAATGTTATAAGCCTGCCCTAAATGTCCCAACCTGCATCTATTAAATAAATTATACCCGTCTCTATACACTAGTTCTTTGAATATTTATATAAATATCTGTTACTATGTTTTTGTGAACTTAAGTTTAAAATTTTAAGCATGTACAAATATAAAAACATGAACCCAGAAGTGGTTGAGAGAATAGTGTGGGGGATTCTGCTTGGAATAATTGCCGTACTGTCTTTCATGTATATGAATAGACCTAATCAGCGTATTCGCGTTATTGAAGATTTAAACAATCCTGCTGAAATAACTCCTCTCGATTCGTCCTTGCTTGAAACACAATACTACCCATCTCCAAATGGTAGTCTTTCCTTTAATGCGCATTGGATTCAAGATAAAAATGTATGCCTATACGACGTTACTGATACTGATGGAAAATTAATTGATGTCACATCTATTTTGGGATTCAAGACTATATATTGCAGTTTTGAATCTGGTAAAAATAGTTCTTTTGAAAAATGGGTGGATGAAAATTCATTTTTAATAAGCGAAAATTATCGCACGATGTACTTAGTTGATCTGGTTAGTATGAGTGCTAAAGCATATGAAACTGGAAATCCGAACTATATATTTCGTGCTGTGAATGAATCATTTGATTATTGGGTTTTTCAAGACGGACCCACAGGTCCTTATGTGCTTCTAGATTCCAGTGCCAAAGTGATAAAAGTTATTGAAAATAAAACTTATAGGAGTGGTGATGGAGTATTAAACGATAAAGCAAATCAAGGATTTCTTTTTATTAGCAAAGTGAATAGTGCTGAAGGACTTTCTATATACTTTGATTTTCTACCTCTAGATTCAAAAATTCTTAAAAGAATACTGAAAACAGAACCTGTTGAGGTTCCTGCAAGAGGGTGTAACTCGAATGGAAAATTTGAATCTGTTCCTGGTGAAATCATTTTTGTGCCTGGAGATTGTAGTAAGGTGGCAGATAAATACTTATCTACTGACGGCCGAGTTCATATCATAATTACTGATGATACAATGGCATACTGGAACACGTATGGGAGTCAGAAAAATGGCTTTATAGTTACTAATCATCCATCGGACTGGTATAATCGACCTACCACAAATGGCTTATTAATGTCTAGTGACTCAGGTTTTATAGCAAATGGAATCCTCGCGCCAGGTGCCTATCCTGATGAATTTATTAGTATTGAATCTTACCCTACATCAAAAGATGTGGATGAATATTTTTCTGATGATGTTAACAACAAACAAATAGTAGAAAAAAAGTATATATCAATCGGAGCACACAACGCACTTTCTACCAAATCAACATATATAGATAAAAATTCTGGAACAAGAAAATTGTATTACGCCGCATATATACAACAAGAAGGAAGAATATTATTAATTACTTCAATAAGGGAAGAAACAGCATCGACAACAAAATTTGAAAAAATATTTGATACTGTTGTTGGAAGTATAAAAATTATTGATGACAACAGTATTGGTGAAAAAGAAACTCTACCTGCAACAACAAGTCAAGCAGTTAAACCAATAGTGGTAACAAATATTCCTGCAGGTTGGACAACCTACACAAACGAAGAAAAACGATTTGGCTTTGCGTATCCAGTAAGTTGGGACATCTTTAAAAAGAATGACAATGATACTGACAAGTTTGGGTATGTGAATGTGTTTGGTGATGAGTATGAGTTTACGGCGACATATATAGAACATGGAATTGAACAAGATGGTGTAACCCTTAAACCGATTTCAGATGTCTATGTATCAGGAAAAAAAGCAAAAGCGTATGAAGCTAGTGTTGATGCTAACGTTGAGGGTGGACTGGAATTAATTGTAGGTGTTGCTAGTTGCAATTACATAACATTTTTTGCATCCAATAAAACTTCGAATTCAAAAGACATGCTTTATAAATTAATCTCAACAGCGGTTTGCGAATAGATTTATATTTTGTTGGTTTGATGACATTTAGGAAGGGTTTATTGACCACCACGGTAGTAAATGAAAGAATTGAATTGGAAAGAGCGACAAAAACTAACGGTGCGAAAGTCGGGGAACAAGCCCGCAAACTAAATCTACTCTAGTACTGCAAAGCAGTACGTGCCGTAGGCACAAGAGTAGACTTGGTGTGCGGGTAAACTGGTTGTTGAGGATTGGCCCCGTTAGAGACCTAAAACAAAGATGACGTTCTATTTTTACGTCGCTTTTGCTTTGCACAGTAGATAATATTAATGAGGTCGGACCTCATTAATACTCTAACGGGATCGGGAGGAGAATTTAGGAGGTCGGACCTCCTAAACATAAGGAGGAGAAATAGTTTGGAAAGGGTGGCTGACCCTTCGGCACCTGGGTTCGATTTACAAATTATATATTTCTGATAGATTCTGTGACAGATGTGGTTTTGGAAACTTTTCAATGAGAAAAGAACAATCTAGTCAAAGGAGAAAAAATGACCTTAGAAACTTTTCTGAAGCGTGTCACGTATGCGTGTTTAGCTATGTGTTTGTTTTCAAGTCTATTTCTAATTTTGTTAACGGTATATTATCTGTCTTCTGTTGCAGCTAACGGTGCTGCCACTCGAGAAATAGGTGCCTGGTTTTTTCCCCGGGCAATTGGAGGATTGTTGTTGCTTATTGCCTCGTACGTACCTGGTAAACTATGCAACCTTATCAAACGTTAACAAAAGTTCTTCAGTACAAAGACCTGCACAATTGTGCAGGTCTTTAGTCTTTATAGGTTTTTTCAAATCATCACATTAACACACGGTCGTGTACTAAAGTACTGTTTTTAAAATTATACAAATCTACTTGAAAGGAAGGGAATACTTGGCTTACCTTATTTCTATTCAAAGATTATTAAGGAGGTCGGACCTCATTAATACCTCTAACGGGATGGGACTAAAACAAAATAGCTATTTTGTTCGTCCGATAATTAGGAAGGGGAAGTGGTTTGGAAAGGGCGGTAGATTTCGTTTCTGCATTACCATAATATATTGACAGATAATATCTATCATGTCATAATAAATAGAGTAAGGTTAGTTCTTTGAAATTACTTGCGAGAAAATAGTCATAGCCAAAAGGTCTTAAGATATTGAGATTTCCTGGCTATGGCTATTCTTGTTGTGGCCCCTCAACTCACGGGCAGTGAGAAACTTAAAGGCGATTAGCCTTATAAGGAGATAGCTATGAAATACAGCAAGTTGAACCTCGGACAAATTGAAGCCCTCGTCAATAAAGTCGGTGGACTCGAAGGTGTAATCAAAATTCTGTCTGGCAGAGTTGGTATTGTGCGCTTGAAGCCATGGCAGACTGTCCAGCTCGGGACTTTTCAAAGCGAATCCGCTTTGCGACAGGCTCTTGATGACGCAGGCTCTGATGGCGGTTATGAAGATGGTAGCGGCAAAAGTAGCCGTGTCCTCAACGATATCGAAATCAGTTGTCCGCAGACTGTGGACCTTGTCATTGTGGGAGTTGAAGACCTTGGTCTTTTTGATGTTCACACTATGGAAGAAATCTATAGGATAGCAAAGGGGATGGGTTTGGATTACTGCCCAGATGAGACTGCTGCACAGGTCCTCCTACAATGCAAATTTAATCTGAAGAAGGCCACAAACGGTAATCGATTACAGTTCGCAATGAACCCGAACAAACGGAACGGAAATGGTTTCCGTATCGACGAAAAGGACGGTAAGAATTACCTGAACAGGTATTCAAACTCCCTCTTCTATCAACGTAGTGGATACGAGAAATTCGTGTTCGTTCTCCGCTAGTAAATAATAAATCAAAGGCTTTGAAGACACGCCTCTAACTTCGCCCCCGAACAATCTGGTTCGGGGGCCTACTGTTTGTTGTGACTTTAATTCGCAAGGGAATGGGGTCAGTCACCATTATGTACAATTTATTATCAAACCTAAACCAAAAGTTAGGTAAAGAGCGTCAAAAACTAACGGTGCGAAAGTCGGGGAACAAGTCCCGCCCCAGCCCCAGGCAAAGCAGGCAAGTGGTTTGTTGAGGACTGGAAGGAGAAATAGTTTTGAAACGGTGCCTGTCCCCGTTTTCACCGTTTTTCACTACTTAATCCGCCATATCCAACAAATATTGACACTTGTATATATATGTGCTATTAAAGCATCAGATAAACCTAACATGGTGTTAGGAGTCTATAGGTACCTTAATAACAGTGAAGGAGTACATCATGCATGAGTGTGACGCTATTGAGCTCATCGGCTTTTTGGTACACTCCAAGGCGATCTGGAAAAATCCTGAGTTGCTCAAACTGGTTGAGGATTCACCAAACCCTACTCAAGCTCATAAAAATGTTTTTATTAAAACTGGGAGCAAAAGAAAGGCAAAAGCAGCACATTGGTATGCTTGCGCCATTAGGGACCATGGGGATGAATCGCTAGGTACATTGGTTGCAGTTCTTCGTCTTCCTCAAGGCGAGAAGAAATTAGAAGAACTGCTTACATCATCCACTTCCTCGAAAATGGGAAAGGAGTGTAAAAATGGATAAAGTAATGTTTGTTACGTACGCAGGTGATTGTTGTTACTACGAAAGTATAACTGAACAAGATGCTCACATTGGTCGAATAGTAAAATGGCTCAATGATGGTTTAGAGTTATCTGTTCTTCCTTTCGATCTGAGCAAAGGACAAGGTTCAGATATTCTGATTACTGTCGGAAAGTGTTGTCATCAAGACTTGTTTGAGAGCGCAATGAGTCAAAGCACAAGTGTTTTTTGTAATCTCACAGGTGTTGCTGGCGGATTCTGCGTTAAGAGTGTCGGAAAAATGAATGTTGTACATACACGTGATTCACATGACTTCCCTGGATCGAACACAGGTGTTGTAAATATTCACCGACTAAATTCAATATTTCAGTTGCAAAAAATCTATAGAGAATTCAACCTAAGTGCCAACCAAAAGGCACGAAAGGCAAACTCTCCTCTGTGTAACAAACCAATACTGACATTTGTCGATCAGCTTGCAAAACTTGAAAAGTGGCGCGAAGCTTATGAAAAATGGGATTACAGTAGCAAGGGAGGATTCCCAGAGATTCCAAGAAACATCCTTGAGCTCGCTGAAGCTTCTCCGAAACTAGACGGCCTCCGTCCTGTGGTGGAGATTAACTTCTACCTTTCGACGATTCAAGAACACTTAGGCTTCGTGTTCAGAGTTTTGTGCAAAAGGCGCTCCAACTCTGAAAGATGGATTGGAGTGGTCGGGGAAATCAGTCAAAGTTGTAGGTCTCGATATAGAAGCCTATAAAGAGGAAGAAGGTACGAGTGCCTGGAAAGTTAGGCAGGTTGAGAATGATCCCATTCATGTTGAGTCATTCACGCACCTCCTAATGCATGGTGTTGAATATGACGGTTACATCCCGATTCCTGGCTTTAACATGCGTGGCCTCAATAGCATTGACGATGGATACCAACGTAATGGTTACCGTGTAATCACACGTGCTGATGGTGTTGCAATTGATAGCAACGAGGAATGCTTAAGTGGTTTTATTGCCTCACGTATGTTCTAGAAACACCCAATCTTGTACGGACCCCCTGAAATATGGGGGTTCTTCTTATATATAACTAATTTCCTTTAACCCAAGCTAGTTGTGGAGGATTGGTCCCATTAGAGACCCAAAACAGAGTTGGCGGTTGGTATACAACCTTTCTCTAACGGGATTGGACTAAAACAAAATAGCTATTTTGTTCGTCCGATAATTAGGAAGGGGAAGTAGTTTGGATGGTGGAAGGTTTCGTTTTCCAAATATTAGACCATGAAAAGTAGTAAATTATTGTACCCGCTTAAATTCAACCTCCAAATGCAACAAGCCTAACAACACAAAACCTGTCGGGATATACTGGTAGTGCTTTAACAACCAATAACCCAACAGGTATGTGTATCACACAGCATACGACTCGCTCGCACCT
>Ga0209212_1006124_pt1 | contig 13927 bp, 14 predicted proteins | sample RifGroC2_FD_183996 | JGI IMG/M metagenome (GOLD analysis project Ga0209212, IMG submission 183996) | Groundwater microbial communities from Rifle, Colorado, USA - Groundwater C2 (SPAdes) (version 2) | ecosystem: Environmental > Aquatic > Deep subsurface > Groundwater | place: Rifle, Colorado... | reverse complement strand
ATGACGTAAATATTATCGACATCGCAAGTCGATACTATTGCGTACCAAAAAACCGCGTGAGCGGTTTTTATTTTTCTTCATTATTAGTTTTACCCAATAAATCGTTTACAACCTGGTCATGTTGCTCTTCTTGAAAAAGTTCTCCTTTTGCCATATCTTCAGCAACCTCCAATGCGTTGAGGCTCCATCGAAAACCCGTTATTCCTGTCTCAATAATTTTATTATATTTTGTTCCAATCCTATATGCATCTGTGGGTTCAATATCCTTTCCATCTACTATACATGACCAATTGTTATAGCCATCTTTGTTTATAACATAGACTTTATGTCCTTTTACTACCCCTTCTATGATAAAACCATTTGAACCAACTGCCCTTTTCTTTAGATTTTTTAGATCATTTATATATTCAGCATCCGATGACCCAAACCTTTCTACGACTGTAGCCCTTACCTCAGAAGCTTTCTTTTGCTTTGGACCCATCTGTTCTTCTGCCTTATTTATTTCCTCTTGCGATGGTCTGTATCCCTCCATAGTCTTATAATAAGTAAAAATATGTTCCCATTTTTCATGAGAATGCCGATGTTGTATATGCGACAAAATACATAACATTGACCTTTCTTGTATTATAAGGATATATATATATATGCAAGGTGAACTACAGAAAATAATTCTTGAAATACGCGCAGGTGCCGGGGGCGATGAGGCCGCGATCTTTGCGGGTGACCTGGCGCGCATGTATCAAAAATATGCCGCCATTCGCGGGTGGAAATTTGCGGTCGAAGACTTCAACGCAGACACATTCGATGGCTATAAGTCGTTCGTTGCCACCGTCGAGGGGTCAGGCGCATTCGATGACCTCAAACAGGAGTCTGGTGTCCATCGCGTACAGCGCGTGCCTAAAACGGAACGCCAAGGCCGCATCCATACCTCCACCGCATCCGTCTTGGTAATGCCAGAGGTCAAAGCAACAGAGGTCGAGATCCGCGAAGGAGACCTAGATGTATCCTTCTTCCGTTCTTCCGGCCCTGGCGGACAGAACGTAAACAAGGTAGAGACCGCTGTGCGCATCGTCCACAAGCCGAGCGGTATCGTTGTCTCGTCGCAATCGGGACGCTCACAATTTGGCAACCGCGAAACGGCCATGGGCATGCTCCGTGCCAAACTCTATGATATCAAGATGCAAAAGGAAGCGGCCAAACTAGGCGCCTTGCGAGATGTGATCGGCACCGGAGATCGCAGTGAAAAGATCCGCACCTACCACTTTCCCGATGACCGTATTACCGATCATCGTATCAACAAGAAGTGGCATAATGTCGAAAAGGTACTCGAAGGAGGCTTCCAACCGATTGTAGATGCGTTTAGGGAGGCGGAGAAAATCGAAAAATGAAATATGAACCGTAGAAAAACCCGTGCGCCTTTGGCGCACGGGTTTTTATTCGTTTTTCGTTATTTCTGCGTTTCACGTCAGGAATTCAACGTTGCGATATCGTCTTCGAACTTCGTTGCCTTGTTGATTACGCGCGCTCCATAGCTCGACAGATACTTCGCCCAATTACCTCCCGCGTAATAGCGGGCGGCGGCAACCTTTTCTTGGTAGAGCGTCGCGTTCGCAGCTCCCGCTCCCTTGAGGTACAGTGCTGTCGCCATAAAGGCATCCTGCATATTCCATGGATTTGGCGGATTATGCCCCGTTACCGATGCGATTTGCGCCTCGAATCGCACCCAGGTCGATGGGATGAACTGCGCTGGGCCCATCGCTCCTCCATATGCGCCATCGCTCTTGATCGCACACGATACCAATGTAGTATCCGGGTTGATGTTCAGCTTCTTCGTAATCTCTAAGAATGCCGGCATGTCACGCGTCGGGTGCATTGCACCTTTATAGTTACACTTTCCCACATTCTTCCCTAGTGCTGATTCATTGTCTAGCACTGCCAAGATCAAAGCAGCTCGCACGCCTGTTGCGCTTTCTGCTGCCTTTGCATACTTATACGCATCACCGAAGCTGATCTGCCCTCCTCCCAGCATATCGAACAACCGACTCCTGATCTGTGCAGCAGTCTTTTGCCGCTCGGCAAGCACCTTTTGATATTCGGTCTCCTTCCCCTTGGTCACCTTGAGCAGGCTGTCCTTTTCCGCCTTGGTCTGTTGGATCTCCTTGCGTTGCTCTTCTTGGTAGGCGCGCAATGTTTCGATATCATTCTTTTGCATTGCCAACGATTCCTTTTGGTCAGATAGATCCACCTTTAGCCCGATCAACTCGCTCAGATTGACCTGCAGTTGGTCGCTTACGCTTGCCATATTATTCAGATCGGTAAAGAAGTTTGAGAGGTCATTATTCGCAAGCAAGGTCAACAACACGCCCTGATTTTCATTGCGATATATTTCCTGTACCATTTCACCGATAATGCGGCGCTTCTTTTCAATTTTTGTTTCCGTCGCCCCAATCTGTGTCGTGGTCGAATCGATCTCGCGGTTCACCTTCTGCAACGTCAGCATGATCGATTTAATCTGCGCGTTGAGCTTGGCAACCTGCGTATTCATACGATTAATCTCTGATTGCAGTGTGTTGCCCTTTTTCTTATAATCGGCAATCTGCTTTTCGTAATCCGCCATCTCCTTTTCTAGTTGCGCCAGCTCCGCCTCAAGCTGCTTGCGATCTTCTAGCTTATCAACGGCGGCATACACATCTCCACTCGTCGGAGCCGCAACAAAATTAAATACAAAAGAAGCGATGAAAAATAGTACCGCAAAAACACTCGCAATTCCCTTTACCGGGACTCTGATCGTTCGCTCATACGCGAGATTGACCTGTGGCGTCGCCCGATAGAATGAATGCTTTTTTCTCTTGATATCAACCAGCATCTTCCGTCTCATATCCCTTTTAGGGTAGCACAAATGGAGCAAATTTTAAAGCTAGCTTAGGGGCTCACCACCCCATACCCTGCAGATACAGTACTCCATAACCTGTGTCATTCCCGCGGATCCTGCCACGTGAAAAGTGACAGGATCCGCACACGCATAAAAAATCCGCCAAAAAGGCGGATTTTTGTTTATTCTGCAGATTCTTCCTTCTTTTTCTCTCCTTCAACCTTCACGTCAGCAACGGTCATTGGAGCAGCTTCCTCCTCGGCCTCCTGTTCAATCACGGTTGCAACAACCGCATCCGGATCCGCAAGCAACGTAACGTTACCCTTTACCTTTAGATCCTTTACGTGGATCGTGTCGTGCACGTTTGCGAGTACGCTCAGATCGACTTCGATTGAGTGTGGCAGGTCTCCCGGCAATGCTCGTACTTCGATTTCGTGCATTGACTTTACCAACACACCGCCCTCCGCCTTTACAGCCATGGATTCTCCGACGAATTCAAGCTCTACCTCGGTCTCGGTCTCTTCGTTCATGTTTACTGCGTAAAAATCAACGTGTAATACCGCATCCGAGATCGAATCGATCTCCACATCATGGATCAATGCCGGAGTCTTTTCCTTACCGACGTTCAACGTGATGACCGTGCTTTCTCCTGCTGCCTTGAGCACCTTTGCAAATTCCTTTGCGTTTACGGTCAAGTGCACATTTTCCTTACCTCGTCCATATAATTCGGCAGGAATAAAACCCTCCTTACGAAGCGTATGCACCTTACTACCCAATAATTCTCTTTTTTCTGCTTTCAGTTCCATAATAATAGATTGATGTTATCGATAATATCCGAGTTCCGATGCGTCCCTGGTATCGGTTGTTGGATTTGTATGTTCCTCACTATACCATTTTATCCGCTTTTTGCAAGTATCAGCTACCCATTGCGGCTGTCGCCACCTTATTGTCCTGCGGAATCTCTGCCGAGAAGGTGCTGCCGGAGCCCTCGCCTTCGGATGAGGCCCAGATGCGGCCACCATGGGCTTCTACGATCTGCTTGGCGATGAAGAGGCCGAGGCCGGTACCCTTGGTGTCCTGCGCCAATGCCGGGTCACGGGCGAATTGGGTGAACATCTTCGCAGCGAAATCCTTTGAAATTCCTCGGCCGGAATCGGACACAGTAAACAATACCTTACCATCAACCAAAGATACTCCAACTTTAACCCAACCCGTATCCGTATATTTTACCGCGTTGTCAATCAAGTTTTGGATCACCTGCGTAAACTTCTGGATATCCATATTCAACAAGATCTCCTCTTGGGACGATTCAAAGGTTAAGGCAAGGCCCTTATCCTTTGCAATCGTTTCCAGATCGGTCACGATGGTGCGGATCGGCGGGACCACGTTTAATTCTTCAAATACATATGACATTCTCCCCTCTTCGATCTTGCGCATGTCGAGTAGGTTGTTTACCATCGCCAGCGTGCGACTCGCGGCTGCGCCGATCTTTTTTGCGATCTCGACGATCTTTTCCTGTGGCACGCCCGCCAATGTTCCGTCCCCGATCAATGTTGCATACCCTTTGATAACCGCCATAGGCGATTTTACCTGATGCGCTGCAAATGAGAAAAATTCTGCCTTGAGCTTTTCTGTTCGTTTCAGCTCTTCGTTTACCTTTTCAAGATCTTCGGAAAGTTTTTGAAGCTCTTCTTTTTGCTTCACTTCCCTGATCTGTCCGCGGATCAACAGCACCGCGAACCACGTTAGTAATATCAAAATCAAACCACGGGTCACTATCTGCGTTATAGTGACCGAAAATATGACTTCGAAAAATGACAACGCCACAAGCAAAAACGTAAAGATCTCGGTTGCAATTACCTTAATATTAAGGAGATGGTGCCGGACGATCGCATAGAACATGAATCCAATAAATGGGATAACTGCGATCATTGCGAATGGATAGAACTTCGCATTTTCCAAAATAACCGGAAATATAAAATTAAATGTACCAATTAAAACGAATGTGATCGCCGTTCCCAGTAGCACAAAGCGAAATTGGGTTCGCTCTATGCCCGTTGCCCTTCGCGTTTTACCGATCAATTTCCCAAGACCCGCGACGATCATGCCAAATACCACCAAACCAAATACGGCTATCCCGGGACCATTTTCAACCTTCGCAACTTGCCCAGTCGCGGACACCTCGGATACACGGGAAAATACCCATGGCGTAAGGGTTAGCAGTGATGTTGCAGCCGTCGCACCTACCAACCATTTATACCATTTCGGGAATGTCACGCTCTTTTCAGGAAAAACATAGAACAACGTAAAGAGCGAAAACGCATGCCATGTAGCGACAAAAATAACTCCACGAATCAGCCAGAGTGCCATTACCGTATCAACAACCTTATACGAGAAGTAATTGATCGTCCCCCAAACAACAGTAAACAGCGAGAACACGAGCAATGCTCTATTTGTACTGCTTGAGCGATCGCGGAAAAATACCGCAAAGCCCAAAATGCCGATGGCGGCAGCGGCTATTCCCGACAGCAACAAATCTATATTATATAAAAACCAAATACTCATATGTGTCTTATCATTCTATCTCCGGCGGCAACTTTAAGGAATAGGCACTCGGCTTCTCTCCCTTACCGATCCTAAAGAGCATCGCGATCGTATTGCTGTCTTTAATTCCCAATACCTCCCGAATCTTTTTTTCTGCCGACTGCACATCTTTTACCTGTGCCTGCAATAATCCTCCATTATTGCCTTCCTTGATGCGCTGTGCAAGATATGGGATTGCGGCAACCGGTTGGACAGAAAGCCCTAGATCCGTTGCGGTTAGCCATATTCGCTCGAACAATCTCCCCGCGTTCACAAAGCCATCTTCCTTCACTCCATCTATAACGATTGCAATTATTGCTCCCGACGCCGTATACAATTCAGCGCCCTCCTTCTGCATCGCCTTCGGAAATCCCATTTTCTTCGCGAGTAAAGCAACTGTGTCATTTTTGAACATTCGAAACGCCATCCGTTGCGGTGGTGCCAACTCGAGCGTCATGACATTCATCCCCGGCTTCGCCCGCTCTTCCTCCTTTGTCCATCGGATGATCGAGAATAAAAAGTCTCGAATTACCTTGCTTTCCAATATCAATCGCTCATTTAAACTTATCGCATTCGCGATATTCTTGATACCTTCGCGATCATTCATGATAATCGCCTTAGCGGTGCCGTATACTCCACTATATTCCATCAGTCCGCTTTTTTGATCTTCGGTCAGTGGCTTTTTTTCGTATGGCTTACGATTTGTTGCCCGGCTTTTGATTACTCCGTAAAGCGCACTCTTTCCGGTCTCGCCTTCGCTGAGCATGATCGTAGCGGTCGGTCCTTTTCCCACACCGGCAGGAAACAGTATACTATCCGCCCGAATTCCATATTCCGCCGCAACGATGGCAATATTCTCCATCAGCGCTCCATGCGCGATATAATCTCCACGGCTGTGGAAATTAAAAATTGTCCTATCCCGATCAATATTCAAAATATCGATCGCGTTTCCTCGCACCTCAAATCGCCACGGCTGAGAATTGTCCCCCGATGGTGCATTTACGGATTCCTGTATTATTTTTTCGATCAGTTCTCGTGTGATCATTCTATAAATCCTATTGCCTTATGTACTTCTCTTATATCCGCTTCTCTTTTTGCCCTTGCTTCTTCGGTGTGATAATCCGGATCAAGGATCGCGTCCAAGCTTACATCGAATTTGCCTGAAGCAACCTTTCCTCCTATCGCTAATCGCTTTACCAAATATGCTATCACCGGGCCGCACATGATCGCAGCATCACCCAATTGCGGCCAGGAATACAACGTTTTCCCCACCTCCAGAATAGACTGCTGCATACGTGGGACCACCATGTATGGTCCTGCGATCTGCGTCGCCAGCTTTGGTAGGTCTGCCGGTGACATCGCCTTAAGCGTATCCATGGATACATCCCCCGCAGCTCCATTAAACAACTGCGTGTTTGGATCAAGGTCATAGCGTTCAACATCCACGATCACCCCATCTCCGTTATCAGTTGCCATGATCAACGGCAACCCTTTCTTTTTTGCTGCCTCGCGGAGCATGATCTTCATCGGCAAAAAGTCTACTTCCTCGATTACCACATCAGCTCCCTCAAGGAAGGCGTCTATATTTTCGGGCGTAACTCCCATATCATACATCTCCACTTCGCCATACGGATTCAATTGCAAGATATGGTTTGCAACCAAGTGCGCCTTGTTCTTTCCAAGCGTCGAGCAATCATACCGCAAACGATTCAGGTTCGGGCCTGACACTTCATCTGCATCCGCAATCTTGATCTTTTTCGCACCGCCCATCGTGGCGATCGCAAGTGCGGGATGACTCCCGACACTCAACCCCGCAATGGCAACCGTGTAGTTATAAAATTTCTCCTGTTCTTCTTTGGTAATAAGGTTTTTATTACGGGCAGTCCGCAATTCCTGATGCACCGCATCCGGCAAATAATGGATCAGGTTTTTTGAATACGGGAAATAAAACCATTCCCCGTCTTCTTGCGTCGACTTTCCTGCTAAATATTCCTCCTTAAATTCCGCACAATCTTCCTTATGCTCGGGAATGAACTTATACTTCGGATTGCGGACCTGGAATAGCTCGTCGAGTAATGCATCATATGCGTCTATAATTTCTCGAATTTCCAGCTTTGCCTTAAAATCTTCCAACGACTCCGTCGCTTTATTCCACTGCATCGGTTTTATTTTTGTATCCATTTTTGCTTTGTTCCTGTCTTAAAATGAGTAGGGTGCTCTGCTGGCCAGAGATTTATCTTTGGCTTCGCCCGCTCCTTAAGATGATTCGAGAGCTCTCTAAATTCCGAATTATGCTGTCGCAGATACTCGAACACTTCACCTGCGATACTGTCGGACAATTCCGCGCTCTCCTCCTTATCCTTTTTCAATTCAATATGTATCTCAAGATATTGGTTCTGTTCCTCGTCAAACGATGTCGCCATTGAAAACTTTCCGGTAACATGCGGATGCAACGACTTCTTCAACAATGCCTCCCGCACCGTCTCTGGGTATATCTGCAATCCATAAAGCGTGGTTGAAAAATCGTTGCGCTCATATACATGCACGAACGGCAATTCATATACATTCCGAATCTTTGCCTTTTTAATTTCGCTATCCCATATCACCCCGCGATTCCCCATGTGCGCCATCATTTCCTTGTAACTCATCACTCCTCCATTGTCTCCAACCGCATATCTGATCAATGGCACCGCGCTGTCTCCTGTCAGTACCACATCTCCATTTAAAGATTCAAACATGATCTGCATGGGGTTAAATTGCGCAAGCGTTGGTGTTTTTTTAATATCAGTAAAAATATCATTAAATAACTCCCTATTTTTCATTGCCATTCGTCGGGCAAGAATCGCTGTCGGCGTCTCGAATGCCATCGCTCCAATATCAGCAGACCCATAGATGCTCATTACATCCTGAAAGAGATTTTTGATCCCCATCTTTTCAACAAGATAATCTCTGAAATTTTCAGTGTACGCTTCCGCGGCCGTCAATAACCGCATGTTCAATTTTTTAAAATCAATACCCTGCGCAATACCCTCATCAACAATATCTTTCACCATCGGAGGATACCCGGCTAAAATAACTTGTTTATATTGGGGCGCTATCCTTTGCAAGATGCTTATCACCTCTTTTTTGTTCAATCCTGGCGTTATGATCGACACGGGATACCCTTCTCTTTGGGCTGCAATTTCAAATGCCTTGTATGTGATTAGGCCTCCGATCCAGATCCCCATACCAAACGCCACGATGACCAACGTCGGCTTTTCACCGCCATATGAGCTATTTTTTAAGAAAGCCTCGTGAATGATGGATGCATTTCTATCCACCTCTGCCGTCCGGGGAAAATAAAATGGCTCCCCCGTTGAACCAGAGGTAGCCGTAAAAACAAGCGGCTTATTCAGCTTCCCATCCCAACACAACTGCTCAAGCGGGTACTTCCGCAAATAATCTTTCTTGCTCGTTAACGGAACCTTTTGAAAATCTACCCACGTTTGTATCTTTGTGTGATCTATCTTGTTCTTCTTTAGAAAATCCTTGTACGCAGGCACTCTTACTGCCGCATCGTGAAAAAGCGCGAGCGCGCGCTTTTGCCCCTCCTTTTCCCACCACTTGCCGTCCTTTTCTGAAAAAAATTGAATGATTTGCTCTGCCGAATAATCTTTCATATCTGCCATATTGGTCTTATTATAGGGGATTTTATTTTTTATTACAAAAAACAAGGGGCGCGTTTGCGCCCCTCATACTAATCCTTCTTCTTTCCGCCGAAAAATCCCAACAGGAAGTCCATGAAACTTTCGCTTTCGCGAACCCCATGGGTCTCGCCCTCCTTCTTCCCGTCCTCGCCATAGTTGTAGTAATCGACATGGCGATACGGATGCCCGGAACTTTCATGCGACTTGCTCGGCTCGGTGGTGTTCGGAGTATGCTTGCTCATCGCGACCTCCCTTTCGCTGTATTGCGCTTAGGATAACTGCCTTTCTACCTCTTCTACCTCGGATACAAGAACCTCCTTCCTCGTCGATTCAAGCAATGCGCCGGCGATATGCTCCTTGGGCGTGTCTTCCGGTTCGAACTTCACCCCATGTTTTTCGCAGAGCATTAAAAGTGCTTCATCCGATAATTTCTCCAATCGCTCCTCGAATTCAAGCCACTCTTCCCATTCCCATCCATTCATTTCCTTACCCGGCCCAAATGTTTGTTCAGTCATATCGTTCTCCTATTATGATGTAATTTTCTGAAATTAATATGAGCCTATTGCGACCTTTAGTCAATCTCTTTTACTTATGTTCGCTTTTGCCCCTCCTTTTCCCACCACTTGCCGTCCTTTTCTGAAAAAAAATCGAATGATTTGCTCTGCCGAATAATCTTTTATTATATCGTTCTCCTTATACTATTCTTTTAATAATGTTTCCCGGATCTTTTTTACCACATTGATTAGATCCGTCCCCTTTTCCATAAAATCTACTGCACCCAGTTCCTTCGCGATCGCATCGCGGTCCTTAAATACCGGCCAGGGATTGCTCATACTGGTAAAAAAGATAACTTTCACCTTTTTCATATCGGGGAGGTCCCGTAATTCGATGAGATATTCCGTACCGTTCATACCTGGCATATTAATATCCAACAATATCAGGTCCGGCTTATATTCCTTCACGGTTTCCAACGCAACCTCAGGATTGCTGACTGTTTTAATGTCAAAGCCTTCGGTTTGCAATTTCATTGAAATGATTGATGCCAAATCGACATCATCATCAACCATCAAAATTTTTGGTACGGTACTCATGGTTGTATTATATCACATTCCCGTTTTGGGGGCTGCAATAAGCTCCCCTACCTGCTCGACCAGCTTGTCTAGATCAATTGCCTTGTCGATGAATGCAATCGCACCCAGTTTTTCGGCAACGCTTTGAATATCACCATTTCCTTTCCATGGATCGATCATTGATGAAAAGAATGCAACCTTAGTCGTCTTCGCAGCCGGATTTTCCTTCAACTCGGTGATAAATTCAATCCCGCTCATCCCCGGCATATTGATATCAAGCAGCACCAGGTCCGGTTGTATTTCCTCGATCATTCGCATCCCCATCTGTGGCATATCCGCCACATGCACCGCAAACCCTTCACTTTCCAATTTCATCTTGATAATCGAATCGAATTCCCTATCCTCATCTACCAATACTACTATAGTATGTTCCATTTGTTATTCCATTCCATTAAATAATCTCATTCGCTCGGCAACCACCCGGCGCACCTCATCCTTCGAGTCGAGGAGTAGTTTATACGGAGTCACCTCCTCGGGTTTTTCCGCAAGCGCCCGCTCCATCCCCTTTCGCCATGCCAGACGTATCTCGGTATTGATATGCACGATCGAGATGCCATTTTGTATCGCTGCGATAAAATCCCCGTTCTTTATTCCCGATCCGCCATGCAATACCATCGGCACCTCCGCCGTATCACGCAAGGCCGCGATGCGATCGATATCAAGATCTGGGTTTGGCGCATTTTTGAACATACCATGCAGATTTCCTACCGCAGGGGCCAGCAGATCGACGCCCGTTTCCCGCACGAATCGCGCGGCAACCTCAGGATCGGTCAGCTCCTCCTTGTTCACCGCAGCTCCTTCGGGCACTTCGGTCATAATTGTCGAGCTGCTCCCGATGTAGCCCAGCTCTGCTTCGATCAATACTTCCGGCCTCGTTGCCCGCACCCAAGCAACAACTTCTTTTGTCTTTTCTATATTCTCCTCAAGCGACAATTTGCCTGCGTCAAACAGCACCGCATCAAATCCCGCCTCTACCGCTTCTTTGATCTTCTCAAGTGAATGCGTGTGATCCGCATTGATGAATATCGGATAGTCATATTGCTCACGCAAGTTCCGTACCAGATCAGCGGCATTCTTCGTACCCACAGCTTCCCGCTCCCCCTCCGAGACCCCAATGATGACGGGAAGCTCCAATTCCCTTGCAGCCTCGAAAATACCCCCCAGTCCCGCAAGGTCGGAAATATTAAAGTGCCCAATAGCAACCTTCCGCTTTCTTGCGTCTTCTATGTATTCGCGCAGTGTTTTCATTGGTATCAGTATACCCCGTTAGAAACCTTACTCCAAGTATCCATGTATATCATCTACTCTTTGCCGCATATTAAGCGCGTTGCATACCTAAAAGCCCTTGTGTGTTTTTATTTATAGGCATTATATATTGCCTGGATTTCCGGCGCAGTGAGCGCACGCCCGTAGATGCGCACATCGTCAATACGCCCATTCATAGGGTATTGCTCTCCAACCGGGACAGGTCTTCCTAAATATAACTTTGCAAAGCTAACCAAGCTCCCCGTTTTTGCCGCCGTCAAATCTTGCACCCCATTAATATAGCTTTTCATAGTACTGCCATCATAGGTAAGGACTAGGTGATACCATGAATTACTACTCAACGCAGCTCCATTTAAGAATGTCCACGCTCCGGTATGCACACCAATGCGGAACCGCGAACCACTAACTCGTAAAAAGAAGGGTCCATTACGAGAAACGATTGTCTGTTCTTGTGTGATGTCGTTCGACAACATCCAAGCTGAAACGGTGAATATATTACCGTTAAGGACTGATGTAGTTGGAATCTCAACGTAGTCATTCGTTGCCGCACTGAACTGCCCCGCGTATCCTTGCTTCCCCGCTCCGTAGTGCACTCCAGCCCCATTCCACGTTCCGTTATTTCCGTTTCCACTCGCATCCTGTGCGATTGCCCCACTCCCTTCGTTTAGCGGCCAATACCCTACCAACCCCTGTGCCGATGCTAACAGCTTAAGATCCGACCCTTGTTCAAATCTACCCGGATCGAATCCTTCATCTTTCGCAGCGCTTTCTTTAAGATATTTATCGGATTCCAGCATTGCGGATACCGAGTAACTCCCCCCAGGGATATATATATAATACAACCCCTTACTTGCATCATTTATCGGGTCTACGGGCAACGAGGTCAATGGACTTTTCACCGGAAGTGCGTCGAAATTAATCGGAATCCATCCTGCCCCATCCGTTTTTTTATTATTTGCCGATGTTGCACAATTATATGTCCACCCCGTCGGGAGCACCGGCAATACCACCGTAAGCGACGGACAATTTGCTGCTGTATCTGGGATCGATAGGTAAACTTTCTGCGCCGCCCCCTGCGCAATATTAGGACTATTTGCGATCGCCGCTAATATTGCGCCATCAATTGCTCGTACATCTCCCACCCTTCTCGTATCTCTTGATTGCCTCAAATATTCCATGGGATTTATGGTCAATACCGCAGTCACTGCGATAACCCCCAAAATGCCAATTGTAAGAATCAGTTCGATAAGGGTAAACCCCGTTACAAATTTATTCCCAGTACGAAAGGTTAGTATTTTCTTACAAATCCCTTCGTTTTTTATAATTCGTAATAAGGTAACTCCTTTTTTCATATCTTTAGTATATCATACAAAAAGACCGCCAGTGGCGGTCTTTTTGTATTACGAATGCAGAATCACCATAACATCGCCGTCAATAACGATGTATTCCTTTCCTTCCGTGCGGATCCATCCCTTCTGTTTTGCTTCCTTCCATCCGCCCGCTTCGAGCAACTTGTCCGTTGCAATTACTTCGGCTCGGATGAACTTCTTTTCAAAATCGCTGTGAATTTCTCCTGCCGCCTCTGGCGCCTTTGCCCCTTTACGAATCGTCCACGCACGCGTTTCTTCTTCTCCTGTCGTGAAGTAGCTGATCAATCCCAATATCTCATACGCCTTCGTAATTAGATCATTCACATCCAATGTGTCGTGCAGGTCGTAGATAACATAGTCAGCTCCCGATTCTTTGATCTTCGCCTTCAGCTCTTCGCTAACATACTCCGGCGCCCCGTTGAGTAGATAGATCATCTTCTTAGCCGTGAGCAGGGTCATTTCTTTTACTGCCGGTTCGGCGAGAACCTTCTCATCCATTGAGTTTACCATCTTCCCCTCGTCGAGTACCGTGCGCAAATTCTTGACGATATCCAGGTCGACCTGCTTCTTCTTATCCGCGCGCGCTTCGCTTTCGAGCTTACCGATGCGCTTATCAACCGTCTCCAGATCCTTAAGTATTAATTCGGTATTGATAATGTCCATGTCACGGATCGGGTCCACTCCCTGCTCTACGTGAATGATGTCTCCCGACGGGAAGCAGCGCAACACTTCAACAATCGCGTTTGTTTCGCGAATATGGGTCAAAAATTGGTTTCCCAAACCTTCTCCTGCGGATGCACCCTTTACCAATCCAGCGATGTCGTAAAATTCTACCACCGCAGGGATAATCTTTTTCGATCCGGTCAGGTTCGACAGTTGTTGCAACCGTTCATCCGGTACCGGCACAACGCCCACGTTCGGATCTATGGTCGCAAATGGATAATTTGCGATCGTAATATTGAGGTCGGTCAACAATTTAAAGAGGGTCGATTTGCCAACGTTTGGCAGCCCTACTATGCC
>Ga0209212_1006118_pt1 | contig 13931 bp, 16 predicted proteins | sample RifGroC2_FD_183996 | JGI IMG/M metagenome (GOLD analysis project Ga0209212, IMG submission 183996) | Groundwater microbial communities from Rifle, Colorado, USA - Groundwater C2 (SPAdes) (version 2) | ecosystem: Environmental > Aquatic > Deep subsurface > Groundwater | place: Rifle, Colorado... | reverse complement strand
CTGAATATGCGCATCCAGCGTATCGTCCTCGGACAATACCGCGGCAATGCCGCCCTGCGCCCAGCCGCTCGCGCCGTCCAGCAAGGATTTTTTGGTGATCAACCCGACTTTTTTATGATCGGCCAGTTTGATGGCCAATGTCAGGCCGGCGAGGCCGCTGCCGATGATCAGCGTGTCAAATTGCAGCAATTCGATTCCCGGTACATTGATTAAGGTCGGGACTATAGCAAAACTGTCATCCCGTGATGGCCGAATTTATCGCCGGGAACCAATTCTTCTTGATGATGTCTCATCCGGTCGCTTTGAGGCCATCATACTGACTCGGGTGAGATGAGCGGTTATACTCGCGCCTCGCGAACAGCGCGGCGTTCATAACAATAATTGAAATGGTCAGGGATGGCAGACAAGGAAGTCGATCAGCAATTGGTTGAACGCGTCCAGCGCGGCGACAAGCACGCCTTTGATTTGCTGGTATCCAAGTATCAGCGCAAGCTGGGGCGGCTTATTTCCCGTTTTGTACGGGATCCGGCAGAGGCCGAGGATGTCACGCAGGATGCTTTTATCAAGGCCTATCGCGCATTGCCGGGTTTTCGCGGGGAGAGTGCGTTTTATACCTGGCTGTACCGCATCGGCATCAATACGGCGAAAAACCATCTGCTGGCGAACAAGCGGCGCGCGCCGACCAGCACGCCGTTCGATGCGGAAGACGCTGAGTCATTTGAGGATGCCAGCCTTTTGCGTGAGGTGAATACACCAGAAAATGAACTCATGAGCAAACAGGTTGTCGATGTCGTGCAGGCTTCCTTGCAGCAGTTGCCGGAAGATTTGCGCAGCGCGCTGACCTTGCGTGAGATTGAGGGGTTGAGTTATGAGGAAATTGCCAGCGTGATGAGTTGCCCGATCGGCACGGTGAGGTCAAGAATTTTCAGGGCGCGAGAGGCGGTGGCGGAAAATCTGCGCCCGCTGTTGGAAACCAGGAAAGGTAACAGGTGGTAAATATGAAAAAAGAGATTTCTGCATTGATGGATGGCGAGTTGTTCGAGGACGAAGCGGAAGGTTTGCTTGACCGAATCAAACGGGATTCCGATGCGCACGATGATTGGGAGGTTTACCACCTGATTGGAGATGTGCTGCGGCAACCCGAGCATATCCACTGTGATTTGAGCGCGAAAGTGCGCGAGCGCATGCAGGATGAACCGGTCGTGCTGGCGCCGCGCGGCCGCGCAGTAAAGCAAAGGATGCGTACTGTCGCGCTATCGGCGGCGGCTTCGCTGGTGGCAGTCGGCGTAGTGGCCTGGATGTCGGCGCAGATCGCTCCTGAAACTTTCCCGCAGATGGCCATGCAACAAGCCGCCTTGCGCCCCGCCAGCTTGCAGATCAAGCCCAGGTCCAGCGACTATTTGATGGCACATCAGGAATTTTCGCCCAGCATGGACATGAGCGGCGGAGCGGCGTATATCCGCACCGTCGCCTACGGCACAGACGGAAAATGACGCGGATGGGAAATAATATGGAGGGAAAGCGACAATGAGAATGCGTGCTGCATTCTGTGGCCTGCTGCTGGCTGTTGCTGCCAATGTAAATGCGGAAGAGCGGCAGGTCAGCCTCGACTGGCTCAAGATCGTCGCTTTTGCCGCCCATCAGACCGATTACAGCGGGGTGTTCGTTTATCAGTATGACAATCTCGTTGAGACTTCGCGCATTACCCACATAGTCGAGGCAGATGGGGAATATGAAAAACTGGAAAGTCTGGATGGTCCCAAGCGCAAAATCATCCGGCATCATGGACAGGTCTGGTGCTACATCAACCACAAGATGGTACAAGTGGACAGCCAGCAGGTGCGCATCCGGTTTCCTGCGTTGCTGCCCGAGCAGATATCCACACTGAGCGCGAATTACCGGGCGGAACAGGTAGGTGTGGCACGCGTGGCAGGATACAACGCGCAAGTGATCTTGTTCGAACCCAAGGACAACCTCCGCTACGCTCACCAGATCTGGGCGCATACCGGCTCGGGCCTGCTATTGAAAGCGGCTGTGCTGGGCGACAAAAATCAAACAATCGAGCAGTATGCCTTTACCCAATTGCAAGTTGGCGGGAACATCGACCGCTCCTGGATTGATGCAGCTGCGCCGGGCAATAGTTTGCCGGTGTCGCCGGAAGTGATTAAAGGCGGTACGCCCGTAAACAGCGGTTGGGCAGCCGATGCATTACCGGCGGGATTCAAGAAGACCATGGAAATCGAGCGCCCCATGCGCGGCAGACAAACCCCCGTAACACAAATTGTATTTTCCGACGGGCTGAGCGCGATCTCCGTATTTATCGAGCCCGACGACGGGGACGAAGACAACGTGAGCGGCTTGTCCAGCCGCGGCGCGGTAAACTTGTACCACAAGGTCGTGGCCGGGCAATTGTTCACTGTGGTCGGCGAAGTTCCGGCGCGCACGGTGATACAGGTGCTGGATTCGATACGCTATAAAGGCAAGTAACCATGCTGGAAACACGCACCATTGTCGTGCGGGTCGAGGGCAAGCATGCTTTTGTCCAGGCCAATCAGGGCAATGGCTGCGGGCAGTGCGGCGGCAAGGGTTGCGGGACCGGCAAATTATCCCAGTTGTTCTGCAGCAAGCCCCGCCAGCTCCAGGTGGACAATCCGGTCAATGCCGGCGTGGGCGATGAAGTTATCGTGTCGGTTGCCGAGGGTGCGGTATTGCGCGGGATAGGATTGATCTACCTGTTGCCGTTGCTGCTGCTGTTAACGGGTGCAACGCTCGCCAGCTTGTTGGCTACGCAACCGGAGCAACGCGATATCTATGCGGCGGCTGGCGCGTTATTTGGCCTGGTGATCGGGTTCGTTTTTGCCAGATGGGTTTCATTAAGCCAGCCGCGCCATCAAAATCTACCCTACATTGCGCGGCAATGCGCTAGGGGTGATTGATGGAACAACAACCAGCCATTCGACCAACTTGCCAAAAGACGGCAGCCAAGTCGCTGGTCACCATGAACCGCCTCCGCTGCTTGAACGTTTTGATTATCAAATTTTTTCAGGAGAAACGCACATGTTGAGAAAATTTTTTGGTCTGGCTGCCCTGCTGGCAGGGATATTTTCCATCTCATTGGCTCAAGCCAAAGAACTGCCTGATTTTACCGAACTGGTGGAAAAACAAGGGCATGCGGTGGTCAATATCAGCACCACACAAATCATTCGCAATGCGCAGGGTTTCCCCAATATACCGGAAAACGATCCGTTCTATGAGTTCTTCCGCCGCTTCGCGCCACAGATGCCGCGCGAGCAGGAATCGCAATCATTGGGATCGGGCTTCATCATCAGCGCAGACGGCTATATCATGACCAACGCTCATGTAGTGGACAGCGCCGACAAAATTACGGTGCGCCTGACCGACAAGCGCGAGTTTAATGCCAAGGTCATCGGCGCGGACAAGCGCACCGATGTGGCTTTGCTGAAAATTGAAGCCACCGGTTTGCCAAAAATTACTGCTGGCGATCCGGACAAGCTCAAGGTTGGCGAATGGGTTATTGCCATCGGCTCGCCATTTGGTTTCGACAGCAGTGTCACGGCGGGTATTGTCAGCGCCAAGGGACGCTCTTTGCCGCAGGACAATTTTGTGCCGTTCATCCAGACCGATGTGGCAATCAATCCCGGCAACTCCGGCGGGCCGCTATTCAACATGAACGGCGAAGTAGTCGGCATCAACTCACAAATTTATACCCGTTCCGGCGGGTCGATGGGTTTGTCTTTCGCCATCCCGATCGATGTGGCGATGCAAGTGACCAACCAGTTGCGCACCAGTGGCAAAGTGACGCGCGGACGCATTGGCGTAATGATCCAGGAGTTGACACGCGAACTGGCCGAATCATTCGGCCTGAGCAAACCCATCGGCGCGCTCATCAGCAACGTCGAGAAGGACGGCCCGGCGGACAAGGCGGGCATTGAGGCAAGTGACGTAATTCTCAAGTTCGATGGCAAACCGGTGAACAGTTCCGGCGATTTGCCGCGCATCGTGGCGGCGACCAAACCTGACAGCAAGGTGGTAATCGAGTTGTGGCGCAAGGGTGAAACCCGGCGCATCACGGTGGAAGTCGCCGAGATGCCGGAAGACGGCAAGCTGGCGCGTTCTGCCAAAAAACTGGCCGACGATGTTGTCGAGATGATCTCGCGCCTGGGTATTGCCGTTATTGAATTGACCCGTGAGCAGTTGCAGGAATTGCAGATCAAGGGCGGGCTGCTGGTAGAAGAGGTCAAGGGTTCGGCTGCGCGCGCCGCAGGATTGCAGCAGGGAGATGTGCTGCTGGCCATCGGTAATATGCCGATCCATTCGCTGAGCCAGTTCAATGAAATCCTCAAACAGGTTCCCAAGGGGAAGAATGTCGCACTGCTGGTGCGCCGCGGCAACGCCGCCTCATATATAGCGATCAGGCTCGACGAAAAGTAATCACAACCCTGCGTATCCCGCCCAAATCGGCTAGAATTCGCGCCTTGCGAAAACGCCGGTTGCGGCGGGATTTTATTTAGGCCCTCATGCAGTTAATCCGTAATTTCTCCATCATCGCCCATATCGACCACGGCAAGTCCACGCTGGCAGACCGTATCATCCAACTGTGCGGCGGGCTGTCCGACCGCGAAATGGAGGCGCAGGTGCTCGACTCCATGGATCTGGAGCGCGAGCGCGGCATCACCATCAAGGCGCAGACCGCCGCGCTGAGCTATAAGGCGCGCGACGGGCAGGTGTACAACCTCAACCTGATCGACACGCCGGGGCACGTGGATTTCTCCTACGAGGTATCGCGTTCGCTGTCCGCCTGCGAAGGCGCGCTGCTGGTGGTAGATGCCTCGCAGGGCGTGGAGGCGCAGACCGTGGCGAACTGCTACACCGCGCTCGACCTGGGCGTGGAAGTGGTGCCGGTGCTGAACAAGATCGACCTGCCGTCCGCCAACCCGGACAACGCCATCGAGGAGATCGAGGAAGTGATCGGCATCGACGCGCACGATGCCGTGCGCTGCTCGGCCAAGACCGGCGAGGGTGTACGGGACGTGCTGGAAGCATTGCTGGTCAAAGTTCCTCCGCCCAAAGGTGACCCGGACGCGCCGCTGCAGGCGCTGATTATCGACTCTTGGTTCGACAATTACGTCGGCGTAGTGATGCTGGTGCGCATCGTCAACGGCACGCTCAAGCCCAAGGAAAAAATCCTGCTGATGGCGACCGGGGCGCAGCACTTGACCGAGCATATCGGCGTGTTCACGCCCAAGTCGCAGAACCGCGAGACGCTGTCCGCCGGTCAGGTCGGCTTCGTGATCGCCGGCATCAAGGAACTGAAGGCAGCCAGGGTCGGCGATACCATCACTCACCAGACCAGGCAGGCCGTCGCCGCCTTGCCGGGCTTCAAGGAAATCCAGCCGCAGGTGTTTGCCGGACTGTTCCCGGTGGAATCGAACCAATACGAAGCGCTGCGCGATTCGCTGGAAAAACTCAAGTTGAACGACGCCGCGCTGCGTTATGAGCCGGAGGTGTCGCAGGCTTTGGGCTTCGGCTTCCGCTGCGGCTTCCTCGGCCTGCTGCACATGGAAATCGTGCAGGAGCGGCTGGAGCGCGAGTTCGATATGGACTTGATCACCACCGCGCCGACGGTGATTTACGAAGTGGCGCTGCGCGACGGCACGGTGCTGAAGGTGGACAACCCGTCCAAGATGCCCGACCCGTCGAAAATCGAGGAAATCCGCGAGCCGATCGTGACGGTAAACCTGTACATGCCAAACGAATATGTCGGCTCAGTGATTACGCTGTGCACGCAGAAACGCGGCGCGCAGATCAATATCAGCTACCACGGCAAGCAGGTGATGCTGGTGTATGAAATGCCGATGGCGGAGATCGTGCTGGACTTCTTCGACAAGCTGAAATCGGTATCGCGCGGCTATGCGTCGATGGACTACGAATTCAAGGAATATCGCGCGGCAGACGTGGTCAAGGTGGACATGCTGATCAACGGCGAGAAGGTGGACGCACTGGCGGTGATCGTGCACCGCGCCAACAGCCAGTATCGTGGACGCGAGGTGGCGGCCAAGATGCGCGAACTGATCCCGCGCCAGATGTACGATGTGGCGATCCAGGCGACCATCGGTTCAAACATCATCGCGCGCGAGAACGTCAAGGCGATGCGCAAGAACGTGCTGGCCAAATGCTACGGCGGCGACATTTCGCGCAAGAAAAAATTGCTGGAAAAACAGAAGGCCGGCAAGAAACGCATGAAACAGGTGGGCAACGTAGAAATTCCGCAGGAAGCGTTCCTGGCGATTCTGCGCGTGGATGATTAACCTTTGAAAAACCTTGATCCGCAGATTACGCAGATTAGATTGATTGATGATGTTAATCAAAATGTTGTTGCGTGCCGCTAATTCACTGGATGTGTATGACGCGGGGATAATAATCGAATGAAAATCTGCGGATAAACGCTTTTGTAGTATCAAGGAATAAAAATGGATTTTGCGCTAATTTTGTTTGTGTTGCTGATGGTCACCGGCGGGGTGTGGCTGCTGGACCGCTTCGTACTGGGGAGCAAGCGCGGCGAGGGTATAGCCGAGCCATGGTGGGTGGAATATGCCAAGAGCTTCTTCCCGGTAATCCTGGTCGTGTTTTTCATCCGCTCGTTCCTGGTCGAACCATTCAAGATTCCGTCCGGTTCGATGATCCCCACCTTGCAGGTCGGCGACTTTATTCTGGTGAACAAATTCACCTATGGCATACGCCTGCCTGTCGTCAACCGGAAAATTATTCAGCTTAACAACCCGCAGCGCGGCGACGTAATGGTGTTTCGCTATCCCGAAAATCCATCGCTGGATTATATCAAGCGCGTGATTGCGCTTCCCGGCGACACCGTCGAGTACCGCAACAAGCATTTGTGGATCAACGGCGCCGAGCAAGCACAACTAGCGAATGGCGATTACAATTACGTCGAGACCGGGCTAAACTTCGTGCACACCGAGAAACGCATCGAGTCGTTCGGCGAGCGCAAGCACGCGATACTCGTCAATCCAGAACTTCCGACGCTACGCCTTGATGCAGTAGCCGAATTCAAGGGGCGTGAGAATTGCGCCTATGACGACGAAATGGTGCGCTGCAAGGTGCCGGAAGGGCACTACTTCATGCTCGGCGACAACCGCGACAACAGCCGCGACAGCCGCTATTGGGGGTTTGTGCCGGACAACCAGATTGTCGGCAAGGCATTTTTTATCTGGATGAATTTCTCCGATCTGAAGCGGATCGGCCTGTCAATTGATTAAGTCAAGGGGGAACGCAGAATGAGCACAGCAACGCCGTCAAAGCAACGTGGATTAACTTTTTCCGGCTTCCTGTTCGGAGCAGTGATTCTGATCTTCGTCAGCCTTATCGGACTCAAGCTCATTCCGGCTTATATGCAGGATTCGACAATCAGGAATACCTTCATCTCTATAGTCAATGATCCGGAAATGCAAAAGGCCAGCCCGCGTGACATTCGCACGGCCTTTAGCAAGCGCGCATCGATCGATGACATCAAAGCGATCACCGCGGAAGATATCGCGATTGAGAAGGATGGGGATCGTCTGGTGTTGAGCGCGAGCTACCCCGTCAAGATACCGCTGGCAGGCAACGTCAGCCTGTATCTGGACTTCAATCCAAGCAGTGATTGACAAGGGAAGCAGCGCGCTAAGCGAACAGTTGGGGCATGTTTTCGCGCAGCCCCAATTGCTGCAGCGCGCGTTGACCCACCGCAGCTACGCGCCGGAGCACAACGAACGCCTGGAATTCCTGGGCGACAGCGTGCTGGGTTGCGTCATCGCAAAATACCTGTACGCCAGTTATCCGCAGTTGAGCGAAGGCGAGCTGTCACGGCTGCGCTCCAATCTGGTCAGGGAAGACACCCTGGTCACCCTGGCGCAACAGCTCGATCTCGGCAACCATCTGCGACTCGGCGAGGGCGAACGCAAGAGCGGCGGTTTTCGCCGCCCGTCCATCCTGGCCGATGCATTGGAGGCATTGTTCGGCGCGGCGCTGCTGGACGGCGGCTTTGCTGCTGCGGAAAAGGTCGTGCTGGGATTGTTCGTTCCTTACCTGGAGAAAATCGACATACAAACACTGGGCAAGGATGCCAAGACCCTGCTGCAGGAATATCTGCAAGGCAGACACATTCCGCTGCCAACCTACAGCGTAATCGCCACGCAAGGCCAGGCACACAAACAATCCTTCGATGTGGAGTGCGCCATCCCGTCGTTGAGAATATTTACGCGCGGCGAAGGCAACAGCCGCCGTAATGCCGAACAACAGGCGGCGCAAGCCGCCTATCAACAACTATCGATCCCCCATGACTGAACAGAAATATTTCAAAAGCGGCTTCATCGCCATCGTCGGTCGCCCCAACGTGGGCAAGTCCACGCTGCTCAACCACCTGATCGGGCAGAAGATCAGCATCACTTCGCGCAAGGCGCAGACCACGCGCCACCGCATCCACGGCATCTTCACCGACGAACACGCGCAGTTCGTGTTTGTGGATACGCCGGGTTTTCAGGTCAAACACCTGAACGCGCTGAACCGCGGCATGAACCGCGTCGTCACCAGCAGCCTGCGCGACGTGCAGGTGGTGGTGTTCGTGCTGGAGGCGCTGCGCTACGACGAGCGCGACCGCGAAGTGCTCAAGCTGCTGCCGGACAACCGCCCGGTCGTGCTGGTGATCAACAAGATCGACGAGGTCGAGGACAAGGGCAAGCTGTTCGAATTCGCCGAGCGCGTCGCGCAGGATTTCAAGTTCGCCGACATCGTTCCGGTCAGTGCCAAGCAGGGCACCAAGATCGACGAGCTGCGCGAAGCCCTGCGCCGCCACCTGCCGCCGGGCGAGCTGATCTACGACGCGGACGACATCACCGACCGCAGCGAAAAATTTCTGGCGGCGGAAATCCTGCGCGAAAAAGTATTCCGCTTCACCGGCGAGGAACTGCCGTATTCGGTCAGCGTGGTGATCGAGCAATTCAAGCTCGAAGGCAAGCTGCGCCGTATCCACGCCGCGATTCTGGTGGACAAGGAAGCGCACAAGGCGATGCTGATCGGCAAGAAGGGCGAGAAGCTCAAGGAGATTGCCACCCAGGCACGCCTCGACATGGAAAAGCTGTTCGACGGCAAAGTGTTCCTCGAAGTATTCGTCAAGGTGCGCAGCGGCTGGGCGGACGACGCGCGGGTACTGCGCTCCCTGGGCTACGAATGACCGCAGCGCACCGGAACAGGCAGCAGGACGAGCCGGCCTTCGTGCTGCACAGCTACCCGTTCCGCGAAACCAGCCTGATTCTCGACGTATTCAGCCGCCGGCATGGCCGGCTGGCAATCATGGCGCGCGGCGCACGGCGCCCACGCTCGGCGCTGCGCGGCGTGCTGATGAATTTCCAGCCGCTGCTGCTCTCCTGGTTCGGCAAGGGCGAGGTGCGCACGCTGCACAGCGCGGAATGGCAGGGCGGACAGCCCTACCTGCAGGGCACGGCGCTGATGTGCGGCTTCTATCTCAACGAGCTGCTGCTCAACCTGCTGGCGCGCGACGACCCACACGAGCAACTGTTCGATTATTACCGCGCCACCCTGCACCGCCTGGCGCATGAGACCGACCACGCCGCCACGCTGCGCTGTTTCGAAAAACACCTGCTGCAGGAGCTGGGCTATGCGCTGATGCTGGAGCGCGAGGCGGGCAGCGACAAACCAGTCTGCGCCGAAGCCTGCTATCGTTATATTGTGGAGCGCGGAGCGTTGCCGGATAGCGGCGATATCCAAACGGGCTTGCCGGTGCTGGGCAAGACCCTGCTCGACATGGCGGCGGACGACTATGCCGATCCGGTCACCGCGCAGCAAAGCAAGCAACTGATGCGCATGTTGCTGAACCACCACTTGGGCGGCAAGACGCTGCATACGCGAGAGCTGATAAGGGAATTACAAAAGCCCTGAGGCACTGGTTATATACAGGACAACATGAATCGCAGCGAGCGGTGAGGGTGGAGCCGCACGCACACGAATTCATGGCGTCCTGACCAGGATAATTATCGCCTCTGAAGACCTACTGCCGCTTCTTCACAAGAAAATTCACTATCGACTTCTTGTCAGCATCGCTCATCACTTCCCTGCCCTGTTTCTTTCTATACGCGTTCATACGGTCGACGACCAGATGCCATTCTTTTGCAGAAAGCTGGGTGGCTCCTTCTGCAGAAAACTGAATGGGATCAGGTACGGCGTGGCATGCCGAACAGAACCAGGCGACATTGAATCCCTCCGGTTGTGTAAGCAATGGTGCATATTCGGCAAGCCCGATAAATCCGTTCTTCTGCAGATAAGAAACGATTTCTTTTTTCTCATTATCGGCAGGCAATTTGATGCCAGGGGTCGTTCCCGCCAGAAGCCTGAAGTGATCCATCATCTTTTCAAACCGCATGGGCCAGTCGCTTGTTGAATGCATCCTGGGACTCGGGAGACTATGGCACTTGCTGCAATACAAGGCAAAGAGCTTGGCGCCTTTGCTTTTTGAATCAGGCAGATTGTCCGCCGTCAGACCACCCGGAATGGCAACTTGTTTTATATTCTCTTCCCATGCAACAGCCGTACCGCAAGCAAAGAAAAATAATGCAACCGCAATCGTTAACCGGCGTAAATAATTTGGATTCATGACACACCTCCTTTATATGGAATTGGAAACCATAAAGTACCCGGCCTCAGATATTGTCACACTTCCGCACAGCCATTGCCATATATCGAAAAAAGGGGGCGGATCATTTATCCCGCATCTTACTGACAGGCTAGGCGACGATCCATTTCCCCTCCCAAGACCCGATTCATCTTAATCTTGTTTACTGCGATAATCAAACTGCCGCTACGGCGTATTGCATCCCGATTAAGCCTCTGTTACGTTGCGCCCTTGCTTGGACAGGTATTGGACTCAAGAAATGATTAAGCTCGGACTGAATATCGACCACGTCGCCACTTTGCGCCAGGCGCGCGGGGCGCGCTATCCCAACGTGGTGCGCGCCGCGCTGATCTGCGAAGAGGCGGGCGCCGACGCCATCACGCTGCACCTGCGCGAAGACCGCCGCCATATCCAAGATCGCGATGTGGAGATTTTGCGCGATATGTTGCAGACGCGCATGAACCTCGAATGCGCCGTGACCAATGAGATGATCGCGAATGCCCTGCGCATCAAGCCGCACGATTTATGCCTGGTGCCGGAGCGGCGCGAGGAACTGACCACCGAAGGCGGGCTGGACGTGGCGCGTTATTTCGATGCCGTCAAGGCGGCCAGCGAACGCTGCGCCGCGGCGGGCATCCGCGTGTCGCTGTTCATCGATCCCGATGAGAGACAAATCGATGCGGCGCGGCGCATCGGCGTGCCGGTGGTGGAATTGCACACCGGAAAATACGCCGATGCGGACAGTGTGCCGGCGCGCGCGCATGAGTTGGAGCGCCTCCGCATTGCGACGGAACATGCCCATGCGCAAGGCCTGCAAGTAAATGCCGGGCACGGCCTGCACTACCACAACGTACAGCCCATCGTTACTATTCCCAACATCGCCGAACTGAACATCGGCCACGCCATCATCGCAGAATCCGTGTTCATCGGGCTGGATGCGGCAGTGAGAAAAATGAAGGCACTGCTCGCTCAAGCATGATATTTGGAATCGGCACCGATATCGTCGAAGTCTCCCGCATCGAAGCGCTGTGGGCGCGTTACGGCGAACGTTTTGCGGCGCGCGTGCTGAGCGAGCGTGAGTTGGCGGAATACCAGGCCAGCCCGAACATCCCGCGCCTGCTCGCCAAGCGATTCGCCGCCAAGGAAGCATTTGCCAAAGCCGTCGGCAGCGGCATGCGCCCCCCCGTCAGTTTTCAGCGCATCAGCATCACCCATGATGGCCTTGGCAAACCGGTGTTGCTGTTCGACGACGTCCTGCGCGACCATCTCGCCCAACTCGGAGTCACGGGGCATCATCTCTCCATCAGCGACGAGCGCGGCATGGTCGTCGCCTTCGTGGTGCTGGAAACACTGTAAATGGGTTGGCTAAGCAAGCCCATCAGGAGAAATGATGGGTAGCCTCGCACCGTCATCCGGCGCGGCAGGTTTATTTGGTACCGTCCACCTTTTTGTCATGCATGTGGAGCATTACCTGCTGCTTTATCTCGCGCAGCTTGACCTTGATTTTTGCTGCGTTCCCGCTGCCCATCCGCATGAGAATTTTCTGGCCGGCCGAACGCGCCTCCAGACTGGGGTCGGCAAAGTTGTATAACACATGGGGCTGAACAAGCTTGACAGGATTTTCGAGATTGGGCGCAGCCAGCATATTATCGATTGCCACCAGCAGGCGGTCGTTGAAATATTTTTTCGGATAGCCGAGCTCCTCGTATGCCTGTTGGAACAGCGGATAAAGCCGGACATAGGCTTCAACCAGCTTCTGCGCATCCATCGCCTCGGCGATTTTCACATAAGCCGCATAACGCGCGGCATTCTTCAGGCTGATGGTTTTGCCGCCTTCGGGGCCTTCAGCGATGAACGCACCGGCTGCCGGCTTGACCGGCGCCACACTGAGCGGCACGCGCTCACGCGGCAGATTGTCGACAGTGGCGACGATTTTGCGGATGATCCGCTCGGTATAAAAAAGTTTCATCAGCGACTCGTTGCCAACCAGACCCGCCAGGGTGTCCAGCATGAACTTGTCGCTGGCGGACAGCTCCGGCAGTGGCGGTTGCGCCGGAGCAGCCTCGATGACCTGCTGTACCGGCGGCTCGGATGGTAACGGAGCAGGCAAAATAACCTGCGCCTGAACCGGCTCGGGTTGCCGCTGTTGCTGCCGCCAATAGAAATAAGCCGCAATGCTGACAACCATGATAACAACCACAACAGCAACCACGATTCTGTTTTTCATGAGTAAGCCTCCTGTAACAAGTTAAGTGGACGGGTTATGCGGTACATTCCAAAGAGCCGAACGGTGAAACACCAGATCCCACACACCGTGCCCCAGGCGAATGCCGCGCTGCTCGAACTTGGTGAGCGGGCGGTAGGCGGGGCGCGGCGCGTAGTCCGCCGCCGTGTTCTCCAGCAGTGGCTCAGCGCTCAACACCGCCAGCACCTGTTCGGCGTAATCCCGCCAGTCGGTGGCGACGTGGATATAGCCGCCCCTTCGACCGAGCTCAGGACAGGCGGGTTTGAGTTTCTGCACCAGTTGCGCAACGAACGGTGCCTGAATCAGGCGGCGCTTGTTGTGGCGCGCCTTGTGCCACGGGTCGGGGAAGAAGATATGCACGCCGGAAAGCGACGCATCGGCGATCATGTCGCGCAGCACCTCCACCGCGTCGTGCTGGATGATGCGGATATTGGATATCTGCTGCACGTCGATCAGCTTGAGCAGGTTGCCCACGCCCGGCGTATGCACTTCCAGCGCGAGATAATCGTTTTCGGGATGTGCCAGCGCGATGGTCGCAGTGCTATCGCCCATGCCGAAACCGATTTCCAGAATCTTCGGCGCAGCGCGTCCAAAGGCTAGATTCAGGTCGAGCGGCTGCGCGGCGTAGGGGATACCGAAACGCGGCAGCAGCATTTCCACCGCGCGCTGCTGCGCGGGAGAGACGCGGCCCTGGCGCAACACGTAGCTGCGGATGTGTCGTTTGGCAAGATCGGTGGTGTCGGTCATGGTGTTTAAAAATAATACCTATCCGCAGATTGCGCAGATTAAACAGAGGCGGATTCAAGTTCGAAGTGCAACAGCCAATGGTGGCTTGGTGTAACGCATTTCCACCCCGAATCAGTAGTGTCCGGTTAAATTGGAGAGTGCTGGCTGAAAAGTCAATATTGACAAGGGTTCCAAGCGATTCATAGATGTCCACGATTTGAATTTTCATCTTCAATCCACACTATTTGAATTCAATGG
>Ga0209212_1006116_pt1 | contig 13935 bp, 11 predicted proteins | sample RifGroC2_FD_183996 | JGI IMG/M metagenome (GOLD analysis project Ga0209212, IMG submission 183996) | Groundwater microbial communities from Rifle, Colorado, USA - Groundwater C2 (SPAdes) (version 2) | ecosystem: Environmental > Aquatic > Deep subsurface > Groundwater | place: Rifle, Colorado... | reverse complement strand
TAGAAAATTTGGCTCTAAACGCTTTTACCGTTATTATTCGTATTCGTTTCTTGAATTCCATAGTGGCCATGTAAGGCCACTATATATCAACATATGGTAGTGTCAAGAGAATAGTTTATAATCACTTTGATTTATGAGCCTTGACAGTAAATTCAAAATCGGGAGAGGTCTTTTTTACCATGCCTTCGAATGATTTTTGAGAGGGTATTGTATAATACGTGGAGTTAATCTCGGTTATCTTAAAGCCGAGTTTCTGTTCGTAATACTGGAGCATGTCTCCCTTTTTTATGTTGGCAGGATAAATGTTGCCAACCCAATCTGGAAAGGAAAAGCCTGATGTGCCGACTTTGATCATGTCGAAACTTTTATTTATTTCATAGTAACTGATGCTACCGTAATGCGACACTTTCCATGCTCTTCTTGAATTTGTGCGTTGAGTATTTGTTTATTTACATCCGGATATAATTCAAGTTTTCTTTTTATCAATAAATGAAGGTCTTCTTCCACCCCTTTTAACATATCTTTTTCATGGGTAGGATTGAGTCTTTCCCATTCCTCCAGATATTTCTTTATTGCCTTTTCTCGTTTCTGTTCGTTTAAACTTGCTATATTCCATGCGGAAACAGCGCTATTTAATAGTTGTTGCTTATGCTCCATATCTTCGCCCAGCATGAGATATTCCCTTGCAAAATTTGCTACCATTTCAGAAATCTTTTCTTTTTTTCGTTGCTTCAATTTTTTCCCCTATGTTTAAAGCCAACTGTTATTTGTTCCTTTTCATTCTTTTTGATCCTAAAGTATGTACAAATTTTTGTGCTTCTCTTTCATTTTATCCCAGAAACCATGACTCCAATCCATAACAACGACTCCATTCCAATCTTTCGGCAGAGATTTCAACACTGCATCAACCATTTTTCCACCACACCCCTTAATGGCAGAGGTGATTTCATAAAACTGTATATTTTTGTAGGTAATATCAACAATCAAATCTACCCCTATAGCAGTGGGATGGTTAGGTTTTGTAACAGGAATTTTGATTCGGCCTTCAGTTACTTCATTAGAAGCTTGTAGAAATTCTGATGACACTCTTATGAAATGGATGAAATCTAGTTCAGCCAGGTTTTCTACAATATACTTAACTACAGGATGAATTTCTTTTACTTTTTTTGATACTGTGATTTTGACTTTAGTCCCTAACTCTTCAAATATTCTAACCCTTTTGCTTTTCATAGTAAACCTTGCTACTGCTATTCTCTAACGGTAGAGAACTTTTATATTATCAAAAAGTTGTATTTTCATCTTTAGTTTATAATTATTGGCATATAATCTAATGCCTGTTGGATATTAAGCAAAAAATGGTCAAAAAATTAAATGCGTCTCTCTGTTTTCACAATCCCCTTTTATTTTCTCTTGCCTCTCTATAAGCATTCTAAAACCTTTCTTGATATTTTTCATGGCATAAGCAAATCTTAAAATCCCGCATCCTTCTCGCTGCACGAGTCAGGTTGGTGGCGGTTTTTCATTATGGCTAATAACTCCAGTTTTCGTGGCGTAATGGACTTCTATTCAATTCCGCTTTATAAGACCTCCACTTTGGGAAATAATTGTCCATAAAAGCACTAAATCTTTCATTATGGCGTCGTTCCAAAAGGTGTACCATCTCATGCACGATGATATATTCCAGGCAACAAATGGGCTTCTTTGCCAATTCAAGATTTAGCCAAATTCGTTTCTTTTCGATGGTGCAAGAACCCCACTTGGTTTTCATGAGTTTCACTTGCCATTCCCCAACTTTTACATTCAGTTTCTTTTCCCACTTTTCAATCAGTTCTGGTATTTGTTTTTTCAGTTGAATCCGATACCATTCGTTCATTATTTCATGCCTTTTGGCAATTGTTGCTTCAGGTCTTGTATATAAATCTATATATGTTTTGCTTCTTAAAACTATTTTGGGCGGTTCGTCCAATTCAACTACATTCAATAAATATCTTTTACCCTGAAAGTAATGGCTTTCCCTGTTTTTGTATTCTCTTGGTGAAAATCTTTCCTGTTCTTTAAATTTTCGTTGATTCCGTTTAATCCAACCTAATTTTGAAATGGCAAATAAACGAATAATATCTTCATTTACACGTAACGGTACGGCAATACGAACCCTGCCTGTTGGTGGATAAACAGCAAGATGTATGTTCTTTATGCCTTTACGAACGACGTCCATTTTAATATTGCTTATGGTAATTTGCTCCATTAATAATCCTTCTGGTTTTTCACCAATTCAACGATGTATGCCACGTCAGGTTCTTTTATTTGATACGTATCCAAAACTTCCTTAATAGCGTACTCTACTTCGCGTGTCTTAATTTTATTATCCCGCCAAACATCTTTTTTCGTTGTCATAATTTTATGGTCTAATTCGATTGCCAATGCCTCATTATTACCCAGGTTGTCATACAATGCTCTTTTCGCATTGGTATCGAGAGAAACAGGATATTCCGTTGAAGTGTTTGGCTTTTTAACCTTCCTTGAAAGAGCAATGAATTCATTCAAATACTTTTCATACTCCAAAGTGGCTTCTTTTCTCATTTTTATTAACTCATCCAATAGCACACTCATTTTCTCATAATACATCGGGTTGGTCGGACTTTCCTCGATGATTACTCTCCGCAAGTTGTTTTCAATAGTTTCTGCCATTGCATCTTTATCGCCTTGTATATTTTTAGGCAAATCCTTGATGGCGTCTTTGCCTTTCTCCACCAACAAATCCACCAAACTCAAATCATCAAAGTTGGCTAACATCCGGCTCTCTTCTGCACCAATGTAGCTGTCTATCAAATGGCGCATGGCAGGTTCGTATTGCTTCAAATCAATATAATCGCCACTGGCTAACTGAATTTCCTTTCGCAGGTTCTCAAAGTGCCTGACGTCTTTCTTGATTTGCTCAGTTTCCTTTTCGGTATAACCAGCTTCTTTCATTTCATCCGCTGTGTTGGCATAAGCCCGAATGAGTGCAATGGTACGCTTGTATAAAGCCACTCGTCTTGGTTCGGTGTCTTTTAGTTCATCAGGGTTTTCGGTGTTCTTGCCACAGAAGTAGCGAATATGTGATAAAGTATCTTTGGGCGGTTCAACAGGCTCGCATAAGGCTTTGATGGCTTCCAATGCTTCATCCAGGCTTTCTTTGCCGTTCTTTAACCGGTCTTTCAATAAGCCTTCTACATCCGATTTTTCATACGCATCAAACGCCCCGGAAGTGTAATCCTTGAATGCATGCTTCAGGCTGTCAAACAAATCCATGTAGTCTATGATGTACCCGTAGTCTTTATCCTCGCCATCCAGACGGTTTACACGGCACACTGCCTGAAATAAACCATGGTCTTTCAGATTTTTATCAACGTATAAATAGGTTGCTGGGGGAGCATCAAAGCCGGTAAGTAGTTTGCCCACAACAATGAGCAATTTCATTTGGGCAGGTTCTTCTACAAATTTGGTCTTCACCTCTTTTTCAAACTGTTCTACTTTATTGATGGCGGTATCGGGGTCTTCGTTAAAATAATTTGCCAGCATTTTCCGGTAAATTTCAAAACGTTGTAATTTTTCCGTATAACCTTCGCCTGTTTCTTCGCCTTTGATGTCGGCATGGGTCGGAACGAAAGACGTGATGATAGCACAATTCTTCAATCCTGCATTTTGAAACAATTCATAGTAACGGCAGGCATTGTAGATGCTATCTGAAACCAAGATAGCATTGCCCCTGCCGTTTTGCAGCCGTTCTTTTTTCTCCATGTCCATCATAATGTCAATCACGATTTTCTCTAAACGGGATTTTGAACTGAACACCTTTTTCAGCGTTCCCCATTTTTGCTTCAGTTCGGTTTTGGCAAACTCGGTAAGTCCACGGGTTTTTAGGTCAAACCACTCGTCAATCTTTTCAAGCGAGGTGATGTTTTGCTCGACGTCTCTGGCCTCATAGCGCAAATCCAATACTACCTTGTCATGAACGGCCTCATCAAATTTGTAGGTGTGAATGTATCTCCCAAAAACTTCCAGGCTGGTCTGCTTGTCTGCTTTCAAAAGCGGTGTTCCGGTAAAACCGACGAACAAGGCATTGGGCAAAAAGCCTTTCATGGCGTCGTGCAGTTTTCCTGATTGGGTGCGGTGGCACTCGTCCACAAATACATAGACGTCGCCTTTGGCTTTAAAGTCGGTTGGAATGGATTTTTTCAATTCCTGCAAATATGCATCCACGTCGCCTTCTTCTTTTCCGCCAAACTTATGCACCAGCGAACATAAGAGCCAGGGCGAATTGCCGTTGAGTTTGTTCAGTAAATCTTTCCCGCTTTTGGTGCGGTAAATCTTTTCGAAAACACCGTTGTAAACCTTTTCAATTTGCTCATCCAATTCTTCACGGTCGGTAATGATAAGCACCCTGCCGTTAGGATTGTATTCCCTGATCCACTTGGTGAGCCATACCATCGTTAAACTCTTTCCGCTTCCCTGTGTATGCCAAATAATACCTCCTTCTCTGCGTTTAATAAAATCCTGTGCGGCTTTTACCCCAAAATATTGATTTGGCCGGCACAGTTTCTTAATGCCGCGGTCATACACAATAAAATCATGCAGCAGTTCAATAAACCGTTCTTTGTTGAGCAACTCCACGATATTTTTATCCAAAGGAAAATCGTATTTGGCGGCTCTGCCTCTGGTGGGTTTGGTGAGTTGCAACAGGTAAGCATCGTTCTTATTGATTTCTTTACTTACCTCCTTCCATTTCCAAAAGTATTTTTCTCTGGTGTCAATGGCTCCGTATGCAATGCCTTCAATATCGTTGCCTGCCATTATATATTGAATGGTTGAGAAAAACGGCTTGATGAAAATATGTTTCTGACTGTCTAAATTCTGCCGGATACCTTCGGAGATGGAAACGGTGCTTCGTTTGAGTTCCAGGACCCCCAATGCAATACCATTTACATACAGCACGATGTCGGGGCGTTTGTTGTGAATACCCTTTATGGTAACTTCTTCGGCAATGACAAAGTCGTTTTCCAACGGGTTTTTCCAATCAATGAGCCAAACGGTTGGTTTTTTCCGCCCTATTATTTCTGGCTGCACAGTTACGCCATAGCGAAGCATGGAATACACTTCTTTGTTTACATCGTAGAGCGATTTGCTTTGGTCGTTAGCAACTTTGCTGAACTCATATAGGGCTTTGCCAATCAGGTTTTGGCTATAGCCTTTTTTTGTAAGCCATGCGGTCAAGATTCCTACCTCGATGTTGCTGTTATCTTCCCTTTCTTCCCAATTACCCAAATAGCTATACTTCAACTCATCATGGAATAAAGCAACCACACGGTTTTGGGTTTCCCGTTCTTTTTTGCCGATGTTACTCATACTAAAACCTCCCAATGCCCGCCCTTTTTGGGGCCTTTGAAGGTAATTTTTCCTTCTTTCTTTAATTTTGCCGCAGCTCTTTCAACAGCGCGAACTGATTTTCCGATATGCGCGGCAATTTCAGCCAGAGTAATATCAGGCTTTTCAGCTATGAACCTGATGATGGCATCCGCAGTTTCTACCGTCGTTTCTACCGTCGTTTCTACCGTCGTTTTATCTAAACCTTGACCACCGGAAAAATAGAATACCAGCCATAACCCATTGGGCTCATACCGTATTTCAAACCTTGAAGAACCTGATTCAAGGCAGGCCTGGGAGATTTTTTCAATTCCCCTCCCCCATGCTTCTATCATGCCGGTACGAAAAAGTGCGTTGGCAATGTCGGGGTTATGAGGTTGTGAAGAATGTTTTTCGGTAAGTGTTTTTACCGTCCATCCGTCAGGTAGAGTTCCGGGATTCCAAAACATAATTTTATTGTCATAGACACTTATCTGAATGGGCACCGAACTACCGTAATCTTTATGGGCAACAGCATTGAGAAGCGCTTCCCGTAGAGCTGCCTCAGGAACCGGATAGGTCTCTATACGCTGAATACCCCGGTATGAAATTTCTCCACGTAAATATTTGGCAAGCAAAAGCTCCATGGTTTTATCAACCAGGGCAAACATATCCCCATGAATTTCATCATGAAAAACCAGATCAGCATCATTTTTAAAATAGCCGACTTTAATAAACGATCCGGTTATATATTTCTCAGGATCGGGATGAAACAACAAGACTGCCGCCCTTTTAAAATAATCCTTTTCCATAAGATGAAGCTTATCCAACAAAGAATCGTCAGACTCATTCAATATTTCTTCGGATAATCGTTTGCTCAACAGGGCTTTTTTCCGAAATTTTTCGATTATCTTTTTGTCGAAATCTGCCAATCGGACATAGGGAACCGGCACGCCATCCCAATGTCTGCCCTGTTTGTTTAGTAAAAATCTGTCAAGAGCGGCGCCCTTTAACTCCTGTTTGGTGCTGCCGCTTCTGTAATGATACTCACCCCGACAACTGACCGGATAGGGATACGGCTCAACCACCACTTCAAGATATGCTTCCCCCTCATCCGATTTCAGGTTGACATCAACCATGATTCCAAGAATATCCCGTACTTTATTGGGGATATCTTCAAGGAGTTTTTCGATATGGGTCAGACCAACAGCATTTCCGTTGTCATCTTTGCCAATAGAGAGAATCCCGCCATCCGCATTGGCATAACCGCAAATCCATTTAAGGTATTCATCCCGCCACGATGTCTTGAATTCTATATTCTGGCTCTCTTTCATATTAACCTCACTCTGCCGGTTAATAAATTCTGCATCATGCCCTGCTTTATCATTTTGTATTTCTCCAATTTCTTTTCCAGGGCTTCTATTTCGGCATCCATGTCGGAAAGGATTTGGGCGATTTCTTTTTGTTCTTCTATTATAGATGGAATCGAAATTTCAATTTCTTTCAAGTTTGTTTTAGAAATACCAAATACGGAAACACCTGTTGATACTCTAATTAGGGCATCTTTTACGCCTTTGTAATTGCGCAAATATCCCTTGAAACCATCTGCTAGAATATTTTTATTACCTCTTAGTAAAAGAGTATGAAGTCCAGCTATAATTTTTCTTTTCCCAATATTATTAATTTCAATACACGCACCAAGACCTTCATAATCTTCTGAAGCATCAGCAATAACTAAATCACCATTTTCTAATAAAGGAACACCCGTGATTTTCCCTTTATCAATAAAAGGTAGTTCATTCTTTGAGCAATCGAGAAAACAATTCCATCTTGTATGAATATCTCCATAGTGGATATATTCTACTTCGCCGCTTTCGAGCAAATCAGCTCTTGCATTATTAGCTGTATTTAGAAATCTGAACACATCCCCCAACTTCTTCACTTCCCACCCCTTTTTCGGCCTCAGCAACTCCTGCATTGCCCCTTGCTTGATGTTTCGCTTTTTGGCAATAAGTTTTTCTAGTTGGGTAATGAGTGCATCGGCATCGTTTAAGACGGTGGCAATGGCGGTTTGCTCGGCTTTGGTGGGGGGAAGGTGAATTGGTAGATTAAGTATTTTTGATACTGACAAACCAGGCTGGGCTGATGATTCAGAATACTGATTTAAATTCATATCTATCAGCATATAATAAAGCCATTTTATATCAGTATTGGTTTTGGGCGTAACCACAACTGCATGTTCTGATGCAAAAAATTTATCCATTACAAACTGAACATTTCCACATAAAGCACCTTGTCTTCCAATCAGAGCATAATCACCATCGTGGGTATACTTAGATGTGTATCCTCGAAGGCCATTGCCGCCATAACAAGGATAAGAATCTATTTCAAATATTCTCTTCGATGTTATTGAATCGCCACTCTTCATATTAGAAATGTCGGACAACTTCTTAACTTCCCAATCCCTCGGAATAACTCCAACTTCCGTCTGCTTATATCCTTCAGCTATCTTACTCATCGCCGCCCCCTGAAAGTTCCGCTTCGATTTCTTCAATGCTAGGCAGGCTGGACTTCAGGTTATCGGGCAGGGAACGGGTCAGTTCGTACTCGGATATGCCGATGGGTTTATGCACATCCCGCAAGGTATACTCGGCAAGGATTCTGTCTTTGGTCTGACACAAAATAAGCCCGATCGTCGGCTGGTCTGTCTGGTGTTTGAGATAGTCATCAACTGCGGAACAGTAGAAATTCATTTTGCCTGCGTATTCCGGCTTAAAATCACCTTTTTTCAGTTCAATCACGATAAAGCAGCGCAGTTTGAGATGATAAAACAAAAGGTCAATATAAAAATCCTTATCGCTGATGGTTAGTTGATATTGTCTCCCGACAAAAGAAAATCCTGCACCAAGTTCAAGCAGGAATTTTTCGAGATGTTTTATCAGTTCTGTTTCCATCTCGCGTTCATTAAAAGGTTCTGTCAGTGTGAGAAAGTCAAAAATATACGGGTCTTTCAATGACTGCCGGGCAAGGTCTGACTGCGGGTCAGGCAACGTAAGACTGAAATTCGATACTGCCTTTTCCTGCCGTAAGTGCGCGCTACTTTTAATCATCAAACCCAAAGTGTCCCTGCTCCATCCGTTTTGAATAGTCTGTTCCATATACCAGAAACGGCTGGATAGGTCTTTAACCCTTTCCATGAGCAGGATATTGTGACCCCAGGGGATTTGGGCAACAAGCCGTTGCACAATTACCGAATGTTCATTTACGGGTAATTGACCCACAGCTTGTGGCACTTTTAATACATCTTTATTTTCAGCTTGTTGTAATTGTGCCACAGCCTGTGGCATTATTGGCAATATATTCGGATATTCACGATAAAAGCGAAGCATTCGCTTGATGTTCCGCTCGGAAAATCCTTTCTCTTCTGGCAACTCATTTCGTATATCTCTGGCAAGACGCGGAATAACCGCGGTTCCCCACCCTTCACGATCTTGCCTCTCCTGAATCATTCGCCCGATGTCCCAGTACATCAAAATCATCTCCGAGTTTGCGGAAAGTGTTGCCTTCACCTGCGCCTGGCGAATGCGGGTTTTAATGTCGCTTAATAAATTGCCGTAAAGCACAAGGCTGGTTCTATTATTTTTTATTTCCATACAAACCCCATACTTTCCAGGTGAATGTTTACCTTTTTCTCCAACACATCCACTTCGTTAGTTAAGGCGGGCAAGGTGGCTTCATACCGTTCCGCCAGTTCCTTAATGCGTTGGGTAAGGCGGTGGCTGATATTGTCCATTTCGGTGCGGATGCGTTGCTCCATATTGTACATCCATTTTTTGTCCACCACGATGCTTTTTATTTCATCATTGCTTAGTTTGGGATATTGGGCAATCACCTTCTTTTCCAAATCTGCTTTGGCGGTTTTTATGTTCGCCTGCGCTTCAGCTTCGTCATCCATCAGCTTTTTATACTGCCCAAGCATGTCGTATTCTTCGGCATTATCGGCATTGCGTTTTCCTAATTCCTTATTAGCTTTTGTCAGATTGCCTTTACTTATTTTACCTTTGTCATCTATGGCATTGGCAAGCAAACCGTCTTCGCCTCCGTGTTCTTCCCGCAATTCATCCATCCTGGCATTCAGGGTTTCGGCTTGTGCCTCCAAATCGCCAATGGCTTTTTGTTCTTTGTCAAAATATTCCTGTATGATTAAAGCAGGAGGAATCAGCATTCCTTCCAATCCTTCAATACCTGCCACCTGCTTCACGACTTCTTTATCACCTTTTTTGGTTTTCTTCTCTATGCGTTTTACTTCATTACCTGCCTTCCAGCCATCGGCTGCCAGTTCGTACATATCGTCCTGCATAGTTTCTGCCCAATAATCCATCAGGTGCTGATACATGGCGTATTTGTCGGTCAACTGTTTTCCTGTGTAATGCTTCAAAAGGTTTTCAGAAATCTTGTGTATTTCCTGCTTGGGATGCAAACCTTTGTTTAAAGCTTTGGTGTATGTGGTGGTTTCTTTTTTCCATTTGTCAAACACGGCGTCCATCTTTTTGCTGAAGGCGGTAAACTCTGGATGGTGGAAAATGGTGTTTTTGATTTCCTCTTTGGCAATGGACAAAGCGGAATAGTTTTTCCGTTTGCACGGCTTGAACAAGGCGCTTTTTAATGTGGGATACACTTCCCAATATTTGCCCAAATCGTTAATATCACGGTTGGGAATATCGCCCAGCAAATGGGCTTCAATGTCTTGCAAATCCTCCGCTTCCTGGCTGTCAATGTATCGGGGGACGTTCAGGTTGTAATCGTTCTTCGGGTCGGCAATTTCCGAAATGGGAATGATGCGTGAATATTTTGGTATTTCGATGCGGTTGTTGAAGGCGTCCACAATCTTGTGGATATCCTGCTCTCGAAGGCGGTTTTTGTTGCCGTCTTTAATAAAGCCCTTGCCCTTTGACTTCAGGGATTTAATCAGGTGTAAGAGAAAAGCAAAGTCGCCATTCTTTTTGGGCGGCAGGGCATCGTATCCTTCAAAACGTTTATAAATATCGTTGGCGGGGTTCCATCCATTCATCCAGGCTTTGTAGCTAAAAGGCGGATTAGCAACGGCATAGTCAAATTGTTTTAGTTCGCCCGTGGACTCGTCAGTAAACTGAGGCGACGCCAGCGTATTTCCTTGAACAATTTCAGAGGCAGGGTTGCCATGCAGCCACATATTCATAACTGCCAGGGCGCGGGTGGCATTGTCGTTTTCCTGTCCGTAAATGGAAATTGATTTACCAGCCTCATCGGCTACTTTTAGCAGCAAAGAACCCGAACCGGGGGTAGGGTCATATACTGTGGTTTGTCCGGTGATTTTATGGGGATTGATGTCAATCACCTTTGCCATAATGCGGGAAACTTCGGCAGGTGTGTAGAATTGTCCTTTGCTCTTTCCGCTTTCGGTAGCGAAGTGCCGCATCAGGTATTCGTAGGCGTCTCCAAGTATGTCGTCGCCCTCTGCGCGGTTACTGCTGAAATCCAGTTCCGGCTTTTCAAATATTTCAATAAGGTTGCTCAGCCGGTCAACCTTCTCTTTGCCCTTACCCAGCTTTTCATCATCGTTAAAGTCGGCAACGGTGATAACACCGGTCAGGTCGTTGGCCTTGGCAAGTTCCCCGATAATTTTATTGATTTTGTCGCCAATGTCGGACTGCCCTTTCAGATTCACCATGTCTTTGAAACTGCCGCCTTTGGGAATATCAACCAATGCGCCGCCTTTGTCGGATACGTATTTCATAAACAACAAAACCAATACATAGTCCTTGTATTGGCTTGCATCCATGCTGCCTCTCAGTTCGTCGCAGCTTGCCCAAAGGGAGCTGTATAATTCTGATTTTTTTATTGCCATTATTCTATTGCCTTAGCATAAGATAAGCACTTTATTGGGAAAAGATTAAGATAATTAAAAAATAGCATGTGTATTTTAGAAGACACACAACTTAACTGAAGCATCTTTAAATATTTAGTTATCCATTTACCACGATAACGGTGAATATGCGGTTCAATAGGTTTGTACTATAGACAGGAAAATCCCTTTTCAAGGGTAGCTGGCTAAGTATGATAGCACTTTGCATATTCAGGTCAATTTAAAAATAACATCTACTTATAAAGGCAGGTCCTCCAGGACACAACTTTTCGCTTCGTCAAGAGATCTCCTAATTTGATTATTTATAAATATCCCGCCTGTGCCCCATTTTGTGTACTGTAATAACTTTCCTCTTTTAACGTTTTGTAGGGGCGAAGCATTTGCAATATTTTGTGTAAATGCGCCCTTGGTCTGGTTGGCAAATGCTTTGACCCTACATACATGCCAATTCCAGATGAAATCCCGGCTGATTTACTACCAGTTTCTTTTTTGTTATAGAGGCAATCTTTGCCAATAATTCTATACTGGGCAGGCGATTGTCTTTTAACCCCTCAAGTCGGCCTATCATGGGCTGGCTTATGCCGAGGGCATCTGCGAGTTCTGATTGTGAGAGTCCTGCTTCTTCTCTGGCGATTTTAATTTGTCTTGCAATTGCAACCCTCAATCTGGCTTTGTCCAGCAGGGTTTTAAATTCGCGGTCTTTTTCCTGCTTGTTAATAGCATCTTCTAGGCGATAAATATCTTTCACGTGAGTATGGGTTTTCATAGAAATCTTCCAGGACAGCATAAATTATGGCACGCTGCTCTTTTGGTAATGTATCTATATAATCGCTAACCTGCCTGAATAATTTGATTACCAGATAATATAACCTATTGGTTATAGGTGTGTCAAGAAAAATGGGACATTTATTTTATCACCAGCCATGTTATCAATTCAAAATCCGTTGTCTCTGACACCTGTGATTGCTGGTCGGGCAGGATGGCGCTTCTTCCTGATAATAAATGGTGCATCACCCTTTTCCTGAACGTGCTTACAATGGCATCCACAGCCTTTCCAAGCAGGCTGCTATAATTCCTCATGTTATTGCCATTGTTGGTCTGCTCATCAAACAAACGGCACAATGCCTCGTATGCATAGATGGTAAAATAGGCTGAAACCACCAGTAATTTTGAGCCTGGCAGGATTTTTTCCGTTAAAAATTCACCTACAGAGCCTCTATGCCTGTTGTCTCTAATACCGGATTTTAAGGTTTTGGTGAATTCTTTATTTATAATTGTTTGATTGGTATTTTAACCAATAAACGAAAAGTATTAATGTGTATCGTTGATAATTGTGTTCCGATGTTAAGTCTTTTATAAATCCAATAACTGTGAATATGCGGTTCAATAGGTTTGTACTATAGACAGGAAAATCCTTTTTCAAGGGTAGCTGGCTCAGTATGATAGCACTTTACAGGAACAAATCAATACAAATTCGTTTACATGAAAATACATCTAAACTGATTAAGATTATTAAGAATCCACAAGAAATGGTTTTGGAGGTTGTTAAAAATCCAGAGCAGAAGTATAATTACCAAATAATGAAGATAAGCCTGGATAGGAAGATATAAACATGGCAGAGATAGGAATAGTGAACGAACTAACGGTCGTCAAGGAAGTTGATTTCGGGGTTTATCTTGACGGTGGAGGGCTAGGTGAAATACTACTGCCGAAGCGGTATGTTCCCCAAAATTGCAAGGCTGGCGATATTCTGAAGGTTTTTATCTACCTTGATTCCGAAGATCGTGTTATTGCCACAACTGAACATCCTTACGCCATGGTTGGTGACTTTGCCTTGCTCAAGGTTGTTTCGATTACCCCTGTCGGGGCATTCCTTGACTGGGGTTTACCCAAAGATCTGCTGGCGCCTTATAGTGAACAAAACCCCACAATGAAAGAAGGGAAATCGTATATCGTCAGGGTGTATCTCGATAACAGTAATCGCATCGCAGCCTCCTCGAAACTGGATAAGTATCTTGACAAAGAACCTGGTGGCTTTCAGGAGGGACAGGAAGTGGAATTGTTCATATGCAACCAGACCGATATTGGTTATAAGGCCATTATAAATAGTTCGCATTGGGGGGTACTTCATTTTAACGAGGTGTTTCAGACATTAAAGAGAGGGCAGAAAATAAAAGGGTTCATTAGAAAAATACGGGATGATGATAAAATAGATCTTTGCCTGCATAAACCCGGCTATGAAAAAGTCGATGATGTAACGGGCACAATTATTACTGTATTGAAAGAGCAAGGCGGGTTCATTTCAGTAACAGATAAAAGCGCCCCGGAAACTATTTATACATTGTTCGGCGTCAGCAAGAAAACGTACAAAAAGGCGGTAGGCGCCCTTTATAAAAAAAGACTGATTACTATTGAGGACAAGGGTATCAGGCTAAGCACTAAAAGTGACAGAAAATGAAAATAGCTCAATACCTATGAATGATTGTGGCAAATGGCCGATGGCAATCGCTAAACCAGGCGTTATGTGAGAAAAAATGTATGAATGTTGATATTGAGCGAAATTTAGGTGAGCAACCCATTGCGCCGATCATGGCTGAGCATAAACATGAATAGCCAACAACCCAACAATCCCCTTCACGGAATCACGC
>Ga0209212_1006115_pt1 | contig 13941 bp, 15 predicted proteins | sample RifGroC2_FD_183996 | JGI IMG/M metagenome (GOLD analysis project Ga0209212, IMG submission 183996) | Groundwater microbial communities from Rifle, Colorado, USA - Groundwater C2 (SPAdes) (version 2) | ecosystem: Environmental > Aquatic > Deep subsurface > Groundwater | place: Rifle, Colorado... | reverse complement strand
TGAGGAGTAACAAAGGGGAGATATTGAATATTACTAGAAACGGTTCATTTACGCTTGCGACCAAATATGCACAATATACCTCCTATGCTGTTGTTGCTTACACACAACCTTCAGGACAGACATGTAGGGTTGCTGGAAGTGCTGGAACTATTATTTCTACAAATGTTACAAATATTCAGGTAACCTGTACGGGCACTGGAACGGGAGGAACCACTCCTCCACCTACCACTCCTCCACCTACCACAACCGGTACGTACACAGTGGGTGGAACGGTGAGTGGTCTTTCAGGAACGCTTGTATTGAGGAGTAACAAAGGGGAGATATTGAATATTACTAGAAACGGTTCATTTACGCTTGCGACCAAATATGCACAATATACCTCCTATGCTGTTGTTGCTTACACACAACCTTCAGGACAGACATGTAGAGTTGCTGGAGGAGTTGGAACTATTGTAAACAATAATGTTTCCAATATCGCAATAAGTTGTCAGTAAGACACCTAATGCATCTTAAAAAAACTACCTACCCACAATAGTGCGGTAGGTAGTTTTTTTTAAGATAGCACCAACGCAAACAGTGAACTTCATCTAATTCAAACCTTGCTTTATAGACCCATTCATGGCACAACATATACGTATGAACACAAAGAAACGTGTGCTAGTAGCCCTCTCAGGAGGAGTAGATAGCTCAGTATCTGCGATGCTCCTTATGGAAGCGGGGTATGCGGTAGAGGGAGCGTTTATTAAAACATGGAGTGCCCCATGGATACCTTGCATTTGGAAGGAAGAGAGAAGGGATGCGATGCGTGTTGCTGCAGAGTTGCATATACCTTTTCATACTGTTGATTTATCAAAAGAATATGAAGAGAAAGTTGTACGTTACTTGGTAGATGAGTATCGAAAAGGACGCACTCCCAATCCAGACGTTATGTGCAATAAACATATAAAGTTTGGAAGCTTCTTTGAGTGGGCGATGAAGAAAAAATTTGATTATGTTGCTACAGGGCACTATGCACGCGTCGAACCTATCAAAACTGAAAGTGGTATGGAGTATCATTTGCTAAGTGGTGTCGACACAGAAAAGGATCAAACGTATTTTTTATGGAATCTCACGCAGGCACAACTCTCTCAAACACTTTTCCCCATAGGTCATCTCAAAAAAACAGAGGTTCGAAGTTATGCACATCAAAGGGGACTCGTCACCGCGTCAAAAAAAGATAGCCAAGGAGTTTGTTTTTTAGGAAAAATAAATATGAAAGATTTTCTTTCTCACTACATACCTATACGAAAGGGAGATGTTCTTGATGTGCAAGGAACTGTTATAGGAACGCATGATGGGGCAGAATTTCTAACGCTCGGGCAACGTCATGGGTTTTCTGTTTTTCTAAAAAGTCCGGACTCACCCCCGCTGTATGTGGTAGAAAAAAATATTTCTGATAATACAGTGGTGGTGTCAGAAAGAGATGTTTCGTTTCCTGGTTCACTGCACACCATACCACTTACAGAAGTGCATTGGATAGCGAGACCAGCAAAATATTGTCAAGCGCGTTTGAGGTATCGTCAAAAACTCTTCTCTGTTACCGTAACTTCTCATCCTGAGAAAGGGTACTCGATTACCCCTCGTGATGTGCAACCGTATGTTTCAGAAGGACAAAGTGTGGTGTTTTACTCCAATGACACCTGTTTGGGTGGGGGAATATTGGGATAGCTTCTATTGCTACTATATAGAAACGCGTTAGAATATAGATATGGATACAGAAAATAAACATACTTTGCGCTTAGCATTTTTTCTCGCATTAATGGTTGTGATGCTTGTTGTGGTATCAATTGACCAGTTCCGTTCGAATGATGCGGAAGACCAACAAGCGGCTGTTTTGCGTGTGTATGCAGACTAGTCAAAACATACTCATTACCAAAGCTAATGGTGAACAGGAATTATTTAATTCCGAGAAGCTTTTTCGCTCTTTGGTACGAAGCGGGACTGAGAAAGAAACTGCAGAAGGAATAGTAGAGGAAATAGCTTCTAACCTTGCGGAGGGTGACCAGACAAGGGATATCTACCACAGGGCATTTGCTCGACTTAAGAATATAAAAAACCACATGGCAGCGAGATACTCGGTAAAACATGCTTTGCTTGAGCTCGGTCCAAGTGGTTATCCCTTTGAAGATTTTTTAAAAGAAATATATATCGCACTTGGGTATACTGCTAAAACACGTGTTATTGCACAAGGCCGTTGCGTTGAACATGAGCTCGATGTTGTAGCAATGCGGGGTAATGAACGCATTGGCGCAGAAGTAAAATTTCATAACAGTAGTGCAGTGAAGTCGGACTTAAAGGTTGCATTGTATGTACAAGCTCGGTTTGAAGACATTGCGGCTCAAAGCGGGGCTCAAACTGAAAATGATTTTACTAATAAATTTTTGATAACAAATACAAAATTTACCAAACAGGTAGAGGCCTATGCAGCCTGTGTAGGTTTGCAGCTCATAAGTTGGGATTACCCTGCGCAGGGGAATTTGCGTGAACTTATTGAGCAGACAGGAGTACACCCGATATCCTGTTTGACAACCATTTCAAAACTTACAAAGCGAAGGTTGATGGATCAAGGCGTCGTATTGTGTCGTCAGGTCCGAGAACATATGGATGTAATAGATTCGCTTGGATTATCTCCGCAATCGGTTGCACGGTTGTTTCAGGAAATAGATGCCTTGTGTTAGAGGCCTTTGTTTGAGAGAATAGAATGAAAGAGGACTTTGTTTTGTAGATATATGATGGAAACATTTGCTGTAGATCCAGAAATTTTCGTTCAACTTTTTGTTGCATTGACTTTAGGAGCACTTCTTGGTTTTGAGAGATTGCTTGCAGGGAAGGAGGCGGGAATGCGCACGTTCGGTCTTGTTGCAGTTGGTTCATGTCTTTTCATTATCATTGGTGAGATTGTGATGCAAGAGTACTTTCAAATGTTTAACTTTGACCCCCTTCGTATGGCGAGCTCAGTGATTACTGGTATTGGTTTTATTGGAGCAGGGCTTATTATTTTTCAACACGAACTCAAGGGTCTTACAACTGCTGCAGCACTTTGGGTAGCTTCTGCAATAGGAGTATCTGTAGGATTTAAAATGTACGTCATTGCACTCTTCACAACGTTCCTCACACTGTTTGTTTGTGTCGGTTTGTGGTTCTTTGAACGATATCTTGAAAAGAAAGTCAGTAACAAATAAAACAATCTTTCGAGATTCTTTTACGAGTAGAATATATACCGTTATTAACTAACTCTACCTACCATGAATTATAGAATTAATACAAAAGTTGTCACTTTGGTCGTACTTTTGGGTATCGTTGCTGTAGGATTGTTTTTTTACACGCTTGTTTTTTCACCGACAGAGATATCCTCGCCCGCTCCAGATCAAGTGCAGTCAGGACAAACTGAAGAACGAATAATGACCGCGCGCCATCAATACCTAGATGGTATACACACTATTGCAGGAGTGACAGAAGTGCCTACGCCATGTCATAAACTTGTTGCGGAGACATTCTTCACAGAAACGAATTCAACCGGAGTAGAAATACGTTTCAACACATTACTTGAGGGTGAAGAATGCCCAAGCCAGCCGTTTGAAGTCCCGTTCCGCGTATCATTTGAGGCTGATGAAAATGCTGCTCTAAGTGCCACATGGAATGGAGGGCCAGTACGATTAAACCTTATCCCGCTTCAGTCCGGGGAAGAACTGGATGATGTGATATATAACAAAGGGTAATTAACAAGCTATTTGGAGAGAGTGGGGTGGCATGGTATCCTTTTGTCATATTGGAAACATAGTATCAAAACGTATGAGTGAAAATAATCAAACAACGAGTGAACAGTCTGCACCTCTAGTAACACGACCAAAGCAGAAAAATGCTTTTTTGAAATGGGTTGTTGTTGCTGTTCTAGCCCTTGCTCTTATTGCAGTAGTCGCAATTTACAAATTCGATTTACTCGGCGGAGGTGTGGCTCCGGATGACACAAGTGCAAATGCACTCGATGCAAACGCTATTGTGGCAAAATCTGAAAAAATAACTGTCACACGAGGAGAACTTGATGAAAAAATAGATCAGGTTAGACGGTCTCTCCCACCAGACGCTGTAGACCCTACACAAGATGCAGCTTTTGAATTGCAACTTCTCGATGATCTTATAAGCCTCAAACTTCTTACTGTAGAAGCAGAAGCAAAAAACTACACAGTGAGTGATGATGAACTCAATGCAGAAATAACGTTACTTGTAGAACAGTTTGGTGGACAGGAAGCTCTCAATCAACAGTTGGAAGCGCTTGGAATAAGTGACGAAGAATTGCGTACAAATATGCGTAATGAATTACTCATACGTCAGTTACTTGAGGCCGAAACAACTATAGATGAGGTAGAGGTAACTGATGCAGAAATCGCAGAAGCATATAAATCAACAGTAGGAGAAGCCGAGGATGCTCCACCGCTTGAACAAGTGACTGAACTTATTCGCTCCGAAATTGTAAATCAAAAAAGTGCAGGAATCGTACAAGCGTATGTCGATGGCCTTCGAGATCAAGCACAAGTTGAGGTGACCCTCAAGTAATTTTACTCCGCGTATGTCTAAAAAAGCACAGGCTTCAAAAAAAAGCTTGAGGCATGCTTCGTTCAACTATCTCGGGACGTACCATGGAATTCAAGAATTCGAACTCAAAAAAAATGGGTTACGTGTATTGTACCAACATATCAACACCTCACCTGTAGTTGGGATTATGGTTACTTACTTGGTAGGGAGTCGACATGAGGTCTCTGGCACCACGGGATCGACGCATATACTCGAGCACCTAATGTTTAAGGGTTCTAAGAATTTCCCACCAAAAAATGGAGAGAGTATGCTTGAATTGTTGTCCAAGAAGGGGGCGCTTGTGAATGCAAGTACTTTTCTTGATCGCACAAATTACTATGAAGTGCTTCCTGAACAATATTTTGAATTTGCATTAGAACTTGAAGCGGATAGGATGCGCAACGCATGTATAACCCCCAAAGATCTTAGAGAAGAGTTGCCCGCGGTACGGAGTGAATATGCAATGCATCTAGGTAGTGACCCGGTGGAATTTTTAGAAGAGAAAATGTGGTCTATTGCATTTCTCGCTCACCCCTACCATCATTCTACTATTGGGTATCTTTCAGACATTGAGCATGCATCTGTCGATGCTCTGAAGAATTTTTATGATACGTACTACTATCCCAACAATGCCGTCGTAACGGTCATTGGTAATGTGGAGCAAAACAGAGCACTTTCGCTTATTGCCAAGCATTTTGGTGTTCACAAAAAATCACCAAAACGAATACCACAGCCACACACGACAGAGCCAGAGCAACATGGAAGACGTTTTGTGGAGGTAAATCGAGAAGGGACAAAAGATGTTGTTGCTATAGCATTCAAAGTACCTGAAGCATTGCATGTCGACACGCCATCAGTGATGGCCCTTACCGCTATTCTTGCAGAAGGAAAAAATTCAAGACTCTACGGTGCTCTTGTTGATACGGGAATCGCATCTGACGTGTGGTCAAGTTATATGCCTTTTTTTGACCCTTCTTTACTTATGCTACATGCGACTCCGTCAGAAGGGGTCGAACATGAAAAAATTGAAAAAATACTTCTTGATGAATGCAAAAAAATTATAGAAAAGGGTGTCACTGATAAAGAGCTCGCCCATGTTGTAATCGGTGTAACTACCGAGATTGCTTTTTCACGGGATGGACACTATGCGATGCTTTCTTCGTTAAATGAGTCTATTGCGACAGGGGATTGGAAATTCTTTTTTGATTTGCCACGTACCATTAAAAAGGTGACCACAAAAGGGGTACAAGTTGTTGCACAAAAGTATCTTGTAGAAAAGGGTATGACTGTTGGATATTATCGCACTAACAAAAAGATTCATGAGTAATACACTTGCACATCAAATAGACTACGCTCGGTCGCAAAATGGGACTGATGTGTATGTGTTAAAAACCCCTACGAAAGACGTTGTCACTTGTATGATGGCTTTTGAAGGAGCGGGGACATATGCGAGTTATTCTGCACAGAGTGTCGTGTCCGTATTTGCTGATCTCTTACCATCAGGAACAACCACCCGTAAAAAAAAGGAAGTACTTGATGTATTTGAATCACTTGGTGCAAAAGTAACCATTTCTCACAGTGGAGCACATTTACTGGTAACACTTGCATCACAACAAGTATATTTTCTTGAAGCGTTTGAGCTCTTACTCGAAGTGTTGACTGACTTCGTTATGACTCAGGATGAGTTCAAAGCATCGTGGTCTCGAATTAAGACTATGTATCAGCATGCAAAGGAGGACACACGCACACAAGCATTGCTTGCGCTTCGGCAAGCAATGTATCTCAAGGGACACCCACACTGGTTACCTTCTACGAAGAAAAGTTTGCAGGAAATCGAGGCAGTGACAAAAAATGAGGTGCATACTTTCCATAAAAATACTTTTTCTTCGATTGGTTCACTTGTATGTGTCGTTGGGGACGTTCAACCGAAAAAAATTATGCAGTCGTTACAGACTCTTGTTGAAACGCTTCCGGTACGACCTCCTTTTGCAGTTCCAAAATTGCATATTGAACGTACCAATATGACGGCATCTAAAGAAGACGTTGTGACGATTAAAAATAAATTTAATGTGGATACTTTCGTGGGTATTCCTCTCGGTATCACAAGAGATGATACGGACTTTCAAGCACTGCAGGTCGGTGTCAGTATCCTTGGTGCTTCCTCAAGTTCAAGGCTCTTTGCTACCTTGCGTACCAAGAGAAACCTTACCTATGGGTCGTATGCGACACTTGATAGTTTCAGTACTGGGTATCCAGGGTATCTCTCAGCGCTAGCGATATTTCCTAACGATGTGTATGAGAGGGGTAGGCCAATACTTGAGGAAACAATTCAAACATTTGTTGAGAAGGGAGTGCGCCCAAAAGAATTGGAAGAGCATAAGGAAGAGCTTATGGGGAAATTTAACATAAGTCTCTCTACGACAGTAGGGATGTGCAGTGTACTCTTTGGCGTGTTACTGAATGGGAAGCCTGTTTCATATATTGATGAATATGCCGACAACATTTCCGCACTGTCTTCACAGAGACTGAACAACGTTATAAAAAAACACGTAGATTTTTCCTTGGCTAAAACGAGAGCTGCTGGTGCTATAACGAAAGAAGGCACACCAGTATAGGATAAAGAATCTCGTTTGATTTACACGGACTGCTGTATTAGTATAAAAAACATATGGACGTACATACAATAAGAGAAAAATATCTTGCATACTTTAAAGCACGGGCACATGCGGTTATACCGTCTGCATCACTTGTACCGGAAAATGATCCTACGACGTTATTTACAGGCAGTGGTATGCAACCCTTGGTACCGTACTTGTTGGGTGAAGTGCATCCTAAGGGGACGAGGCTTGTGGATAGTCAAAAATGTTTTCGCTCAGGAGACATAGAGGAAGTCGGCGATAATCGTCACACAACGTTTTTTGAGATGCTTGGAAACTGGTCATTGGGAGACTACTGGAAACAAGAACAGCTTACGTGGGTATATGCATTTTTGACAGAAGAACTCCAACTTGATCCCAAGCGCCTCTTCGTTACGGTATTTGCAGGGGATGAAACCCTAGAGATAGGTAAGGATGATGACTCAGTGCGCATATGGAAAAAAATCTTTGCAGAAAAAAACATTTCGTCAGGAACTGCTTTCATGGGGTCTGAAGAGGAAGGGTCAGCTCGTGGCATGAAAGAAGGCGAGAGAATTTTTTTCTACAATGCTGAAAAGAACTGGTGGAGTCGCTCGGGTGTTCCAGGGAATATGCCTGCGGGGGAGCCAGGGGGTCCTGATTCAGAAATCTTCTACCAGTTTGATAAAGAACATGACCAAACATATGGAGAACACTGTCATCCGAACTGTGATTGTGGGAGATTTTTAGAGATAGGGAACAGTGTATTTATGCAGTATATTAAAAATGAAGATGGAACGTTTAGTACACTTCCCAAGCAGAATGTGGACTTTGGTGGAGGACTTGAACGTATCCTCATGGCTGTTACCAATACACCAGATATTGTCGCAGTAAGCCACGCTCCCATTATTGCGTATTTGGAACAACATTCAGATAAGAAGTATGGAGATGATGAGCAAACCACCAAGGCGTTCCGTATTATTGCTGACCACATGAAAGCAGCAGTCTTTCTCATAGCTGAAGGTGTGCTTCCTTCTAATACTGACCAAGGATACTTTGTACGAAGACTTATACGCAGATCTGTACGGTATGCAGACATGCTCGGGGTCAAAGGTTCTGGATGCGCCTCGATAGTGAAGCCTGTTGTGGATATGTACGCTACCGCATATCCGGATATTCCTGCAAAAACAAACGCGATTGAAAATGCGGTGGCACATGAAGATGAAAAATTTCGCACAACCCTTGCTCGTGGTATGCGTGAGTTTGAAAAAATTTCCGGAACTACGGTTACAGGTAAAGAAGCATTTCTTCTTTTCTCAACGTATGGTTTCCCTTATGAAATGACTGAGGAGCTTGCTCAAGAACGTGGGATGACTGTTGATGTACAAGAGTTTAAGGAAGAGATGAAAACACATCAAGATTTATCACGTGCAGGATCAGAACATAAATTCAAGAGTGGGCTAGCTGACACTAGTCTTAAGAATACTATGTTGCATACCTGTACACATTTGCTTCTCGCAGGATTGCGGAAATATTTAGGAGAAGGTGTGCATCAGGCGGGGTCAAATATTACTCCCGAAAGATTGCGATTTGATTTCACCTATCCGGAGAAGGTCCCCCAAGAAGTTCTCAATAAGGTAGAGGTGTATGTGAATGAAGTACTCAATGCTCATTGTAAAGTAGAGACCGTAATGCTTAGAAAAGATGAAGCAAAAGAGAAGGGGGTTGAGGGAAGTTTTTGGGATAAGTATCCTGACGAGGTTACTGTGTACTCAGTAGTGTCTGATGATGGAAAAGTGTACTCTCGAGAACTTTGTGGTGGTCCCCATGTAAAAAATACAGGAGAAGTAGCTGGTTTCTTCAAAATTGTAAAAGAGAGTTCCTCAAGCGCTGGAGTACGAAGGGTCAAAGCGATATTAGAGCCGTAAAAAGTTCCTAGTTCACAGTTCCTAGTTCACCCCCCCACAGCGGATGAACTAGGAACAAGGAACTTTGAACTAAGATTTCAACATTCAACATGTAACTTTCGCAGGTTGTGTGAACAATTACTTGGGATAAAAGTCTCGAGCACCGTATACTAAAACTATGCTTGGTATGAGTTTGGCTTCAAAAAAAGAGCAACAGTATGTGCTTTTTGATATCGGTTCCGCAAGTATCGGGGTTGGTATTGCTGTACAAAATGGAAAATCAGTGAATTTAATCTGGACGAAACGTTTTGAATATGGCTATCAATCAAATGATGATTACAATAGGTACGTACGTACCATGTACGCAACGTTACTGGAAGCGGGAATGAAGTTAACAAGTGAGGGTTTCAAGGAAGCCCAGGCTATTCTACCCGAGTTTTCTGTAAAGCAAGCTGAGGTTTATTGTCTACTTTCTCCACCATGGGTAGTAAGTTCTGTCATGTTTCAGTCCATGGAAAAAGAAAAACCTTTTCAGGTATCACAGGCAAGTATTACGGAACTTCAAAACAAAGGCTTTTCAGAGATTCTAAAAAAACAGGAGGTAGTATCGTGGCAGGAACTTATGGGAACACCGGCAATGCTAGAAGTGTACCATGATGTAGTGCGTCTTGAAGGGTACGAGGTGCAAGCATATGAACATCGAACGGTTCATGAACTCAGTACGCAAAGCTACTTCTCAATGGTGTCTCTGTCAATTCAAGAACACATCAAGGAAGTGCTCGAACGTGTGCTACCGAATCATGTGATACATTTTTCTTCCTCTGCAAGAATTTTTTCTGTAGGAGTGCATGACTATTTCCCAAAACGACGATCAATTTTTTTTGAAATTGGAGGTGAAATAACCAGTATAGGATGTATGCGACAAGGTATACTTACGAATGTTACCACTATACCGTTTGGTACGAATCACATTCTTAAAACCATAGCCCCAAACGCCCTCAGTGCAAAAGAGGCTCGAAGTTTTCTTGATATTTTTCATAAAAAAACTCGCTCAGATATATCATTTGAAGTACTTCCCGAAAATTTGCGGGAAGCGCTTACGGTATGGAAACAGGCGATTGTACTAAGCATAGAAGATCTTTTTAGAGGAGTGACACCACCAACAGACATGGTGTTGCTTGTAGGAAATTCTTGGTATTTGTTGTATAAAATTGCACTTACACAGCCTTGGAAGCTCCCTGGAGTACGGCAGGTAGTTGAGATGCAGGTACAGCATGTTCATCCACAGAAAAGTGGTGAGAAAGATAGTAATGACGTTCGATTATTAGTATTTGCTCATGCAGTGCAAAACTGTACTAGCAAAAACAGTGTGTGCTATACTTAACGTGTTATATATATGAAAAAACCACCTCTTCAAGATGTCATTGTAAGGAGCCACGAAGGTCGTCGAAGTGTTCGACCTTCGACCCAATTTGTAAATGATGAACCAAGAAGTTTTCGTTCGCCAGAACCACCAATAGAGCGTGAACGTGATTATGAGCAGAACATAGAACCCCAAACACATTTTCGTTCTCAGGAAACAACATCATCGCCGAGACGGTCAGAGTATTCGGTACACAAGACAAACAAACGGTGGCTGTACATAGCTCTTGGTATAGGTGTGGTTGTTGTTCTGTCTTCCATAGCCCTCTCACTACTTTTTGCTGGAGCTACGGTCACTGTTTTTCCAAAACAGGATACCATTGTAGTGAATGCCACGTTTACTGCAGAAAAGGATCCAAAAAATGGTGCATTACCTATAGAGCAAATAGTGCTTGAGCGCACTGCTACCCGTGCAGTTGCAGCGCTTGGTGAAGAGTCAGTAGAGGAACGGGCATTCGGCAATATTACTATTTACAACGAGTATTCGGATACACCTCAACGTTTAATTAAAAACACACGTTTTCAGTCAAGTGGCAACCTTATTTATAGGATTCGTGAGTCAGTAGAGATTCCGGGAAAAAATACAGATGGTAGCCCAGGTTCAATTGAAGTAAAAGTTTTTGCAGAAGAACCGGGTGATTCCTACAACATAGGTCCTGATACGTTCACCATCCCCGGTTTTGCAGGATTGCCTCAAGAGGAGAAAGTCTACGCAAAATCATCAGCAGACCTTTCTGGAGGTTTTGTGGGAGTTCGTAGGAGTGTTAACGAAACAGAACGTACAGAAACTCTGAAACAACTTGAAACACAATTACGGGACGAGCTACTTGCCGCTGCATTTACCAATTCTGATAATCCTGAGGGATACCACTTGTTTAAAGAATCGATATTTTTTGAATTCAATGCACTACCCGATGTGACAGCCGATACAGATCAAGTAACACTTTCTCTCTCTGGTAAACTGCACGGAATTCTCTTTCCAGAAGATGAGTTTGCTAAGAGAGTGGCGCAAGTGACCTTGAGTACCTATAACGATTCTCCGCTCCGCATAGATAACTTGGAAGATTTTACGGTATCTGTTTCTCCTGAAGTTTCAGAGCCTGCTGAGATTCTTCAGGAAGAAGAAGTGGGAATAGGAGAAGCTGTTGAAAGTGTTGAGACCGGGACCGCAGATCAGCCGTGGCTTGCGTCCACCTTTAAGGTTTCTGTACAGGGAAAAGCTCATTTTATATGGGAATTTGATGAAAAAAGTCTAGCAGAATATTTTGCAGGAAAAGATAAAGATATATTGCAAATGCCGTTACAAGGAGGCATGCTCGAAGGATACCCTGGAATTGATCGACTTGAGGTAAGCATTCGTCCATTCTGGAAGGGATCTTTCCCTGAATCAGCTGAAGATATTCTTATTATAACTGAGCTTGACGATTAACGCTGTATCTGATACTCTTTGTGCCACGCTCAATGCAGGATAAAATTGAAAAGCAGATAGTAATAGGGACGGTTGAAGAGGCACTCCCAAATACACTCTTTCGTGTAATCACGGAAGACGGTGTTGAGGTGCTTGCGTATATAGCGGGAAAGATGCGTTTGCACCGCATAAAGGTTTTGGTAGGAGATACGGTGCATTTAGAGTTAGATAGCTACGGAGGTAGGGCTCGAATAGTTCGAAGAAATTAATATACCAGATACGAAAAATAAGATTTTTATACAACATGAAAGTTCGTTCATCGATTAAAAAAAGAAGTCCAGACGATAAGATTGTGCGCAGACGCGGGGTTTTGTTTGTCATAAATAAGAAAAAACCAAGGAATAAACAGCGACAAGGATAGTTTTAGATTATATTATTTAATTTTAAGCAACGTTTTTACTATAACACTATGAGAATTGCAGGCATTACCATTCCAGATACTAAACGAATTGAGATAAGTCTTACTTCCGTGTATGGTATTGGTCGTCCACTCGCGTTGGATATTTTGAAAGAAGTTGGTATCGACGCTGGGAAAAAACCTGTTGATTTGACTACCGAAGAAGAAAACACGATTCGCAAAGTAATTGAAGAAAGAGGTATTCTTATAGAAGGTGAACTGCGTCGTGAGAAGGGAGCACATATAAAGCGCTTTAAGGATATTGGAAGTTATCGTGGAAGTCGGCATGCAAAAGGTCTTCCTTGTCGTGGACAGAGGACAAAAACCAATGCACGAACCCTTAAGGGTGAACGTAAGACTATGGGAAGTGGAAGGAGAAAAGTTGAAAAGAAATAAACATAATATATTTATCGTATGGGAAAGAAGCGCATCATCAAGAAAAAGGGTACATCCGTCAACGAGGGTCTTCGTTCACGTGCGCTTTCACGTCTAGCTAAGAAGAAGATAGACCGCGGAACGCTACATATTCAAGCCACATACAACAACACTATAGTCACCCTAGCGGACAAGGGAGGGAATGCGCTTATGGCGAGTTCAAGTGGTTGTCTAGGATTTAAGGGGGCAAAAAAGAGTACGCCATTTGCTGCTGCAAAAGTTGGTGAGCTTGTTGCAGACAAAGCACTTCAAATGGGGATGAAAGAGGTGAACGTTATTATCCGTGGTGTAGGGGCAGGGCGCGAATCAACAATGCGAGCATTTACAGCAAAGGGTATTTCAGTTACCGGTATTCAGGACGAAACACCAGTACCGTTTAACGGACCTCGTGCTAAAAAACCACGACGAGTATAATCTTGAGCATCAATTATCTAATGAACAACAAATAAGTATTACTATGATATCACGACCAACATATAAAGTATGCCGACGCCTTGGAGCTGGAGTGTACGACAAATGTCAGACACAGAAGTATATGCTCAGCGAGGCAAAGCACTCGAAGAGTTTTCATGGTCGTCGAAAAAACGTTACCGATTTCGGAAAGCAACTTATTGAGAAGCAGCGCGTTCGTTTTGCGTATGGTATATCTGAACGCCAGCTTCGTAAGTGTGTCGAGGAGGCACATCGTGTCGCCATACTTGGAGTTGATCCAAAGCTTCGTATGATAGAACAGCTTGAAATGCGTCTTGATAACATTGTCTACAAACTTGGTTTTGCACCTTCACGTCGAGCTGCGAGGCAAATGGTCTCACATGGGCATGTTCTAATAAACGGCGTACGAACTACCATCCCAAGCAGAACTGTGTTTGAAGGGGATGCAATAACGGTTCGTGAACGAACACGAGCACTCCCTATTATGGAAACCATTAAAAAAGGAGTAGAAGAAGCTACGATACCAACATGGATGGTTTTTGATTTAAAAAAGTTTGAGGGGAAAGTAACAGCCAAGCCGACCGTTGAGAATACTGAAACACCTGGTGCTGTTGAAGCAATCCTCGAGTTTTACAGTAGATAGTTCGCACTATT
>Ga0209212_1006114_pt1 | contig 13942 bp, 10 predicted proteins | sample RifGroC2_FD_183996 | JGI IMG/M metagenome (GOLD analysis project Ga0209212, IMG submission 183996) | Groundwater microbial communities from Rifle, Colorado, USA - Groundwater C2 (SPAdes) (version 2) | ecosystem: Environmental > Aquatic > Deep subsurface > Groundwater | place: Rifle, Colorado... | reverse complement strand
TCATCGGCAGCAGCCACGGCATCGCCGCACTTTTGTCCACTGTAGTCGACACCCTCGGAAGCCTGCGCCGGACCTTGCCCGCCTCGGTAGCCGATGTTCTGCCAACGACAATCGAAGGACTGCGCCAGCAGCTTGCTGAATTGCTGGGTGACCATGTCCAGAAAATATCCGTGGTCGGAATGGAAGGCATAAAGGTATTTGCCCATATCCTGCTGGGAATGGTCATTGGTGGAATGGCCGCCGTACATCATTTTAAAGACCACGACCAGGCGCCATCTTTTATCGGGGCGCTGCGCTCCAGATTGCGAATCCTTACCACGGCCTTCGACAAGGTGGTGTTTGCCCAGGTGAAGATATCCGGTCTCAATACCGCTTTGACAGCGGTCTACCTGCTGGTTGTGCTGCCGCTCTTCGGTATTTATCTCCCCATGGCTACACTTCTGGTTCTGCTTACCTTTGCCGTCGGAATGCTTCCCGTGGTGGGAAATCTCGTGTCAAACACCGTAATTGTCGTGATCAGCCTCGGTGTCTCCCCTGGGGTCGGGGTGGCATCACTGCTCTTTCTGGTGCTGATCCACAAGGCCGAATATTTCATGAATGCCAGGATAGTCGGCCACGAAGTACAGGCAACCGCATGGGAACTGTTGACCGCCATGCTGCTGTTTGAGGCCGCCTTCGGCATTGCCGGGCTGGTGGCGGCACCGGTGGTGTATGCCTGGCTCAAGGCAGAGGTCAAGGAACTGGGTATGATCTGATCCGTCGCTGCTGACCGCTAATCAAGCTGAAAAACAAATTTCATCTGATCCCATAAGAGAGGGCTAAACCGTATGGCCAAAAACTACTACAAAATTTTTCCCTGCGTTGCCTTTGCCGGTTTCATGTCGCTGGTCATATCGTACAACCATGCCTCGGCCGCATCTGCCGCCACCTCACCTGCAGCGGCCCTGTTCAGTCAACTGGAATCTTTTCATGGTCATATCTGCGCCGGATCGCTTTTCGGCGCCCGCATCGGCTTTGCCGCCAGGGAAGCGCTAAAGGCGGCGGGGGGAACAGGAAGGTTCACGGCACGTTATTACGACCTTTCCTGCCCGGTGGACGGTATCCAGGTGGCTGCCGGCACCACTTACGGCAACAAGGCCTTGACGGCACAGGACCGTGACGAGCACCGCCTGGTGCTGACGGCCGAAGGAAACAAGCGCGCTGTTGAAGCACGGCTCACCAAAAAGGCGGAGGAGCTTGGGATTAAGAGCCGCGATCTGGGCAAAAGTGCAAAGGCGCTCCCTCCCAATTCACCGGAAAGAGTGCGGTTGGAGCAGGAGATCGAAGAGATCTATACATGGCTGAGAACCGCTCCGACTAATGAGGTGGTTATCGTGACCACTCTTAATAACAAACAAAAACGAGGAGCATGATCCTCGGCCTTCTGCTGGATCTTCATGGCGGATTCATTGATTTTTGATGATAAAATCCAGGGAAGACCGCGAAGAACAGCCAAACAATTAATACAGTGACACCATCGGGTTGGCCATCATTGCCATCTTCTATCCAGACCCAACCTTGCCGGTAGCCCCGCAATGGCTGGTTCTAGTTTCGTGAGGCATGGCACATCTGCATCCCGCCCTGGCATTGGTTTTCTTCGTACCGCTTCTCCCCCATCCTCCCCGCGAGACCAGACATCCATTTGAGGAAGATACCCATGACCTGTATCCGTGGCAAGCTACGAACATGAATGGAAAGTCTTTGTTGGAGGAGATAAGGTTGACGTATCAATAATTGATCGATATGGTTGTAACGACTGCTCAAAGTTGATTTTATTCATATTGACGCATTACATGAACAATGAAATTGCTGCCTTGACTTCTGCACTGGTTGCTGCCTCTGGCATATTATTCGAATAGAATAAGGTGAATCCATGAAGGGCGTGACTTTTTTTAATAGACTTTCACGGCAGACGGTCATGACTGCAGCTTTACTGCTCGTAGTAGCAGTGGGACTGCTCGACAGCATTACCGGCCCTGATTATTCCTTCTCCGCCTTCTACCTGTTGCCGGTAGTTCTGACGGCGTGGTATGTGGGCAGAGGCAATGCAATCCTCATTGCCGTAACCGGCTCAGTAGCCTGGCTTGTAGCCGACATCGCAGGAAAAACCTACCGTGAACATCCCTTGTCGATCCTCTGGAATGACATCATGGAACTCAGCCTCTTTCTCTTTGCCGCATACGTTATTTCGGCATTGAAGGGAAGGCTCGATTGCGAGGAGAAGCTTGCCAGGACAGACCAACTGACCGGTATCGCCAACAGGCGTCGCTTCGGTGAGTTGGCCGACACCGAGATCAGGCGGACACGACGCTACCATGATCCCTTTACAGTCATCTACCTCGACATAGACAATTTCAAGACCGTCAATGACACACAGGGTCACAGCGAGGGTGACCGTCTTCTCCGCCAGGTGGCGTCAACCCTCACGACTGCCATTCGGGAGAGCGACACGGTTGCCCGGCTCGGCGGTGACGAATTCGGCCTGTTAATGCCCGAAGCAGACGGTGATGCTGCTGTCAGGGTTGCGACAAAAATCCATGCCGCCCTGAAGGTGCAGGTAGAAAAGCATTGGCCGGTGACCTTCAGTATAGGCATGGTGACCTACCTCAAAGCACCGGCAAGTGCCGACGAAATGATCCGGGTTGCGGATCGGCTGATGTACGAGGTGAAGGACAGTGGCAAGGACGAATTGAGGCATTTGATCGTAACTTGAAAGAACCCGGCGACCATTGAAAAAAAGCTGACAAGCAAGAAAACACGTCTTAATTTTGATACAACACGGTGACGGAAAAGGAGAGGCTATGAATACTCTGCGCCAACAAATCTACGTCATCATCTTCGAGGCGGACACCAGAGCCGGCAGGGCGTTTGACCTGGCACTAATCTTCTTTATCTTGCTTTCGGTTGTGCTGGTGATGCTGGACAGTATCCCCGGCATCCATAGTCACATGGGAGCATGGCTGCTAGCCGGGGAATGGCTGATTACCTTGCTGTTTACCCTGGAATACCTGCTGCGGCTTATTGTTGCCAGACGCCCGAGTCGATATGCTTTCAGTTTTTACGGGGTCGTTGATCTGTGTTCAATTCTTCCCACATATCTTGGCATACTCTTTCCGGGAATGCATTTCCTGACCACCGTGCGTATCCTGCGAATCCTGCGAATCTTCCGCATTCTCAAAATGGTACAGTTTATGGGGGAAGGGAACAATCTCTGGCAGGCCCTGAAACGGAGCCGCCACAAAATCACCGTTTTTCTGACTACGGTGCTGACCGTGGTGATCGTTGTCGGCAGTCTGATGTACCTGATTGAGGGAGCAGATGCCGGGTTCACCAGCATCCCCAAAGGTATTTATTGGGCTATTGTTACCATGACCACCGTCGGGTACGGAGATATCGCCCCTAGAACCCCGCTGGGTCAAATCGTTGCATCCCTGTTGATGATCGTTGGTTACGGCATCATTGCGGTTCCGACCGGCATTGTCACATCGGAGATGATGCGGCCGACACCACCTCCGTCGAGTGTTGTCTGCCCCTGCTGCGGTAGAAAACCGGAAGGTTCCGTGACGGAACATGTCGGATAAGTGATGACCTCATTTCGATCTGTTCTAAACCACCAAAAGTGTCGGAACCTGCCTCGGCATGCGATTGCACGAGTCTGGCCAAGGCTTACGGTTTTCCTGGCCGTGCATGTTGCAGGAATGGTGATGGGGAACAGCGGCTTTGTTCAGAAGAAGAGCCTGATCAGATTCCATGACGACCTGGCCTGGCTAATGACCGGTTGCTCAAGGAAGTGCGAGCGAAACGGCTCAGCAATGAAAAAGATCCCACACCAGGTGCCCCGGAGGTAACACACTATGGAATGGTATCGATTGGAGGCCCGAGCAGTTCTGGAACAGCTCGTATCCTCTGAGAACGGTTTGAGCGAGCAGGGGGCGCGGGAGCGCCTGGAAAAATTCGGCCCCAACAAACTGGCCGAAGGTGAAGAGATCAGCCGGCTGCGGATACTGCTGCACCAGTTCACCAGTCCACTGATCTACATTCTCCTGATTGCTGCCATTGTGACCCTGCTGCTGGGTGAGTACATCGACAGCGGCGTTATTCTGACAGTAGTGCTGCTGAACGCAATCATCGGCTATCTGCAGGAATTCAAGGCCGAGGAAAGTGTCCGGGCGCTAAAGCAGCTGCTGGTGGCCAAGGCGAGGGTGGTGCGCAACGGCCATGAGATGGAGATATCCGGGGTTGATCTGGTCCCCGGCGACATCGTGCTGCTCGCTTCCGGCAGCAGGGTTCCGGCCGATCTTCGGCTGCTGCAGACCAACGAGCTGCGGATCGACGAGGCGATGCTGACCGGCGAATCGCTCCCTGCGGAAAAAAGCAACGCCGCCATTGACGAGGAGGGACTTACCCCGGCTGACCAGACCTGTATGGCCTTCATGGGGACCGCCGTGGTCAACGGTCGCGCCAGGGGTGTGGTAACCGGAACGGCTGGAGAGACAATCCTGGGCGGCATCGCCGAAGAGGTCAAAGGGATAGGCTTGGTCAAGGCGCCGATCCAGGAAAAGATAGAACAGTTCGCCCGAACCATCGGCCTGATCGTCATGGGCGCTTCGGCAGTCCTGTTCGGCATCGGCATGCTGCTGGGTGAAACCGCCAAGGATATGTTCATGGTGGCAGTGGCGGCGGCGGTGGCAACGATCCCCGAAGGTCTGCCGATTGTTGTGACCATCGCCATGGCGGCGGGGGTCGCTCGTATGGCGAAGCATAACGCCATCATCAGGAAACTCCCGGCTGTCGAAACCCTGGGAAGCACGACGACGATCTGCTCCGACAAGACCGGCACCCTCACCCGGAACGAGATGACCGTTACCCGGCTGTTTGACGGTGAGCAGGTCTATGAGGTGGGAGGAACCGGCTATGAACCGAAAGGCAATATTACAACCGGCAGCGGCCAGATTGACCTGACCGGCAACCAGCCCCTCAACCTGCTGCTCAGGATCGGTCTGCTCTGCAACGAATCCAACATCTATGAAGAAGAGGGGCGCTGGAAGGTTGACGGCGATCCTACCGAGGGGGCGCTGATCGTCTCAGCCTTCAAAGGCGGCCTGGGGAGCGAACTGGAGAAACAGCAGAACCGGCAGTTGGATATGATCCCGTTTGAATCGGAACGTGGGTGGATGTCCACCCTGCACCAAAACGGCGACAGGACTCTGATCCTGGTCAAAGGGGCACCGGAACGGGTATTGGAGATGTGCAAGGCTGACCGGCAACAGATTGAAGCATTTCTTCAGACTGCCATCAACTTTGCTGCAGAGGGGATGCGGGTGTTGGCCTTTGCCTGGAAAGAAGCCCCGGCCGGGATGGATGAGCTGACCCATCATGAAGCTGAAAAAGGGCTGTTGTTTGCCGGCCTGCAGGGGATGATCGATCCGCCCCGGAGTGAAGTCATCGAGGCGGTCAAAGATTGTAAAAAGGCAGGCATCAGAGTAGTGATGATCACCGGCGACCATGCGGTAACGGCTCAGGCCATCGGGCGCGAACTGGGGATAATTGGCTATGATGGAGGGGTGTTGACAGGACGAGAGCTGGAAGCGATGGAGGACGACCAGCTGTATGAGCAGGTGCGCAAGGTTTCGGTCTATGCCAGGGTGGCGCCGGAGCACAAGCTGCGCATTACCCGGCAGTTGATCCGCCATGGTGAGATCGTAGCCATGACCGGTGACGGCGTCAATGATGCCCCGGCCCTGAAGGCGGCCCATATTGGCATCGCCATGGGGATAACCGGCACCGACGTCGCCAAGGAGGCGTCGGACATGGTCTTGACCGATGACAACTTTGCCAGTATCTTCAATGCTGTGCGCGAAGGAAGAATCGTCTTCGACAACCTGCGCAAGGTGACCTTCTTCCTGATACCGACCGGCGTGGCGTCCATAATTTCGATCATGGCAACCATGATCCTCGGCCTGCCGATCCCCTACATCCCGGCCCAACTGCTATGGATCAACCTGGTCACCAACGGCCTGCAGGATGTGTCACTGGCCTTCGAGCCGGGTGAGAAAGGGATTATCAACCGCCCCCCGCGGAATCCTGCGGAAGGGATCATGTCTCGCCTGCTGGTCCAGCGGACTGTGCTGGTGGGATTGGTAATCGCCGCAGGAGTTGTCTGGAACTACACTGCCGCCCTGCGTGATGGCGCGTCGCTGGAAAATGCCCGTACCGTAGCGGTTACCACCATGGTTTTTTTCCAGTTCTTCCAGGCATGGAACAGCCGTTCGGAATATCAATCTATATTCCGGATGAATCCACTTGGCAATCCGTTTTTGTTTTACAGCATGATCGCCGCATTTCTTGCACAGCTGGCGTTCATCTACGCCCCGCCGCTGCAGTGGGTGTTCCGCACGGTGCCGCTCACTGCCACGGAATGGCTGCGGATCATGGTCGCTTCGTCACTGGTGGTGCTGGTGGTCGAATTCGACAAGCTGCTGAGAAGACGGAGCTGATCAATACAGTCACAACGCAAAGGACAGTCCATGATCGGATACATTAAAAAATTTGAAAAGCTCATTGTCTTGACCCTGGTGGTCATGATGGCGCTGGTTCTGCTGCTCAGCACCATCGAGCTCGGCTGGATCATCTTCAAGGATATCGTTTCCGAGCCAGTCTTTCTGCTGGAAATCGACGAACTGCTGGAAATTTTCGGCCTCTTCATGCTGGTGCTGATCGGGGTGGAACTTCTGGAAACCATTGTGAAGACTTACCTGTCGCAAGCGACCGACCATGCCCAGATCGTAATTGCCGTTGCCATTATCGCGATAGCCCGCAAGGTCATCATTCTTGATGTCAAGGATCTGTCCGGCCCGATGCTGTTGGGGATAGCAGCAATCATCATGGCGCTCTGCATCGGGTATTATCTGGTAAAACAGAAACAAAAGCCGGACGACTCTGCCGCAGAGCACGCTGCTGAGTAATGCTGCCGGCCAACGCTGCGGGAAGGGCTTCAAGATCTGCCTGACGACCGGCAGATACGTGGAAAAGAGATCAATTGAAGTACAAAGCTGAGTCTGCGGAAAAATAAACAGGAGCAATGAGGTATCATGACCCTAGAGATAGCTCTGGTACTTGGGCTGGTAGTTTCAGCCGTGATCCTTTTTGCCACCGAGCGGCTGCCGGTGGACCTGACCGCCATGATTATCATGGGCGCCATGCTGCTCTCCGGCATTATCACCCCTCAGGATGCCATCGGCGGCTTCAGCAACCCCGCCACGGTTACGGTGGGCGCCATGTTCATCCTTTCTGCAGGGCTCTTCAAGACCGGCGCGGTGAACCTGATGGGGGGGCTTCTTGGCAGGGTTGGCAAGAAGAGTTTCTGGCTGGTACTGGTGGTGATGATGCTGCTGGTAGGTCTGCTCTCGGCATTTATCAACAACACGGCGGCAGTGGCGATCTTCCTGCCGGTGGTGCTGACCATTGCCAGGGAGTGCGGCTTTTCCGCTGCGCGCCTGCTGATGCCGCTCTCTTTTGCCTCCATGTTCGGCGGTGTCTGCACCCTGATAGGGACGTCTACCAATATTCTGGTCTCCTCCATTGCCGAACGGCACGGCCTGGCGCCGATAGGCATGTTTGAAACAACCACCCTCGGCCTGATCTTCTTCGCTGCCGGCGCCGCCTATATGGTGCTGGTGGGGGTGCGACTGATTCCGGAACGAAATGGCGATGCTGGCCATAGTCCTATTTTCGGCAGCGGCCTGTATCAGATCGAAATCATCCTGGAGCCCGAAGCCCGTTCAGTCGGCACGGTTTTAGGCGATTCTCCCCTTTTGCAAGATATTAACATCAGCAGTGTCGAAGTATTCCGGCAGGGGGAGCTCCTCAAAGAGACCGATGACAAATTGCTGCTGCAGGCTGGCGATCACCTGAAAGTTCGTTGTGATCTGGAGAACTTTCGCAAACTACAGGAAAGGAGCGGGGTTGCCCTGCGCCATGGCGCCAATTCTGAACCGAGCGAAGAGGCCCGGCTGGTGGAAGCGGTGATTGCCTCCGGTTCCACCCTGGACGGTCGCAGCCTGAAACAGTCCCGTTTCCGTTCCCGCTACGGTCTACAGGCATTGGCTGTCAGACACCGCAACCGGGTCATGCGCGAACATCTTGAGGAGATGCCGCTCAAGGCCGGTGATGTTCTACTGTTTGAGATGGAACCGCAGCATCTGGAGCAACTGCGCGAAGACCGGACCTTTGTGCTGGTCTCGCAGGTTGATCTGCCGCTGTTCAGAAAGAGCCGGATGCTGACTGCCAGCGCCATTGTAACCGGGGTTGTGCTGGCTGCAGCCACCGGCTCTGTACCGATCATAGCCGGAGCCATTGTCGGCTGCATCCTGATGGTGCTGACCCGCTGCCTGACCCTGCAGGAAGCCTACGCTGCCATCAACTGGCAGGTGATCTTTCTGCTGGCAGGGGTGCTGACGCTCGGTACTGCTCTGGAGACCACCGGAGCAGCACGGCTTCTGGGGGGCGTGCTGGTGGGGACTCTCGGTTCCTGGGGGCCAATGGCGCTCGTGGCGGGGCTCTATCTGGTGACCTCGCTACTCACCGAAATGATGTCCAACAATGCTACGGCTGCACTGCTGGCTCCGGTTGCCATTGCTGCCGCAGAAAGCCTGGGTATTGATTCGCGACCTCTCCTGATGACGATCACCTTTGCTGCCTCGGCCAGCTTCATGACGCCGGTCGGGTACCAGACCAACACCCTGATCTACGGTCCCGGCCAGTTCCGCTACATCGATTTCCTCAGGGTAGGCACGCCGCTCAATATTCTTTTCTGGATTCTGGCAACAATCTTTATTCCACGGTTCTGGCCGTTCTGAACAGGAGGAGGTGCAATGGAAGCGGTGCATGATATACTTGCAACAATCAGGCAGTTTCTCCAGTCCCCGGTCTTCAAGCTCGGGGCAGCCCCGGTAACACTCTGGAACCTTCTCCAGCTCGTTGTGCTGGTTGCGCTGCTCTTCTACCTTTCCGGCAAATTACGGAAGTGGATAGAGACGCAGTTTCTTGCCCGTACAAAAATGGATCTCGGCGCCCGGCAGGCAACCGGCTCCATCATCCGCTATGCAGTTATTTCCATCGGCTTCGTCGTCATCCTCCAGACAGCCGGTATTGATCTAACCGCGCTCAACGTTCTTGCCGGAGCGGTTGGCATCGGCCTCGGCTTCGGTCTGCAAAACATCGTCAACAACTTCATCAGCGGCATCATTATTCTCTTTGAGCGCCCGATCAAGGTGGGCGACCGGATCGTGGTGGGTGAAGTAGAAGGGGATGTCACCCACATCGGCGGCAGAAGCACTACTGTCGTGAGCAATGACAACATCAGCATCATCGTGCCCAACTCCAGCTTTATCACCGAAAATGTCGTGAACTGGAGCCACAATGACCGCAAGGTGCGCTTCAAGATACCGGTCACCGTTGCCTACGGAAGTGATATCGACCTTGTGGAGCAGTTACTGCTGAAGGTGGCGGCAGAAAATATTGATGTTCTGAAAGATCCGCCGCCGGGAATACGTTTGATGGAGTTTGGTGACAACGGGCTGCATATTGAATTGCGCGCCTGGAGCACAACCCTGATCCATCGCAAAGGGGTACTGATCAGTAAACTTAATATCGCCATCTACCGGATCTTTGCGGAACATGGCATTGAGATACCATACCCCCGGCGGGACATACACCTTCTCCAGGGCGAAGGCATATTACGCAGCAACGTTGCCGGCCAATCGCCATTGTCAGGAGAATAATGTCATGCCTGATCTGAATGCACTTTTTCTGACAGACGGCAATTATTGTAAATAACAGGCAGAGGTGGTTCAATGAAAGCAATCATCACACTCACCATGAATCCTGCAATAGACAAAAGCGCCAACGTTGCACAGGTCATTGTTGAACGTAAGCTGTACTGCCATTCACCCCGTTTCGAACCGGGTGGTGGCGGCATCAATGTATCCCGTGCCATCCGTAAGCTTGGGGGTGAATCAACTGCGTTGTTCCCCTGCGGAGGACCGTCCGGTGAATATCTATTGGAGCTTTTGCAGCACGAAGGGCTTGACTGCCGACCGGTTCCGGCCGACGGCTGGACGCGCGAAAATCTTGTCGTGCTGGAAGAGTCAAGCGGACTGCAATTCCGCTTTGGCATGCCGGGAAGTCCGCTAAGCGAAAAGGAGTGGCGCAACTGCCTCGATGCACTTGTCGGCACCAACTGCAACCCTGACTATATTGTCGCCAGCGGCAGCCTGCCGACCGGTGTGCCGGAAGACTTTTACGCCCAGGTTGCGCGCATCGGCAAGGGACTCGGTGCGAGAGTCATCGTCGATACCTCCGGGAATTCCTTACGCCTGGCACTACAGGAGGGGGTCTACCTCATCAAACCAAACATTCGGGAGCTGGGTGAATTAGTCGGAAAGGATCTGGTTGACGAAACCAGTCAGCGGGAAATCACCATGGAGATGGTCCGCTCCGGCAAGTGCGCTGTGGTGGCTCTCTCTCTGGGGGCTGGAGGGGTTTTGCTGGCGTCTGCTGACGGTTGCCTGCGCCTGCAGACGCCGCTTGTGCCGATAAAGAGTAAAGTAGGTGCCGGCGACAGCATGGTGGCCGGTATTGTGCTGAGTCTGGCACGCGGCAATGCAGTGCAGGATGCAGTTCGTTTCGGTGTTGCGGCCGGCGCCGCTGCGGTCATGACCCCCGGCTCCGAGCTCTGCCGCAGGGAGGACGCCGAGCGGCTGTATGAACAGACGAATAAGAAGATATGAGCAATTACTGAATATACGTTGGGGGTACGCTAGATGAAGGTTGGACTGATGGGCTTTGGTAAAACAGGCAAAGCAGTGGCTACAATTCTGCTGCAGAGCGAGGAGACCAAACTGCAGTGGGTCGTGCGCAGGTCTCATACACTCGAGCACCGATCTGTGCCTGAATTTCTTGGAATTTCGTCAAACGAGCCTGGGCTGATATACTCTTCTGAAGAATATTCCGCCGCCGAACTTATCAAGCGGCTACCGGTTGATGTGATTATAGACTTCTCGTCTCAAGAGGGAATTGATTATTATGGCCACGATGCAGCAGATCAGGGGATTGCCATTGTCAGCGCCATCTCCTCCTACGATTCTGATAAAATTGAGCTTCTGCATCAATTGGCACAGCAAACAAGACTTTTATGGTCACCCAATATAACCATTGGAATAAATTTTTTGATCATTGCAGCAAAAATTTTAAAAAAAATAGCTCCCTATACGGATATTGAGATTATTGAAGAGCACTTCAAGGCTAAACCGGAACTCTCTGGAACAGCAAAGAAGATTGCCGAAGCCCTGAGCTTGTCGGAAAATGATATCAAGGTTGTCAGGGCCGGCGGCATTATCGGAGTGCATGAAATCCTCTTCGGTTTTCCCTACCAGACTGTGCGACTTCGACATGAGTCTATTTCCCGGGAGGCATTTGGAAACGGTGTACTGTTTGCAGCACAACACCTGATTGAAAAACCAAACGGCCTGTACACTATGGAAGATCTCCTGATTCCGTACTTTCATGTTGATGCAACCGTTTTCGAAAAGTAACCGACTTGAATGCTACTGCAAAAATGCCTTTTTAAAGACTTTAGAACCCAGACAAGCATTTTTTTTCAATCCGGACCATTGACCACCTGATCCTGAAGCGGCGTTGTTCATACCGTTTCGCGCAGAAGTTTCTGCCACATAAATTTGGCAAGAGGAAATGAGGAGTTCACATGAAGTTTGCACTATTCTTTGCAATTCTTTTTTCCGCGCTGGTAATTACATTTTCACTACAGAATTCCCAGCTGGTACAGGTTCAGTTTTTGAACTGGTATTTCGAGGGGGAGCTTGTCTTTGTACTGCTGCTGACATTTGCCGTCGGACTTCTTGCCATGTATCTCGCCGCGCTGCCAGGACTCTTCAGGAGGCGTTCCGAGGTAAAGTCACTCCAAAAAGAACTTGAGCAATCCAAACGGGAAAATGAGCTGCAACGTACTGAGCTTGCAAAGCAGCACCAGGAGAAAGAAAAATTGCTGACTGAAAACAAAGGCCGCCTTCCTGTTGAATAGTATGTTGATCGCAATAGTTATATCCGGGTTTCTGGCCGCACTGGCAGCGCCCGCCCTGTACCACTTTTTGCCGAGGTGGGCCGGGCGGATCTGTCCGCTGTTGCCACTGGCGCTCTTTGCCTGCCTGTTGACCGTCGCCGGGCAGGTATCTGCGGGAACTCCCCTGATCTTTTCGCTACCCTGGATTCCATCACTAGGCATTTCCTTTTCCCTTTATCTGGACGGCCTGGGACTGCTGTTTGCGCTGTTGGTGACCGGTATCGGTTTCCTGGTGTTTCTCTACACGCCTGCCTATATGGGTAACGACGTCAGACTGGGGCGTCTGACCGGCTGGCTGTTCGTCTTTATGGCCGCCATGCTCGGCACGACTCTGGCAGGCAATCTGATCACAATGTTTGTGTTCTGGGAGCTTACCGGTATCTGTTCATATATGCTGATCGGCTTTGACCACGAACAGGAAGAGGCCCGCCGGGCAGCACTCCAGGCGCTCCTGGTAACCGGTATCGGCGGTCTGGCGCTTCTGGCCGGCTTTATTCTGCTGGGAAACATTTCCGGCACAATGGAACTGGCCGAACTGCTGGGGCGCGGCGATATTGTACGGGCTCATCCGCTATATCTCCCGGCACTTATGCTGGTGCTGGCCGGAGCCTTCACCAAGTCGGCCCAGTTTCCTTTTCATTTCTGGCTGCCATCCGCCATGGCTGCGCCGACCCCGGTCAGTGCCTACCTGCATTCCGCCACCATGGTCAAGCTTGGTATATATCTTCTGGCCAGGTTCTCGCCGGTGCTTGGGGATACAGAAGCCTGGGTGTATCTGGTTGTCATGACCGGCGGGATAACGATGCTGACCGGCGGAGTGACAGCCCTTCTCCACAATGATCTGAAGCAGATCCTGGCCTGGTCCACTGTAAGCGCTCTCGGCACCCTGACACTGCTCTTGGGGCTCGGGACGCCGGCAGCAACCACTGCGGCCATGGTATTCCTGCTGGTCCACGCCCTCTACAAAAGCTCCCTTTTTCTGGCCGCAGGCGCTGTGGATCACGGGACCGGCACCCGCGACATCACCAGACTCGGCGACCTGGCAAGGGTCATGCCCTGGGTTGCCGCAGGCGCTGGATTGGCAGCGCTTTCCATGGCCGGTCTGCCGCCGCTGGCTGGTTTCATCGCCAAGGAACTGCTGTATGAAGCCAATCTCCAGTCGCCGCTGGCTCCGCTGGCGGTAACTGTCGTCTCGGTGTTCAGTAATTCCCTGGCCGTGGCCGCAGCGGTCCTGGCAGCTTACATACCTTTTTTCAGCAAAAATTCTGTGCACGATCTTCACCCTCACCATGTCGGGATCGGACTCTGGCTGCCCGTTTTGCTGCCTGCCCTCCTGGGGTTGTTGATCGGATTGTTCCCCGGCCAGGTTGGAGCATGGCTGGTGACCCCGGCTGTTACGGTGATCAGCACAGGTGCGTCTCCGGTGCAGCTGGCCCTCTGGCATGGCTTCAACCCGGTGTTGTTACTCAGTATGGTTACCCTGGGGACCGGACTTGTCATTGCCGCCCTGCGCGGCCCACTGCTCCGGAAACTGTCCGAAGCCGGCAACATTCGTATGGGGGGAGCGGAGCGACACTTCGAAATATTATTAAGCAAACTGCAGGGCTTTGCCTCCTGGCTGACGCTAACCATCCAGGGAGGCCGTCTGCGTAACTACCTGATGATAGTGGTCGGGGTTACGGTATGTCTGGTCGGATTCACCTTCCTTACGGGTAGCGGAGAACTGCCGGCAAGCCTGCCCAGACCCGACGGAGGAATCCACGA
>Ga0209212_1006113_pt1 | contig 13948 bp, 3 predicted proteins | sample RifGroC2_FD_183996 | JGI IMG/M metagenome (GOLD analysis project Ga0209212, IMG submission 183996) | Groundwater microbial communities from Rifle, Colorado, USA - Groundwater C2 (SPAdes) (version 2) | ecosystem: Environmental > Aquatic > Deep subsurface > Groundwater | place: Rifle, Colorado... | reverse complement strand
CCAAATGCAAACTCGCTAGATATATTCTTATTCATTTTTTTGTTTGTTAGTTTAAATATTATACCACAAAAAAATATCAAATGCTACCGATATCAAATTCTCTCATTTGTCATTTCTTCAACCGCTCAAGTCCCGCTTTTGCAGTCTGATTGTTTTCCTGCAAGGTTAAAGTCTTTTTAAAATATAACTGCGAATTTTCAATATCTCCGATTTGTTCATAGGCCAATGCGGCAAGATTTGGAAAATCTATCGATTCCGGATTATCTTCAATCGCTCTATCGTAAACTTCTATTGCCTTATCCATGTTTTTTAATGAGTACTGATAAAGACTGGCAAGATTCACGTATGAATTAATTGCTTTAGGAGAAATCTTGATTGCTTTTTCATATTCCGAAATTGCTTCTTCATATTTTTTCTCATCGCGAAGAATGTTTGCTAGATTGTTGTGAGCCATCAAGCTTCCATTGTCCACAGTCACTTGCTTTTTGTAGACATCCTCCGCTTTTAATAAATCCCCTGTTGCATAAAGGGCGATTCCATATTGCTGAAGATCACTGGCGTTTCCACTTTTAGCTTTTATTTCAAGTCCTGGTAATTGATTTCTATATTGTTCTATCAGGGTCAATGGTTTCTGCTCAGTATCATTACTCTTTTTTTCATATCTCCCAGCAAATAAAGTTATCCCCGCTAAAACAATAGTCAACGATAAAATTAAGATTATCAATTGCCTCTTTCTTTCAAGCAATAACTTTTTCAATTTACCGATCATTTCCTCTATTTGTATTTTTTTCATCTCTTTAAATTTTATCTTAGTTGTTTTAGCTTTCAAGACTCTTATTCAAGAATTAACTGCTCCTTAATTTCTGAATATTTTTCAAGAGAAAGTTCTTTCACACATCTTAAACCATTATTTTGCGCCTCAAGAATGTATTCTCCTTCATTCACAACTATGAAATAAACTCCCTTTTCATTTGTGATTGTTCTCGCAATTAATTCATGATTTTCTTTAGTGAATATTTTGACCGTAGTGAAAGGAATAGCCTTGGAATCTTTTGCTACTACCATTCCTGTTTTCAATGATTTCTTGTAGAAAGTATTGAAGATGAAATTAATGATAAAGAAAACCATTATGAAGATATTGAATTTGCTAGGATTTATTATTAAAGCAAATACGCTAAATGAGAATCCTGCCCAGAAAATAGTATGGGTCATTGTTGCAGGATTATATATTTTCTGCCACAAGGTTTCCTCTTGCCTAAGCATTGGAATATTAAGACTTATAACACCCTCTTCCTCTAATTCAATCTTTTCTCCAGGAATATATGAATTATCATAATATGTCTCAAAAGAAACGATATGTGAACTTTCGGGTGGGATATAACCTGATTTCCTAACTTCTATGAAATAAGTACCCTTTGGAGCAAGGAAAGAATAGACACCGAGCGAGTCAGTATTTTTAGTTTCTTTTACCCTACCATTCTCATCAGAAATAATCACCAAGGCTCGACTTATTGGTTCGCCCGTTTGAGAATCATACACAGCTCCCCACTTTTGTTTTCTTCTATAAGGCACAGCAGTAAGTGATCTTATTCCCCCAAACATATAGGACAGCATAGGGAAAGAAGTGGTGGTAGTCACACCAACTGAAGCTACAGCTGCCCCAACAGCCACAACAGCAATAGCGTTTGTAATTTCTTCAGCAATTTCTTTATCTACACCAAATAATTTCGAAATATTTGATGAAACAAAATTTTTACCAACATTCTTTTGAATATACTTATCATTATTTTCGATATTTTCTTCGTTACCGCTATCTAACTCTTGTTTCGCAGCAACGACAATTGGATTATTAAGCACAGCTTCTACTATGCTAGATTGCTCCGGACTTTCCGCAACAATTGTCGTTGGCTGTTCCCCTACCACATCAAGAACAACATCCACCTTCTTTTGACCAAGCACTGCTAAATATGTCGGCAATCTATCAGCACTGATTTCAAATGTCGTATTGTCGTCAGAAGATTGAACTTGATTAATTTCCAATGTATTATCTTTTTCATCCAAGGCAAGGATATTCGCTACCGAATTACTTTCCATCCATTGGTTTGAAATTATGACTCTAAAAATAGTTTTTCTAATTGAATCACTATCTGCATCCGTTTGGATATTAAGAAATACGTATGGGATATATTTTGACGAATCTTCATAAGAGGACAACAATTCCATGCCGGAAGGTTTACTGGATGAACTGTTTATTTCCACATTTCCGGAGAAATTCTCATCGATATCATCATCTGCCTCCAATTCAAGTTTTGAAACTGAAGTTCCTCTGGTGCTATTTTTTGAAAGCTCATCAGACTTGACCAAACCTCCACCTTCAATACAAGAATCAAAAACTAACTTGCTATTACCGCTATCATTGCTATCTAAATCAAGGTAATTGCAAAGAATTGTCTGGGCTGAACCCTCTACGGTTTCATGAAATACTCCGTCACTTGCACCTTCAGTGTCTTGCAAAATAACTGAATCGTTTAGCATTGCTCTTATCAAATCAGTTCCAGAATTTTGAGGAGTGTATACAATCTGATAAATACCGCTCTGTCCATCATAAGCAAACTGCGTAGAAATGATGTTGGCTCCTGATACTGCGAGATAAACTTGCTGAACGCTTTGCTGTGAGATATTTCCGTAGACATCCTTCGGAAGCACGCTCACGACAACTGGTGCTCCCACTTGTTGCGGATTAGGAATTGCACTGAGCACCGACAAATTTCGGTTCATTATATTCGCCAAGACATTTACCGATAAATTCCAAGCAGTGTTTCCAAATGTACTGATAGTGCCGTCGGTAGATTTTATTTCCGCAGTTTCTTTTCTATAAAGTTTCAATTTGCAAACAACTTCTCCGTCAACGAAATTCAAAGTAGTCGGATTTCCAAATTCAATATTTGCATCATCCTTATCGCTGCACGTTGGCACTTGGCCAGTATAGGCAATGTCCGCGCCAGAAAAGATAATTTCCTTTTCACCCGCATAACTCTTTGCCAAGTCGCCATCTTGATCTCTGGCAATCAGGGTAATGTTTTGCTCAACTCCCGCAACTTGGGAATTTAAACCTGTAATCTGCAGGTACTCCGCTTCCCCGGCTGTGACATTGACTTCAAGCGTATCATTGCTGATATTTGATTCATCCACTTGTCCATTCCAATCTGCAGCTGTCAATTCTTCATCAACATTATCGGAATTTCTATAATAAAATGTAGCAAAATTAGTATATTGCTGAATATTGAGAACTATTTCATCCGAGCTCCAGTCAGTACCATTTATTGAAAACTCTCCACTATCAGAAGCTGAAATGATTTTCACGTCATACCCGCCACCCGCTGAAGCATTTATTGGTTCTGATTGATCATCTTGCAATTGAACTGTCATCAAAGGTGACGTGGTTCTTTTGGCTGTTATTGTCGGAGCATCAGTATCAATAAATCTTATTTTTGCAATTGGATTAACACTCGATGGAACAACTGTAATAGCCGATTGCAAGCCAACAATCCCACCATCGTCCAAAACACTGAAAGTTTTTTCACCCTCGCTATAGAATGCCACTGCATTAACAAAAGTTTTTATTCCATTATCCACTGAAGGATTGAAGGCATATGGAAATTCCGGCAATGTAGCAGGCTCAGCATTTCCATTTTCATCCAACACTTTAAATTCAACTAATGTTCCAGCGTATTCTTTGATTACGTAACCTTCCGAATCTACAGGAGAAACAACAACTGAACTCGGTGTTCCCTGCTTTTGAGGATCGGAAATATTTCGCACATTGAAGTGATCCAATTGCTGCGGAACAACCGTTACTGATTGCGTAGCGTTAATCCAATTTAAATCTGGGGTAATTGGCAAAGTATCCGAAGCTGTAATATTGTAATCTCCAGAAATTGCGTCGCGATAATAAAAGCTACCAATTGAAGATGATGTTGGAATAAATAACCCATTAATTCCCCAATCCTGTCCATTTAAACTGAATTCGCCGCTAACAGATGAAGACCTAAGGTAAATCATCTTATCACTATTCACTTCAGTGGCTACATCTGACCTATTCCAAGTCTGAATTTGATATTCAGTTGATGGATGGTTTGCGATTACTGATTGCTGAACTGAATTGAATACAATTTTTGAAATTGCTCCCTGGACAATATTAATGTAACTATTTGCATTGGTTATTCCACTATCAGTGTTTTCTTGTGGGGCTGCTTCGTCAGAAACAATAATCAAGGGAGTGCCGGCAATAGTATCTTTATAGTAAAAAGTTGCGCGCGAACTCCCTGTATCAATCATTGTTGAATTTATTCCCCATGGTCCATCTGAATCACTTGCAAAAGATCCGTTAGAAGCAGTCTCATATCTGGCAGAAAAATAAATCGTCAAATCGCTCAAAACCGGAATTTCAATTCCTGAAGAATTGGTAGTCTTAACAATCATTGCAATACTGCCATCCCCTTCTTCGATAGTACTTGGAACACTTTCCCAAGTTATTCTTGCGACATCTCCCGTAATCACGGTGACTTGTTGACTAGCATTCAAAACTTCAACATCAGGATTATCCAAAGGATTTTTATCTGAAACCGTTATCTGTGCAGTATTCGTTTCCAAATCGCGATAATAAAAACTTGCCACCGATGTTCCCGCTTGGATATTAATACTGCTTACCAAATTACCTTGCGAAAAATCTTGTGACAGTGAAAATTTACCACTGGCAGATGTCGAGGAAAGATACATTGGAAAATTGCTACCAACAATTTTAGCATTACCATATTGGTCATAAGCTTGAATAGTGATCTGCGAGGAAGCCTGGCCGATTTCCAAATTATTTTCCGCAGTAATAAAATTCAAACTATAGATGCTGCTGGTAGTTACGTTATATTGCTGCGTGGCATTTGTATATCCAGTATCTGGATTTTCCGCTGGCGAGGAAACATCGGAAGCAGTAAGTGTCTGCGCTCCTGCCAAAGTATCTTTGTAGAAAAAATTAGCACTGCTTGATCCGGCAGTCATCACCACACTATTGGTCTGCACCCAATTACTGTCAGAGATAGAAAACTCTCCAAATTGCGAAGATGAAGACAGATGCAATGTCAAATCAGAAGCAACATTAGAAACATTTCCGTAAACATCTTCGAGCGTTACTGTCATCGAATCCGATTTCTGTCCTGCTTGTTTTGTTTGCGGCGAAGCGGCGAATTTAAGTCGAGTCGGAACAGATGAAATAGAAATACTAGCTTGATCCATTGTCCAACCGCTAGAAGGATTCTCGTCAGCTGTGATTGTTACGTTTCCAGGAATTGTCTGCTGGAAATACACGGTTTTTTCTGAAACACCTTGAGCAAAAGTAGTTGATGATATCGGACTTTGACTTCCTGCACTTGCATAAAAATTTCCACTTCCTGATTGACTAAGGCTGATGTCAACAGCGGATATTACTGCAACAGGAAGATCGCTGTTCGTCATTGTCTTTATTAAAACTGGAATCCTATCAACAGTATTAGCAGTTTCGTCCGCCTCCAAAACTATCTTTTCTATGCTTCCATTGATAACTGTTTCCTGCTGCTGAGCTGAAGCAAGCCCGCCAGCTGCAATTGTTATAATTGGAGTTCCGCTTACGCTATCCTTATATTGAATTGATTTAACGCTTTCATCTATTTCAAAAATAACATCCAATGACGTTACCCAACTAGAAGTTTCAGTATCGAAAAATCTGCCAGTTGCGCTATCAGACGAAACAGCAACCGTGACTTGACCCTGAGCAGCAGTGTATTGATTGGCATCATCAGCCAAATAGAAGTTAACATTTACTGGAGAATTTATAACCATGGTTTGCGGAGAACTTTGGAAAAGCAATTTGGTTGGAGCATCATTGCTAAGCGCTCCTAAAATTATACTTTCGCTTTGAACTGCGCTGCCGTAAAGACTAGCAGCCGTAATCGTTACAACATCAGCATCTGAATCTTTATAAAAGAATGAGAATGAATTTTGCCCAGTCGCAATAATCAAAGAAGTTACAGAATTCCAAGGAGAATTAGTTACTGAAAATTCACCGTTTACTCCACTGCTTGATAAATTCAAATTTAAATCTCCTGCAATTGTTACTTCGTTTTCATATGCGTCATAAATTTTTCCAGTGATAATATTTGAAATCTCTCCCGCCGTTATGATCTGGCTTGCCGATGTGAATTCAAGATGATCAATCTGGGCAGCTTGCACATTGATATCAATTAAGGATTCACTAAATCCGCTTCCATTACTCTTAATGGCATATGTTCCTACCTTAGCATCTTTGTAATAGAAATTGGTGCCACTTGCTCCAGCCAAAATTGCCAAGTTCAATGAACCAGAGATGAACGCTCCACTTGGGTTCGTATCAAACTTTCCAGTAGCAGAGGTAGTTGAAATATTTACAAATAAATTAGCAGGAGCTGTTGTTGCTACATCATGAGCATTATAAAGACTGGCTTGAATTCTGCCAGATACAGCTGCAGCTGTTAGATTTGGATCAACAATTGAAAGTTTGGCAACCACAGGGGCACCAGCCACCACAACAAATTCTTGCGTGTCAGATGTAAGTCCGGAAGTTTCCATTGTCAAATTCTGACTACTTGCGATATTGTTTTTGTAATAAACCGTAGCTGTCGAATTTCCAGCAGGGATTGTCACTGTAGTAATTGGATTGCTGTCGGCATCTGTGAAAATTCCGTTATTGTCATCAGAAGAAAGGCTAATGATTCTGTCAGTAATTTCTGTCGCCTGATTTCCAAATTCATCTTGCATTTCAATATTCAATTGACCTCTTTCGCCTGCCTCAACGGTCAAAGGACTCGAAGTTATTTTTAATTTATTTGGTTCCAATGAATTCACATTTACAGATAAAGTTGCATTTGTTATTCCGGTTTCCTGTCCTTGGACTGCATCATCTCCAACGGTAATTGTTTTTGCTCCAGATTTTGTATCCTTATAATAGAAAGTCAAAGTATCATTTCCGCTCGCCCATAACACCGAAGAAACATTGCTCCAACTTGGCGATTGATTCAAGGAAAATTCTTTCAAACTAGCAGTTGAGTCGCTGTGGAAATATACCGTAGTATCAGATGTAAGCGGAACTGTAACACCTAAGATATTCCTGCTTTCAACAGTTATCAAACTACTTTCATCTCCAGCATTCAATTGAACGGGAGAAATATTTGTAATAACAAAATCAGTAACAGCCCCTTGCGAAATTGTTTCGGTTTGAGTGGCATCAGAAATTCCCGCAGTCCCATCTGGACTCGATGAATTGTCTGATGCTGTGATAATAATCGAACCATTATCAGCAGCTTGTTTGAAATAAAATGATGCCGTAGATCCTCCATTTGGAATAGTTATGTTTCCAGTCGGCGTAAAAGGTGAAGCCAACACTGAGAAAGTTGTATCTCCATCATTACTGTACAAATAAACATCCGTATCGCTTGAAACCGTTGCAACATTCCCAAAAACATCCCTCACTTGAATCGTAAGCTGCGAAGAGGTTTCGCCAACATTCAAATTGACGGGGGAGTTCAAAAAAACATATTGCGATGCAGATGAAGAATTTACCGTCACATTTACCGTGACGTCATCAAGTCCAACAATTCCGTCAGCAGGATCACTATCAGAAATTGTAATAGTATCGCTTCCAGCAGTATTATTGCGATAATAAAAATCATTTTCGTAATCGCCAGTGGAAATACCTGTGAACAATTTATTTGTCCAATTACTGCTTCCGTCCAAGGAAAATTCCCCACCGTTACTACTCGTAATAATAGCGGCTTGATTACTCTGAGTTGTGACTTGATTTCCAAGAGAATCATGAAGTGAAAAATTCAAGGCGCCCGTTGCTACTCCAGCTATAATTGCAGGAGAACTATTGAATGAAAGACTAGCTGGACTTCCAGCCACTGCAGAAAGTTGTTGGGAATCATTCGTAAGCCCAATATCTTGTCCTTCAACATTATCATCTGAAACTGTCATAACATAGTTCCCAATTGCACTATCCATATAAAAGAAATTTGCAGAAGTTGCGCCGGCAGGAATAATCACAGTAAATGCAGCACTTGTCCAACTGCTAAATCCATCTTCAGAAAATTGTCCGCTCGCAGTTGTCCTATACACATAAACCGTAGTCGGAATCGATTTAACTGCTGGTGAATTATTAATATCTTGTAACTGAACAGTGATTGAACTGCTGACTTCACCAACTGGTACAAATTGTTGATTACTGATAATTTTCAGTTTCGAAGCCACACCGGCTGGAGGCGCGGTTACGGTGATTGCGCATTGGCTGCCGGTTATGATCGAATCAGATTCATCAGTAACAGTTACGCATTGCTCGGCCTGAGTCATCATGGTCACTCCATTCACATATGTTTTTCCTCCTAGCATCGGAGCGGTCAAAACGTTATCAGCTGGAAGTGAAGATGCTGCGTCACTGGAAGTAAAATGGACATTTCCAGTGTAACTTGTCACTGGATTTCCAAGATAATCAGCTGCTTGAATAGTGACTGAACTTGGCACACCTGCTTGGATAGGGTCTGAAACACCCGTTACTAAGAAACGATATTTACTAATTACAGTAAGAGGATAATTAATGGGTAAAGTTTCTTCTCCAATAGGTGGAGTAATGCTTAAGGTAGGCGTCCCCTTTTGCGAATCTTTATAATAAAACGTGGCACTATTTTGACCTTCGGGAATTGTAACCAATTGCTTATCCCAACGTGTTGAAATGTCTTCGTTTAAATCAGTAGCAAAAAATCCCGTTGACGGCGCACTTGTTCCCAATGAAACAACTGTATCATGATCAACGGCAATAACATTTCCATTTTGGTCTTGCGCTTGAACAGTAAAGGTTCCAACTTCAGCTTCATTTAAGGATGTTGGATTTTCAATAAGCGCGTATTTATAAGGAAATAAACCGTAGCCTACGAAAATACTATCCAAAGAAACTTTTTGCGCTCCGTCTCCAATCAAAAAAGCTTTGAATGATAATTTCGCATTTCCAATTTGACCTATATCGGAATTATATCTTGATATCTGAGTGTTTATAGTTGCTGCGTCATTGGATTGAGTAACGCCTTGAGTTGTTACGGCCCAAGTTGAACCATTCCACCAATGCCATGTTGCGCCATCATCATTGGAAAGTTGATATTTCACACTTCCCTGATTATCAAAATCCAAAACCTCAGAAAAAGAAGTTAGAGATGAATAAGTAAGTGAGGCGGAAACTGCGTTTTTAATTTCAGGATTCACAGCTGCCAAATCTAAAAGATTAGCATCTGAATTTGCAATGCTGATTTTTGCGCCGTCATACGTGTAATCACCGGCTGCGTCAAACGGCCAGACATACGGCGCGACATTATTAACCGTTATCGATTGGGATGCATCTGTCCAATTATTTGAAGGATTTTCACTGGCTCCAATAGTATGACTTCCAGAGGTTGAATCCTTATAATAAATATTTTTAGTGGTTTCTAATGTCGTAAATGAAACTGAAGCAATCGGACTCCAAGAAGTTCGAGAAAGAGAAAATTCTCCCGTGGCTGAATTTTTGAAAAGATCAACTAACGTATCTGCCGCAGGCAAAGTCTCTCTCCCAGCACTGTCCCGAAGCTGAATTCGAATTGCTTGAGAAGCAACGTTTGGCTTTATCGTATAATTAGGAGTTGTGAAATTTATTTGTGTTACCTCTCCGGTGATATTCAAAGCATTTGAAGCTGTTCCGATTTGTCCATCTACATTTGTAACCTCCACATCCCAATCCCCAGCCATTGCTCCATGAAAATCACCGTCGCATGTTAATAATGTGGCACTGTCAAAGATAACATTAGAGCAGGTTATGTCGGTTTCACCAGTTTTTTTAAATTTAACAGTAGCTCCATCTTGAAAACCTTCTCCTGATATTTCAATTCCTGAAACACTTTGATTATTAGTTGTGGTGATAGGATTAATTGAACTAATCGTAGGTGGTCCAATATATGCAAATCCGTTTTCAAGGGTGTCATTTTGTCCATCAGAATTGGCTACCATGACATCAATCATTCCTGAAACATGAGCTGGTGTTGTTGCGATAATTGTAGATGGACTTGTGACCAAAACTCCAGTAGCCCCTAGTCCACCCATTGTCACGCTTGGCTCGAGAAAATATTGTGAAGTTGCAACGGTAAAATTATTCGTCCAATATGCAACGCCCTTTGAAATTCTTATCTCGTCGATATATCCATTCAATCTTGTGTAATGAAGTTCCGATTCTCCTCCGACACTTAAATACCAACCCGCTTGTGGAGCATAAGATGTCGGAACATTCATGGTTCCAATTGAACTACCATTTTTATATAGCGTAATTAAACCGCCAGAACGAACAAGCGCAATATGATACCAAGTATTAGCAGAAATAGATGTGCTATCCAAAACATAAGAAGCAGTACCTGAGGAATTCGTATGAGTAGCTTCAATTTTATTGGCGCTACTTACTCCAACTATCCATTGGGATTGATTGTCTCCTGCCCAGCTCTTACCAAACATCACAAAAGGAACAAAAGCGTCTTGAAGCGTTGGAACCTTGACCCAAAAATCAACAGTGTAGTCGCTTGTTCCAAGATCAAAATCTGAAGATGACGGAATGGTCAGATAATCGCCGTTTCCGTCAAAATACATGCTTGATTTACCAAACTTCGATGTAGTGATTGATTGAATAGCATCACCATTTGCAGTAATAGTTTTCGGAGATATCGCAGCATCAACAAACGTTGCACCGTCGCCGTCTCCATGAAGCAATAATTCGGTATTCTCATCAGCACCGCCCAAGAAATTACTTCCGCTAATTGTTACATCCGTTCCTCCAGCGACTGGTCCAGAATTTGGATTTATTGAAGATACTATAGGTGCCAATTCATTAAAAGTGAATCCGCTTGGAAGTGTTCCTGATTGTTCATCTTCACTTGTAACTACAACATCAAAAATTCCTGCCACATGCGCTGGAGTTGTAGCAGTAATGGTAGTTGCATTTACCACATTTATATTAATAGCATCAGTTCCTCCAATTTTTACATTTGGATTTCCGTAAAATCCATTTCCTGTAATAGTTACCGAATCCCCTCCATTTTTTGAGGCATTATTCGGCAGAATCGAAGTGACCATTAGTGGTGCATTGTATGTAAAACCATTTGTTAATGTACCAATACCACCATCATAATTAGTTACTACGACATCAACCTCTCCAACCACATGTGATGGCGTCGTAGCGAGGAGAATAGTTGAACTTGTTAAGGAAATATTGGTTGCCAAGGTGCCACCAAAAGTAACACTTGGTTGAAAATAAGCACCTGTCGACGGAGTAAAATTATCAGTCCAACGAGAGATACCTTTAGTTATACGAAATTCATCAATGTAGCCGGTCAAATGTGGAGGAAAAAGAGGTTCCGCACCTATCCTAAAAGCAGTATCAAAAGATACATTGTAAGCCGTTGCTATGGATAATTTTGAAACTCCGTCTATATAAATCTTAGTATTTCCAGAATTTCTAACGAGTGCAATATGATGAAAATTACCATCATTTAAGCCAGCACCTGTTGTTACAGCTAAAACTGCATAAGATGAATCGCTTCCATTTTCAATCATTAATCTTAATTCACCCCCAGGATATGTTTGAAGTGAAAAATCAGGATAGCCACCAGAAGCCCTACTAAATAGATAATTATAATCAAAAGTTGAAGTTTTTGCCCAAAAATCAATCGCGTAATCACCTGCGCCAAAATCAAAATCGTCTGAATCAGCCAATTGAAGATAATCCCCACTCCCATCAAAATAAATACTCTTTCCGCCAAATTTCGATAGCGTAGCCGATTGTGTTGCGTTACCGGCTACAGTAACTGTTTTTGAAGTCAATGAATGGTCAACAATAGAATTTCCCAAGCCATCGCCATGAATAAGTAATTTTGTTTCAGCATCACTAACTCCATCAAAGTTGCTCCCCGTAATCGTAACGTTTGTTCCCCCAACAGTGGGTCCCATATTTGGCGCAACAGAAGAAACCGTTGGAATTTCTCCAGCAGCTTTCGATCCGCTCGGATTAAAAAAAGCTGGCACCAAAACAAGCGCCACTAAAAATATAGCGAGTCCGCTCGTGAGCCCGAAACTCACCACTCTGACTTTTTTCTGATATCGCTTCAGGGCAGTGTAGGAATAAAAAGAAAACGTGCAAAAAATACCGCCGTTTTCTCCACGACGAATTTCTTGTATACGAAGATGATTGTGCGAAGCTGACTTAAACAAAAGATACCAATGATCTTTCATGCTAAGTAGCAGTTTTCGCATTCTGAAAACGATAAGGTTATCTATTTTTTTCATGTTTAATTTTCATTTTCAGTGTCTGCCAAAACTCATCTCAGTTCATCAACAAAAGTCTTTATTTATCAGTATAAATTAATACCTATTACCACATTATTACCTTATAATTATAGCATGAATTCAACAACGCAAAAAGTGTTAATAAGTCAACTGAAAGACACTTTTTTCATAACACGTAATTAAGGAATTAATGATAAAAAAAACTGCCATTTTTTTGGCAGTTTTTAGAAGAATACATCAATTACCTAGCAAATTGATTATTTTCGCTTTTTTCTGATCACATACATAGGACGGTTAATAACTTCCCCATGAATATTAGCAACATAGAGAGCGATCAACCCGATTGAAATCAAAATAATACCGACCAAAAAAACAATCAGGATTGCCAAATTTTCAGCGTCAGAAAAAGTTGAAGCGAAGCGTGTATGAAAAAAATATTTTCCTAATAGTATATATAATCCTGCGATTCCTGATAAAAACGTGATAGCAATTCCTAAATTTCCCGCCAATTTCAACGGTAATAAACTCAAAGAAATAAAACTATTCAAAGCTAATGTGAAAAGTTTCCAAAAACTATAACTAGCTTCTCCATTCATTCGATCATTTGCATCAAAATGTATATAGTCTCGTTTAAATCCTAGCCAATCTATCAATGCTCTTGTCATGCGCCGAGATTCAGTAAATCGATTGAATTCATCAATAACAATCCTATCAACTAAACGAAAATCAGTAGCATTGGGTACAACTTCAATTTCCGCAATCCTATTGATAATTTTGTAAAATACCGATGATCCAGTTTTTTTAAGCCAACTAGTGCTTTTATTTTTATTTCTTATGCCAACAACTACATCGTAGCCAAGTTCCCATTTTTTGATAAATTCAGGCATCAAAGAAATCGGGTGTTGAAGATCAGCATCAATCATTATGCAGGCATCACCTTTGCAACAATTAAGTCCCGCCGTGGTTGCCACTTCCTTGCCAAAATTCCTGGAAAAATCAATAAGACTAACCCGATTATCAACTTCAATTAACTTTTCAATTTTTTCTGATGTTTGATCAGTGCTGCCGTCATTAATAAATAACATTTCAAATAAATAATCCGGGCAATTCTCGAAAGTTTTTAGAAGTTCCTGATACACTAATGGAATATTTTCTTCTTCGTTATATGCAGGAATGATAATTGAAATCAGTTTCATACACGTATTCTATCCAATCATGGAAAGAGTTATTAAGAAATTTATACTAGCCTGCAAAAATGCCGTCTAAAGAATTTTTTAGACAACCTTACTATACCACAACCAATATTAACGTAAAGAATCTATAATTAATTTGAAAACGCAAAAAGCCCTCAATGCAGACCGTAAGCGTGTGAACTTGCCCGCACTGCTACGCAGAAGCGTTGCAGGCGGGTCCCTTGAAAAAAGTAAGGAAAAAAGTATATTTTTTCCCTGATTACTCAGGTGGGTTTCAATTTTTCACTTGGTCATTCTGAAGGCTTTTTACAGTTAAAGTATATAGAACTTTTGAATTTTTATCA
>Ga0209212_1006112_pt1 | contig 13949 bp, 13 predicted proteins | sample RifGroC2_FD_183996 | JGI IMG/M metagenome (GOLD analysis project Ga0209212, IMG submission 183996) | Groundwater microbial communities from Rifle, Colorado, USA - Groundwater C2 (SPAdes) (version 2) | ecosystem: Environmental > Aquatic > Deep subsurface > Groundwater | place: Rifle, Colorado... | reverse complement strand
GGCGTGATCGACGCCTTCGAGTTCAACAACCCGACGTCCGACCGCCGCTTCGGCGCGGCGGACGTGGCCAAGAACTACATGATGGGCAGCCACCATCAGGCCACCGAGTACTTCGAGATCATGTTCAACCGGAGCAAGTTCACCGCGCTGGCCAAGGAGCAGCAGGCGATCCTGCAGTACGCCGCCGAGGCTGTCTCCTCCGCCAACGAGTGGAAGGGGATGGACTATTACTCGAAGGACCTGCAGGAGCTGATCACCAAGGACAAGGTCAACGTCCTCCGCACGCCCAAGGACGTGTTCGATGCTCAGATCAAGGCCTGGGACGGCCTGATCGACTCGCTGGGCAAGGACCCGTTCATGAAGAAGGTGATGGATTCGCAGAAGGCGTGGGTGAAGCGCGTCGTCTATTACGGGCTGTTCAACGCGACCGATTACCGCGGCGCCTACGAGCATCACTTCGGGAAGTTGGCGCTGTAAGTTTTCTCCGGCGCTGATCGTGCCGGTCCTTTCGGGTCGGGCGGCGTGGACCCACGCCGCCCGACGTGCTGTAGGGGGAGGGATGAGGCAGCATCGGCCGCAGGCTCAGCGGACATGACTCGGTTTCTTTTTTTCATCGACTCGCTCAGCGCGTGGGTGGGGAAGGCGTTCGCCTGGCTGATCCTCGTGCTCACGTTCGGCGTCAGCTACGAGGTCTTCGTGCGCTACGTCCTGCGCGCGCCGACGACCTGGGCCTTCGACATCAGCTACATCACCTACGGCGCCATGTTCCTGATGGCCGGCGCCTATACCCTGTCACGCAACGGACACGTGCGCGCCGATATGATGTACCGCTTCTGGCCGCCGAGGGTGCAGGCCACGATGGATCTGGCGCTCTACATAGCCTTCTTTCTTCCCGCCGTGATGGCCTGGATCTACTCCGGCTGGGGGTACGCGAAGTTCTCCGTCCAGTTCAGGGAGGTGAGCATTTTCAGCCCTGCCGGGGTTCCGGTGTTCCCGCTCAAGGCCCTGATCCCGGCCACAGGAGTGATCCTGCTCTTGCAGGGAGTCGCCGAGATCATCCGCTGCATCCTCTGCATCCGTCTGGGGGCCTGGCCGCAACGTCTGCACGACGTCGAAGAGACCGAATCCATCATCCTCCGTGAGAAGCAGTATCTCGCCGAGCACGGCGGACAGGCGCCGCCCGCTCGTCAGGGCGACTGAGCATGACCGACCCCCAGATCGGCATGTTCATGCTCGGCCTATTCATCTTCATCATCATGCTCGGCTTTCCGATCGCCTTCACCCTCATCGCCATGGGGGTGGGCTTCGGCTATTACGCCTACTACACGCCCGGCCAGGACTTCTTCGCCAACCGCATCTTCACCCTGCTCGTCCAGAAGACCTTCGAGGTCACGTCCAACGACGTGCTGACGGCCGTGCCCCTGTTCCTGTTCATGGGCTACGTGGTCGAACGCGCGAACATCCTCGACCGCCTGTTTCACTCGCTGCAGATCGCCGCCAAGAACATCCCAGGATCGCTCGCCGTGGCGACGCTGCTCACCTGCGCCATGTTCGCCACCGCCACGGGGATCGTCGGCGCGGTGGTGACCCTGATGGGGCTGCTCGCCTTTCCCGCCATGTTGCGCGCCGGCTATGACACCAAGCTCTCCGCGGGGATCGTGTGCGCGGGCGGCTGTCTCGGCATCCTGATCCCGCCGAGCATTCTCCTCATCGTCTATGCCGCCACCGCCGGCATCTCGGCGGTCAAGCTCTATGCGGCCGCCATCATTCCGGGGTTCTTGCTTGCGGGCCTCTATGTCCTGTACGTGATCGGGCGGGCGGTGCTGAATCCGGCGCTCTGTCCCAAGTTGCCCCGGGAGCAGACAGACGTTCCATTTACTGAGGTGATGCGCTCACTGCTGACCTCGTTCTTTCCGCTCGCGGTGCTGATCGTCTCGGTGCTCGGCGCGATCCTGTTCGGGTTGGCGACGCCGTCGGAAGCCGCCGGCGCCGGCGCGCTCGCCACTCTCGTCCTGGCCGCCGCCTACGGAGCGCTCAACTTCCAGATGCTGAAGGAGTCCGTGTACCTGACCGCGCGCGCGACGGCGATGGTCTGTTACCTGTTCATCGGGTCGTGGACCTTTGCGTCCGTGTTCGCTCTCCTGGGCGGCCAGTCGGTGGTCGAGCGGTTCTTCCTCGGCATGAACCTGTCGTCGTTGCAGTTCCTGATCCTTGCCCAGCTCATCATCTTCATCCTGGGGTGGCCGCTGGAGTGGACCGAGATCATCATCATCTTCGTCCCGATCTTCCTGCCGCTGCTCGACGACTTCAAGGTCGATCCGATCTTTTTCGGGATCCTGGTCGCGCTCAACACCCAGACCGCGTTCAACACGCCGCCCGTGGCGATGGCCGCGTTCTACCTGAAAGGAGTCGCTCCGCCGCACGTCACGCTCGCGGAGATCTACAAGGGTGCCCTGCCCTTCGTGTTCATGGTGTTCCTGTGCATGGTGCTGGTCTACGTCTTTCCGGGACTGGCGTTGTGGCTGCCGGACTACCTGTACAGCTCGCGGTGAGCCACGCGGGCCGCGCCGCCGAGGACCGATCCGGATGAGCCTGTGCGCACTGTCGCTCACCCAGGCGGCGGCGGACATTCGCGAGGGCCGCATCACCTCGGCCGAGCTGGTGGCGGACTGCCTCGAGCGGGTCGAGGAGGTGGAACCCAAGGTCCAGGCCTGGGCGTTTCTCGACCGCGACCACGCGATGCAGCAAGCGGAAGCCACCGACCTGCATCGCAAGCAGGGCAAGGCGCTGGGGCCGCTGCACGGCGTGCCGGTGGGGATCAAGGACATCTTCGATACCGGCGACATGCCCACCGAGCTCGGATCGCCACTGTGGGTGGGGCGCACGCCGCGACGGGATGCGGCGGTCGTCGCCCGGCTGCGGGCGGCGGGCGCCGTGATCATGGGTAAGACCGTGACGACGGAGTACGCGTACTTTCATCCCGGCAAGACCACCAATCCCCACGATGCGGGCCGCACCCCGGGCGGCTCCTCCAGCGGCTCGGCGGCGGCGGTGGCCGCGCACATGGTGCCGGGCGCCATCGGCTCGCAGACCAACGGCTCCGTGATCCGGCCGGCGGCGTTCTGCGGCGTGGTCGGCTTCAAGCCCACCCACGGCCTCATCCCGCGCAGCGGCGTGCTGCTCCTGTCGCGCACCCTCGATCACGTCGGCGTGTTCGCGCGCACGGTCGAGGATGCGGCGCTCGTCGCGGGGACGCTCGTCGGTTTCGACGAGGAAGACCCCGACACGCGCCCCATAGCGCATCCGCGCCTTGTCGAGGTCACCGCATCGGAGCCGCCGCTCCCACCCCGGCTGGCCTTCGTGCGCTCGCCGGCGTGGGAGCGCGCCGAGCCTGCGACACGCGAGGCGTTCGCGGAGCTCGTCGAGACGCTCGGCGAGGCGGTGTCCGAGATCGAGCTCGGCGCCGGGTTCGCGCGCGCCGTCGAGATGCACCGCACGATCATGGAAGTCGAGATGGCGCACAACCTTCGCCGCGATTACGAGAAGGGCGGCGACCGGATGAGCGCGGTGCTGCGCCAGCTCATCGAGCGCGGCCGGAGCCATACGGCGGTTGACTACGCTGCCGCGGTCGCCGGCATTCCGTCACTCAACGACGCCCTCGCCCCGGTATTCGACGAGTTCGACGCGCTCGTCACGCCGGCGTCGCCAGGCGAGGCACCGCGCGGCCTCGGGGCCACCGGAGACCCGATCTTCTGCACGATGTGGACGTATCTGGGCACGCCGGCGATGACGTTGCCGCTGCTGCGATCGCCCGCGGGGCTGCCGCTCGGCGTTCAGCTCGTCGGGCGGCGTGACGGGGATGCGCGCCTCCTGCGAACGGCTCGGTGGCTCGTCGAGACGCTCAGGAGCGCACGACATCGCCGCAGCCCGGCGGGGGTGCCCCCCCGGCGAGCCGAGTCGGCACGCATGAGGAAGAGGAAGCCGGCATGATGGCCTTGGCGACTGGTCTCGTGGGTATCGCGATGCTGATCCTGTTCCTGGGGATCCTGGCCTGGTGGATCAAGGCGTTGCCCTTCGTCATCATCGTGACCGTCGTGGTCCTGCTGGTGCTCTACGACTTCGTGCGGACCCTCCGCTATGGCGACAGCGGCCCTCGCCCCTGAAGCGCGACGCCCCCGCCACCGTTCAGTATTTCTAGTACCCGCGCTCCCGGCTCACGACGTGGCGGAGCGGGCGGCGCGATAGGTAGCGGCGGAGGTTGTCGTTGAAGATCGCCGCGATCTCGTCGGGGGTGCTGGGGCCGGAGATGTGTGGCGTGATCACCGCGTTGTGGAGGCTCCACAGCGGGTGCGCGGGCGGCAGCGGCTCGCGCTCGAAGACGTCGAGGATGGCCCCGGCGATCCGGTGCTCGCTCAGCGCCTTCACCAGCGGCCCTTCGTCCACGACCGAGCCCCGGGCGATGTTGATGAGCCACGCCGAGGGCTTCATGGCGGCGAGCTCGGCGGCGCCGACGAGGCCGCGGGTCTCGTCGGTGAGGGGCACGGTCACCACCACGAAGTCGGCCCGCGCCAGCGCCCGACGCCTCGCGCCTGTCCCATAGACGAGGCTCGTCTCGCGCACCCGGCGCCCGCTCCGGGTCACGCCGATCACCGTCATGCCGAAGGCGCGCGCCGAGCGCGCGATGGCGCGCCCGATGTCGCCGAGTCCGACGATGCAGAGGGTGGCGCCGTGGAGGCGGCGCGGGGCCTCCTCGACCCAGCGACCCTCCCGCTGGTGCTGGCGGAAGGCCTCCATCCGCTGGGTGACCCAGAGACACCAGCCCAGCGTGTACTCCGCCATCCAGGGGCCGAAGATGCCCGCGGCCCGGGTGACGATGACGTCGGCGGGCAGCGCGGGAACCAGGAAGCGCTCCACGCCCGCCCCCATGCACTGGATCCAGCGCAGCCGCCCGGCCCGGGCCAGGAGGCTCGCCGGCACCGCCCAGCCGTAGAGGATCTCGGCCTCGGCGATGACGGAGTCGGCCTCTGCCGGGGTGGAGCAGGCCACCACCCTCAGCCGGCGCCGGGGAAGCCGGATGAGGCGCGCATAGGCCTCCGCCTCTTCCGGGTGGTAGACGAGGATGGTGGGCGCCGTCACGCCCCGAGCGTGGCGAGGAGGCGGTCCTCGAAGGCGAAGTCCACCTCCCGCTCCACCAGGCCCGCCGCGCGGTACCAGTCCCACGTCTGCGCCAGTCCCGAGCGGAGCGTGTAGCGCGGGCGGATGCCGAGATCGAGCCTGAGCTTGTGCGTGGTGTGGACGGCGTGGCAGTTGTAGACGAGGTTCTGGCCGAACACCGGGCCCGGCCTGTCCCAGTCCTGGAGGAGCGCCGGATCGAAGTGCCGGAAGGTCACGGGGCGGCCCATCACCTCGGCGATTGCCTCGACGAACCCCACCTGGGTGACGGTCTCCTCGCCCATGACGTTGTAGGCCTGGCCGTGAGTGCGCGCATCGCCCAGCATGGCGGCCAGGGCGTCGGCCAGGTCCCCCACGTGGCCGAATTGCCTGAGCCAGCCCCCGTGCCCCGGGACCAGCACCGGGCGTCCCCGGTGGATCCGGTCCATGAAGAACGTCTCGTTGTGGCGCGTGTTGAGCGGGCCGAGCACATGCGTGGGGCGGACGATCGTGACGGGGAGCCCCTCCTGCCTGTGGCGCTCGAGGAGCGCATCCTCGCCTGCGATCTTGTGACGCGCGTACTCGCCCCAGTACAGCCCCCGGGGCGTGGCCTCGGAGTAGGGGATGGGGAGCGCGTGGTCGTAGACGCGCGCGGTGGAGACGAAGAGCACGTGCGGCTGGCCCTGGAGCGCGTCCAGCAGCGCCACCACGTCCTCCCCCAGCGTCGGGGCGTAGGTGACGTCCACCACGCCGTCGAAGGTCTCGCCCGCCAGGGCCGCGCGGAGCGCCGCATGATCCTTCCGGTCGGCGACGAGGGTCCTGACCCCGGCGGGCAGTCGCTCCCCGCGGCGGCCGCGGTTGAGCACGGCGACCTCGTGGCCGCGGCCCAGGAGCGCGCGCACGAGGTGGAGGCTGACGAACTCGGTGCCACCCACGACGAGGACGCGCATGACGGCGGGCATCATACCACGCCCCCGCGGCCGTCGGGCTCAGCCAGCAGGGGAGCGGGAGGATGAGCCAGAGGGAGGCGAATCGCACCGCGGGGGCACGCAGCGTGCGCGCGGCGGCTCCCACCGCGAGCGGGGCCACGAGGGTCCACGGCATGACGCCCATCAGGGCATCCATGACGAGATTGCCGAGCGGCGCCAGCGGGGGCCGCCGAGACACCAGGCGAACCAGTCCTCCCGCACGACGGCGCGGGCGTAGGTGCCCGCGCCGCCTTCCCCTTGTGGCAGCCGCATGCGCCTGATCGCCACCGTCCACGATCCTCGCGTCATTCGGCGGATCCTCGCTCACCTGGGCCTCGCGTGCTCGGGGCGGAGCCCCGGCCCCGCCCCGCCCCGCCCGGGTCCAGCGCCGCGCCCTGAGCCCGCTGGCACCAGGGGGGCGGCAGCCCTCGTGCCGCGCTCCCGGCCCGATGGCGGGACGCAGCGTCAGGTGTTGGTCCGTCTGCCCCTTGACGGGGCCGTTGTCCGTGGCTCGCACCGCGGTCCGTCGGGCGGGTTCTCTCGGCTTGCGTGGAGGAGCTTGTGTGCGCTGTGCCCTCGGCATCGGTGGCATCGGTGGGAGCGTTGGGAGCGATCCGTGGGGGGGCCGAGTCCGCGCGCGCCGCCACGTCCGAGTGCGCACCCTATGTCAGGTTCACGCCACGCCCGGCGTCGGCCGTCCGCGGACCCGACCCCGGGGACCCCGGTAATGATGGCTACGCTCGCCGCCACGGCCTTCCGCCCCATGCTCGAGCAGAAGGAGCACAACATCCGCCGCACCTTCGCGATCTCGGTGGACGCCTTCATCGCCGCCGTGCAGGCGGCGGTCCCGCTCATGGCGGGGCGCCCGGGCCGCATCGTGGCCATCTCCGGCATCGACAGCCATCAGGCCATGGCGGGCCACGGCGTGCTGGGCGCCGCGAAGGCCGCGCTCGAGAGCCTGGTGCGGACGCTGCCGCTGGAGCTCGGGCCCCGCGGCATCACGGTGAACGGCGTGAGCCCCGGCTTCATCGAGACGGACTCGGCGCGCTTCTACACGGAGCGCGGGCTCAAGCGTGAGTACTCGCCGGCCGCGCTGGAGCTCATCGCCGCCACGCCCGTGCGGCGGCTGGGCCGGGGCGAGGACGTGGCGGCGCTCGTCGCCTTCCTCGCCTCCGACGGGGCGGGGTTCCTCACGGGCCAGACCATCCTCATCGACGGCGGGCTCACCATCGTCTCGCCGCTCCACCGTCCCGTCGAGGATCGGCGGGGCATGGAGGGGGAGCGCGGCTGAGGCCGGCGCCGGCGCGGCCGGGCCCGTTGCCGTGACGCCGGCGCTATGCTGTAATGGGGTCAACCCGCACGGCCCGTCAACCCTAGCCTCCCGGAGGGGCATCATGAGCACACGATGGAGCCTCGTCGCACGCACCGCGACCATCCTCGGGCTGGCCGCCCTCGTCTCTCTCTCCCTGCGGCCGGCGGCCACCGCCGAGGCCCAGACCACCATCAAGGCGGTGAAGCACTCCGCGCTCCGGGTCCTGGACCCGATCCTCACCACCGCCTACATCACCCGCAACCACGGCTACATGATCTACGACACCCTCTTCGCCATGAACGACCGGTTCGAGGTGAAGCCGCAGATGGTGGACAAGTGGACGGTGAGCGCCGACAAGCTCACCTACACCTTCACGCTGCGGGACGGCCTCACGTGGCACGACGGGGCCCCGGTCACGGCCGAGGACTGCATCGCCTCCCTCAAGCGCTGGGGCGAGCGGGACACCTTGGGCCAGAAGCTCCTCGAGTACACGAAGGAGCTCCGGGCCGTGAACCCGAAGACCTTCCAGCTCGTGCTCAAGAGCCCCTACGGCCTGGTCCTCGAGTCCCTCGGCAAGCCCTCCTCCAACGTGCCCTTCATGATGCCCCGGCGCATCGCCGAGACCCCGGGCAGCAAGGCCATCTCCGAGCACATCGGCTCCGGCCCCTTCAAGTTCGTGCAGGCCGAGTTCCAGCCCGGCATCAAGGCCGTCTACGTGAAGAATCCCGACTACAGCCCCCGGGGCGAGGCGCCGTCCTGGGCCTCAGGGGGCAAGCGGGTGAAGGTGGACCGCGTCGAGTGGATCGCCATGCCGGACCACCAGACGGCGGTCAACGCCCTCATCGGCGGCGAGATCGACTTCATCGAGTCGCCGCCTCACGACCTCCTGCCCGTGCTGGAGAGCGCCCCGGGCGTCAAGACCATGATCATCAACAAGCTCGGGCTGCAGGGCATGCTCCGCTTCAACCACCTGCACCCCCCCTTCACCAACCCGAAGATCCGCCAGGCCGTCGCCTATGCCGTGATGCAGGACGACTACATGAAGACCTGGATCAGCGAGGCGAAGTACCGGCGGACGTGCCTCGCGATGTTCGTCTGCAACACGCCGCTGGCCAGCGAGGCGGGCGCCGACGGCCTCATGCGGGGCAATCTGGAGAAGGCCCGGGCCCTGCTGAAGGAGGGCGGCTACGACGGCACCACCGTGGTGCTGATGCACCCCACGGACGTGAACTCCATCGCCTCGTACCCCGTGGTGACGGCCCAGGCCCTGCGCAAGATCGGCATGAAGGTGGACGTCCAGGCCATGGACTGGCAGACCCTGGTCTCGCGGCGGGGCAAGCAGGAGCCCCCGGCCCAGGGCGGCTGGAACATGTTCCACACCAACTGGGTGGCCCACGACGTGATGAATCCCGTGGTCAACGCGGGCGTCAACACCAAGGGCGCCAAGGGCGGCTGGTTCGGCTGGCCCGCGGATCCCCAGATCGAGGACCTCCGCGACCAGTTCGCACGCGAGGGCGACCCGGCCAAGCAGAAGAAGCTCGCGGCCGACATCCAGCGGCGCGCCTACGAGGTCGGGGCCTACCTCCCGCTGGGCGAGTACATCCAGCCCACGGCGTACCGGGATCGCCTGAGCGGCATCCTCGAGGGGCCGGCGCCCTTCTTCTGGAACATCGAGAAGAAGTAGCGCCGCCCGCTCCCGGTGTACGGCTTCATCGCCAAGCGGCTGCTGGCCACCATCCCCGTCATGGGGGTGGTGGCGGTGGTCGTCTTCCTCCTGCTCCGGCTGAGCCCGGGCGATCCCGCGGCGGTCCTCGCCGGGGATGCGGGCAGCCCCGAGGACGTTCACCGCATCCGCGTGGCCCTGGGGCTCGACCGGCCCATCCACACCCAATTCGTCATCTGGATCGGCCAGCTCGCCCGGGGCGACCTCGGCACCTCCATCATCTCCAACATCCCGGTGACCCGGATGATTAGCCAGCGGCTGGAGCCCACCGCGGCCCTGGCCGTGACCACCATCCTCTTCGCCGTGCTCGTCTCCGTGCCCATGGGGGTCCTCGCGGCCTGGCATCACGGCACCTGGGTGGACCGGGCCGTGATGGCGTTCTCGGTGATCGGCTTCTCGGTGCCCGTGTTCGTGCTGGGCTACCTCTGGATCTACGGCCTCGCCATGAGCCTCAAGTGGCTGCCGGTCCAGGGCTACGTGAGCATCTCGCAGGGCGTCTGGCCCTTCGCCCAGCGCCTGATCCTGCCCACGCTCACCCTCAGCGTGATCTACGTCGCGCTCATCGCGCGGATCACCCGGGCCAGCGTGCTGGAGGTGATGGGCGAGGACTACATCCGCACCGCCCACGCCAAGGGCGTGGCCGACCGGCGGCTGCTCATCCGGCACGCCCTGGCCAATGCGGCCGTCCCCATCGTCACCGTCATCGGCCTCGGGGTCGCGCTCCTCATCGGGGGCGTGGTCGTCACCGAGAGCGTGTTCAACCTGCCGGGGCTGGGCCGGCTTACGGTGGACGCGGTCCTGGCCCGCGACTACCCCATCATCCAGGGACTCATCCTGATCTTCTCCAGCGTCTACGTCCTGCTGAACCTCGTCATCGACATCGCCTACACGCTGCTCGACCCGAGGATCCGCTATTGAGCACGGCCCTCCCGCGGACGCTGCCCGGCGCCGATGCGGTCCCCGGGACCCTCACCGCCCTGGCGCGCTCGGCCGTGCTCCGCCACCCGAGCGTCATCTTCGGGGCGGTGGTCCTCCTCATCCTGACGGTAATGGCGATCTTCGCGCCGTACCTCGGGACGGTGGACCCGCGCGCGCTCGAGCCCGCCGAGCGCATGCGGGGACCCTCCGAGGCCCACTGGTTCGGGACGGACTTCTACGGCCGCGACCTCTACACGCGGGTGGTCTACGGGGCGCGGATCTCGCTCATCGTGGGGGTGATCGTGGCGGTGCTGTCCATCGCCATCGGCCTGGCCATCGGGCTGGTGGCGGGCTACGTCCGCTGGCTCGACGGGGTGATCATGCGCTTCATGGACGGGCTCATGGCCATTCCCGGCATCCTCCTGGCCATCGCCATGATCGCGCTGAGCGGCGCGAGCCTGGCCACGGTGATCCTCGCCATCACCATCCCGGACATCCCGCGGGTGGTGCGCCTCGTGCGGAGCGTAGTCCTGACGATCCGCGAGGAGCTCTATGTCCAGGCCGCCATCGCCGTGGGCACCCGGCTCCCCAAGGTGCTGATCAAGCACGTCCTCCCCAACACGATCGCGCCCCTCATCGTCCAGGGCACCTACGTCGCGGCCTCCGCCATCCTCGCCGAGGCGATCTTGTCCTTCCTGGGCGCGGGGATCCCGCCGGAGATCCCCACCTGGGGCAACATCATGGCCGAGGGCCGCATCTACTTCATGGTGGCCCCGCGCATCATCCTCTTCCCGGGCATCTGTCTGGCCTTCGCCATCCTGGCGGTGAACGTCCTGGGCGACGGCCTCCGCGACACGCTGGATCCGCGGCTGGTCAAGCGGATGTGAGGCCCGCCCACCCGTGAGCGCGCCGCCCGCTCCGCCGGTCCTCGAGATGCGGGACCTGACCGTGCGCCTCCCCCGCGGGGCCGACCGCGAGAACGCGATCCAGGACGTGTCCCTCGAGGTGCGCCCGCAGGAGATCCTCTGCCTGGTGGGCGAGTCGGGCTCGGGCAAGTCGGTGACGGCCTACGCGGTGATGGGGCTCCTACCCAGGAAGCAGCTCGTGGCCACGGCGGGGAGCGTCCGGCTGCAGGGGGAGGAGCTCCTCGCGGCGAGCCCGGCGCGCCTCCGCGATCTGCGCGGCAGCCGCATGTCCATGATCTTCCAGGAGCCGATGACGGCCCTGAACCCCGTCATGACCGCGAGCGACCAGATCGACGAGGTGCTCGCCAGCCATACGGGCCTGACCAGGCCCGAGCGCCAGCGGCGCGTCCTCGATGTGATGGCCTCGGTGCGCCTGCCCGAGCCCGAGCGCCTCGCCCGGGCCTACCCCCATCAGCTCTCGGGCGGCCAGCGCCAGCGGATCATGATCGCCATGGCGCTGGCACTGGAGCCCGCGCTCCTCATCGCGGACGAGCCCACCACGGCGCTGGACGTCACCACGCAGGCCCAGATCCTCCGGCTCGTCAAGGAGATCCAGCGGGAGCACCGCATGGGGGTCCTCTTCATCACCCACGACTTCGGCGTGGTGGCCGAGATCGCGGACCGCGTGGCCGTCATGCGCGAGGGGGAGATCGTCGAGACCGGAACGACCGGCCAGGTGCTCACCGAGCCCCAGCACCCCTACACCCGGATGCTCATCGCCGCGGTGCCGAGCATCGTCCCCCGGGCCGCGCGGCCCGTCACGGGCGCGGTGGTGCTCGAGACCCGGAGCCTGACCAAGGTCTACGCCGAGAAGAGCTTCTTCCGCCCGGTGCGCACCGTCCGCGCGGTGGCGGAGGTGAGCGTCACGGTCCGGCGGGGCGAGACCCTGGGCGTCGTGGGCGAGTCGGGCTCGGGCAAGTCCACGCTGGCCCGCTGCGTGATGCGGCTCATCGAGCCCACGGCCGGCTCGATCCGCCTCGACGACGCCGACATCGCGGGCCTGCCCGCCGCGGCGTTCCGCGCCTTCCGCAAGCGCATCCAGATCGTGTTCCAGGACCCCTACCGCTCGCTCAACCCGCGGCGCACGGCGGGGCAGTCCATCGTGGAAGGGCCCATCAACTACGGCGTCCCGTCCGACGAGGCGTGGGCCCGGGCGCGGGCGCTCATGGAGCTGGTGGCCCTGGACCCCCGGAGCATCGACCGCTACCCGCACCAGTTCTCGGGCGGGCAGCGCCAGCGCATCTGCATCGCCCGGGCGCTGGCCATGGAGCCCGAGGTCCTGGTGGCTGACGAGCCCGTCTCGGCCCTCGACGTGTCGGTGCAGGCGCAGGTGCTCGAGCTCCTGGCCGACATCCGCCGGCGCTTCGACCTCGCCATGCTCTTCATCACCCACGACCTCCGCGTCGCGGCCCAGGTGTGCGACACCGTGGCCGTGATGCACGAGGGGCGGGTCGTGGAGTACGGCCCGGTGGGGGAGGTGTTCAGCCGCCCCGGCCACGAGTACACGCGGTCGCTGCTCGACGCCGCGCCGGGGCGGGGCTGGACCTTCGGCGTGGCCGCCCGGGCGCCGGCGTAGGCCGGCGCCGCGCGCCGGGGCGTCACCCGGCGTCGGCGGCGAGCTCGAGCATCTCCCGGGCGGTCTTCACCATGGCCTCGTCCACCATGTCGCCCTTGTAGGTCCCCGCGGCGATGCCCTGCCCGCGCGCCTCGTCCATGGCCTCGATCAGCCCCCGGGAGTAGGCGATCTCCTCCGCGGACGGCGTGAACACCCGATTGACGATGGGCACAAGCGAGGGGTGCATGACCGTCTGCCCCCGGAACCCGAGCTGGCGGTTCCAGCGGGCATCTACGCCGACTCGGGCGAGAGCCGGACGTCGAGGCCGTGACGTCTCGAGGGCCGCGTCAGGCACATCTGGAGGGCGTCGATCTGCACGCCAATGTGTGGGTGCCGGCCCACGATCGCGCGGGGCTGGAGCGCCTGTGCCGGTGCGTGCTCCGCCCGCCCCTGGCGCAAGAGCGCCTGCGGCTGCGGGACGACGGCCGCGTCGTGGTGGAGCTCAAGACCGCGTGGCACGATGGCACGACGCCGTTGGTGTTCGAGCCGCTCGAGTGTCTCGAACGGCTCGCCGCGATCACACCCCGGCCCGAGGTGAATCTGCTCGTCTGCCACGGGGTGCTGGCCCCGCATGCGCGGTCGCGCGGGCGCGTCGTCGCCCGATAACTGAGGTCACGCACGCTATCTGCCGGCGGGGGCGATTATCCCGTCACTTCTCGCGTGGCCAGGGGATGCAGGACATCGATCGCCCAGCCCAGATCCAGGCGCTCCCCGAGCCAGCCCGGGCATGCCGTCCGCGCATGGACGCGGAGCCCCTGCGCCTCGTGCCGCGCCCGGAGGGCTCGCACCGGGTCGGCCGGCACCGCGGCCGGCGGCGGGACATCGGGCAGGGGCCGCCCGTCTGGCCTTCGGAAGTGCAGCGCGCCGTCGGGCTGCCGCTCGACCTGATAGCCCTCCTCGTGAACCGCGCGGTGGTGCCGGCGGCAGAGAAGCGCGAGGTTCGAGAGCGTGGTCAGGCCGCCTTGCGCCCAGTGGCGGAGGTGATGCCCCTGGCCGAAGGGGAGCCCGCAGCCCGGGAAGCGGCAGGCCCGGTCCCGGTGCTGCAGCGCACGCCGCAAGGCCGGGGGAATCGTCCGGGTCCGGGCCCCGATCTCACGGACGCGCCCGTCCGAGTCGTGGCGCATCATCACCCGGCTCGCGTCGCAGGCCAGGCGCCGCGACGTTCCCGCGGAAACGCGCACCCCGCCCTCGAGGACGGACTGGCCGGGCTCATCTGGGTCCGCCAGCGCCGATGCATCGACATGCACCACCACCTGATACCGCTCTCCCGGGGTGCCGGGATCGAGCTCATGGTGGA
>Ga0209212_1006108_pt1 | contig 13953 bp, 13 predicted proteins | sample RifGroC2_FD_183996 | JGI IMG/M metagenome (GOLD analysis project Ga0209212, IMG submission 183996) | Groundwater microbial communities from Rifle, Colorado, USA - Groundwater C2 (SPAdes) (version 2) | ecosystem: Environmental > Aquatic > Deep subsurface > Groundwater | place: Rifle, Colorado... | reverse complement strand
CCGGTACTACCAAATGTTTTGTCAAGGTACCTATTGCATCAGTCATATGGTAAAAAATGGTTTTTTTTAAAAGCTTGGAAGCGATAGCTTTCGCTTTTACTCGGAACTGCCGGTTTTTTCCGAAAAGAATAAAAAAAATAAAAATTATTAGTATGGCAGTACTGACCACAAATACCAATCTCAATTGGTTAATATAAGGCAAAAGCGTTTCTGCTTTGAGAAGATAAAGATAGATAACAGATATCGCCCCGATAAGCAGCAGTGCCAAAAAACCAATTACCCGGTCCATCAAAATAATTCCGGAGCTCCGGCCACGGCGTTCTTCCTCTCTCTGGAAAAGATAGGCACCTTTGACAATATCGCCACCGACTGCACCGGGGATAACTATATTGAAAAAGCTGCCAATCATGGTAAGTTTAACGACATTGAAAAAGGGCAAGGGCAAATCTATTATTTTCAGAAGAACTTTAAGCCGATAAGCAGCCAGCATCTGGGCAATAGTGAAGGCGCCACCAGACAGGAGAAAAAAGGGCAAATTGACCAGATTGATCAACGGCGAAAAGGAATCCACCGTCAATCGACGGCTGTAAAACAGATACCAGACGATTACGACTGCAACGCATATCTTCAGACATAAAATAAAACGCTTCTTAAGCAGAACTGCGACTCTCAATTCTGTATATTTTACCTTTTTGAAACCGCCCCCGTTTACCTAAAATTATCCATTTGAACCACAACAGGAAAATGTCATAAATAGATGACAAGATAGATTCAATTTTCGTACCTTTAGCCTCTCCTTGACTCCGTGGTATAAAATCAATTGGTACTTCTTTGATCGTCAACCCGGCCCAGTATGATTTGATTAAACCCTCCGGATTAGCAAAGGAACTCTTTGATTCATATTTGATCGACTGGATCCATTTTGTAGGATAAAAAGTTATATTTTGAAAATCTGAGAGGGGAACTCGAAAAAGTAATCTGATTAAAATGTAATTAATCACCGATATGATCGCTTTAAGTACTGTATCAGATCTTTTTGTTAGATGCTTTACACCAAACAGTTTTAATAATGCGACAAGAGGTTTTAACCATCTCACTTTGATTTTAACAGGTCTTCTTCTTACGCCTTGGACAATATCCCACTCTTTTAAATATTCCAAATATAGCCTTAAATTTGAAATATCGTAAGACCAGTCTATTGTCTGCCAGAACAGATATTCTTTTGATGCAAGATGGATAGCTCGACGGCTGGAGATGCCGACATTGAGATTACATTCATTTTTGAATATGATAAGTTTCGGATGTTTTTCCTGAAAAGTTTTGGCAATTTCATAGGTCCGATCAGTACTTCCGTCTTCCATAAGAATGATTTCATAGTCTTCAATGGTTTCCTCCATCAGTTGCGTCACCCGTTCGAGATAGACGCCGATAGAAGCTTCTTCGTTATAGGCCCAGCACAGAAGAGAAACGCTGCGTTCAAATTTCCTTGACAACTTATGCTTTGTTATCCCGTCATTATTCATTAGCAGTAAAGATTTTCATTTTTGTAGTCAGGGTTTTTACCATCAAGTTTTCTTCAGGTCATATATTCTTTAGTTTGTTCTTCCTTCTTAGTTGTCAGATAGGATGTCAAACCATTTAACTTGTCCTGATAAGATAAAAAGATAGGTATTCCATCAAATACAGGATATGAAATATCACAGGATTTACAAAAAAATGATGAGTGTACCTTGACAAGAGTCCCCTTGCATCTTGGGCAGATAAAATCAACAGCCTGAGACGTGCCGGCAACAATATCGTCTCCTGTTTTCACTACTTCAAAGAATTCAAAAGCGTAACCCCCGCGTTCACACCGTTCCTGATCCGTTCTATAGCAATATTCGATGATATCCGCCATGTATTGCTCCAACTTTTGCCAACAGCCGAAAAAATTAAACCATCGTCTCATTTCTGGTCTGGTTGGCTGCCCCTGCTTCAAATTAAGAAATTCAAAAATGCTGGACAGAAACATGGCTCTTTTCGAAACAAAAGGGACTTTCTGCGCAATCGCAAAACTCATCTCATTGCTCAATTTATCATAATAATTTTCATCGACCAGCAATTTTTGTGCAAATAATCGTAACTTGTACTTCAGTATTTTATCGGCTATCAAACCCAGCTTCATTTTTTTTAATATTGCCTGCTCCCATGTAAATGTGCCCCAACCCATCATGTTATCGTTAAAAACGAAACGTCCATCTTTTTTCAACACTCGGAGAATTTCTCTCATTACTGCTTTTCTGTCCGGTAAATGATTCATCAGATTATTCATGATCACAGTTTCGAATGAACCGTTTGGAAATGGTATTTCGCACGCATCCATGATTACATAATTATCACAATGGCCATAGCGGCGTGCGCTTTTTAGAACCCCATACATCAAATCCGTACCATACATAATTCTTTGGTTATTTGATTTTGAAAGAAGTGAGCTGGAATAACCATCACCTATGCCAATTTCCAGAATGGGACATTTAATGTCACACTTCTTGAATAATTCAAGTTCATAGGCTTTGATAAATGGTGAGTAAACGCAACCCGGATATATATCTGTAAACAATTTGAACGGCATCATGTTATCTTGTTCTTTCCCACGTTCAGTACAGGATAGCTTTTTACTGTAGAATCTAGCCGTTAGCATTAAGAGGGGAAACGTTATTAAGGTTGAAATGTTCCAGAATAGCTTGCTTAACCAGTTCTGACCGTTTGAGAAAAAATCGAATTTTGAAAACCTTATTTCCCAGTATCGGTTCTTATCTCCCTCTCTTAACGTTCCAAGTTCAGCTGGAGCAGGTTTTGACATCCGAAAGACCTCCTTAACGTCTATGAAACTCAATGCAGTTCTCTCTTGCCGCTCTTCGTGATTATCGGCACCGATCTCATCCAGAGCTGCTTTTCCCACCAAGATCGGTTTTCTCTATACCAGTCAATGGTTCTTTTAATGCCCATTTCCCAAGATATTTCCGGTTGCCATCCGAGACGGACTCCGATCTTGGTTATATCACCCGTATGCCGAAAGACCTGGCCTGGCCGATCGCCAGAAAATTTAATCATTGATTCATCTTTCCCCATCAAGAGTACAATCTCCTGAGCTATAGAGAGAATCGTCCGGTGCACGCTGGAGGCCACATTGAACACCTCTCCTCTGACTTTTTCGATTGGAGAATGAATCACCATATCAATTGCCCGGCAGGTATCCTCAACAAATATGAAGTCCCGGGCAGAGCTTCCGTCCCCATGTACCCTAATCGGTTCGTTGAGAATACAGCTCGTGATAAACCGGGGCACGGCTTTTTCAAGATGCTGACAAGGACCATAGTTGTTAAATGGGCGGATAATAATAAACGGAAGATCATAGGTAGCCCAGTAGGAATAGACCAGACGATCTGCGCCGGCCTTGGCTGCTGCATAAGGACTCATGGGCATTAATGGGTCTTCTTCATCCATTTTTTCGCTTCTGGCTGTACCGTAGACTTCAGAGGTAGAAATATGAATAAATCGTTCCACGCGGTCTCTATATTTCAACGCGGCGTTAGCAACGGTTTGGGTTCCCAGAACATCCGTCTCGAAGAAGATATAATTATCATAAATTGAACGTGTTACATGCGTTTCCGCTGCGAAGTGAACCACCACATCCGACTGACTGACCAGCGTATCAACCAGTTCGCCATTTTTTACATTGCCATACCAGAAAGATAATCTGCCTCCGTTTTCCTCGTTGATGTTTACGGGCAAGTTTTCAATAAATCCGGCGTAAGTAAGTGCATCAAGAACGATGATTTTATAATACGGATACTTATTATAAATATGCCTGACGAAGCTGCTGCCGATGAAACCTGCGCCGCCAGTAATCAAAATCGTTTTTTTCATGTTGCTGCATCTCCTTCACCTGTACCTGTGATAATGGCAAGACTCTCTTTCCCATGATTGAAGAGAATATCTACTACAGACAAATACGGAACAAATTCCCCAAAGAGCTGACGATAAACAGGATGCCGATAATTCTGATATTCTATTCTAATTCCATTTTGCCGGAACAAATCCCCTTCTATATAATTTTTGCCAGATATTCCTTCGTAAAAGGTATCAGCCTCGAAAAATTTACAGAGATTGATCAGTCGCTCCATGCGATCCCCTTTAATATTGAGAGTTGAAGATTGAACTATTTTTTTATCTTCCATCCCGAGATTTTTGTTCAGTCCTCTGATCAAAAACATATCAAGATCAATCAGGAATCCCCAATTACGGGAATAGGCATCTTCAAAAAGTTCGATATAATCTTTATAGTACGGAGACGAACTATAGTTTTGCCTGATAGAAGCGAGGTGCTTCCTGCGCCAGTTCACTTTGTTATCGATTTTAATTTCCGTAATCATGGGATTAGCGGAAAGCTTAAACAACACCGGCACGGTCATCCATTGGACACCATTGGCTGTCTTGATTCTGTTCCTGTTGCGCCAACCCTCCTTGTCATACTGTACATCATCGTAAATGACAAAAACGTCACTTTTGTACATTTGTTCAAAAAAACCCAACCAAGGTAAATAACCCGGTTGGAGGATACCAATAATCATTTTTCTACCTGTCGCTTACTACTTCTACTCCGACATATAATTAATTATGTTTAGATCAGCATCCTCATCAGGTACAAAGCGATTTGATGCCGGACATCGGGCAGAGAGGATTTTTGTTTCAGCGCTCTTTGCCTGTCCCGCCAGCGCTCCGAGGAACGAACGGGGCATCGGCGATCTTTCCACGATTCCAAAGCGTATCGATTCATTGGGAAAGACTGCTTTGTATCCTTCTTCCCATCCTCTGATACCACAGGTTCTGCTGTTCGAGTTTTTTTTCCTGTATGCGCTGGAGTGTCAGATAACCGAAAGCAAGAATGACCAGCAGTACATGCCGCCGCCAGCCGGTCCAGCTTCTGCCCTCATGGTGATCCAGACCCAGCTCTTCCTTCAATTGCTGGTAGACCTGCTCGATCCAGAACCGTTCGTGAAAGAGACGAACCATCTCCAAAGTCGGCATGTCCTGGGGCATATTGCTGAAAAAGTACCGGAGCTCATATTCCCCGTCATCCTTCTTTCTTCTCTCGATAATCAGCCAGGCTTCCTCATGAGCGGTTCCTTTCCGATAGCCTTGAGCGGGAAAGACCCTTCTGGATACCGCCTCAATCACCAAGGGTTTATCCAAACAATCTCTCCTGATCTCCAGATGCTCCCAGTCTCCTTCAGCGACACATTTGCCCAGTTCAGAGACCTTGACCGGCAAGGGATTCGTCGCGATCAGTTTCGGGATTTTTCTCTTTCTTCCTCTTTTCTTCTCATGGGGATCGGGTTGAACAAAGACCGGAGACTCCAAAAAAACTTGCATATCCGTGTAAACACCGACAATATAGCGCTCTTGCCTGTCGTCGAGTCCCTGGCGAAAATCCGTTATCTCTCCGTACCAACTGTCTGCCACCACCGCACGGTGAGGCGCCCCATCAGATCTGGCCTGATCAATCAGATCCAGCGCCATCTGCCACTTCGCCCGGTGATGGACATCCGTCGGCATGTAGGTCTTCTTTCGCATGTCGACACATTCCGGATCATCCGGATTATCCCAAGACTGAGGAACAAAAAGCTCCATCGCGTATGGCCAGGCGAACTCTTGACCCACATACGTCAAACTGACCCCAATCTGACAGTTGTCAACCTTCCCAAGAGAGCCGCAATACTGCCTGGACACACAGACGCTATGGCGGCCTTTCTTCGGAAATCCCGTATCATCAATAAGAAATACTCCCTGGGGATCGGAGGTCTCCGCAAGCATCCGTCTCCTGTATTCGCCAAATGCGCCGTCACGGTCCCACTTTACCTCTGTCAACAACCTCTGCATCCCCCTTTCCGAGGCGTGGACCTTCTCCGACATCGGCTCGACAGATTTCCTGTCCCCATCCATCATCAACCCGACAACATAACATTGCGCCAGATCTCTGGCTTCCGCTCTTTTAATGTATGGAGAATACAGCGCCATGTAGTCGTCTATCCCGAAAAATACCGTTTCTTTTTCCATGAAGGCTGCATATCACATCCTTCACAACTAGTCAAGATAATATGTCGGAGTAGAATTAAGTTGGACTCCTTAATGTCAATAAAAATGGGGAGTAATTGATTACTATCTTTACCATTCCTAAGCCATTTATAGGACACAGTGATGTAATCCAGAGGAATGCCATTAAAAGTTGGCTTCAACTAAAACCTCGATGCGAGGTTATACTTTTCGGGGATGACGAAGGTGTGGCTGATGTAGCCAAAGAATTATCTGTTGAGCATGTTCCGTCAATAGTAAAAAATGAATTTGGTACACCACTATTAAGTTCAGCATTTGCTGCCGCTCAGAAATTAGCTAAAAACGACATCTTAATGTATGCCAATACTGATGTTATTTTTTTTCAGGATTTGATTGAAGCGGTTCAGAGAGTTGGCAAGCCGCCCTTTTTGGTATGCGGTAGACGATGGGATCTTGATGTAGTGAGAGAAATTGATTTCGATGATGCTGAATGGGAAACGAAATTGAGGTCAAAGGTCTCGCAAGTTGGAACACTACACGGGCATGCGGGAATAGATTATTTCATCTTTCCCAAAAACACTGTGAAAATGCCTGATTTTTCGGTTGGAAGGGCCGGTTGGGATGGCTGGCTTGTATATGATGTTCGTATGAGAAAAATACCGGTAATAGACGCCACCGAGGCCATTACAGTCATCCACCAGAATCATGACTACTCTCACTCGAGATTCGCTGAGAAGAAGATGGTCGGTGGACCTGAGTTTAAGAAAAATACAGCGGTTGCTGGCGGGGGTGGAAATATGATGACTTTAAGGGAAGCCGACTGGGTACTAACTAAAGAAGGCATAGAACGCCCTAAGCTTCCTTTTCGTATTCTTTCTTTCTTATCATTGTATTATCCATGGAGGTGGCTATTGGGGGTTAAAAGAACGATCCGGGGAGAGGTTTGAAATTTCAAAAATTTGATCAAGACTCATTTTTATTCACATAATACATATCAAGAATCACTGCTGTGAGAGACGTAAATAATGATAACGATAATTGATTATGGCTTAGGCAATATCAATGCCTTTGTCAATGTTTATAAACGTTTAAATATCAAAACAAAGGTGGCACGCATTGCCGCAGATTTAAAAGGCGCTACAAAAATAATCCTGCCAGGTGTTGGTGCTTTTGATTATGCCATGTCACAACTGAATGCTTCGGGAATGCGCGATGAACTTGACAAACAGGTAATCGCCAACAAAGTTCCCATTTTAGGAATTTGTGTGGGAATGCAAATTTTGGCAAAATCAAGCGATGAAGGTAAATTAGCTGGTTTGGGGTGGATTGACGGAGAAGTTCGGTTATTCGATTCTAATTTAATCCCCTATAAAACACGGTTACCGCACATGGGTTGGAACAGCATAAATCCAGTGAAAGAAAACAAATTATTAGAAGAACTTAATGGTAATTCTAGGTTCTATTTTCTCCATTCCTATTATTTTACCTGCAACGATAAAAATAATATTATAGCAACAACCGGATATGGTGTCACTTATGCCTCTGCCATAAACCATGACAATATATTCGGAACACAGTTCCATCCCGAGAAAAGCCACTCAAACGGGATTCAATTATTACAAAATTTTGCGAGTCTATAATTATGCTTCATCCACGAATAATTCCCTGCTTATTGGTTCACAACAAAGGACTTGTTAAAACAACAAAGTTCCAAGACCCGAAATATGTTGGTGACCCTATCAATGCTGTTAAGATATTTAATGAAAAAGAAGTAGATGAATTGATGGTAATTGATATTGATGCTACCGTAAATAACAGGGAGCCCGATTATAAAATGATCAAAAACTTAGCAATTGAGTGTCGTATGCCCTTCTGTTACGGTGGAGGAATAAAAACCCTTACACAAGCACAAAGAATTTTCAGCCTCGGTGTTGAAAAAATAGCCGTTAGCTCTATCGCTGTTGAAAATTCACAAATCATATTTGAAATGGCAAAAATGTTCGGAAACCAGAGTGTTGTAGTGGTATTGGATGCAAAGAAAAAAAAATTAAGCAATAAGTATGAATTGTATACTCATAATGCCAAAAAATCTACGGGGATTGATCCAACTGCCTTTGCAGTTAAGGTGCAAGAGATGGGTGCTGGTGAAATTATATTAAATTCAATCGACCAGGATGGTGTTATGAAAGGCTACGACATGAATCTGATAAGAAAAATTAGGGATGCAATAAATATCCCATTAACAGTTTTAGGTGGCGCAGGTTCACTTGTTGATATCGGTGCGGTCATTAAAGAACATGGAATCGTTGGAGTTGCTGCGGGTAGCCTTTTCGTTTTTGTTGGAAAATACCGTGCTGTCCTTATCAATTACCCAACACCTCTGGAGAAACATGACTTGGTGAATAAACATTTTATAAGTAACTGGGTAAAAAATTTTTAAAATGAATATAAACGGATAGCCAATGTTACGTTGTAGAAAAAAATCTATCTATAATCAGGAGTAGATAATGGAACACTATCAAATCTGTACAAATTGTGTAATGGACACGTCCGACCCCAGCATTACCTTTGACGCAAAGGGTGCTTGCGACAACTGCAATGGATTTTATAACAATGTACTTCCCCACTGGCATCCTGATGAGACTTCAAGAGCAATGTTTCAGAAGATAGTTGACAAGATGAAATCTGAGTCAAGAAACAAACCGCATGATTCGATACTGGGTCTTAGCGGAGGCCCAGATAGTTCTTGGCTGCTGCATTTAGCCATCACAGAATTTGGACTACGCCCATTGGTATTTCATGTAGATGGAGGATGGGATACAAGCGCTGCTGTTAATAATATCAAAGTTATGGTCGATAAACTAGGGCTCGATTTATATACGGAGGTTATCGATTGGCAAGAGATGCGTGACTTTCAACTTGCTTTTTTTAAGGCTGGCACTTCTAATGTAGACCATCCCCAAGATCATGCATTTGTTGCGGCCCAGTATAAATTTACGAAAAAACATAATATAAAATATATTTTAAATGGAGGTAATTATTCAACTGAATGTATACGAACCCCAACATTATGGCAATATTACGGAACCGACATGTCTTTTATAAATGATGTACGCAAGCAATTTGGTACGTCAAAGATGGAGAGCTATCCTTGGAGTGGAATATTATATCACAAGGTATATTTAAGGTACATTAAAGGTGTTCGGGTGATCAAACCGCTTAATTATTTGCCCTACATAAAAGAAATCGCAATTGGCACTTTATCAAAGATTTATGGCTGGAAAGCTCTTCCCCAAAAACATTTTGAATCCCGTCTCACTAAATTCATCGAGGGATATTGGAATCCTACGCGGTTTGGGAACGATATTCGAAGGGTTCAGTTTTCAAGCCTTATCGTTACGGGGCAGATGACTAGAGAAGATGCACTAAAAAAACTTGAATCGCCACCATATGACCCCAGCACTATTGATGAAGAGTTTGAATATATCGCTAATAAGCTTGAAATATCAGTTGATGAACTAAAACATTATCACCAAATGCCTAAAAAATTCTTTCGCGATTACAAGAATCGAGAATGGTTCTTCAATTTCGGAGCTAGAGTAATGCATTTGATGGGATTGGAAAGAGCGATGAAAAGATGATTGCCGACATCAAGTATGACTCAGGTGACTTGTGTAGCCTTAACGGAAAAGTTGATCAACATCTGCCGGTAATATCCTCGGTGTCTTTCCGGTAAGGCTGCATGAAAAATAGTTACGAGGGGGTTACCATCGGTTATCAATAGTGAAGGAGAGAGAAAACATGCAAAACAACAACATGGACAATCTACTTAAAACACTGACAGATCTTGAAAAGAAGGTCAATGAGAAGTGGCTCTCTTCGCTGGCCACACGGAAGATTTATGAAGCTCACTTTTCTGATCACATGCACAACCCGCAGTACAACGCAGACAACAGAAAGTTCTACAGCGTAGCAGTACAATCAGATGAATACTTGGATAATTGGATCAACCTTAATGCCCCGGATAAAATCGTGCTTGATTACGCTTGTGGAAATGGTGGATGCGCATTGAGAGCGGCGGCCGCTGGCGCAAAACTCAGCATTGGGATTGATCTCAGCAGAGAATCAATCAATAATTGTAAACAAAGCGCCGAGCAGCAGAATCTCACAAAGAATTCCTTCTTTCTTCAGGGGGACTGCGAAAATACTGGGCTCCCCGACAACAGCATCGATATTGTCATTTGCTCCGGTATGCTGCACCATATTGATCTAAGCTATGGGTTTCCGGAACTGCGGCGTATCATGAAACCATGCGCCATTGTGTTCGCATACGAGGCCCTGAATTATAACCCCCTCATCAAACTTTACAGAAAATTGACACCAAAACTCCGGACTCAGTTTGAAGCTGAGCATATCATATCCCATAAAGAATTACGTTTTGCCTCCTATTTTTTTGACGTCCGTAATGTCAAATATTGGCACTTGTTTACCATTATCGCAGTTCCATTTAGGAGAACAAGACTTTTCAAACCACTGTTCAGAGCGCTTAAAGCAATCGATGCCATTATCCTTAGCATCCCTGGCATCAGGAACATGGCATGGCAATTCACTTTTGAACTTGTCAAGCGCTCTGAAAAATAGTCGAGAAGAAATACATGATTGGTGTTTTATGGGTACTTTCGAGAGTCAAATCAAAGGAATCCATTTATGAAGGTCTGGCTAATTCAGCGGGCCGAGCCAACGCCACACGACGGTGATGGTTCACAAAGAACCATGCGGATGGGAATCTTAGCGCAGATGTTAGCCCGGACAGGGCATAGGGTGCTTTGGTGGACCTCCACTTTCGATCACTTTAATCGACATCACCGCCATGAAACAGATATGCGTCTTCCCGTTGAAACTGGCTACGAAATTCAATATCTACACGGTTGTGGTTATTCCCGGAACATGTCACTATCACGCATTAGGGACAATTCCTTGGTGGCACGACAATTTTCGGATTTGGCAGAGAAAGATCCAGAACAGCCTGATATCATTTTGGCGTCAATCCCAACTGCTGAGCTAGGCCTGGCGGCGGTTAACTATTCTAGAAAGCGCGATATCACAGTTCTTCTGGATATTCGTGACTTATGGCCCGATGTGTTCTTTGATTTGGTACCATCGGTCTTGAAGCCTGTTGTGCGTCTTCTCTCAGCTCCAATGTTGCGAAAGCTCAAAGGCGCCTGCATGGGTTCCAACGGAATAATTGGTCTCACTGATGCTTTTGTGGACTGGGGCGTCGCACATGCGCAACGATCTCGATCTGATAGTGATCGCGTGTTCCCAATGGGGTATTTAGCGGAAGACATTTCTGCTGATCGAATAGAAGAGGGAAAGCTATTTTGGAGGGGAATGGGTGTAAGTTGTGATAACGCTGAACTCATTATGGTTTTTTTGGGAACGTTTGGCACAGGCTTTGATTTTGTGCCTTTATTTCAAGCAGCCAAACTTCTGGAAAGCAGGCGTGTCCACGCAAAGTTTATCATTTGCGGTGCTGGTGAAAGCGCGGTACAGATCAAAAGACAGGCACAGGGGCTCAGTAGCGTGCTTTTCCCGGGCTGGGTCAATGCCGAGCAGGTAAAGGCCTTGTTGGAATTGGCTGATATCGGTATCGCGCCATACATTGAGTCCGTGAATTATATCAACAATATCGCCAATAAGCCGGCAGAATACCTTTCCGGAGGGTTGGCGATTGCCCTTAGCCTAGACAAGGGTGCACTGTATAACCTGTTGGAGCGTCGGGGATGCGGTTTTAGCTATGGTAATGACGCTGAGAGGCTTGCCGTTGAACTGGAAACCTTGGCAAGCAATTCGAGTCGACTCAAAACTCTTCAGGCTAACGCGCTAACGACTTTCAAGGAATCGTTTGATGGGGTCACCGTTTACATGAGCTTGATCAAGTTCTTGGAGCAGATGGCCCAGAATGGGCATGATGCATTTTCGGAAAAGTAATACGATGACCGGGATAGATCCAACAGCACACATTGATGGGAAGCGAGTATCATTGCATACGGGGGAGGGTATGAGAAATGATACATCTATAGCACCGACAAATAACACAAAATCTCAAAACAGGAGCGAAAAACATTGAGTAAGAAAAACCTTAAGAAACTAGTTCGCGCTCTCCATTCCATCCTCCCAGAGGGTCTTTTCAAGGGAATGTATCAAATCGCTTTTCCTCTATACAAAGATATGATTCGTTTCTGCTATGGGCTGAAAGGAAAATTATACTATCGTTTCAGAGATCCCGATCGCTGGCGTGCAACAAAAAAAATCTATAGCATAATGCCTTATACGTTTGTTGGAATCGGCGGACTTGAGGCTACATACAAAATAACCAGACAGCTCAATAGAGATAATGTAGATGGTGATTTCCTTGAGTTGGGTGTAGCTCGGGGTGGATGTGCTGCGCTAATCGGGAAGGCGATCTTTGATACGGATGAGCCAGAGCGCCCCCAAAGAAATCTTTGGTTGTTTGATTCATTCGAGGGACTTCCGGATCCGACAGATGATGATTATGACGTTGTTAAAGGAGAAGGAACCGGGGAACATGTCCATGTTTTAACGAAGGGTTCGTGTTTGGGAACATTAGAGGAAGTAAGAAAGCTCATGCTGAATATTATGGGCTTCCCTGAAGACAGAGTAATCTTTGTGAAGGGCTGGTTCCAAGATACGATCCCATTGTATAGGGATCATATTCAAAAGATTGCCCTTCTAAGGATTGACGGTGATTGGTATGAATCTACGAAATGCTGTCTTGAAGGGCTTTATGACAAGGTCGTGGCTGGCGGGGCGGTAATAATCGATGATTATGCAAGCTGCTATGGTTGTCAAAAAGCAGTAGATGAATTCATAATAAACAGGAAAATCAAAGTGAAGATCGAACTGGACGGACGAGGTGGATGCTATTTTTTCAAACCAGGCATATGAGATTTTAAAACGCCTTTTTGATTTTGTTTTATCCCTGTTCTTGTTTTTGCTCCTTCTGCCAATTCTTATCCTTATAGGGGCAGTTATCAAAATGGATTCTCAAGGGCCGTTTTTATATTTAGGTGAGAGAGTAGGCCGATATAACAGCAAATTCAAGATATACAAATTTAGAACCATGGGACCGGATGCTGAAGGGTATGGAACGACGACAGCCAAGGATGACCCGCGGATAACTAGGATCGGTAGAGTTCTGAGGAAAACTAAGATTGACGAGCTTCCACAATTGCTCAACATATTGAAAGGAGATATGAGCTTTGTCGGTCCAAGGCCGGAAGTTGAGGAACACACCAGTGAGTATACAGATGAGGAAAAAATGATCCTTACCGTTCGGCCAGGAATCACCGATTATTCGTCTATTCATTTTATCAGTTTGGATGAGGTATTAGGATCTCAAAATCCTCATCAGGTTTATTTATCTGGTGTGAGGGCGGAAAAAAACAAGTTGAGATTGAAATATGTTAGGGAGTGCTCCTTTTCAACAGACATCAAAATTATCGGGTTAACATTTGTTTCGTTAGTACGGAAAGTGACAGGATCTCAGGGGTAGCGGCAATGGACTATATCAAATTGGGTAGGACAGATCTTCGTATCTCAAGGATTGGTTTCGGTTGTGCTCCGATGGGTGGATATGATTATGGGGAAGTCATTGATGATGAGTCCATAAAGGCGGTTCGGAAGGCCCTTGATGTAGGGATAAACTTCTTTGATACAGCCGATATATACGGCTTTGGCCATGCAGAAGAAGTTCTTAGCGGAGCCTTGGGAAATGACAGGCATGAAGTGGTCATCGCGACAAAATTCGGTCTTACGTGGGATAAAGAAGGCAAT
>Ga0209212_1006107_pt1 | contig 13954 bp, 10 predicted proteins | sample RifGroC2_FD_183996 | JGI IMG/M metagenome (GOLD analysis project Ga0209212, IMG submission 183996) | Groundwater microbial communities from Rifle, Colorado, USA - Groundwater C2 (SPAdes) (version 2) | ecosystem: Environmental > Aquatic > Deep subsurface > Groundwater | place: Rifle, Colorado... | reverse complement strand
TCTCCGCGGTGGATGGTACCGGCAAGCCCGGTCAAGCAAGACTTTTCGCCGCGATCTCATGCACGTCCTTGGACAGGCCCGGTGCTGCCAGGATCCGTTCGAGCTGCGCTTTCATGAGCGCCCGCCGCGGAGCATCGTAGCGTTTCCACATGGTGAACGCCGAAGCAAGCCGCGCTGCTATCTGGGGATTCATGGCGTCCACCTGCAGGACCATGTTCGCAAGGAACGCGTACCCCTCCCCGCCCGCGTCATGGAACCGCACGGCGTTGGCCGAGAAGGCGCTGATCAGCGCGCGCACCTTGTTGGGATTTTTGATGGAGAAGGCCGGATGTTTTGTCAGCGCCTTGACGTTGTCCAGTGTTTGAGGCAGGGAGGAACCGGCCTGGATCGCGAGCCACTTGTCCATCACCAGCGGGTCGTGCTTCCATTTCTCGTAGAACTCGGCCAGGAGGTCCCCCCGCTCCTGGCAATCGAGATTAACGACACTGGCAAGCGCGGCGATCACATCGGTCATGTTGCTGCCTTTATGAAACTGCTCAACGCACAAGAGCCGCGCTTCCCGCGTGTCCAGTTCGGCCAGATAGCCGAGGCAGACGTTCCTGAGGCTCCGCTTGCCGACTGAGGCCGGGTCAAGGAGGTAGGAGTCGTCATTCCTCAGGATACTGTGCAGCTCAAGAAAGGTGTCCTTCATTCGCGAGGCCAATGCGCGGACCACGAAGCGCCGCGCCTCATGGACCGCTGCCGGGTCGACCTCGTCCATGAATTCGGCAAGGTACGTTTCGGAAGGCAAGGTCAGCGCCACGGCCAAAAAGCCGTGGTCCAGCGTGGTGTTCTCCAGGGTTTTCCCGAATGCCTCGGCAAAGCGGCTGCCCAGCACGAGTTTGTTCCCTGCCTGGTGGTCACGCACGAGCGCAAGGATCGTTTTAATCGCCATCTGCTGAGAGGCGTCCCAGCGGTTAAACTCGTCTGCGTCATTGGCCATGAGGAATGCGAACTCGTCGTCGCTCCGCTCCATCTTGAGCTTGACCGGAGCCGAGAACCCCCGCAAAAGCGACAGGACCGGTTCGTGGGGAACATCGGCAAAAACAAAGGTCTCTTCCGCTTTCCGCAGTTCCAGGACGCCGGAACTGAGACTCCCCTTTTCATGGGCAAGCTTCAGGGGCAGGTCGCTGCCGTCCTTGCCAAGCAGGCCGACTGCGATCGGTATATGGAATGGGAGTTTCTCTTTTTGGCCCGGCGTGGGCGGACAGGTCTGTTTGATCGTCAGGGTAAAGGTGCGCGCCGCGGCGTCATAAGAGCGGCTTACCTGCAGTTCCGGCGTGCCTGCCTGCGTGTACCAGCGCTTGAACTGCGCCAAGTCGACGCCGCTGGCATCCTCCAGGGCCTTCACGAAGTCGTCGGTCGTGACCGCCTGGCCGTCGTGCCGTTCGAAGTAGAGGTCCGTGCCTTTCCGGAACCGCGCAGGGCCGAGCAGCGTATGCATCATGCGGATCACTTCGGCGCCCTTGTTGTACACGGTCAGGGTGTAAAAATTGTTGATCTCCACATAGGACTCGGGCCTGACCGGGTGCGCCATGGGGCCGCCGTCCTCGCGGAACTGGTGGGTGCGCAGGATGTTCACGTCGCTGATGCGCTTGACGCCACTGGAGCTCATGTCCTCCATGAACTGCTGGTCGCGGAACACCGTGAAGCCTTCCTTGAGCGACAGCTGGAACCAGTCGCGGCAGGTGACGCGGTCACCGGACCAGTTGTGAAAGTATTCGTGCCCCACCACGCCCATGATCCCCTGGAAATCCGTGTCCGTCGCGGTCTCCTGCCTTGCAAGCACGTATTTGGAATTGAAGATGTTCAGCCCCTTGTTCTCCATGGCGCCCATGTTGAAATCGTCGGTCGCCACGATCATGAAGAGGTCCAGGTCATATTCCCTGCCGTACTGCTCTTCGTCCCATTGCATGGCCTTCTTGAGCGACTCCATGGCGTGGCCGCACTTGTCCTTGTTATGCTGCTGGACATAGATCTGGAGCGCGACCTCCCTGCCGGACATGGTCTTGAACCGGTCCTCGATGCGCGCCAGGTCTCCTGCCACGAGCGCGAACAGGTAGGCCGGCTTGAGCGACGGATCGTGCCATTTGGCAAAATGCTTTCCGTCCCGAAGTTCGCCGGAATCGATGAGATTGCCGTTCGAAAGCAGCACCGGATACTTCGCTTTATCGGCAACGACGGTGGTCATGAACCGCGCCATGGCATCGGGCCGGTCGAGGTAATAGGTGATCCTGCGGAAGCCTTCGGCCTCGCACTGGGTGCAGAACATGCTGCCCGCCAGGTAGAGACCGGAAAGTTCAGTATTCCCTTTGGGGCTGATGGCGGTTTCCAGCTCGAGCGTGAACTGCCCGGGCACGGCCGGGATGGTCAGTGATTCCTCGTCCACCGAGAACTCGCCTGGTCCGAGCTTCCTTCCATCCAGCGCCACCGACAGCAGTTCCAGGTCCCTGCCATCAAGCTTCAGCGGCCGGCTCCCCCTGCCGGGATCATTGGCCGCCTGGATGACGAGCAGGGACTTGACCAGGGTGCGCTCTTCCTCCAGCTCGAACTGGAGGTTCGTTGTAAGGATGCGGTAATCCGGCGGGAGGTAATCCTTGAGATAGGTCACGGCGTGGGAATGAGCGGAATGCGAATCAGTCATAATAGATTCCTATCAATGAGTTTTTCGAACAATTTTTTAACAGTACAACCCGGCATGGCAGTCCATGGATTTTACTGCAGAAAGGATGAACAACAGTAACTGCTCAGGTCAATGCAGTATCCGCAGAATCCAAAAGCAGGCGCTTCTCAGCAACGCAAACTTCCGGCTTAAAACGAAACAGTCTGTTTTTCAATCTGCGCCATCTGCGGACAAAAGGGTTTTCTTACGCCCTTCGCTAATCCACCACGATAACGGTCATGCCTGCGGCGTGGCTCATGACCTTGTTGGTGACGATACCGATGAGGTGGCGGCTGCCGTTGCCGCTGCTGTGCCGGCCGAGGACGATCGTACCAAACCCGCCGTCCTTTGCAGCTTCGAGAATGCTGTCGGCAGCGTCAAGGGAGTCGGAGATGGTTTTCCTGCCGATCCTGGCCGCGCTGACCCCTTTGGCAACCAGCAGCTCCGTAGCCTTCCGGAACAGGGGCTCCATTTTCACCAGCCGGTCGGCAAGCCACTTGTCGACCACCTTTTTCCGGTCTTTTTTCTCGTCATCGCTCAGGATATGCCCTTCGTCCCAGAAGATCGCCGGAAGGTTCGGCAGCACATGCACGAGCGTGATCTGCAGGTCCTTGGTTGTGGAAAACTGTTCTGCCGCATACTCGACCGCCTTCATCGAGCTTTTTGATTCATCAAGCGCTATCAGCATCTTGCCCATGGTGCCCTCCCTCTCACTGTTCCTTCGGTATCTGTCCGCTCTCGTTGCCCCTGCTAGTTAAAAGATAGTCCAAATCAGGCAAAAAGGCAAGTGCGGCGCTCTCACATGAAAAAAGGGGATGATAACGTCATCATCCCCTTTCGCAGCAGCGCTGATGTTTACTTTGCTTTGGTTTTCACCGGCTCGTACGTACAGAACGGCTCGGCTGCAAGATAGTCGCCGGAGATGGCGAAGGCCCGGGCGCGGCAGCCGCCGCAGACCCGGCGGTACTCGCAGATGCCGCACTTGCCGTGGTAGTGATCGAGGTCGCGCATTTCGAGGAACAGCTTCGATTCTTCCCAGATCCTGGAGAACGGTTCCTTCCGGATATCGCCTGCCTCTTCTTCGAGGAACCCGCAGATCTGGACCTTGCCCATGTGCGACACGAAAGCGAAGCTCTGGCCGCCCATGCAGCCCTTGGTCATGGCGTCGAAACCATGGGACGCGGGCGTCACGGTCTTGCCCTTTTCCTTCTCGCCCTGCCGGAAGATGCGGTAATAGTGGGGGGCGCAGGTGGGCTTGAACTGGATCGGCGACTTGTCGCGCATCTCGTAGAACCATTTGAGCGTGCTCTCGTACTCCGCGGGCGGGATCTCCTGGTCGATCAGCTCCTTGCCGCGCCCCGTGGGAACGAGCAGGAAGGGATGGTACGCGACCGCCCCCAGCCCGATCACCATCTCGAGCAGTTTCGGCAGGTCCTTGACGTTGTGCTTGGTGATGGTCGTGTTCACCTGGAATTCCATGCCGACCTTTTTAAAGTTCTCAATGGCCTTCATGACGCCTTCGAAGGCCCCTTCCACGCGGCGGAAGGCATTGTGGCTCTTGGCGTCCAGGCCGTCGATCGAAAGCGACACCCGCATGATGCCCGAGTCCTTCATCTTCTGGGCAAGCTCCTCGGTCACGAGCAGACCGCAGGGCGCCATGACCATGCGCAGGCCGATCTTCGTGCCGTGTTTTGCGATATCGTAGATGTCCGCCCGCATCATGGGCTCGCCGCCGGTCAGGATGATGATCGGGTCGGCGAAAGATTTGACATCGTCCAGGAACTTGAAGCACTCCTCGGTGGAGAGCTCGCCCGGGTAGGGGCCATATTTGGCAGCTGCCCTGCAATGGACGCAGTTCAGAACGCAGCTCCGGGTCACTTCCCAGGCGATGAGACGGGGAAGATATTTTTTGGGGCCGCCGGGATGGCTCAGGCCGTCAGGTATGGTGTTCACAGGGGAATTTGACATGGCGGAAAAACTCCTTCATTGGAAATTTCTAATTTCCAATCTTCACTTTTCAATTACGCGTCTTTAAGCGTTCCGGCATTTTAACCAATCAAGCGGGAATAGTAAAGACCAATTTCATCCAGGTTTTAGAGAGGCGGCGGTGGCTCGTTCCCGGGTATCGCTGGTCCACCCTGCCGGAGGACAACACTCTGCAGGCCGGATTTCAAAGCGCTTTAATCGTCAGAACCGCCAGTCCCTTTGCCAGTAAAAACCCAGCACCGTCAGTCCAAAAATAATCCTGTAATAGGCGAAGCTTTTGAAGTCATGCTTTGAAATAAATTTCAAAAAGGCTTTTACGACGATGAGGGCGGACAGGAAAGCCGTGACAAAACCGACGGTAAAAAGCGGGATGTCCGCAGCCGAAAGGACGGATCTGTTCTTGAGCAGGTCATACCCGGTAGCGGCGAACATCGTCGGAATTGCCAGGAAGAACGAAAACTCCGCCGCGACCTTACGGTCAAGGCCGATGACCAGCCCGCTCATTATGGTAGCACCTGAGCGGGAGACTCCTGGAAAAAGTGAGAGACATTGGGCCAACCCGATTCCGGCTGCCTGTTTCAGCGTTAACTCATCGACGCTGTTCACCTGACTGTTCTGTTTCATCCGCTCGATCAGGAGGATGGCAATCCCTCCGGTCACAAGGGCCGCCGCCACCGTGACCGGATTGAACAGATATGCCTTGATCGCCTTGTGCAAGACGAGCCCAAAAACAGCCGACGGCAAAAATGCCACGAAGATGTTCAAGGCGAATCTCCGTGCAGCGTCAAGCCTTGGTATCTCCCGGAGAACGCCTGATAGTTTTTCACGGTAAAGCCAGATTATCGAGAGTATCGCCCCCAACTGGATGAATATTTCAAATACCTTGGCCCGCTCATCATCCAATCCCAGCAGGTTTCCCGCGAGAATAAGATGACCCGTTGACGAGACCGGGATGAACTCCGTGACCCCTTCCACGATGCCGAGGATTAATCCCTTGAAAAGAAGAAGCAGGTCCATGTATGGCGAATCTCCTGTTTTTTGAGCCGGGGTGCACTATACTCGTTTTTGCATGCTGTTTCAAGGGAGTTCCGGAAAAACCGGAAGCGGATAAAAAAAAGCGTTGCCCGTTGAGATAAAAAAAGCCCCCGGAGAGTTCTCCGGGGGCTTTGCACATGATCATTTTTTTAGACGCTGATGCTACAGCGTGCTCTTCTGGGAGTGGCAAAAACCACAGCTGTCCGTGTAAGCAACGGGCATGGTATTGGTCGACGAAATGCTCGTCTTCAAGGGTACATCCAGCAAGTGCGAGTTGATGTCGCCCGTGAAGTACTTGGTCGCCGAGTCGCCCACAAAGGGTGACGTTGCGTTGCTTCCCGCGCCGCTGCTCGAAGTCTTGGGCATGTGGCACTGAATGCACTGGGTGCTTGCCGGCATCGACGCGGTTCCTGTTTTTGCCTCCATGTGCGAGGCGAGCACAACCGTGCTGTGGCACGATGCGCACAGGCTGTTGTCGCTTGTCGTGCCCTTCAGCTGGTGCCGCACACCGGTACCCGGACCATGCGGGGTGTGGCAGGAAGCGCAGGTCTTGAGCGATGTGCCGTTCCGGTACTTGGCCGTTTTTATGAAGTCGGTGTACTGCTGGTGGTGAGACTTCGAGTGCAGTTTGTCGCCCCAGAAGTCGCCCACAGCGGCGTCATGACGGCTCGTCTGATTGGCCAGGAAGTCGGCCCTGCTCGTGCCGGCGATCATCATTTTATTGGACGAACTGAGCGGGGAATCGTTCTTGAACGTGCCATTGCCCTGGGGCCGGCTGTGGCACTGCCCACAGATCATATTCGACCGCTCCGGCGTGATATTCGCAGGGGTCACGATGAACTTGCCGTTGCCACCGGCCGCAACATGCTCGGATCCGGGACCATGACAGGTCTCGCACCCGATGTTGAGCTCCTGGTTCACACCCGTAACCGGGTGCAATTCACCGTTAGCGTCCGCTACGCCCTCGGCAGTGTAATAACCCGCAAACGTCGGGCTTGCGGTGAGTTTGTAGCCGTTGAAGTGGCAGGCCGCGCACTGAACATCCACGCTCGCACTCGCGGCTGGTTTGGCTTTGAATGTCATCGAAACGTTCGATACAATACTGCTTACCCACCAATCCATGTGATAATCGCGCCAGACCTTCCTGGTGCGGTCCGCAGAAGCGTCGCTGCCCTGCTGGTTGAACTGGAGCGGGATCATGAAGAGGCTGTCATCGATTTTCGTAATATTGCGCTGTTTGTAGACCCCGCCGCCGTACGTGAGCACCGCTTCGTGGATCATGCCGCTGTTGGGATCCGACGGGTTGATCACGTTCGTAAACTGCGCTTTGTACTTATTGTCCGTTGTGTCCTGGTAGACGCGCACCGTTGCGTACACGGTGCCGGTCGGGGCGCTTTCCAGGGTCTTGAACTTGTCGAACTTGCGGGTGGAGTCGTAATCATAGAAGTAGATGGTGGTGCCTCCGGAGGCGGCATCACCGGCCGTGTACTTCTCCAGTCCGGCCGACATGTTGTAGATGCCGTCATTGGCGTCAAATTCGCTACGGTCCTGCAGCCCGCTGGGCGCGTTTGGCGCCATGAAGCCGAGCTTATGCATGGTTTTTTTCATTGTTGCATATCCTGAATGGCACCCCAGGCACTGGCTGGTCCCGACGAACGTGGCCGAGGACGACGGCGTCGTAGAGACCACGATATCGGTTGATACGTTATTGAGTGTCGATCCGGCCTTGGCTTCACGGCAGATGCTGCCGCCGGGCAGGTGGTCCGCGGTGCCGGGCTTGACGGCAATGAAGAACCGGTCGGAGGCGACAAGGTTGTCGGCAAAAACCGCTTTGCCCGCGGTATCCGTTACCGCGGACACGTACGTCCCGGAATTGGCCGCGATCAAATCCTCCAGGGGCTCGTCGGCCGCCAGAGCTTCGGCTGAGTAATTCCCGGTCGTTGCGGTTGCGGTGGAATCGAGCGCTACCGCTGCCAGCGCCTCGACGTCTGCCACCGGGATCGCGTAGACTGTCGCCCCTGCGACGACTGCGGCCGAGGTGTCCTTTACAACGAACGTCGGCTTGATCTGCCCTGCCGGCGCATCGCTGCTGTTACTGCCGCAGCCCGCAAAGGCCAGCGCAGACACGAGGACCAATGCCATCATACTGCCTAATTTGTTTCGTGTTCGTATAAACATTAGTATATTCTCCTTTTTGAGCTGTAATCTTTACTCCCCCAACTACTGTTTTGCTTCTTTTTCGTTGTATGTCTTGTTCTCACCTCCTGCATTGTCATAGTCTCGAAACCATATCTGCTATGGTCGTTTATTCAGATCAAGCAACATTCACAATAAAAAAGCATGCAGTGAACTGATCTTCACGGGAGTAAAAGGCCCTTCCATTCCGGAAAGACGGGAGTCGGCCTGATCAAATCAGATGCCTCCCGCATACAGCAGGATCCTGAGTATACCGGCGACAAAGAGCAGGATCAAAACGATGAGAATTTTTTTTCGCACAAGATCCTCCCTGCAACATTATGAGAATCACCGTCTGTCCCGGTAAAATGGAAATCAGGACGCTATGAATATACATCTCGGATATAACACGCACAAGAGAAGCGTTCTTCAGGAATATTCACGGGAGGTGAAAAATATTTCACAGGGGGGGTATGCACAAAAGAGATAAAACCGGGAGAAGGGAGCAGGGATGCGATTCAGCCCTCGATCCCTGCGAGTCGTTTGCAAACACGCGCTTGGTGCTTTTCCACGGTTTCCGCTACCGCGTTTTCAACCAGGACCCAGGGTGAGCCGACCGCCTGTTCCCGCGTCTGGTCGGCATAATAATGGGTCGGCAGGACATTGAGCGCATCGGCGATAAGGCTCTTGACGCATTTTTCGCAGACGCAGCCGCCCACTCGGGATTCGCCGAGATATTTGACGACCACGGACAGGATCCTGTCGAAGTTGGCGTTCGTTACCGAGCACACCCGGTCTACGTCAAGCCGTGACATTTGATGCTTCCCCTTATACATAGGCGGACCAATGAATGCAGCGTTGGCACGCTATGCTCCCCCCGGGGAATTGTCAAGTAACGTTCTCTTCAATGAGTGCGGGGAAATGTGGAATGAAATTAACACCGCCAGCGCGGCGGCATTCGGTCAGCAGTCAGGAAGAGGAGGGAATTTACTTATCCGTCAGATGCTTATCGATGATCTTAAGGCAGTGTGCGGCCTTCTCGCCTTCCCCGGTCAGGACATAGGACTTTTCATCATCCTGCCCTATGATCCCGGCTTCCCGCAGGATCTTCAGGTGGAAGATCACCTTCGTGTGGTCCTCGACGGAAAGCTCGCGTGCAAGCTCCATGAGCCGCATGGATTTTCTCGATAGGATCAACCGGATGATCTTCGTTCGGATGGGGTTCGAGAGCGCGCTCAAAAGGGCATCGAGGTCTTTGCTCCCTGCGCATTCTTCAACGCGCGACTCTTCCAGGACGCGCCGTATGGTGGTCAGGAGTTCATCGATCTTGAACGGTTTCGAGATAAATTCGCATGCGCCGCGCTTCATGGCATCCACGGCATTCTCGATGGTCGCGAACGCGGTTATCATGATGATCTTCGACCGGGGCGCGACTTTCCGGATCTCCACCAGCGCCTCGGCGCCGCTGCCCTTCGGCATGATCATGTCCAGGAGGATCACGTCGTACTCCCCGGGGGCCGACTTCTTCACAGCCTCGCTGCCCGATGACGCCTCATCACTATGATACCCCGCGCCTTTCAGAATATCGACCAGGTGGGTTCTGAGCTCTTTATCGTCATCAACAACCAGAATGCGCTTCATACTATTTCCTCTCCGGAATCGTGATCGCAACTTTGGTCCCCTTGCCGTTCATGCTGGAGACCTCGATCGTTCCGTGGTGGTCTTTGATGATGCCGTAACAGATGGAGAGCCCGAGCCCCGTCCCCGCTCCCGGTTCCTTGGTGGTAAAAAAGGGGTCGAAGACCCGGGTGAGATCTCCTTCGGGGATGCCTGACCCCGTGTCCTCGATGCGGACTTGAACACCCGCCTTGGAGCGCGATGTTGCGATGGAAATCGTTCCGCCCTGAGGCATTGCCTCCACGGCATTGGAGAGAACGTTGATGATAACCTGCTCCAGTTTGCCCGCATCTCCCAGCACATCCGGGACATCGGCCAGATCCTGTTTGACAAGGATGTTCTTGAGTTTGTATTGCAGGAGCGTCATCGCACTCCGGGCAATACTGTTCATGTTCACAGGAGAGAACTCCGTCTCCCGCTGGCGTGAGAACTGCAGCAACTCGCGGGCGATCGCGGATGCTTTATCGATGTTTCGCTCCACCGCGTCGAGCTTTTCAAAGATCTCGCTGGCGTCGGTGCTCGCTGGGAATTTCAGTTTCAGCGTCTGGATCCCCAGCGATGCGTTGGTCAGCGGATTATTGATCTCATGAGCGATCCCCGCCGCGAGCTGTCCGAGAGAGGTCAGTTTTTCCGTCTGAACAAGATGCCTCGTCTGCTGTTCGATTCTCTTGCGCATTTCTATGTTAAAGATATTCAGCGCCTTGACAATAAAGTAGGTGATGACGATGGCGGCGCCCCCCCGTAAGAGTTCGATCGGAAAGGGAAGGGCGATGATCGAGAACCGGGTGACAAACACGCCTGCAAAAACGCCGTAAAAAATAAAGGAGACCCCGGCGTACCATAAATGGCGCGAGACCGACCGGCTCAACACCTTTATCTCGTGGGAATAGGCCATCAGCCCGTATGCGGTGAGCAGCGCTCCGGTAAGGCAAAATATCAAACGCGCGCTCTGCTCCGCCTGGCTCAGGAAACGCATGGTCATGGCGGAATCCCGCGCAGCAATGAAGGCGAGCCATGCAAGGACGAGCACCGCGGATATCGCGAAGGACCAGAGCGGACGTTTGTTGCGGATGCTGAGCGTCAGGACCAGGCCGAACTGAAGCAAAAATAAAAAGGACAGTACCAGCACGACCAGGGAAAGAAGTTTCGCATTGAAGAGCTCCTGCATCGAGAGATGGGAGCCCTCGATCAACGGATACATGGCCAACAGTTCGTGCAGGCCATGGGTGAGACCGAACATGCCGAGCAGCCAGAGGCTGTCGGCAAGCTTTAAGTCGCTGCCCTTCATGTCTTTGACGAAGATGGCAAAGCTCAGGAAAAGGAACGCGGACCCGTAGAGGAAATAGATAAAATATTCCGTAGGGATATTTTCGAAATAATTCAGCATGAAGATCTGACCCGGACAAATCGAACGACAGGAATCGGACGAACGACTCGAAACGAATTATACGGATGAAAAACAGGGAATACAAGACTTATCGGGACTTTTGTCTGTTATCGCAGCTCTGATTTTGTTGAACCGGTCAGCGGGGCGAAAGTACTCCAAGCGGCAGGGTAAAGGTGAACGTGCTCCCTTTCCCATAGGTGCTCGTGACCCAGATCCTGCCGCCGTGGTATTCAACGACCTGACGCGCGATGGCTAGACCGAGTCCGGTACCCTCGATCATGCTGGTGAGATGGTCCCCTGAACGCTGGAATTTCTCGAAGATCGATTCAACGTCCCCGGCCGGGATCCCCGGGCCGGTATCCGAGATCTCCACAACGATTTGCGCCACCGGGACCGACTCCCTGCGGACTGCCACATTGACGGCGCCTCCCCGTGGCGTAAACTTGGCGGCATTGGAAAAAATGTTGGTCACAACCTGCAACAGACGATCGCGGTCTCCGATCAATCGGGCCTGGGGCTTATCGAAAGCAATCGTCAAATGGAGGCCTTTGCTTTCAAAGAGCGGCTCCATGCTGGCGATGGCGCTCCCGATGACCTCTTCGATGGTAAGATTTTCCTTTTTCCACTGCATCGATCCTGCCTCGATCCTGGAAAGATCGAGCAGATCGTTCGTCAGCCGCGTAAGGCGGTCGGCTTCGATGTTGATGGAGCTGATGAGGTTTCCTTTTCGCTCTTCGGGCATTCCCGGCTTCGTGATGAGCAGTTCGGCGAACGCCTTGATGGTCGTCACCGGAGTGCGGAGCTCATGGGAAGCGACCGAAATGAAGTCTGTTTTCATTTTGTCGATGGCCTGCAGCTTCAGATTCGCCTCCTGAAGCTGATCATTGATCTCTTCCAGCCGTGCCGTGTGTTTCACGAAATAGACGACGACCGTAGCGACGATCAAAGGAACGACCATGGCGTCCACCGCGCCTATGATCAAGGTTTCCTTCGAAACACCACCCCACCAGAGACGGCCCTGGAGAATACTGAGGAGCAGCGTGATCGCTTCCGAGCACAGAATCGATATCCAGATAAAATGCCAGGGACTTATCTGTTTCAGCCTATCCAGGATTTTTGCCATCATCGTCGTATGGTCCGCTCCCCCGCCGCTGCCGGGCTGTCCCGGTGACACTAGCACAAGACAGGGGCTATTTCAATGGGAAAGAGCTGCCCTCCGGCCTGTGGACCTGAGTTTTCTCTTGACGGCCGGACAATCCGCGGGTTTACCATTTGAATCCGTCATGGAAATATTCGTTCCTCCTCTGGACCAGACCGAGAGAGAGCGGCAGTTCCGGCTTCCCGGAACCAAACGAAGAGGGCATCTCCGTTGCCGGGGATGCCCCTTACCCGCTCGCACTCCCTTCGTCGCGCCGGCTCTGATGCGTCACATGATTCAGCGGGATTTGGGGGTGCCAGGAGGTGTTGCGGGGGGAGACTCGGGTGAAGGGTGCTTTTACTGGATGTGGATGCAGCAAAAGTTATTTCGTTTCCCGTCGATCGACAGCCTTAAATCTGCGCCAGAATGGCCACGTAATTTTTCCCATATTTCTTCGCGCATTTCGGGCAGGTCGTATAATAGAAATACATTTTCTGAAGACCCTCTCCTTTGCCTTGCACGAAAGCCGCCATCTCTTCGATCCACGTGCGCATGTTGCGATAGGGTCCCTCGAACACCTTGGAGAGAAACGTTCCCGAGATGGACTCCATGTTAGCCCCGGGAACGTCTTTGGTAACTTCTATATATACATCGGCGCCCCAGAGCGAGTTCTCATCGGAGAGGATGACCTGGCTCTCGGGGCCGGCGTCGGCAGCTTCGATCGCCTTCATGTTACGCTTCATGACCGCGCCGAAGTTCAGCGGGATATGGAAAAAGCTGGTCACCCGGTCCTTCACAAATCGCTTGCCTTCCCAGGCGAGCGTTACTTCGTCCCAGGGCCTGGGGTCGAATCGCGGACAGCATTCATCGGTCTTTTTGTTGCTGCTCATATCGTCTCTCCTTTCGGTTATTTTGTCGTGGTAGGGAGCGGGTTTTAAACCCGCCCCTACGATGAGGACTTACGTACTGTACCGGTTCCGGCCCTGTTCCTTGGCGCGATAAAGCGCGGTGTCGGCCCGGCGGATCAGTTCCTCGAAATCTTCGCTAATCGACGTTTCCCAGATGCCGATGCCGATACTGATGGTCACGGCGATCCGGTTGCCGCCATGCGTGAACACGGAGCCCTCGATCAGCTTGCGCAGCCGTTCAGCGAGAATAAAAGCCCCGGCCTGCTCTGTTCCCGTAGCGAGCAGAACGAACTCCTCCCCGCCGTATCGCGCGAAAAGGTCGGTTTCGCGAAGCGCGGCCCGGACCAGGCCTGCCACGGTGCACAGCACGACGTCGCCCGCCTGGTGGCCGTAGGTATCGTTCACTTTCTTGAAATGGTCGATATCGATCATCAGCAGCGAGGCTGGCGGCCCGTAGCGGTTTACGCGCTTCACTTCCTGCCGCAGCCGTTCCATAAAGTACCGGCGGTTGTACACCTGGGTGAGCCCGTCGGTGATCGAGATCTGCTCCAGCTCGCGGTTCACGACGGTGAGCCGCTCGTTCGTACGCGTGAGCTCCGAAGTCCGCTCCTCCACTTTTCGTTCGAGCGACTGGTTCAGTACGTTCAGCCGGCGATAGAGGTCGGCGTTCTCGATGGCGACCGCTGCCTGCGACGACAATGCCGTCAGCAGCGTTTCGTCCTCGCCGCTGAAGGACCCGGCGCGTTTGTTCAACACCTGGATTGCACCGATAATATCTCCCTGAGTATTCCTCATGGGAACGCAGAGTATGCTCGTGGTCTTGAAGCCGGTCTTTTTGTCGAACTCGGGATTGAACCGTGGATCACCATAGGCGTCGGGGATATTGATGATCTCGCCGGTCTTGCCCACGGTCCCGGCAATGCCGACGCCGACAGGGAACCGGATCT
>Ga0209212_1006106_pt1 | contig 13955 bp, 5 predicted proteins | sample RifGroC2_FD_183996 | JGI IMG/M metagenome (GOLD analysis project Ga0209212, IMG submission 183996) | Groundwater microbial communities from Rifle, Colorado, USA - Groundwater C2 (SPAdes) (version 2) | ecosystem: Environmental > Aquatic > Deep subsurface > Groundwater | place: Rifle, Colorado... | reverse complement strand
GCCGTCTTCGTCACGACCTGAACTCCTCGCCCGCAAGCCGCACCACCATCCAGTACACAGCCATCGGCAGGGCCAAAAGCACCCCGGTCCCGGTCCCCTGGTACAGCGCGGCCCTCTCCGCGTGCCTCACGCAGTGGGTTCGGGAACGTCCAGGCGATTCAGCGTCGCGCCGAGCAGGAACTGCACCGGAAAGCGCAGCCCCGGCAGGCCGGGCGAGGGCGCGGCGGCGTTATTTGCGGGATTTCCAGAGGCCATAGCCTGCTATCACCAGGGTGGTTGCGACGGTCACCTCGGCGCCGCCGACCGGCACGGAGGGGGCGGCGCCTGGCGGCAGCGGTGGGCCGGCCCAGCTGATCCGGGCCAGGTGCAAAAAGGCCAGTACGGCGGGCAGGATGCTTGCTGCGCTGCGCTTGAATCCGAATTTCATGGGTCTTCTCCCGATTTATGGTTGTTCGACGATGATGACGAGACTGGTTCCAGGCAGATGCTTACGGCGCTGAGCGCCAGGTATCCGGAGACGGCCACCTCCGGCTACTGGATGGTCAGGGTATGCTCGACGCCGTCGAGGTTCAGCAGCCAGTAGCCCTTCCACGGCTCTATCTGCGGGTCGTTGTTGATGATGGACCACGACTCGTAGGTGGTCCCGTTCCACCAGTAGATGCCGCCGCCGATCTTGTTGGCGATGATGGCGTCGGAGAGCTGGCCGCCGTCGATGAGCCAGTTGGTCGCGATGCCGCTCTTCGTGCCGGTCGACGGGTTCGCCACCATGGTCCACCCGGGCTTCAGGGTGACCGAGGTGCTCGCCGGTCCCGGGCTCCCCTCGTAGGCGAGCATGGTGCTCCCGTTCGAGGTCTTGGCGAAGTAGCCGAGGCCGGGGGCGAGGTTCGACACGGTGAGATAGGAGCCGAGCTGGCTGTTGCTGCTCTCCAGCGTCGCCCCGGTCGGCACCCACTGGTAGATGGCGCCTACCGGGGAGGCGAAGAAGGTGGCGGGCGCAATGCCGGCCGTCGCGTAAGGGACCGCGAAGATGTTCCAGCCGTTGTAGAGCGGGGTGCGGATCGTCATGAACACGGTGCGGGCCGGGTCGGTGTCGGAGGTGACCGCGTACTGGTAGACCGTGTTCGGCTTGAGCGGCGTCGTGTCGGTAAAGCTGGTGCTCGTCGTGCTGCCGAGCACCGTGGCGAAGCTCCTCCCCGCCTCGGAGCGGAGCACGGCGAAGCTGCTGCCGGTCTTGACGCCGGAGAAGCTGCCGCTTGGCTGGCTGGCGGCGCTGACGCTGTAGACCGAGGTTTTCACCGCCTCGCTGTTGTCGCTGGCGTCCTTGGCGAAGTACTTGAGGCTCACGTTGCCGGTGAGCGAAAGGGGCGCGCTGTAGACGGCCGAGGCGGTGGTCGGCGTCGTGCCGTTGGTCGTGTAGTAGATCACCGCGTTGTTGGTGGTGGATAGGGTCACCACCAGGGCGTTCCCGGCGTAGTTCCCGGCCGCCGGGATGGCGCTGGTCACCGGGACCTCGAGGTAGGCGAGCTTTTGCGCCGAGCAGCCGGCGGGGTTGCCGCCGTTTATCCCGGAGCAGCTCCAGCTCCAGGGGCCGGTGCCGGCGAGGAGGGAGGGGGTGCCGGTGCTGCAGAGGTAATCGACCGGGATGCTGACGAAGGTGCCGCCGTCGGAAGTACCGCACACCCCGTCCGTGGCGCTTTGCACCTCACCGGTCATAAAAGGCGAGAACGATTCGGTGTGTCCGCAGACCCTTCCGGTGTCGTTTTCCAGGTTGTAGGTCCGGCTGGTGGTGATGTCCTCCCAGACCGAGTTGGCGTAGTGGAGGATCTTCATGTTGTCCGGGTTGCTGACCGCGCTGGGGCGGAAGGCGAGGCAGACCTCGGCGCTGCCGGCAAAGGTGACGCCGGGCGCCTGGATCTCGTACACCTGGCTGTTGTAGACCTTCAGGTCCTGCGGCGGCGGCGGGGGCGCCGCGGCCGCGGTTACCTGCACGCCGGAGTTCCCGGTGGCGGCGAGCACCGACTGGAAGGTCACCTGCAGCGAGGCGTCGGCGGTCGGGGTGACGCTCACCGGGGTGTAGCTGTCGACCGGGGCGGTCACCACGGTGAAGAGCTGGTACTGCAAGAGGATCGAACTCTTCACCGTCTTCGAGATGCTGCCGTAGGAGTTGCGGAACTGGATGTAGACGTAGTTGGTCCCCTGGCGGTCCGGGAGCTGCCAGCCGGTCTTGGTGCCGGCGTACGGCTCCCACGGGCTCCAGCTGACGTTGTCGTTGCTAAAGCGCATCGACTGGATCACCCCCAGGTTGGTCTGGGCGTACAGGGTGAGGTCGACGCTGCGGCTTACCGTGGTCGAGGAGCCGGAGTTGATGCTCCCCGAGCCGTTCGGTATCGCGGCCGGGATGAACTTCTGGACCCTGTTGTTGTAGGAATCGGCCAGGTAGACGGTCCCTGACGGGTCGATGGCGACCCCCAGGGCGTTTCTCATGCTGCCGTCGAGCACCGCCGCCTTGTTGCCCCAGCTGGTGATCAGGTTCCCCTGCGGGTCGAACTTGTTGATCGCCCCGACCGTGTTGTCGTAGACGTAGAGGTAGCCGCCGTTGTCGACGCCGAGCGCCATCATGTTGCTGAGCATCCCCTCGGCGACGAACCCTAGGAAGTTGCCGTTCGTGTCGAGTTTGACGATGCGGCGGTAGGCCGAGTCGACCAGGTAGATGATGTCCGAGGCGCCGTGGCTGTCGATCGCGATGGCGCTCGCCCGGAAGCTGCTGTTCGCGGCGGCGATGTAGTTGCTCCAGGTGCCGAGGTAGGCGCCGTTCGCATCGTACCTGGTGATCTGGTTGTACTGCGCCACGTAGACGTTCCCCTGGCGGTCCAGGGCGAGCCGGCGCGGGGAGACGAGTTCCGCCTGGTTCCCGAAGCTGGCGCTGATCTGGCCCGTTGCCAGGGCTATCTTCTGGACCCGGTTGTTGCCGCCGTCAAGGACGTAGATGTTGCCGCGGCCGTCCGGGGCGACGTCGAGCGGCACGCTGAACTGGCCGCTGCCGCCGCCCCACTGGTTCAGGAAGCTGCCGCTGGCGCTGAACTGCTGGATCCGGTCGTTCTGCAGGTCGGAGACGAAGACGCTGCCGGTCGCGGGGTCGATGGCGACGCTCACCGGCAGGTTGAAGCCCCCCTCCGAGGTATCGGCCGCGCCGACCGTGACCGGGGTGCCGTTGTAGGGGGGCGCCAGCTTCAGCACCCTCTGGTTGCCGGTGTCGGCGACGAACATGTTGCCGCTGTCGTCGAAGGCGACCTGTTGCGGCCGGTTCAGCTGCCCCGGGCCGGCGCCGTAGCCGCCGTAGGTCGCCGTCTCGCTCGGCTCGGTGCCCGCTTCCGCATCGGGGGGGGAGTAGAAGCGGATCAGGTGGGCCTGGGCATCGGCCACCACCATGGAGCTGTCGTAGGGGTTGAAGGCAAAGCCGGACTGGTTGCCGAGCCCCGAGACGTTGTACCCCGCAGGCAGCGGCCAGCTCAGCAGGAACCGGCCGGTGCTGTCGTACTGCCAGACGTTGTTGGCGCTCCGCACGTAGACGTTTTTCTGGGCATCGACGGCCAGGCCGCTGCCGGCGTGGTAGACGGACCACTGCCTCTGGAACTGGCCGTTGCGGTCGAACACCTGCACCAGGCCGCTCCCGGTGACATAGACCGTGTCGTCCTGGTCGATCGCCACCAGGGAGAGCGCCGTGCCGGTCCCGTACCATTTGGTGATGAAGGAACCGTCGGCGGCGAACTTCTGGATCCGGTTCCTGGCATCGGTGACGTAGACGTTGCCAAGGCTGTCGGTCGCCACCCCGTTCGGGCTGGTGAACTGGCCGTCGCCGGAGCCGCAGCCGCCCCACTTGGCGACGAAGTTCAGCTCCGGGTCGAACTTCTGGACCCGGCAGTTCTTGGCGTCCGCCACGTAGACGGCGCCGTCGCTCCTGGACCAGGCCACGGCGCCGGGGAGGAAAAACTTGCCGTCGGCGCTGGAATCCTTGCCCCATTTCCCGTCGAACAGGTAGGAGCCCGAGGGGGAGGTGGTGCCGGTCAGGATGATGCTGCTGAAGTAGGTGTTGCCGGGGGTGGCGTTCGCGTCCAGGAACTTGACGTAGACCGTCTTCAGGCCGTCCTCGCCCGGCACGATCCAGTTGCGGGTGGTGGCGAACGGCTCCGGGGCGCTCCAGATCAGGTTGTCGTTGGAGAACTGCATCTGGGCGCAGCCGTCACCCAGGCTGCAGCCGAGGCTGAGCGTGACGCCGGTGCCGGCGGCGCTCTGGTCCCCGTTGTTGATGGCGATGAAGGTGGTGGCGCTCCCAAGGGCGGGGCCGGTCACCGTTATCGAGAACGAGGGGAGCGCTGCGCTGAGCCCGTTCGCCAGGGCCGAGATGACGATGCCGCTGTAGGTTCCCACCTGGGCGATCCCGGCCGTGCCGGTCAGGGCGCCCGTGGCGCTGTTGAACGAGGCCCAGGCGGGCTTGTTGGCGATGCTGTAGGAGAGGGTCCCGGCGGCGACGCTTGCCGTCGGGGTGAAGCTGTACGCCGTGCCGCTTCGGACCACGGTCGCCGGCGTGCCGGAGATGGCGGGGGCCGTGTCGAAGCTGTAGAGCTGGCTGTAGGGCTGGCTCGGGTTGGCGCCGCCGTCCACCGCGTAGTAGCGTAGGGTCGTGGTGCTGGAGACCGGCAGCGCGACGCTTGGAGCCGAGGCTACCTTTCTGGTGGGCGAGTTCGCCGGGTCGCTGCCGTCGAGCGTGTAGTAGATGGTGCTGTTGGAGCTTTCGCTCGAGGCGAGCGTCACCGTCACCGGGTCCGTGTAGCTCCCGCCGGCCGGGGCTGCCGTCACCGTCGGGGGGACCGTGTCGGAGACGTTCATCCTGGCCAGGGAGACGTAGTACGTTTCGGCAACCTTGGGCATGGCAAGTTGCCGTGCGCCGTTCAGGCCCCAGGTCAGGACGGTGCCGTCGTACTTGACGGCCATGGAGAAGGCGTTCCCGGCGGCGATGGCGATCACCCCCCCCTGCCCGAACCCGGTGAGGGATGCCACCTGGACCGGAACATGGGAGTCGAGTTTTTGCGGGTCGCTGTTGCCGAGCTGGCCGTGGCTGTTCCCCCCCCAGGCCCAGACGGTGCCGTCCCTCTTCAGGGCGAGGCTGTGGTCGGCGCCGGCGGCAATGGCGACGACGTCGGCCAGCCCCTGCACCGGCACGGGAGCGGCGCTGTCCACGTTGGAGCCGTTGCCGAGCTGACCGTGGCTGTTGCTCCCCCAGGCGTAGACCTGCCCGAGGTTGTCCAGGGAAAGGGTGTGGTCCTGCCCGGCGGCGATGGCCGCCACATACCCCGGAGCCGGCACCTGGACCGGCAGGGAGGCGTAGCTGAACTGGTCGCTCCCCAGCTGCCCCCGGCTGTTGCTCCCCCAGCCCCAGACGGTGCCGTCACCCTTCAGCGCCAGCGCGTGGCTGGCGCCGGCGGCTATGGCGCTCACCGTCGCGCCGGCACTGTTTTGCACCAGTTGCGGCGTGGCCGACTGCGGGGCGGTAAGGCCGCTCCCCAGCTGTCCGTAGGCGTTGTCCCCCCAGGAGAGGACGTTGCCGTCCAGGTCGAGGGCGAGGCTGAAACCGTTACCTGCCGCTACCGCCCGCACCGTCCTGCCGGAGAGCACCACCTTGGGGAGCGCATGGTCCAGGTTGTCGCCGGTGCCGAGCGCGCCGGTCGCGTTGCTGCCCCAGGCGAGGACGGTGCCGTTGTTGTCGAGCGCCACCGTGTGCTTGGCGCCGGCCGCGACCTCGCGCACACCGGAGAGCACCAGCTTCGGCATGCTGTTCAGGGAGGTGATCCCCAGCCCGAGCTGGCCGTAGCTGTTGTCGCCCCAGCTCCAGAGCGAACCGTCGCTCTTGATCGCGGCTCCGTGCGCATCGCCGGCGCTGATCCGGCCGGCGCTCGCCAGGATGTGTTCAAAGTTGTCGACCGAGGCCGACTTCACCTTGATCCCGAAGAGCGGCCCCTCGAAAACTCCGGCCACCATGCCGCCGCCGTGCACGATGTACGCCTTGCCCGGCCCCTCGCTGGACTGGTAATCCTCGATGCTGAAACTGTCCGAGATGCCGTTGACGGTGGCCGCCACCAGCGGCCGGTTCAGCTGGTAGCTGGTGTTGGAGTAGCCCGACATGACGACGCTCGCCGTCCTGTCGGTTATCGTGAGGAGCGTGTCCGGGTAGGCGGTGCCGCCGTCCCCCTGGCTCACGGTGCGCCCGTAGAGCTGCAGCGCGGCGGGGGCTGCGGCGCCGTTGATGCTGGTGATGTAGAGCGTGGCCGACCCGGTTTCCCGCATCAGGTCGCCCCCTTCGGAGAGGAGCAGCGCGTGGATGTCGCCCAAAAGGACCATCCTCAACTCCTGGTCGCGCCTGACGAAATGCACCGTCCCCTGGTAGCCGGAGAAGTTGTAGCTGCCGATGCCGTATTGCCAGCCGGCGTAGCTCCCCGATTTGATCTGCACCCAGCGGTCGAAGGTGACGGTATTTTCCCCCGCCACCGGGCCGTAGCCGTCGAACCTGATCGAGAAGCCGGTGGTGAGGGCGACGTAGGCGGTCTCGGTCCTTGCGCCCAGGGTGACCGGGGTGATCGCGTCGGTCGACATGTAGCTCGGATCGAGCAGCTGCTGGTAGGTGATCTGGTAGTTCTGCACGGCGACGCTGCCGGTATTGCCGGCGCGGTCGAGGGCGTAGTACTGCAGCGCCGTGGTGACCGGGACGTTGATCTGGCCGCCGGTATCGAGGCTCTGCCTGGTGGGACTCGTGACCGGATCGCTGCCGTCCGTGGTGTAGTAGATGGTGGCCGGTTCGCTGGCGGAAAGGCTCACTATCTGCGCTGTGCTGTAGGTCCTCCCGAGAGGTGAAACGGTCACCTGGGGCGCGGTGACGTCAGCCTGCGCCGCCAGGATCTTGCGGATCCGGCCGTTACCCGTATCGGCGATATAGAAGTTGCCGGCGCTGTCGAGGAAGACCCCTCTGGGCCTGGACAGGAGCGCGTTCAGCGCCGGGCCGCCGTCGCCGGAGAAGCCGCTGACAGTGCCGCCGGCCACGGTGCTCACCAGGCCGGTTGCGCCGTCCACCTTCCTGATCACCATGGCGCCTCCGGCAAATTTCCCGCCGGATGCGGTGTAGACGTTACCTTGGCTGTCGACCGCGATGCCGCGAACACCGAGGCTGGCGTTGACGGCCGGGCCGCCGTCGCCGGAATAACCGGAGATGCCGTTGCCGGCGATGGTCGAGATGATGCCGGTCGCGGCGTCGATTTTACGGACCCGGTAGGTGCCGGTGTCGCCGAAGTAGATGTTTTTCTGGCTGTCGACGGCGATGGAGAACGGCTTCATCAGTGCCGCAGTGACCGCCGGTACGCCGTCGCCTGAGTACTCATTGGCGCCTGTGCCCGCTACCGTGGAGATGATGCCGGTCGCGGCATCGATCTTCCTGATCCGGTGGTTTAAGTTGTCCCCGATATAGACGTTGTTGGCGCTGTCGATGGCGAGGGAGTTAGCGGCAAAGCCTGCCGCCGTGGCGGGACCACCGTCGCCTGAGTGGATCGACGAACTGATGCCGGCCACGGTTGAGATAACCCCGGTGGAGCGATCGATCTTGCGGATGCGGTTGTATCCGGCGATGAAGAGATTGCCGTTTGTATCGAGCGCGATGTCGCCGACCGATCCCAACCCCGCCATCGCGGCGGGCCCGCCGTCACCGGTGAAATAGGTAGTGCCGTTTCCGGCATAAGTGGTGATGATCCCGGAAGCCGGGTCGACTACGCGGACCCGGCGATTGCTGACATCGGCGATGTAGACTCTGCCGGCAGCGTCCACTACGGCTCGTGCCGGGTCGGCGAGGCTCGCGTCCGTTGCCGGGCCGCCGTCCCCGATCGAGCCGCTGCCAACCACGGTGGAGATGGTCCCCGTTGCCGGTGCAACCATCCGTACCCGCATGTTCCCTGAGTCGTAGATATAGACGTTCTGACCGGCGTCCAGGTAGACGTCATACGGGTTGCTCAGATTGGCCAGGGCGGCGCTCCCTCCGTCACCGGAAAAGCCGTTAAACCCGGTCCCCGCAATGATGGTCCGCTGCAACAGGGTGTCGAGCTTGCTGACCCGATGTCCGCACGATTCGCTCACATAGAAGTTGTCGTTGTTGAGAACGATGCCGGAAGGGCAGGAAAAACCGGAAGCGAGGGTAGAGATGATCTTGGTGACGGCATCCACCTTGCGGATACGGCCGTATGAATTCTCAGCGATGTAGACGTTACCGGTCGCATCCACCGTTACCCCATAGGGGTTGGAGACGCTGGTCTCCGTGGCCAGGTTGCCGTCCGCCGAGAAGCCGAATATGCCGTTGCCCGCCACGGTGGTGATGGTTCCCGAGGGGTCGACCTTCCTGACGCGATGGTTGGTGGTGTCGGCGATGAAGAGGTTTCCTGAGCCGTCTACCACGACTCCCCTCGGCCGATTGAGGCCGGCGTAGATGGCCTGGTCGCCGTCACCGGAGTATTCGGCGGCGCCGTTACCGGCAACCGTGGTGATGACACCGGCAGGGGTTACCTTCCGGATCCGATTATTCCCGTTGTCGACGATGTACAGGTTGCCGGCGCCGTCTATTGCCAGCCCCTGCGGTGTATTCAAGGTGGCGCTGATTGCCAGTGCGCCGTCTCCGGAAAACCCCCAGGAGCCATTGCCGGCAATCGTGGTAATGATACCGGTACCGGCGTCCACCTTTCTGACGCGATGATGCCCCGCATCGGAGACGTACAGGTTGCCGCTGCTGTCCTTGACTATCCCTTTGGAGAGAGTGGTTGCCAGCCGGGCCTCGGTGGCGGGGCCGTTGTCGTAGACGTTCTGGCCGGCTATGGTGAAGATATCACCTGGTTTTGGAGCGGGGACCTCAGCTTTGGCAGGTACGGCCATAAGCAGAAACAGTGCAATCAAAAGAAGATTGCCAAGTACCACCGGTACCCTTTTCGTCATGCTACCCTCCTGAAAATACAACATTAAATAAAAGCGCAGAGCTGAACAAAATCGCGGGACAGTAGATGCGTATACACAGTTATTTCAAATTAAAATTTAGATATTTAGCAAATTTCATACCTATACAAAAAGGCGGCTGATACCGGCGACTTACCTAAAACAGCGTTGCAGCAGGTGGCGAAAAGACGTAATCGTTGCGTAATTTGGCGGGGAATTCTGCTACATGCTGCGCGACTCCCGGCCTCCAGCTCTCTCCTTTGAGCCTTTTGGACTCCGAGAGCCATAGGCCGGCACCTGACGCCGGAACGTAAAAAAGGAGAGGCTAGCCCTGGTTGGCCAACCTCTCCTTTTTGCTGCGTTGTCTCTAGCGGCAACTTGGCGTTGCCGAACCATCTACTTCAAAAACGCATCGACCGGGGTGTAGGGAAGGCCGAAGGCGTCGGCCACGCCGCGGTAGGTCACTTTGCCGCCGGCGATGTTGACCCCCGCCTTGATGCCGGCATTTTCCCGTGCCACCTCCTGCCACCCTTTGTTGGCGAGGGCGACCGCATAGGGGAGCGTGGCGTTGGTCAGCGCCACGGTGGAGGTCAGCGGTACTGCGCCGGGCATGTTGGCGACGCAGTAATGGAGCACGCCGTCGACCGCGTAGGTCGGCTCGATATGGGTTGTCGGGCGCGAGGTCTCGAAGCACCCCCCCTGGTCGATGGCGACGTCCACCAGGACCGATCCCGGCTTCATGGTCTTGAGCATTTCGCGGGTCACCAGCTTGGGAGCCTTGGCGCCGTGCACCAGAACGGCGCCGATCACGACGTCCGCCTCCTGCACCAGCTCGCGGATCGCCGCCGGCGAGGACATCAGCGGAAAGCAGTTCTTCGGCATGGTTTCCGAGAGGTGGCGCAGGCGCTCCAGGCTCGTGTCGAGCAGGTACACCTTGGCGCCCAGCCCGCAGGCCATCTGCGCCGCGTGGGTGCCGACCACCCCTCCCCCCAGGACCAGTACGGTTGCCGGAGGCACGCCGGGAACGCCTCCCAGCAGGATGCCGCGCCCCCCCTGCGCTCTTTCCGCGTACTTCGCCGCTTGCTGGGCCGCCATGCGTCCGGCGACCTCGCTCATCGGAGTGAGCAGCGGCAGCGTGTTCCCCGGCCCGGTGATGGTTTCGTAGGCGATGGCGACGGCGTTGCTCTTGATAATGGCCCGGGTGAGCGTTTCGGCTGCGGCGAAATGAAAGTAGGTGAAAAGGAGCTGCCCCTCGCGGATATGCTCGTACTCGCACGGCTGGGGCTCTTTGACGTGCATGACCATCTCGGCGCGCAGGTAGATCTCCGCGGCGGTATCGACGATTGCGGCGCCGGCCTTCAGATAGGCTTCGTCGCTGAAACCGCTGCCGATGCCTGCCGATTTTTCCACCAGCAGGGTGTGTCCGTGGCTTGCCATGACCTCTACCCCGGCAGGCGTCATACTGACCCGATTCTCCTCGACCTTGATTTCCTTCAGAATCCCTACGATCATTTTTCCTGTCCTTTCTTCCCGGTTGATTGCGCCGCATCAGGCGACTTTTTTAGTTGGCGAGGAGCATGCCGGAGCATCCCTGAAACGGTGCGCCGGTGAGGCTTTGCCACGACACGGAGCATAGCAAGAAACGGAGGAATTTTCCTTGCGAACCCGTGGCAAAATCGCTATTGTTTCGCAGCATATTTCACAAAACAGGAGTTATCATGCAGAATATTGCGGCAGCCGCCATGGACAAGATTGATCGGACCATTTTGACAGAGCTGCAAAGGGACGGGAGGTTGTCGAACGTGCAACTCGCCGAGTTGGTGGGGCTGTCGGAATCCGCCTGTTTGCGCCGGGTGCGCATGCTCGAGCAAAGCGGCATCATCGACCGCTACGTCATGCTGGTGGACCAGGGGGCCATCGGGAAGCCCGGCAACGTCTTCGTCCGCGTCACCCTGGATGGCCAGCAAAGGGAGAAGCTGGTCACCTTCGAGGAAGCGATCCAGAGCGTTCCGGAAGCGATGGAGTGCTATCTGATGTCGGGAGACGTCGATTATCTGCTGCGGGTCATCGTGAAGGACACCGACGACTATCTGCGCCTGCACAACAAGCTAACCGGCTTGCCAGGCGTCCTGCGGGTGCAGTCCTCCTTCGCGCTGCGCACCGTGTTGAGCAAGACGGCGATGCCTTTAAATCAGGTTTAGGTTCAACCTCAACCTCAACCTTGGGTTTGCCAACGCCCGGTCTCCTGCTAGACTAGCTTGATTATAAAAAGCCAATAAAGGAGGAGACACTATGAAAGCAGTGGTTTGGCACGGGGTGGGGGACATACGGCTGGACGAGGTTCCGGATCCCAAAATCGAGCAGCCGACCGATGCCGTAGTACGTCTTACGGCCAGCGCTATCTGCGGTACCGATCTGCACATGGTACGCGGCACCATGGTCGGCATGAAAGCCGGCACCATTTTGGGGCATGAAGGGGTGGGGATCGTCGAGCAGGTCGGCTCGGCGGTGCGCAACTTCAAGGCGGGCGACCGGGTGGTGATCCCCTCCACCATCGCCTGCGGCTACTGTTCCTACTGCCGGGCCGGGTACTATTCCCAGTGCGACAACGCGAACCCCAACGGTTCCGCGGCCGGCACCTGCTTTTTCGGCGGCCCCGAGCAGAGCGGGCCGGTACACGGTCTCCAGGCAGAAAAGGCACGGATACCGTTTGCCGGGGTCGGCCTGGTGAAACTTCCCGACGAGGTGACGGACGCGCAGGCCCTGCTGCTCTCGGACATCTTCCCGACCGGGTACATGGCTGCGGAGCTGGCCGAGATCAAGCCGGGCAACACGGTGGTGGTCTTCGGCTGCGGGCCGGTCGGGCAGGCCGCTATTGCCAGCGCGAAACTGCTCCAGGCAGGGAGGATCTTCGCGGTGGACAACGTCCCCTCCAGGCTTGAGATGGCGCAGGAGCAGGGCGCGGAGGTCATCGACTTTTCCAAGGAGGACCCGGTCGCCATGATCCGCGAGTTCACCGGCGGCATCGGATGCGACCGTGCCATCGACGCGGTCGGGGTCGACGCGATGGCCCCCCATTCCGGCCCGGGTCAGCAGGAGGCCCGGCAGCACAGCAAGGAATTCAAGCAGGAACTGTCCCAGGTGGCGCCCAAGACCAACGTGCGCGGTGAGAACTGGCAGCCGGGCGACGCTCCCTCCATGACTCTCCTTTGGGGGGTGCAGGCACTCGCCAAGGCAGGCACGCTCTCCATCATCGGCGTCTATCCGGAAACGGTCAGCCTCTTCCCGATTGGGGCTGCCATGAACAAGAACCTGACCATCAAGATGGGGAACTGCAACCACCGCAAGTACATCCCCCTGCTGATCGAACTGGTGCAGAGCAAGGCGATCGATCCGGCCAAGATCCTGACGCAAAAGGCGCCCCTCTCCAACGCCGTCGAGGCCTATCAGGCATTCGACCTGCGCAAGCCGGGCTGGCTCAAGGTGCACTTGCAGGTCGGCGCGTCAGCAGCGAAGGCCGGTGGAAAGGGTCAGCATTAGGCGGGTAATTCGAGAACTGGCAAAGAAGAAGGAGATCGGACTGTAGGGACCGGGACCAAAAATGGTCGTCAAAAAGGGGGTTAGCCGTCATCGGCTAGCCCCCTTTTCATTACCGGCTGAATGCAGGGAAGAAATCACATTTCCACCCGTGTCACAACACCCTGCAGCTTGGCGGCAGGCAGGTTGTGAAACTGGACGAAGTTGGGCGTCTGACGCTTGATGGTGGCAAAGAACTTCCAGATCGGGTTGTCGGTGACGATGTCCTCGACACCGTAGAATATCACCTTCTCGAGAATGCCATTCTCCTTCAGAATGTTTTCGATATCCAGGATCTCCAGGTAGCCGACCTTGATTTCAATGGCATCGAGACCGACCGCCAGGTTACGTTTCAGGACCGTTTTCAGCCCGTACGGCTCATCGGTGCGCAGGATGGAAATCAATATGTTCCGCTCGTAGATGATGTTGCTGCGAATGATGCAGTGCACGAGATAGGGCGGTATCACCTGCCATTCCTTGACGAAGAAAAGGGCGGCTCCCGGGATGTTCTTCCCCTTGGCGTAGATCTGGCTGTAGGCGACCTCGAAGGTATCGAAATCCAGGGGCCTCAGCGCCCGGTAGAGGGCACGCTGCCCGTAGGTCCAGACCAGGATGGTGATGAACGGAATCGCCGCCAGGACGATCGACCAGTAGCCGCCGTGGGGGATCTTGTTCATGCAGGAGACGAAAAAGAGCAGGTCCACCAAGGTGATGCCGACAGCCAGCGGCACTTTCCACTTCTTCGTGGTGCGGCTGAAGATCATCACCATCATGATGCCGGTGATGGTCATGGTGCCGGTCACTGCCAGACCGTAGGCCGCCGCCAGGTTTTCGGACTTCCGGAACACCAGCATGATGAAAAGCACGGCCATCATCAGGACCCAGTTCACCGAACCGATGTAGATCTGCGACTTGAGATGCGTCGAGGTGAATTGGACCCGCAATAGCGGCATGATCCGGGTCGTTATCCCCTGGTAGACCACGGAGAACACCCCGCTGATCATCGCCTGCGATGCGATTATGGTCGCCAGAATTGTCAGTATCAGGAACGGGATGTAGAGCAGGGAGGACTGGTGCTGAACCATGCCGAACAGGTAGTTCTTGGCTTCAGGGTGACTGAGAAGGAACACCCCCTGGCCGAAGTAGTTGATGACCAGCGCGGTGAAGGCGAAGTACCAGGCGCGCAGGATCGGCTTGCGCCCCAGATGGCCCATGTCCGCATAGAGAGCTTCACCCCCTGTTGCGCAGAGAATCACCTCTGAAAGCACGAAGAAGCCGGCGAAGCCTTCGTGCAGCATGAATTCCACGGCATAATGCGGACTGATTGCCGAGATGATGGAAGGCATGGTACTGATTGAGGCGAG
>Ga0209212_1006105_pt1 | contig 13956 bp, 10 predicted proteins | sample RifGroC2_FD_183996 | JGI IMG/M metagenome (GOLD analysis project Ga0209212, IMG submission 183996) | Groundwater microbial communities from Rifle, Colorado, USA - Groundwater C2 (SPAdes) (version 2) | ecosystem: Environmental > Aquatic > Deep subsurface > Groundwater | place: Rifle, Colorado... | reverse complement strand
GAGCTAGGCGAGCGGCTAACTACCCTCAAGCCTGACCTCATCGCTCGCCTGCCGCTGAGCGACGCGTTGCAGAAGGCGCTGGCCGACGCGCCGAAACACAAGGCGCATATCGCGCGCAAACGGCACATCCAGTACATCGGTAAGCTGATGCGCGACCAGGATGTCGATGCCATTCTCGCGCTGGTCGATCAACTGGACGCCTCGACGCGCCAATACAACGAGCGCTTCCATGCGCTGGAGCGCTGGCGCGACCGTCTGATCGGCGGTGACGACGCCACCCTGGAAGCGTTCGTAACCGAGTACCCCGAGACCGACCGCCAGCATCTGCGCGGGCTGATCCGCCACGCCCAACACGAGGCGGCGCGCGACAAGCCGCCGGCCGCCAGCCGCAAGATATTCAAGTACATCCGCGAACTGGACGAAGCCAAACGCGGCTTGCGCTGACGGCAATCTCAACCCGCACCTCAACCTCTACCCTTGAAGCTCGCGGCTGGCACTCGCCGCGGCTTCACGCACCCGTTCCGCCTACGGTTATCTCGTCGATCTTCAGGGTCGGCTGGCCGACGCCCACCGGCACCGACTGCCCATCCTTGCCACAGGTGCCGACACCGCTGTCGAGCGCCAGGTCGTTACCGACCATCGACACCCGGTTCATCACCTCGGGGCCATTGCCTATCAGCGTCGCGCCCTTCACCGGCGCGGTGATCTTGCCGTCCTCGATCAGATAGGCCTCACTGGTGGAGAAGACGAACTTGCCGCTGGTGATGTCGACCTGACCACCGCCGAGGCTGGCGCAGTAGATGCCCTTCTTCACCGAGCGAATGATTTCCTGCGGATCGCTTTCGCCGGCCAGCATGTAGGTGTTGGTCATGCGCGGCATCGGTAGATGCGCGTAAGACTCGCGGCGGCCGTTACCGGTCGGCGCGACGCCCATAAGGCGGGCGTTTAACTTGTCCTGGATATAACCCTTGAGAATGCCATACTCGATCAGCGTGGTGCATTGGGTCGGCGTGCCTTCGTCATCGACGCTGAGCGAACCTCGGCGATCCGCCAGGGTACCGTCATCGACGATGGTGCACAGGCTGGACGCCACCTTCTGCCCGATCCGGCCACTGTAGGCCGAGCTACCCTTGCGATTGAAATCACCCTCCAGGCCATGGCCGACGGCCTCGTGCAACAGCACGCCGGACCAGCCAGACCCAAGCACGACCGGCAAGGAACCGGCCGGTGCCGGCACCGCTTCAAGGTTGACCAGCGCCTGACGCAATGCCTCGCGGGCGTAACCCATGGCGCGATCCTCGCTGAGGAAGTACTGGTAGCCGGTACGCCCGCCGCCACCCTGGCCACCGCGCTCGCGGCGGCCGTTCTGCTCGACGATCACGCTGACGTTGAAACGCACCAGAGGGCGGATATCGGCCGCCATACCACCGTCCATTCCGGCCACCAGGATATGCTCCCAGACGCCCGCCAGGCTTACGGTCACCTGCTTGATGCGAGGGTCCAGCGCCCTTGTCGCGACGTCGATGCGCTTGAGCAGCTCGACCTTCTCGGCACGGCCGAGCCCGTCGAGCGGATTGTCCTGCGCGTACAACGGCGCGAATGCCGCCCTGGACAGCACCTTGACCTGGCCTTGCTGGCCGCTGCGCGCGATGGAGCGTGCAGCCTGAGCCGCCTGACGCAATGCATCGGCAGTGATCGCGTTGCTGTAGGCGAAACCGGTTTTCTCGCCGGACAGTGCGCGCACGCCGACGCCCTGCTCCAGATGGAAGCCGCCCTCCTTGACGATGCCATCCTCGAGTACCCAAGACTCGGAAACCTGATCCTGAAAGTACAGGTCCGCCGCATCCACGCCGGGCCCGGCGAGTTCACCGAGCAAGCCTGGCAGGTCATCGATACCCAGGCCGCCAGGTGTCAGCAGTCGCTCGGTGACAGGTAACAGCAGTTCACTCATATTCACTCCAAACGGTCCGTGGCCAGGCACGGTACGGAAAATCGGCGGTGGCGCTGCAGCGGCATTCGCTGGCGGATGGCAGCCTGTTCGGACGCATCCCGAGCGGCAACCAGAGCCGCCTCGCCAGTCGCCTGCTCGCACAGCAGACGGCCCCATGGGTCCACGATAGACGAATGCCCATGGGTGAGGCGACCACCAGGATGCTCTCCACCCTGTGCGGCAGCCAGGATATAGCACTGAGTCTCGATGGCACGGGCACGAATCAACGTCACCCAGTGCGCTTCACCGGTCACCGTGGTGAACGCCGACGGCACGCTGATCAACTCGGCACCTGCCGCCCTCAGCGCACCGTACAGCTCGGCGAAACGCAGGTCATAACACACGCTTAGCCCCAAGCGTCCAACCGGTGTGTCGGCGATCACCAGCCGTTGCCCCGCCGCATAGTCGTCCGATTCACGGTAGTGGCCACGGTTGTCTGCAACCTCCGCATCGAACAGATGCAGCTTGTCGTAGCGCGCCACCCGCTGCCCCTGATCATCGAACAGCAGCGAGCAGGCATTCGGCTTGCCCTGCGGGTCGTCGTCGGGCGGTAACGGCAAGGTGCCGGCCACGATCCACAACCTGAGGTCACGGGCGACCTGTTTCAACCAGGGCAGGATCGGCCCGTCGCCAGCGGCTTCGGCGCGACCCAGTCGCGGTAGATCGCTGCGGCCCATTGCGGCGAAGTTCTCCGGTAGCACCGCCAGCCGCGCGCCAGCTTCGGCCGCCTGCTCGAGCAACTCGCGCGCGTGGGCCAGATTGAGCGTTACATCCGCCTGGCTGGCCATCTGAATCACGGCTAAGGACATGCTTTCCCCGATGCTGAAAGACCCGGCCCGATGCGGATCAGTTGGGCTTTTCGAATGGTTTGTCGAAGCTGATCTTAGGCGCCTGCCAAGGCCCCTTGACGTCGTACTGTACGCTGGCGAAACGCGCCACGCGGTCGCCGAGCAGCTTGTCCACCACGAACAGCGCCCCGCCGATCGCCGGTGCGCCGACAATCAGCGCCGCCAGCGGCAGGTTGTTGCTGATCGGCAAGGTGACCAGCAACTTGGCGTCGATCTCGTCACGCGCCATATCCAGCCTGCCATCCAGCTCGAGGTTGGTCGACGGACCGCTGACGGTGATGGGCTCGCGGGTGTTGAACACACCCTCCTTGGCCAGCAACCGCCCATCCAGCCGGTCGTAACTGAGCCCCTTGCTGAACAGATCGGAGAAATCCAGCCGCAGGCGGCGCCCTATCGAATTGAAGTTGAGCACGCCGAACACGCGCAGCGCCTGGGCGCTGCCGTCGATCTCGACAAACTGCCCCTTGCGCAGCCGAGGTCGCATGCTGCCGGAATAGCGCGCCATGGCGAACCAGGCCGGCGATCCAGGCCACTGCCCATCCACATCCAGGCGAAAACTGTCACTGGTCACCGAAGGCGCAAAGCCCCACGCAAGCAATACGTCAGCGAGATTGCGCCCTTCGAGGCGGCCCTTGTACCAGGTCTGCGCACTGCCCCAGCCGCCGTTCCCGGTAATCTTCAGGCCCTTGAGCTCGAGAGCGATATCGCGGAACTCGGTCCCGCCGCTGACCGGGCGCAGCTTCAACGCCCAGGCGCCGAGCACATCGTCGCCCAGGGAAACCCGTTCGATCGCGACATCCATTGCCGGCAGGCTTTGCGGGTCGACATCAGCCAGCGGATCGGGTCGCTCCTTGACCACCTCGTCGGATTGCGCGGCAGCCGGCAGACGCAGGCGCTGGAGATCGGCAACGATGATGTCGCCCTCGGCATCTGGCAGGCGAACCGAGCCGCTGATGATCGAACTGCGAAGGCCAAGGTCCCAGGCTTCCCTCATTCGCCGCAGGTCCAGCCCAAGATTGTCGATCCGGGTGCCAAAACCTTCGAAACGATCGATATCGACCTGCGCCCGGCGCAGCAGCGAGCCGGTCGTCTGCTGCGCTTGTGCCTTGCCGTGCTGTTCGAGCACCGCCTGCCAGGCTTTCAAGTCGAGCTGCGGCAGGCGTCCCCTGACATAAAGCCCGGCACTGGCCGGAAGATTGGCCGCCCCAGGCCCGAGACGCAGCTCGCCGCGGCCCTGCGCCCAGGCACCCGGAGGCGCAGCGAACGTCAGTGCGGCGAGTGACCCGTGCCGGACACCGTAGCGACGCTCGGCTCCTTGCAGGGACATCCGCAACGAGGTGTCACGGCGCTCGCGTGCAGGCTTGCCGAACGGCGCTGGCAGATCGATGCGCAGCCCCTGTAGCGAAGAGTCGATCTGCAACTGACTGTCCTCACCCGCCAGATCCAGTCGCAACTGATAGGGCAACTCACCGCTGGCGGGCAGCGACTGCCCGATAGCGAGCCACTCAGCCAGACGCTTCAACCCCACGGCGCCCTGTGCCTCCACGCGAGAGGCAGGCTTGCCAGGCGCTCCTGTCGCTACCGCCTTGCCCTTGACCGGAGCGCCGAACAGACGCGCCTGGATGGCCTCAGCACTCAAGCCTCGCGCCGTGTCGTAGCGGAAACTGCCGCTGAGTTGCTCGAAGGCAAGCTCCGGCTCGGGAATCTTCAGTTTCGCATCGTCGCTGGCGAAATCCACGATGACCCGCGGCGTGCCCTTGCCCAGCGGGATCTGCAGATCGAGCGCGCCGCTGAGCGCACCCTGCCCCTGCCAGCCTGCGAAGATCTCACCGGTTCCGATCGGCGCCTCCTGAAGCAGCTTCAAGGCATCCGCCAGGCTGCTGGCGACCTGCCCCTTCACGGCCAACTGCGGCACGTTGCCGGCGCCGAGGCGAGGAATGTCCGCTGTCACATCACGCACGTGACTGTCGAGAATCCGCCCTTCCGCGAGCCGGACGCGAACCCCGCTGTCTTCGATCAGCACCTCGCCACGGCCCTGCTGCAGCACGGGCCAGCCGGGCTGAAACGCCAGCTCGGCATCGCGCACCTTGAAGTACAGGCTCAGGCTGCGCGCGCTGTCGGAAGCTCCCTTGCTCAATGCGCCCTGGTACTGGAAATAACCTTGCTCGACCGTACCGCTGCGAATCGCTTCCTTGAGCCAGCTGACCAGCGCCGGGCTTAACGCCGGTGAGCGTGCCGGCAAGTACTTTTCGGTAAAGCGCGCGTCGCCTTCGCTCAAGCCAACCCGCAGGTCCATGTAATCCTCTGCCGCGGGATCCCTGGCCAGGCGGATCAGGAAGTCACCGGCGATCTTGCCTTCCTCGCCGTCGATACGCAGATAGGGCGCAGCCAGCGTGAAGGCCTGCTCGTCCAGCGTCCAGGTCAGACGCCCGCCGGCGTGTCGGTAGCGCCAGGGCTCGGGGTACAGCGGCGCAAGTTGCAGGCTGAAGTCGTCGCTGTCCAGGCGCAGTTCTCCGCCGCCCATATCACCGCGAATGCTGCCACTCGCGTTGCCCACCGCCGGTATCCAGTTGTGTGCGGCGAAACTGATACGGTCCAGATTGGCAGCGAATTGCAGCCGCTGCGGCGACTCCATCTGGGGGCGGTAGTCGAGCTGCAGATTGCGCAGTGTTCCGCTGGGCTGCAGCGCGGTCAGCGTCTCGGTTGCGGCCGGTGGTAGCGGCGCCAGTGCACGGACGAGTGTGGCGATCGGCGCGATACCCAACCGATCAGCCTGCAGCTGCCAATGCTGCTGAGTCTGATCCTGCTGAACCTGGATTCGCGCATCGCCCCAGCGCTCGCCTTCGAGATCGAACGCCAGCCGGTCCAGCAGCAGCCGGTAGCCCTGCTCGTTGCGATCGATATAAGCCTCGCCCCCAAGGTCCTCGAGCTGAACAGGCTCACGATCGGCAAAGGACGTGATCAGTTGCGGCGCGTTAATCCGTAGAACAGCACGCTCCAGCGCCTTTTCGCGCCAGGTTGCCCACAGCTCACCTCCCATCTTCAACGTCTGCAGATGCCAGTCGGCAGTCAGTCGGCGCGGCAACCAGGCGGCCCAGTCGCTTTGTGGCAGGCTGAGATAAACCTGCGCCTCGGCGTGCTGCCAGCGCTGCGGCTGCACCCGCCCCTCAATGCGCAAGGCCAGGGGCTGGCCATCCGGCAGGATGCTGCGCCCGTCCAACCGGAGCCGCTCACCGTCGACGAGCAGGCCCAGATCGGTGTAGCTCAGGGTCAGCGGCGGCTCTCCGAATGGCTCCAGCGTGATCTGGCTGTTGCGCAGCGCCAGCCCACGCACCCGCTGCAACGACTCGAGAATCTTCTGCGGTTCGGGCGGTTTCTGCTCGGTACGGGCCGGCAAGCCCTCCACTCGCCACTTGCCCTCGGCATCTTCAGCGACAGACAGCTGCACGCCGCTAAACTCCAGCCGGCTCAGCCGCCACGCTCGCGCCCAGAGGCTGGCCGCCAGGTCTGGGACGATGGCAATACGGTCCAGGCGCATCGCGCTGTCACCCTCGCCGAGCAATACATCATGCGCCAGCAAACGGGGAGCGAAGCCCTCCCAGCGGCCTTCGAGCGTGCCCAGCGCGATTGGCATGCCCAGCGCCGCCTGCGCCTTCTCCTGCACCTCGGCCCGGTACTCGGCGATTACAGGCACCAGCTGCCGCCCCAGGCTCACGTAGAGCGCGGCCAGAATCAGCCCGAACGCGATTACCCAGAACAGCTGGCGCGACAGTGTCACGAGGAAGGCAGCGAGGCGGTTCATCTGGATGCGCTCCGGTCATCCTGGCCCTTGCGGCCCGGTCTACCATTGTTCAGAGCAACACCACGTCGTACTGTTCCTGGGAGTACATGCTTTCCACCTGGAACTTGATCGAGCGACCGATAAAGGCCTCCAGGTCGGCGACATTGCCCGACTCCTCGTCGAGCAGACGATCGATCACCTTCTGATTGGCCAGCACCCGGTAGCCTTCCGCCTGGTAGGCCCGCGCCTCACGCAGGATCTCGCGGAATATCTCGTAGCAGACGGTCTCCGGCGTCTTCAGCTTGCCGCGTCCCTGACAGCACATGCAGGGTTCGCACAGCACCTGTTCGAGGCTTTCGCGGGTGCGCTTGCGGGTCATCTGCACCAGGCCGAGTTCGGTGATGCCGATGATGTTGGTCTTGGCGTGATCGCGCTCGAGCTGCTTCTCCAGCGTGCGCAGGACCTGGCGACGATGCTCCTCGTCCTCCATGTCGATGAAGTCGATGATGATGATGCCGCCCAGATTGCGCAGCCTGAGCTGGCGGGCAATGGCAGTGGCCGACTCGAGATTGGTCTTGAAAATGGTTTCTTCCAGCGTGCGATGACCGACGAATGCACCGGTGTTGACGTCGATGGTGGTCATCGCCTCGGCCGGATCGATGATCAGGTAACCGCCGGACTTGAGCATGACCTTGCGCTCCAGCGCCTTCTGGATCTCGTCCTCGACGCCATAGAGATCGAAGATCGGCCGCTCGCCCGGATAGTGTTCGAGGCGGTCGCCCAGCTCGGGCATGAGCTCGCCGACGAACTGGGTGACCTTCTGGAAATTCTCCCGCGAATCGATACGGATCTTCTCGATCCGCGGATTGACCAGATCACGCAGGGTCCGCATGGCCAGAGAGAGGTCTTCGTAGATTACCGTGGGCGCTTCGACGGTCTTGATCTGACTGGCGATCTGCTCCCACAGACGGCGCAGATAGCGGATATCCATGAGTATCTCGTCGCTGCCGGCCCCTTCAGCCGCGGTACGCAGGATGAAGCCACCGGCTTCCTGGATGCCCTCTGCCTCAACGCATTCGGCAACGACCTGCTTGAGCCGCTCGCGCTCGGCTTCATCTTCGATACGCAGGGAAATGCCGACATGGCTGGTGCGCGGCATGTACACCAGGTAGCGCGATGGGATCGACAGCTGCGTGGTCAGGCGCGCGCCCTTGGTGCCAATGGGGTCCTTGGTGACCTGCACCACCAGACTCTGGCCTTCGTGAACCAGGGCGTTGATCGGCTCGACCGCATTACCCTCGCGAGCGGAAATCTCGGAAGCATGGATGAACGCGGCGCGATCCAGCCCTATGTCGACGAACGCCGCCTGCATACCCGGCAGGACGCGCACCACCTTGCCTTTGTAGATGTTACCGACGATGCCGCGGCGCTGGGTGCGCTCGACATGCACCTCCTGCAGGACACCGTTCTCCACCACCGCCACCCGCGACTCCATGGGGGTGATGTTCATCAGGATTTCTTCGCTCATTGTTGTTCTCGGCGGTGGCTTGATGTGCAGCGCTAGCTGGTGGTTGAGTCGATTCTAACCGGCCTGCGCGCCGAAGCCACAGGCTCTAGCTTGAGCCTTTGGTCCAACGTGGAAGTCCGAAGGCGTCGATCAGCTGCGCCGTTTCACATAACGGCAGACCAACCACCGCCGAATAGCTGCCGTGCAACTGGCTGACGAACACCGCGCCCCAGCCCTGGATGGCGTAACCGCCCGCCTTGTCCGCCGGCTCTCCGCTATCCCAATAGCGTTCGGCTTCGGCTTCGTCGATGGTACGGAAGGTCACCTCGCTGATGACCACACGCACCTCGCAGGCACTTCGACTGGCCAGCGCGACGGCGGTCATGACCCGGTGCGTACGCCCGGATAACGCCGCCAGCATGGCGAGCCCGTCGGCACGGTCGGCAGGCTTGCCGAGAATATGCTGATCGAGCACCACGCTGGTGTCGGCACCCAGCACGCAGCCGTCGCGATCCCCCAGACTGACGAGCCCGGCGAGCGCCTTGTCGCGCGCAACGCGCTCGACATACGCCTCGGGCGACTCGGTTGGCGAGGGCGTTTCATCGACGGACACGCTGACAAGAGAAAACGGCACGCCGATCTGCGCGAGCAATTCGCGGCGGCGGGGTGATGCCGAGGCAAGAAACAGAGCGCCCATGGCAGTTCCTCAGACGGTAAAGCGACAGCGTCGCATATCCGGGGTACGTCGAGGAAGGCGCAGAGGACCGGCGTAAGGACTACGCCGGGCATGGATCAGAACTTGAAGTTGACCACCTGATCACCCTTGAGCGACAGCGTGCGCTTCTGGGTAATGCCACCGGAGGTGACCTGAATGTCATAGACACCGCTGTCGAGCACCAGCGAAACCGGCGTGGCGCCATGCTCCTGGTCGTTGATGCGGACCCGATCATCGTACTTGTTGCTACGCACGATCAGCGAGTGGGTCTTGCTGTCGCATTGCTCATAGGGCACATCGAGGATCGCGCAGGGCATCATCTTCTTCGCCGTGATGGTCGCCTCGACGTTCATCTGCGCGTTGACGGTGCCGTCCAGGCTCATGCTTGCCTGGGCGAAATCGGTACGTGTGCGGTAGCGGTACCAGGCGGTATCCAGGCCGACATCGGCAACCTGCTCGCGGATATCCTCGGCCAGCACACGCTGGTAGTTTTCCAGCACCCATTGCGACATCTGACCATCGTTGCGGTGCTCGGCCAGGCAGGCCGCGAGGCTCTTGCTGGCGGAACAGCGGAACGAAACCGACTGCTCGAAGCGAATGGTCTTGTCCAGCTTGCGGGCAATGGCCTGAATCTTCTTGCTGTTGCGCTCGCGAACCTCGGCCGCCAGCTGGGTCTTGAGACGATCGACGTCGCGCGCGGCAAGCGAGAACTTCAGGTGCTGGCTGCCGAGATCCTTCTCCAGAGCTTCGACGCGTTCGCCAATGGCTTTCTCGGCCTCGGCACTACGTTTGTGCTCGTCCAGCAGCTCATCGAGACGCTTGCGCTCGGCGCTCTGACCGAGGAAGTCGTCGACCTCCAGGCGAATCAGCTTCTTGCTGTTGGCCAGCTGCAATTGCACGGCAGCGAGCTCGCTCTTCTCGGCCCGCAGCGCATCTTCAAGCTTCTGCTTTTCAAGGAGGATGGCGTCGAGCTCTGCAATCTTGCCGGCCAGCTGCTCGGCGCGAGGCGAATCGGCAGCGGACTCAGAGGGAGCGGCAACGGTGGAGAGCGTATCTGGGGCCGACAGCTTGGCCAACTGAGGGGCCTGCGGGGCGCTATCGGCCTGAGAGTAACCAGTGCTCATGACCAGCGTCATCAGCAGCGACCCTACCGCGCCGGCAGCCAGCACCGCACGGGCGCCACGAGAGCCTTGCGGCCTGGAAAAAATCGAACTGCCAGCTTCCATACTCATCGCCCGTGCTGTTGTGCTTATCGTCTTCTGAAGCAGAAACCAGTAATGGCGGAACGCCATAGCGGCAGCATGATTTCAGAATTGCTTTGGAGCAGCAAGGCGTAAGCCGTGCCCGGCGGCACAAACCCACACAAAAGATCAGATTTTTTCAGCGCAGAGTACGACGGACGAAATTGACCGGGCGTTGGTCAATACACCGCAAATCGCTGACGCAGCCCCTGCAACGCGACATAAACCCAAGGCCAGAGCAATGCGCTGACCGGCACAGGCACGAGGAACAGCAGCGTCGGCGGCCGATTACCGGTCAGCGTGTTCAGCCAGAGCTGCACCAACTGGGCGAGGCCGAGCACAACCAGCAGCACCATGCTCTGTTGCCACAGCGGAAACATGCGCAGGCGTTGTTGCAGGCTCAGCACCAGAAAAGCGATCAGGATCAGCGGCAAGGCGCTCTGGCCGAACAGCGTGCCGGCCAGCACGTCCTGCGCGAGCCCGAAACAGAACGCGGCGCCCAGCCCACCGCGATGCGGCAGAACCAACGACCAGAAGGCGATGACCAACCCCAGCCATAGCGGCCGTGCGATCTCCGCGCTGCCGGGCATGGGCGCGACGCTGAGCAGCAGCGCGATCGTCAGACTGAACCAGATGACCCATCCATTATTTGGCCGCCCGCTGATCATTGCGCCTCCTCCGATACCGCTGTCGACGACGAAGCGGCGGGCGCCTGCTCGGAATCGCTCGTTTCAGCCTCCGCCTCAGCAGCGGGTGCAGGTGCGGCTGCCTCCGCGCCTTCGGCAGCGGCTTTCTGATCGGCATCGGCCTGGGCCTCGGCAGCGTCGGCGGCCCGCTCCTCCGGCGTCCGCGAATCGCTGAAGACCAGCATCAGATAGCGGCTGCGATTGAGCATGGCGGTCGGCACCGCACGTACGATGGCGAACGGCTGGCCGGAGCCGTGCACCACCTCGGTCACCTGCGCCACCGGATAGCCGCTTGGGAATCGCTGACCGAGCCCGGAACTGACCAACAGATCTCCTGCTTTGACATCAGCCGTTTCGGCCACATGGCGCAGCTCGAGATAGTCCGGATTGCCGGTGCCCACGGCGATCGCACGCAGTCCGTTGCGGTTGACCTGCACCGGAATGCTATGGGTGACATCGGTCAGCAGCAGCACGCGCGCTGCATACGGCAGCACCTCGACGACCTGCCCCATCAGGCCGCTGGCATCGAGCACCGGCTGCCCCATGAAGACGCCGTCCTTCTCGCCCTTGTCGATCAGGATGCGATGGGTGAACGGGTTTGGGTCGAGCCCGATCAGCTCGGCGACGATGACCTTGTCATCCACCAGCGCCGCCGAGTTGAGCAACTCGCGCAGGCGCACGTTCTGCTCGGTGAGCATCGCCAGCTTCTGCAGGCGCCGCTGCATCAGCAGCGCCTCGGCCTTGAGCTTCTCGTTCTCGGCCATCAGGCTGCTGCTACTGGCGATCTGCTCGGTCGCACCTCTCCAGATCCGCACCGGCATGTCGGCGACCCAGTAGAACGGCGTCAGTACCAGCCCCATCTGGCTGCGTACCGTCTTCAGCGCGTCGAAGCGTGCATCCACCACCATCAGCACGACACAAAGCACGACGAACACCAGCAGGCGCACACCGAGCAAAGGTCCCTTGGCAAATAGCGGCTTGATAGCAACTACCTCACGAGTAAAAGCTTGAGACTAAACGCGACAAGCCGAAAGCCGGTGCGACCGGATCTTTCGGCTTGTCATGAGCACAGCGGCGCAGGCTCACTCCGTGGACAGCAGGTCCATGGCGTGACGATCCATCATCTCCAGCGCGCGACCACCGCCACGGGCGACGCAGGTCAGCGGCTCCTCGGCGACGATCACCGGCAGACCGGTTTCCTGGGCGAGCAGCTTGTCCAGATCACGCAGCAGCGCGCCGCCGCCTGTCAACACCAGGCCGCGCTCGGCGATGTCGGAGGCCAGCTCCGGCGGAGATTGCTCCAGCGCGCTCTTGACCGCTTGAACGATGGTCGCCAGCGATTCCTGCAGGGCTTCGAGCACTTCGTTGGAATTCAGGGTGAAGCTGCGCGGCACGCCTTCGGCCAGGTTGCGGCCACGGACGTCCACTTCGCGGACCTCGCCGCCCGGGAAGGCGGTACCGATTTCCTGCTTGATGCGCTCGGCAGTGGATTCGCCGATCAGGCTGCCGTAGTTGCGACGCACGTAGGTCACGATGGATTCGTCGAAACGATCACCGCCGACTCGCACGGATTCGGCGTAGACCACGCCGTTGAGTGAGATCAGCGCGATCTCGGTGGTACCTCCACCGATGTCCACGACCATGGAGCCGCGGGCCTCGTCCACCGGCAGACCGGCACCGATCGCAGCGGCCATCGGTTCCTCGATCAGGAACACTTCGCGAGCACCGGCGCCGAGTGCGGACTCACGAATGGCACGACGCTCGACCTGGGTCGACTTGCAGGGCACGCAGATCAGCACGCGCGGGCTGGGCTGCAGGAAGCTGTTCTCGTGCACCTTGTTGATGAAGTACTGCAGCATCTTCTCGCAGACGCTGAAGTCGGCGATCACACCGTCCTTCATCGGACGGATCGCGTTGATGTTGCCCGGGGTACGGCCCAGCATGCGCTTGGCCTCGGTGCCGACGGCGACAACGCTCTTCTGGTTGCCGTGGCTACGAATGGCGACTACAGAGGGTTCGTCGAGAACAATGCCGCGATCGCGCACATAAATAAGGGTATTGGCAGTGCCCAGGTCGATCGACAGATCACTGGAAAACATGCCACGCAGTTTCTTGAACATGGGAAAAGGGCCCTGGGGCAAACGCGTGGGGAAAAAAGTGCCGCAAACTCTAACAATGGTGCGAAGTTAGGGCAAGGCGAGAGTCCGCCCGCGTGGCGCCAGAAATGAGGCATTGCGTGCTAGGTCGCATGACGGTGGTCGCCGCTCATCCTAAGGCCGCGCACCGCGTCCACGCTACCGATAACCGCCTCGGGCATGTAAGATTGACGGCTTTTCCGGGCCAGAAAGCCCATTGCCGCGGCTCGTCCCGTGCTGCCATGCACCCCGTCCAGTCGACGGAAGGTGCAGTCCCGATTCGCTTTCCGCTGGAGATACCCGATGGCGCTTGAACGCACCGAGGTGGAGAAGATCGCTCATCTGGCCCGCCTGGGCCTGTCTGAAGCCGACCTGCCCCGCACCACCGAGACCCTCAACAATATCCTCGGCCTGATCGACCGCATGCAGGCGGTCGACACCACCGGCATCGAGCCTCTGGCTCACCCGCTGGAAACCACCCAGCGCCTGCGCGCCGACGTGGTCACCGAACGCAATCAGCGCGACGCCTACCAGGCCATCGCACCGGCCGTGGAAGAAGGCCTGTATCTGGTTCCCCGGGTGATCGAGTGATGAAGGACACCGCCATGCACAACCTGACGCTCGCCGAGATTGCCCGCAACCTCGCGGGGAAGCGCTTTTCTGCCGAAGAGCTGACACGCACCCTGCTGGCGCGCATCGAACAGCTCGACCCGCAACTGAACAGCTTCATCAGCGTCACCGATGAACTCGCCATCGCCCAGGCGAAGGCCGCCGATGCGCGTCGCGCCGCCGGCGAGAACGGTGCGCTGCTCGGTGCGCCAATCGGTCACAAGGACCTGTTCTGCACCCAGGGTATTCGCACCAGCTGCGGCTCGAGGATCCTCGACAGCTTCAAGGCGCCCTACGACGCCACCGTGGTGGAACGCCTCGCCGCCGCCGGCACGGTCACGCTCGGCAAGCTGAACATGGACGAATTCGCCATGGGCTCGGCCAACGAGTCGAGCTACTACGGCGCGGTGAAGAACCCTTGGGACCTGTCCCGCGTACCGGGCG
>Ga0209212_1006104_pt1 | contig 13959 bp, 12 predicted proteins | sample RifGroC2_FD_183996 | JGI IMG/M metagenome (GOLD analysis project Ga0209212, IMG submission 183996) | Groundwater microbial communities from Rifle, Colorado, USA - Groundwater C2 (SPAdes) (version 2) | ecosystem: Environmental > Aquatic > Deep subsurface > Groundwater | place: Rifle, Colorado... | reverse complement strand
CGTCCGTCCGCCGGGGCAGCCGCAGGGTTCATGTCCGCCGTGTTTATGCTCTTTATCGTGTGCCATATCTTCCTCCATCGGGTTAGGCAGGCTTTTTTCTTTAAGGTAATCGAAGGCCTGTTTCAAGAATGTTTTCTGGGCGTGGTCTTTGAGGTGCTTGAGGTGGGCTTTTATGGTGTTGGGGCCCTGTTTTACCATCCCTTCCATCACTTTCACCTCGTCGTAGGGGACGGCTTCGCGCGTTTCGATCTTTATGGCGCCCTGCGGGCATTCGCCGATGCAGGCCCCGAGCCCGTCGCAGAGCAGGTCGCTTATGAGTCGGGCTTTGCCGTCAATCACCTGCAGCGCGCCCTCGTGGCAGCCGGTCACGCAGTTCCCGCACCCGTCGCACTTGCTCTCGTCTATCTTTATTATCTGTCTTTTAGTTTTCATATAAGGTCTTTTACCGTTATTCCTTTTATTTCAGAGAGCATGCGGGTTTCTATTACCGCGATTTTATGGCGCAGGAGGCAGGCGCCGTGGTTTTGGCAGATCTTTTTTTTGAAGATGCAGTCGTTCAGTTTGAGCGGGCCCTGCAGAACGGAGACCAGGTCGCTGAGGTTGATGTTTTCAGGGGTCCGGGCCAGGGCGAAGCCGCCGCCTTTGCCCTTCACGGCCTGCAGTATGCCGGCCTTGTGGAGTTTTTGCAGTATTTTGCGCAGAAAGGGGCGGGCCACCACTACCTCCGCCTGCATCTGGGTCACCGAGACGGTGGGTTTATTGGCCCGCGCCATAAAAACCAGGGCACGCACCGCGTAATCGACGTTCCTGTTTATTAGCTTCATGATATTATAATGATACCACATGGGTCTTATTATGTCAAGACCCAAATACACCATCCCCTTTTTCACTTTTCACGGTTTTCTTTGTAGAATAGAACTACCGGAGACCTTATGAAAACATTTATTTATCTGCTTTGTCTTTTACTGCCCGGCTTTTGCCAGGCCGACACTTTCATCCTGAAGGACGGCGCCAAGCTGGAAGGTGAGGTAACCGGCGAAATGGACGGCGTGCTGCTGGTGAAGACCAAATACGGCCCCCTCAGCATAAACAAGGACGATATACTGGAGCGGCAGGCCGTGCCGGCCCCGGCGGCCGTTGTTTCCGCCGTCCCGGTAGAGGTTTCCAGCGCCCAGCCGGAGGCGGTCACCGCCTCTACGGCGGCCCCGGCGGTAGAGATCTCGACGGCGCTGCCGGTCGAGGTCGCAGTCTCCACAGAGATCCCGGCGGCGGAGCTCCCGGCCGCGCTGCCGGAAGCGGTCGTTGCCCCGGCCCCGAAATTAAGCTTCCGGACTATCTTCCCGAGCACGATGACGCGCCAGCTGGTCTACCTGGAAAGCGGCGTGGCCGCGGCGACCGAGACCTTTAGCTCAGCCGGCGAGCTGGTCCTGACCGAAGGCGCCATAGGCAACGGCACCTACACCGAATATTACCCCGACGGCGGCCTTAAAACGGTAAAGACCATGATGAGCGGAAAGGCCAACGGCACGCTGAAGGCGTTCTACCCCTCCGGCGCGCTGCAGATCGAGGCCTATTACCTGGCCGGCGGCAGGGAAGGCCCCTTCAAATTCTACACGGAGAGCGGCAAGCTGCTGATGGAAGCCGCCTATATTAACGACCGGCTCAACGGCTGGAAGAAAGAATACGGCGCCGACGGGTCGATAAGCTTCGAAGCCTACTACCTGGACGACCGCCCGGCCGAGCCGCGCAAAGCGCAGGCCGCGCCGGCGCAGGCAAAACATTCCTCGGCGGCTGAACCGGAATCCATGGTCGCCGCCAAGGTGGTGCGCCTGGCGCGCGGCGAGCTTTTCTCCTTCCGGCTCAACGGCAAATATATCGGCAAAGCCAACCTGGACAAGGACTTCAACGTGATAAGCCAGGAGGGCAAAGTCCCGGACGGCGCCGTCAAGATCTACTCCGAAGACGGGAAGCTCATGAAAGAGCTGGTCTTCGCGAAGAACGCTATTAAAACGCTGCGCATCTACGATTCCGGCGGCCCGCTGGTAGCGGAATATTCCTACTCCGGGAGCGAAGCGGTGAAAAAGTAGAGGATTAGAGGATTAGAAGACTGGAAGATTAGCGGGAAGAAGCAAAAAGGCCGTCCCCTTACGAGGACGGCCTTTTAAATACTGGGCCCGGAAGGACTTGAACCTTCGACCCAACGATTATGAGTCGTTTGCTCTAACCAACTGAGCTACGGGCCCAAAAATTCCAATATCTGCGGCCGAATAATCATTCTAGCAAATTTTCAGCGCTTCTTAATTGCGAGGCTCCCGGCGCCGCTTTTCACCTCTACCTTAAAGGGGGCGGAGGGGGTATCGCCCAGCTCATTAGTAAGGCTGCCGACGCCTGATTTAAATTTCACGGCCACCTTGCTGCCGGCCGGGAAGGCCAGCGTGGTGCTGCCCGCCCCGTTCTTGACCAGGGCCGAACCTTGCGCCGGGGGATACGCCCAGGAAAGGTTGACCGCGCCGGCGCCCGACTTGACTTCAAGGTCTTCGGAGTAAATATTGCCGCTGACGGTCCCGGCCCTGCTCTGTACGCGTATGGGGCCTGAAAGGGCGCGGAGCTCCACCTCGCCCGCGCCTGAGGAAATGTCCGCCCCGGCGGCGAAACCGTCCACCATCACGCGCCCCGAGCCGTTCTTAAGCGTCAGCAGGGTTTTAGCAGGCGCGCTGATCTTGAACCCGTTCTTGCAGCTGCCGCCGAAACAGAACCATTTTTTCTTGGCTTTAACGGTGAGGATCAGCTTTGAACCCTGCACCTGCATGGTCAGCACGGTTTTTTCGGAGTGGTAATCCCCGGTAAGCTCGGCTTTAATGGACATTCCCTCTTCGGCCGTCAGGCTTATTTCCCCCGCGTCGGCCTCCACTTGTATAGCCCGCACTTCATCCGCCCTGAAATCCCAATGCTGAGTGTTTTGCATGGTTAAAAATCTCCCTGGAGCTGACCATCGCTCTTCGTATACCACAATAGCATAAACCCCGCCTTAAAAAAAGGCGGGCTTCAGGGGCCCGCCTTTTCGCCGACTTTGCCGGACTTAGTGGTGGTGCGGCTCGCAGGATTCCATGCCGAACAGCGGCTTCCCGTCGGCGAAGGGCGAGATGGCGCGCAGGCGCTCTATTATGGGAGGGAATTCCTTTATGATGTAATCCACTTCTTCCTGCGTGTTGTAGACGCTGAGGGAGAAGCGGATGGAGCCGTGCGCGTAGGTCTGCGGCACGGCCATGGACATCAGCACGTGCGACGGCTCGAGCGAGCCTGAGGTGCAGGCGGAGCCGGAGGAGGCGCAGATGCCTTTCTCGCTTATCATCAGCAGTATGGACTCGCCCTCTATATACTCGAAGCTGATATTGGTGGTGTTGGGCAGGCGGGCCGCGCCGCCGCCGTTCACGCGGGAATTCTTTATGGCGAGGAGGCCGCTTTCAAGGCGGTCTCGCAGGCCTTTGACATGAGTGTTTTCTTTCTCCAGGTTGGCGGCGGCCAGCTCGGCGGCTTTGCCGAGGCCGGCGATATAAGGCACGTTCTCGGTGCCGGCGCGGCGGCCGTGCTCCTGGTGGCCGCCCATCAGGAACGGGGCGAAGCGCGAACCCTTGCGCACGTAAAGCACGCCTATGCCTTTGGGCGCGTGCAGCTTATGGCCGGAAAGGGAGAGCATGTCTATCTTGGTCTCTTTAAGGTTGATCGGCAGCTTGCCGACGGCCTGGACGGCGTCGGTGTGGAATATGGCGCCGTGGGCGTGGACGATGCGGGCGGCTTCTTCGACGGGGTAGATGACTCCGGTCTCGTTATTAGCCCACATGATCGAAACCAGCGCGGTCTCCGGGGTGAGGGCCACCTTCAGCTCTTCGAGGTTTATCTGGCCGGTGCTGTCGACGGGCAGGTAGGTGACGCGGTAGCCCTGGGTCTCGAGGAACTTGCAGACGCTGAGCACGGCGGGATGTTCCACCTTGGTGGTGATGATATGTTTCTTGTCGGGCCAGGCGCGCAGGGCGGACCAGATGGCGGTGGAGTCGGATTCGGTGCCGCAGCTGGTGAAGATTATTTCCGAGGGCTCGGCGCCGAGGAGCCTGGCGACGCGCTCGCGGGCGAGGTCCAGGTATTTCTGGTTGCCGCCGCCGAAAAAGTGCATGCTGGAGGGGTTGCCGTAGAGCTCGTTGAAGAAAGGCTCCATCTCTTTGGCGACTTCGGGCGCCACGCGGCTGGTGGCGTTATTGTCGAAATAATAGACTTTGTCCATATATGATATCCTCGGAAACTGCAGGGGAAACCGAACCGCGAGATGCCCAGTCGGGGCCTACCGCGAGGGCAGGAACGAAAAACACGTTCGGCCACACCGTGGCCTCACTCGGTATTCGCCCGCCGGGCTATGCAACCGGCGGGCTCAACGACGGTTTTTCTTTTCCTGCCCTCGCGGTCTCCCCTCCATTACCTAAATTTACTCGGCTTCTATCTCTATCGCGGGGTCGATGCGCTCGCGGAGCTGTTTTTCCACGACGTTCTTGAGGGTGGCGCCGGAGGAGGGGCAGCCGTGGCACATGCCGAGGAAGCGCAGTTTGACCTTCTGGCCCTGTACGTCCACCAGCTCCATCCAGCCGCCGTCGGCCTTGAGCTTCGGGTTTATTTCCTCGGCCAGGACCTTCTCTATCATTTTTATCTTTTCCACGACGGTCATTTTGTCGAAGTGTTTGTGCTCGGCCTCGGCCCAGTAATCTTTTAATATTTTCTCTATCTCGCCGTGGCACTGCCGGCAGCCGCCGCCGGCCTTGGTGAAGTTGGTCACTTCCTCAATTGTATGGAGGCTGTTGAGCTTTATGGCCTTGAGGATGACGGACTCGGTGACGCTGAAACATTTGCAGACTATTTTTTCCGCCTGGCCGATAATGATCTTTTCCTGCTTGCCGCCGCGGTAGTTTTTTATGGCGGCTTCCAGCGCCTCCATGCCCATCACGGAGCAGTGCATTTTTTCCCCGGGCAGGCCGCCCAGGTAGTCCGCTATCTGCTGGTTGGTGATCCTGGCGGCCTCGTCGAGCGTGAGGCCTTTCACCATCTCGGTGAGCGCGGAGGAGGAGGCGATGGCGCTGGCGCAGCCGAAGGTCTTGAATTTAGCCTCGGTGATCTTGTCGGCGGCCTTGTCTATCCGGAGCGTGAGCTTCAGCGCGTCGCCGCAGACTATGCTGCCGACCTCGCCTACCCCGTCGGGGTTCTCTATCTCGCCCACGTTCTTGGGGTTCTTGAAATGCTCGAATACTTTATCAGTATAGTTCCACATAGTGTACCTCGGTTGATACTCTTTTTACGGGCGCCGCGGCGGGATCAGGCGCTTTGACCCGGCCGGAGAGCGGGGCGTCACGACCAAGCCGGAACGGGAGCGCCGGGGATAAGTATATTTTATGATATCGCCGCCCCGTGTTCAATGAAACTCGTTTTTAAGCGCTCCCCGGTCCAGCGCCAGCGCCCACCACATGCTCAGGCTGCCGGCCAGCAGGGCGCCCACCCTGGTGACGAAGGACGCCGTCTTGACCGCCGCGTTGAATTCCGGAGCCAGCGAGACGCCGTCGCGGACCAGCTGGCGCGGCACGGCCAGCGAGGGAAAAAACACCAGCAGCAGGGCGGCCGCGCTCAAAAGGTACAGCATGCCCGTAGCGCCGCGCCTGGCCCATTCCCTGCGCGCCCACACCCCGAGGGCGAGGGTAAAGCCTGAAAGCCAGAAAAAGACGGAAAAAATAAAGAACAGGCGCATGTTATAGATGATAAAGCGCGCCAGCGGCGGCATATTCATCGGGACCCTGGCATGCGCCAGCTCCAGCAAAAAAGTCGAAGTGGAGAAAACTCCGAGCACGGTCAGAAGGTCGCGCACGGCCTGGATCGACCCGAGGCCGAAGGCTGCCGCGGCCGCCAGCGCCAGGCCGGAAAGCGCCCTGGATTTCCCTTCAGGCAAGAGCTTCATATTTCACTGTGATTATATAACTTTTACAATATCCGGGCGGTTATCATCTCCGGAGGCCGCCGCCCCCGGGCGGCCTGCCGCTTTACCGGGGGCCCCAAAAATTATTTAATAACTTGTATAGCGATAGCCCACTATATCGGTTCGCGCCGGTTCGGCCGTAGTTTTTATACCTGCGCGATAGATCCAAAGCCGGCAACGGAGCCATTATGTCAGTAAAAGTTATCAGGCAATACACCGTGTTCCTCCCCAATGTCCCCGGCGCGCTCTCCAAATTCGTGGAGCTGTTCGCCAACGAAGGCATCAACATAATCGGCATAGCCTCGGAGATCCGGGACGATTCCGGCGTGGTCCGCATCGCCGTCGAAGTGGACCGCAAAGTCAGCCATATACTGACCGGCGCAGGGTTCACGACCATCGAAACCTCCATGATCTCGCTGGAGCTTCCGGATAAGCCCGGCCAGCTGCTGCGCCTGACCAAGGTGCTCGGAGAGAACAACATCAACATCACCACGGTCTACGGCACCTCGTTCGGCGGCGCCAGCGGCCGGCTGCTGCTTAACGCCTCCGACTCCGACAAAGCCCTGGAAGTACTCAGGACGGAGCTGGGAATAAAGTAAACCCCGCCCTATAAAAAGAAAAACCGCCGGGAGCCCGGCGGTTTTTCTTTGCCCGGCCGCCTGGCTTCGCAGGCGGCGCGGTTCAAAATTCGTAGCCGAGGCCGGCGCTCAATTCATGCTGGGTGCTGTTGTAGCTGTAGAAACCCTTGTACTCCATATTGGAGCTGTCGACATACAGGCGGTACATGCCCCTGGCGCTGACGCGTTTAGCCAGGGGCCAGGTAAGCGTCGTATCCAGCACAAGGCGCTGTACGCGCAGCCGCTTCGCCCCGTAGCCTCCGGAAGCGGATTGCACCGGGCGGCGCGTGTAGAAGCGCGAACTCCACTCGGCCGAAAGCGACAGCCGGACCGGCGTCTCCGTCCCGCCGCCTCCCCTTAAATAGGCGGTCGCGTAAGGGGCCAGGCGGATCTCGCCGTAGGAATAATAGTCGGAGATGTAACGGTTTTCGTAGACATCGAAATGGTTCTGATTCGAGTCGAACCACATGCCGGTCGCGTCCAGCCCCCCCACCACCCTGGGGGGCCAGCTGAAGCTTCCCTCCGCCCTCGAGTTGAACACTATGGAATGGATATAGTCCAGCCGGCGGCCGCCGCATAACTGCCCGGAAGAATTCACGAGCGGCTGTTCCGGGTACCGCTTATGGGTCAGCGCGTACGAAATATCCCACATGCCGTCGAAGCGCTCGAGCGGGCCGTTGATCCCGGCCGAGACCGAGTGGCTGCGCGAATCCAGCACGCGCGTTCCCCGCAGCTCCAGGACGTTCGGGTTGGGGCCCTGGCCCGCCAGGGAAAGATAATTCGGGAACGTGACCAGGTAATAATCGTATCCCGCGCGGAACGCATAGCCCTTGCGGTAAAAATACTCCCACTCCAGCCCGCCAGTGGGGATGCGGTAGTCGAAAAGCCCGTCGCCGAGGCGTTCGTCCTTCGACTCCTTGAGAAAAGCGACGGTGTCGCCGGCGTTGAGCTTCCAGCGCTGGCGGGAGGCCGGCGGGTTGTAGATTAGCTTGGCCGAGACGCGGTTATCCATCCGGTGCTGCACCAGCACCGGGCCGCCGGCCAGTTCGTACGACTGGCTGGTAAGTTGGTAATAGCCGCTGTACAGCGGCAGGAATTCCCAGCGCTCCCCCGGGTGAAAGACCGTCGCGGCCAGGACGCTCGCGCTGCCTGTCCAGGACTTGCTGTCGGACGAAAAAGAGCGCCCCCCCATCAGCCAGGCGTTCATAGTCTTCTCCGTTTTATCGGGCGCTGCGGGGCTTGCCGCCGCGCCGCCCTGAAGAGGCGCGATATCGGCAAGGAAGACGGAGGTGGCGCCCGCGGATATATCTTCCTGCTCCACGGGCGCGGCTGCGCCGCCGGCCGCGGTAATTTCCACGCCCGCGGCGGCCGCGCATAGCGCAAGAAGTATAAATGCCGTAAGTTTCATAACCCTACCAGATTTTACCATTATGTCGGCGCCGCGGGCCTATGCCCGAAACGCCCAGGCCTGAATGTGCCATTTTACCGGCCCGGGGTGGGCACTCTGACCCATGTGTTGCCGCGGTTTTCTTTTTAGAATATAGGCATGGGAAAAAACCGGGTTTGGGTTTTAGTGTTAGTTATATCACTATTCTTTTCCGGCGGGCCGGCTTTTAGTCAGCCCGCTTTTATTGACGCTTTTTCCGGCGCGGTGCAGGTGCTGCCGGCTCCCGGCAAGGACTGGCAGCGCGTCCAGGCGACGCCTTTCCAGCTGGAGCCGGGAAGCAGGGTCAAGACCGGCGCCGGGGAGTACGCCAGGATATTGTTCGATGACGGGAGCAGGGTGCTGCTGAACGCCGACTCGGATTTTTCCGTCAGGGCGGCAGAACCGGTGAACATAGAGGTGGAGCTCACGGCGGGCAGCCTGATGGCTAATGTTAAAAAAATTCTTGCCCGGAGGTTTGCCGTAAGAACGCCTCCCGCCGTCTGCGCGGTACGGGGCACCTATTTCCATGTTTCCGTGGCCGGGGACGGGCGGACCGAGGTCCGGCTATATGAAGGCCTGCTTCAGATCACGGACCTGAAAGGCGGCGAGACGCTGCTCCACCCGAACGAAATGATAGAGATAAACAAGGCGCTCGGTTCCCCGAAGCCGATCCCGGCGGAGATTTCCAAAGCGGCACTGGACGAAAAAGACGGTGCCAAAACAGCAAAGCAGGCGCCCGGCAGGGATAAAGACAAGGATGCCGCCCCCGCCGATTTTCGCGACGCGGTCGGAGAAAAGCCCAAAAGCCGGGCGAAGCAGGTCCGGACGGCCGACTGGGAGGATTTCCGCGGCAAGGGAGTGCTTTCGGACAGGGACGCCCTTATCCGGGAGGTGCACAGCGATATAAGGAAAGATACCCGCCAGCGGATGGAGATCCTGGAGACCCGGATAGAGCAGAACCAGGGCGGCAAGGTTTCAATAGATGAGAACGGCAACCGCGTCCGCCGTGAAGATATTAAACTTTCCGACGGCCGGACCGTAATAATAGAGCGCGGCGGCAACGGCAATTCGAATAAAACCTACGACCCGCTGCCTTCGGGCGGCTCAGGCGGAGCGAACACCAAGCCGGCCAGGCCGGACAACGGTAAAGGCAAAGTCCGCTAGATCAGACTCGGCATTCACGCGTCAGGGTTAAAACCCGGGGGAAAAGTGCCAGGCACCTTTCCCCCGTTTTTTTTGGGCAATAACTTATTTTTTTACGGCTTTTTGAGCCTTGGCAGGAGCCGCCGGCTTATGGCCCGGAGCGGCCTGGCCCTTGTGTTTCGCGGCAGCGGAGATGGGAGACGTCGAAGGGAGGGGGTTCTCAAATTGCATTTCAAGGCAGAATATCCCCAGCTGCATGTTCATAAGGCCGAACAGCAGAAGCAGGACGCTGTGCGTGACTATCTTCCACAGCTTCTTATCCACGTTATACCTGATAAAAGTAGAGTGGATCTCGTAAACGATAATGCCCACCAAAAGCGCCCAAGTTAGCAATACTTTCACGTACATAAATGGCCTCCTGCCGACATGAACTGAATATTCGCCTTATCGCGGGTGTGGAGCGGAATTCAAGCCCGCCTCCGGACACCGGAAATTTTTATATAAATAAGTTTCCTCCGCTATTATATAATACTTTAGCCGGCGTTCGCCTCCCGGCAGTTATCACGAAATCCAGAGAGGCTCGCCTGCGTTGGGCAGGCCGCGGCTAAAGGGGACATCTTGCTTATTCAAAAAACTATTTTAATGGTTTCGGCGCTGGCGCTGTGCGCCGCGGGGTGCTCCAGGCGCGGAAGCACCGCGTCTTACACGCAAAAGGCCTACATATTGAACGTGTCCGCCCAGTTCAGGGCCTACGGCCCGGACACGCCGGGAGCTAAAGAGCTGGCCGCCGAGATCTTCGCTGAATGGGAGCGCATTTCCAGCGAATACAGCTACAACGACGCCTACAGCCTTACTTCGGTGGTGAACAAGAAGGCCGGCAAGGAATGGGTCCCCGTCACCGAAGAGTTCATGCGCCTGCTGCTGCTCGGGCTGGACTATTCAAAGATCACCGAAGGGGCTTTCGACATCACTTTCGCGCCGCTATGGCCGTTGTGGAAGGAGGCCGCCTCCAGCAAAAAGCTCCCGGGCAAGGAGGATATAGAGGACGCCCTGAAGGCTATCGGCTCGAAGTACATACAGGTGGATGAGGCGAAAAAAATGGTGCGGTTCACGCAGCCCGTCGAGATAAACATGGGCGGGCTGCTGCGCGGCTATTGCTTCGAGCGCGCCTACAAGATCCTCAAAGAGCGGGCGCCGGCCTACCCCGTGCAGCTGCGCCTGGGCGGCAACATGCTGGTTTACGGCAAAAGGCCGTGGAAATACCGGGTACAGGACCCCTTCAGCAGGACTACCAACCTCGGGAGGTTCGCTTTCGAGGACGGGATGATCATCTCTTCTTCCGGGCGCGACATCTTCGTCGAGATCGAGGGGAAGCTTTATTCGCACATCCTGGACCTGCGGACCGGGTACCCGATAAAGGATTTCTCCACCCTGACGATCTATTACCCGGGCATCGAGGACGAAAATTTCATGGCTTCCGCCGCGCTGGCCGTGATGGGCAAGGAAAAAGCGTTCAAGATGCTGAACAATGTAAAAGGGACCGCGGCGGTGTGGATAGACGGCCGCGGGAAGATGTCATTCCAGTTCAACGGCGCCAGCAAGGCCAAGTGGGAAGAGGATAAGAGCGTATTGGACAGGATCCTGGACCGGTAGGCCGTAACCACTGAAGAAAAAGACACCTTTCCGCTCTAAACGGCGTTCGATCAGACTTTTCAGGTCAGATATTAGCCCGGTAACCCACGCCTGGTTCGGTTATTATGAAGCCGCCGAGGCCGGCCGCCTTTTCTTCCAGTTTGCGGCGCAGTTGTCCCACGTAGATGCGCAGGTAATGCGACTGCTCCACTGCGTGAGGGCCCCACACTTCCGAAAGCAGCTGCGCGCGGGTCACCATCCGCCCCGAATGCGCCACCAGCGCCTTAAGCAGGTTGAACTCGGTGGCGGTGAGGCGCGCCTCCTCGCCGCCAGCCAGCACTTTGCGCCGGGCGAAATCTATTTCAAGGCCGCCGTGACGGAAAACGGTATCTTCCTGTAAATTTATCGCATGGCGCAGCGCGACGCGTATGCGGGCCAGCAGTTCGGTGAGACTGAACGGTTTCAGCAGGTAATCGTCCGCGCCCGAGTCCAGCAGCAGTTCCTTGTCGGCGTCGGCGCTCTTTACCGTGAGTATTATCACCGGCACAGCCGAAAAGCCTCTTATTTCCTTAAGCACGGTCACCCCGTCCTTGTCCGGCAGGTTCAGGTCGAGTATAACCACGTCGGGATGCTCTTCGGCCGCCGCTTTCACTCCCTCCCGGCCGGTCTTGGCTATCAGGACCTTGTACCCCTTGGCGGAGAGGCTCGCGTCCATAAAACGCCTTATGGATTTTTCGTCGTCTATTACAAGTATCTTCGCGCCGGTCTTCATTTGTTCTCCAGATCGGGCTGCGGCTCCACTGGAAGCGCTATAACGAACTCGGCCCCGCCGCCGGGGCGGTTGGCCGCGCTGATGGCGCCGTTATGCAGCTCCACCACCGTCTTGGCTATGGCCAGCCCCAGGCCGGTGCCCCCGGCCGGCGTGCCGGGCACGCGGAAGAAACGCTCGAACACCTTTTCCAGGTATTCCTGCGGTATGCCGCCGCCGCTGTCAGCCACGCGTATCTCTATTTTATCTTCTTTGCGCGCAATGGAAAGTTCTATTTTACCTCCGGGGCCGCTGTAATTCAGGGCGTTGGAAATAATATTGGACAGCACCTGCTCCATCAGCGCGAAGTCCGCGTGCAGGAAAGGCAGGCCGTCGGTAACGTTCACTTCAAGCGCGCGCCCCTCCAACCGCCGGCCGGCCTTGGCCGCGCAGGCCTCGGCCAGGTCCCTCGCGTCGAACCATTCCTTCTTAAGGTTGATCAGCCCCGAAGACAGCCGCGACATATCCAGTATGTTGGTCACCTCCCGGTTAAGCCGCTCGGCAGCTTCTGAAAGCTCGCTCAGTATGGGTTTGCGCGCGTCAGCGTCCGCGGTTATCCTCTCGTCCTCCAGCGCCGACACCAGGCCTATTATCGCCGTTATAGGCGTTTTCAATTCGTGCGAAACACTGCTCAAGATGGCCTGGTAGAGTTTCTCGGAGCGCTTCAGCTCCTGCGCCGACTGCGCCTGCTCGCGGTAAAGTTCCTGTTCCAGGTAGAACGCCAGCTGCCCGCACAGCGCCAGCAGCAGGCTCCTGGCCTCCTCGCCCGGCATCACGCCCGGGTCGCGCGGTATATAGACCAGCACGCCGGTTATCTTGCCGTGCGCGATCAGCGGAATATAGAGGGCGCGCGACGAGCTTAAAGTATCGGTACTCCAGCCCGCCTCTTTGCCGTTGTCCAGAACCCACCTGGCAACAGCCCATTCCCGCTGGCTGGAAAGCAGGCGCAGCGGGCCCGAGGAGATCATTTCGTGCTCACCGCCGCCCTTGGCGAAAACCACCTCGAAAGAGCCCTCGAAGAAACCTCTCATCCTGGCCAGCACTGCCTCCAGGCAATCTTTCCTGCCGGGCCTGAATGCGAACTGCGCCAGCACGTCCATCATGGCCTCGTTGGAACTTTCCTTGGAACGCAGCAATTGCCGGCTGCTGACTATGCGGTAGCTGAGCAGGCCGGTTATTGCGGCGGCGATGAAATAGCTGGCGCACATCAGCGCGTCTTCGGCGCGCGTAATGGCTAAGGTGTGCAGGGGCGGGATAAAGAAGAAGTTCCAGGCCAGCGCGCTCAGCGCCGCGGAAAGCAGTATGGGCCCGGCAGTAAAGAAAGCCCCGGCGGCCAGCACGGACAGCATATAGAGGAAGCCTATGGACTGATAGTTCAGCACCGTAGATAGAAGCTTGCCCAACACCGTGGCAACCGCTATAAGCAGCACCACATACCGGTAGGGCTCCTTGCCGGCCAGGCGCGGGAATCGGATGTATAACTCTTCCTTTCCCCCCGGCCAAGCGCCGCCGTGCAGCACGTGCACGTCTATGTCGGTGCCGGCCAGCAGTTTATCCAGGAAGGAAGGGCCGAACCAGTCCCGCCAGCCTGACCGCGGCCTGCCCACCAGCACCTTGGTGGCGCCGTGCTGTTTACCTATCCTGGCTATGGCCGCCACCAGGTCCGGGTCGGTGGTGGCCAGCACCGTGGCTCCCAGCGTGCGCGCGAGCGCTACATTCTCCGAAAGTCTGTTGCTGTCCTCCTGCGACAGCGCCACGCCCGTATCCACGTGCAGGGCTATCCAGTCCGCTTCGGCGGCGAAAGCCATTTTGCGGGCCGCGCGTATAAGCCTGCGCGAATGGGGGCTGTGGCTTATGGCCACCAGCAGTTTTTCCCGCCCGCCCGCCGGCGACAGTTCGGAGGACAATTCGCGCAAATTGTTCCCCACGACGTCTCCGGCAAAGCGCAGCGCCAGTTCGCGCAGCGCGGTCAGACTGTCCTGCCTGAAGAAATTGGCGGCCGCCTGGCCGGCCTTCTCGCCCAGGTACACCTTGCCTTCGGACAGGCGTTCCAGCAGGGTCTCCGGAGGGATATCTATAAGTTCTATCTGTTCGGCCCGCTCTATCACCGAGTCGGGGACCAGTTCGCGTATCGAGATGCCGGTGGCCAGTTCCACGTCCTCCTTGCGGCTCTCCACGTGCTGGATATTGAGCGTGGTATACACGTTCACGCCGTGGTCCAGCAGTTCCATGATGTCCTGCCAGCGTTTTTCGTGCCTTGAGCCGGGCACGTTGGTATGCGCCAGCTCGTCCACCAGCGCGTACTCCGGCTTGCGCGCCAGCAGCG
>Ga0209212_1006102_pt1 | contig 13960 bp, 7 predicted proteins | sample RifGroC2_FD_183996 | JGI IMG/M metagenome (GOLD analysis project Ga0209212, IMG submission 183996) | Groundwater microbial communities from Rifle, Colorado, USA - Groundwater C2 (SPAdes) (version 2) | ecosystem: Environmental > Aquatic > Deep subsurface > Groundwater | place: Rifle, Colorado... | reverse complement strand
TATCCGGAAATAATACACTTTTACCAAGGAAGGAGGTAGTTACCATGGCAGCCAGCAGCTTAACCGAAAGAAACGACGAAAAGAATCTTCACACACGTGAAGAGACCAGGTCAGATGAAAAATATATCAAGCCGGCGGTAAACATCGTTGAAAGCGAAGAAGGGTTGACCTTGACAGCAGACATTCCCGGTGCTTCGCGGGACACCCTCGACATAAACATGGAAAAAGGCATTCTGACCATCAGTGCGCCGGTTACGTGGAATGCCCTTGGCAATGCCGGCTATAAAGAATTTGAACTGGCATCCTATTACCGCCAGTTTTCCATCCCGGAGATCCTTGATCAGGAAAAAACCACTGCCGACCTGACCAATGGCGTCCTGACACTGCGTGTACCTAAAGCTGAAGCAGCTAAACCACGTAAAATCGAAATCAAGGTGGCGTGATCGGAACGGGGATGAGATTAAGTAGATAATTGGTCAATCAAGCAGCTGATTAGTCCAGATTTTAGTTAGTAAACTTAATCGCTGTGACAAATAAAGGGCTTACGGTTCATAACCATAGGCCCTTTATTTTATTGGTTCCCCATACATTAGCAGACAAACAACTTCAAAATTCAGCATGTTTGTTGTTGCCGCTATTGATATTTGAAAATACCATGCCTGCGTTGCTTTCTCCACACGGCCTTGTTATTATAAAGTCCTTAGTTTTACGTAATAAGGAAAAATCGGCACCCAAGCCATGGAGTGAGAATGAAAAAGACAAGCAGTGCTGCAGGACATATATCCGTTACTTTTATGATGATAATTTCGGCGTTGATCCTTTTTACGCTGACAGGATGTGACAACCCCAAGGTTTATAAAATCGGGATTGTGAATGCGGTTCCGGCGCATGAAGCCATTGTTGCCGGATTCAAATCAGGTCTGGCTAAATCCGGGCTTATTGATGGTAAAAACATAACCTTACTATACAGTGATACTATCCGTAGCGACCAAATAGATGCTGTATTACAGGACCTTGTGAGAAAAAATGTCGATCTGATATTCGTTGTTACTACACCGGTGGCAAGGAAAGCCAAAGAGATCGTAAAGGGTACCAAATTACCGGTGGTTTTCGCTCCGGTTCTTTATCCGGTTGAATCCGGGCTGGTTGAAAGCCTTATTCATCCAGGCGGTAATTTTACCGGCATACAGGCAGGAGGCAGTATATCAAAGGCCCTGGAATGGCATAAGGCTGCCGTGCCTGGTTCAAAAAATCTTTTTGTGCCGTATAAATTTGGCGATGAAGTAGCAGAACAGAGCCTGGCAGAGCTGAAAGATGCAAACGAACTGCTTGATGTCAAGCTGGTGCTTAGAGAAGTCAGGTCCCAGCGCGAACTGGAAGCAGCTCTTGACAATATCCCCCGAGAAGCTGATTCAATCTGGCTCCTTAATTCCTCTTTTCTCATCTCAAACGTTGATTTGTTTGTCAAATCAGCAATAAAACATAAGCTGCCTCTCTCTTCCGGCACCTCACAGTATCGTGCCGGTGCGTTGGTGACATATGGTCAAAAACCATTCAGCACCGGTGAGCAGGCAGCAAGGCTGGCGCAGAGGATTCTGGATGGGGTGCCGCCTTCCGAATTACCGGTCGAGATCTCCGAATTCTACTTGGGTGTTAACCTGCGAACTGCTCGGGCGATCGGCATAAGCATCTCGGACTCAATTCTTTTGCAGGCAGATGACATAGCGCGGTAGGTAATTAAATGTCGGAGAGAACAATAAAAAACAGCATCAGGACTCGTTTGAAGAGGGAATTTGTAGTTCTGGCGATATGCCCCCTGTTGTTTCTAGGGGTTGTCCTTGCCTGGCAGAGTTATAACGTTCAGATAAATCAAGCATTATTGCATCAGCACGAGATATCCGCGAGGGCACAGGAAAGGATCAAGGATTTTTTTCATGCCATAGAAGATGAATTGATCATGGTTTCCAAGGTGAATAACCTGCTGGAGCAGGACAAGGCAACCCGTCATGCCATCCTTTCCAGATTACGTTCATACGACACCAGGTTCGAGCATGATATTTACAACGAGCTTATCCTGCTCGACAGCAAGGGGAAAGTCAGAGACCGTGTTTCCCGAACCAGGGTCTATTCTCTTGAAGATCTGGGAGAAATGTCCGGAGCTGATGAGTTCCGTGGTCCTCTGACCAATGGCGAAATCTACTACAGCGCTGTTTTCTCCAATACAAAGACAGGTGAGCCGTCGATTGTCATGGGAATACCCATGACCGACATACGCAGCGGAGCAACCAATGGCGTGCTCGTTGCTGAAATCCGGCTGAAGAAGATCTGGAATCTCGTGGCGGATTTGCACATCGGCAATGCCGGTAACGCTTTCCTCCTTGATCGGACAGGGAAGGTAATAGCTCATAGAAATCCATCATTGGTGCTTAAAAGCACTTATTTCAAATCTCCGGACGGCGTGGTTATCCGGATGGGGCTGAGCGGAGTGCGCTCCCTGATTGACTCCAAGAATATAAAACTCGGAAACCAGGAAATTTTTCTCGTAACCGAGAGGCCTATTACCGAGGCTTTGAACCTGACTTTTCGCATCTTGTCAATCATTGGCCTGCTTCTGGTGATCGCCTTGGCCGGGGCCGTAACCTACGGATTAGTGGTCACCCGTAAAATTATCGAGCCGATAGAGTCCCTAGCAGACACGGCGCAGGCAATTGTCGAGGGGGACCTGTCCCGTCGTGCCACACCAAACGCAAACGACGAAATCGGCCTGCTGGCCGACACATTTAATACCATGGCAGCGCAGTTGATCGAGACGATCGAATCCATTAATAACGAAAAAATCAGGTCCGAGGCAATAATAGCGGGCATTGGGGATCCTCTGAGCATAATGGATACCGATTTCAGGGTGATTTATCAAAATACAATCCATAAGGAGATGTTGGGAGAACATGTCGGAGAATATTGTTACCAGGCATATGAACATATGGAACAGGTATGCGATATTTGTCCCATGGCAATGGCTTTTGCGGACGGCAAACTGCATAAGGCAGAGAGGACAGGTATTACCGATAGCGGATTGATATATGTTGATGTCACGGCATCTCCCATAATGGATGCCGCAGGCAGGGTAATTGCCGGGATCGAAATCGGCAGGGACATCACCAAACGTAAGCTGGCTGAAAAGGAACTGGCCGCGGAGAAGAATCGCCTCACAGTGACTCTGGCTTCAATCGGTGACGCGGTTATAGCCACCGATACCGGTGATGTCGTTGTATTGATGAATAAGGTGGCAGAGAACCTGACCGGCTGGACGAAGCAGGAGGCCGTCGGCACGCCTCTTTCAGAGGTGTTGTACATTTTCAATGAAAAAAATCGAGTACGCTGTAAATACCCGATGGGTAAAATTATCAAAACCGCTACTATGGCAGGCCTTAGCGACCACATGGTACTAATTTCCCGCGATGGTACGGAACGGGTAATTGCCGAAAGCGGCGCTCCCATAATGGGTGACAACGACGAAATCCTGGGAACGGTTCTCGTGTTCCGTGATATTACCGAGATACGAAAGATTGAAGAGGAACTTCTCAATGCCAAGAAACTCGAGGCTGTCGGTATCCTGTCCGCCGGCATCGCCCATGAGATAAACAACCCGCTGACCAACGCCTCCCTGAGGATTCAGATTATGAAGCAGGAGTTGGAGGAGAATAATCAGGCTGGAGATTTCTGGGATAAACTTGAATCAATCGAAAAGAATGTCGACAGAGCATCTACCATTGCCAAAGAACTGCTGGAGTTTTCTCGACAAAGGGAACTGGAATTCATACCGGTGGATATCAATTCCACGCTGCATGGCGCCCTACTCTCCTTGGAGCATAAACTCACGAACATCAAAGTCAATCAAGACCTGGCGGAAGTTCCGGAAATACCGGGCGACCCCGTGAAGCTGGAACAGGTATTTATCAACATCCTTAACAATGCGGTCGAGGCGATGACATGCGGAGGAAATATTAATATTGCCACATCATGCAGTGACGATTATGTTAAAGTGAGAATTTCCGATACAGGAAGCGGGATCCGTGAGCAGCACCTGGCGCGGGTATTCGACCCGTTCTTCACTACCAAGGAAGTCGGCGTCGGCATGGGTCTGGGCCTTTCCATCTGCTATGGCATAGTCATGCAGCATAACGGCAGTATCGATATTTCAAACACGGAAAATACGGGGACCATCGTGACCGTTAAATTACCGTTGAGGGCCTGATTATGAAAAAAATCTTGATAGTCGATGATGATGCTGAATTGAGGGGAAACCTTACGGAAATATTGAGAGGAGCCGGTTATTGCACCGATGAGGCGGTCTCCGGTTGTGAGGCGCTGGAGATGCTAGCTTCCAAAGAGTACGATATTGCTCTTCTCGATATGATCATGCCCAACCGGGACGGTATGGACATTCTCACCGAGATGAAGAAGATCAGGCCGAGAACGAGGGTAATCATGATTACCGCATTTGCTACCATTGAAAATGCGGTCAGCGCAATAAAAAAGGGGGCAAGTGACTATATATCCAAGCCTTTCAAGATCAAAGAACTCATTACCACGATCAAACGGGTGATTGAGGAATCCAGATTCGAAACCGATATAAAAAAATTGAACATCGAATATACACTGAGTTCATTATCCAACCCTATAAGAAGAAACATCATTAATTTGCTCTATGCCAGAAGTAAAATGCGTTTGATGGAAATTACGCGCGAACTCGACATAGAGGACCATACAAAGGTTGTCTTTCATATGAGGATGTTGAAAGAGGCCGGAATTATTGAGCAGAATAAAGAAAAATCCTATTTTTTGACAAAGGAGGGGGAGAAAGCCATCGGCTTTCTCAAGTTATTGGAGAATTACGTAACCTCCTGATCGCTGTCTGGTCATTCGAATATTTATGATCATTACCTCCAATCAAGATGCTTCTTCTTAACTCAATCTTTTCACTACAGTCTTCCTCCCTACCCTTGCCATGTATTTATACCTCCCAATAAGAACCCAACACAATGCCGTGATGTACTAATTGCGAATTCCCTTCTGTAATTTCCGATGTGTGAATTGAGAGGCATAGACAGGACAGAAGTGAAGAAAACTTCACCGGCTTAACGGTTTTGTGGGGAATTATTCCATTTAATTTTAGAGTAATTTAAGCGATTGTAATTATTAGCCATCCGGGGGTTGCGGTCGCTGATGTGTTGGCGTAAGGCGGCCGTTTATGCATTTATTGGGCTGAAACCGGGCGGAAATATATTCTCGTTACAGGAGAAAGTACATGATTTGGGAGGAGTACAGCAATTTGAAAAATAAAGGCGACCTGGACAATTCTGGCATTCTGATCGTGGACGACGACAAAAACAACCTTGAGCTTTTAAGACATTTTTTCATGTTTGAAGGATTCGGAGTCACTAGCGCTTCAAATGCAGATGAGGCGCTTGCGCTTCTGAAAGTCAGTCGTTTTTCCTTCCTGCTCACCGATTACTTCATGCCCGGTAAAGATGGACTTGAGTTGGCCGAAGAGGCGCTGGGAATCTTACCTGACTTGAAAATCATCATGATAACCGGAAATTCCTCAGCACAGCTTTCCAACAGGGCCGCTGCATCAGGTATCAGGGACGTCCTTGTCAAACCGATCAATTTCAAGGATTTATCGAGAATAATGGTCGCTGAAAATACTCAGACAATTACGAATGTAGTTCCAGCAGCTTAGGCTGCCCCACCATAATCAGGAATCATATCCGATGTTGTCCTGAAAAACCAAACAGATCAAACAACGAATACTGCCAGAATAGGGAGTTCGCAAGGCAAATACAAAGACCCATTCCGAATTGGAACTATCTCGTTTAATCATAAATCCGGATATTGCTGAATGTTGGAGGAATCACAATGGTAGTACAAACTCTCTCAGAACTCATGACACGGCAAGTCATGAGCATGCCGCCGCATGAAACAGTTGTCCGGGCAGCGGCCATGATGGCTGAGACGTCCATAAGTTCGGTGCTTATTGCCGATAATGAAGAACCTTTGGGCATAATCACCGAGCAGGACCTGCTGCGGGCCTGGAGTCGTGGCATTGTAGATGATTGCCCGGTCAGCAGGATCATGAGCTTCCCGGTATTGAGCGCGTCGTGCGATATGGACTGGAAGGAAGCCTATCACCTGCTTGTTCAGAAAAGCATTCGCCATCTGGTTGTGACAAGTTTAGCCGGTGAGGTCGTCGGCATAGTCAGCGAAACTGATTTCAGGCGTCAACTCGGAGCTGACTTTTTGTCAAAATTCAGTAATCTGGCAACCGTCATGAGCTCAGAGGCGCTAACGCTTCATGGGTCTGCCACTCTGGAGATTGCTGCCCGCCAAATGGACAGCAATAGCACCACCTGTGTCGTGGTGGTTGATGATGGACGACCGGTGGGGATACTTACCGAGCGCGATGTTGCCCGCCTGTTTGCCAGACAGGTCGACATCAGGACCACTCCGATCTCAAGTGCCATGACCACCCCGGTGGTGACAATTGATGTGACCGCATCGATCCCCGAAGCGTTGGCAAAAATGCTGGAGAAGAGGCTCCGCCATATCGTTGTGACGCGCGATAACGGGATTGTTGCCGGAATACTGAGCGAACACGATATCGTGTCGCTCCTTGAAGGTGAATACCTGGATGATCTTCGGGATCGAAACGAAATTGTGTCTGCCGCACTTCACGATTCTGAAGCCAAACTTCAGGCGGTTTTCGATCAGGTCAGCGTGTTGCTTGGTTTCCTTGAACCCGATGGTACAGTGATTAAGGTAAACGCCGCAATGCTGAGAAACGCAGGTCTCCCCTCCGAAGCCGTAATCGGCAGACCGATATGGGAAATGCCCTGGTGGACACACGACAACAGGCAGTCGGATTTGCTGCGAATAGCCATTAAAAATGCCGTGCAACTCAGGAAAACCTCCGGTTTCGATGCTACCCACAGGATCGCGGACGGCAGTATCATTTCCGTGGATTTCACACTTAGACCCATATTCGGCCCCGATGGTTCCGTTGCCTACCTCCTGCCCGAAGCCCACGACGTTACAAAACGCAAATTGGCCGAAGAAGCAGTGAGAACAAGTCAGCAGCATTTTGAAGCGCTTCTGACCGCCACACCTGTTGGTGTCATTGAGACCGACCCCTGCTGCAACTGTATCTATGCCAACCAGCGCAGTCTGGAACTAACCGGTTTAACCTGGGAGAGTATCCTCGGAACCGGCTGGATCAATGCAATTCATACAGACGACAGGGAATCCGTTATACAGCTCAGGAGAGATATCGCCCAGGCACAGAAGTCAGAGCAGCTGGAATTACGATTTATACAGCCGGAAGGGAATGTTAATTGGGTACTTGCCCAGGCAGCTCCTTTCATGACAGCCTCAGGTGAGGTTTCAGGTTACATATGGACCGTCACCGACATTACACGAATGAAATCGCTTGAAGAACAGTTACTTATTGCGTCCTCGGTCTATGAAGCCAGCAGCGAGGCAATCATGGTAACAGACGCGAAAAACCATATTGTTGCGGTCAATCCCGGGTTCACCAGACTAACCGGCTACGACCGGAAAGAAGTGATTGGCTTAACTCCGTCAATCCTCAAGTCAGGGCGTCATACTGCGGAGTTTTACAAGGAAATGCAGAAATCTCTGGAAAGTTCCGGTCACTGGGAAGGAGAAATCTGGAACCGACGCAAGAATGGCGAGTTTTTTGTAGAATGGGTTTCCATCAACACCATTAATGACACAAGCGGCAAGGTCCACAGGCGTTTCGCTCTATTCTCCGATATCACCGAAAAGAAAAAAAGCGAAGAATTAATCTGGCAACAAGCTAATTATGACTTGTTGACCATGCTTCCGAATCGCCGCCTGTTCCGCGACCGGCTGCATCAGGAGCTTAAGAGGACAAAGCGGGCCAAGCTCCACCTTGCCTTGCTTTTCATTGACCTCGACCGGTTCAAGGATGTGAATGATACTCTTGGTCACAACTTCGGAGATCAACTCCTGTTCGAAGCTGCATGCCGTATCAGCAAATGCGTTCGAGAATCCGATACGGTTGCACGCTTGGGAGGAGACGAATTCACAATAATCCTTTCCAGTCTGAATGACCTTAACAGTGTGGAGCAGGTCGCTCATTCCATAAACCTTGCACTTGCCGAACCATTTGAGCTTGGCGACGAAACCGTTTATCTCTCCGCCAGCATCGGCATAACCCTTTATCCGAATGATGCGGATAATGTCGAAGATTTGCTCAGAAATGCCGACCAGGCAATGTATGTAGCCAAAGAACATGGACGCAACCGGTTCAGCTATTTCACCGGAATGATGCAGGTGGCAGCGAAAAGGAGGCATCAGCTCAGCAAAGATCTGCGTCTGGCGTTGGCCGCCGGGCAACTTGAGGTATTTTATCAACCGATCGTGGACCTGGAATCCGGACGAATAGTCAAGGCCGAAGCCTTGCTGCGTTGGCAACATCCGGTACATGGAGACGTTGGACCGGCTCAATTCATTTCCATCGCCGAAGAAACCGGGATCATCAACGAGATTGGTGAATGGGTATTCAAGGAATCAGCGCGCTTTGCCAAGAGGTGGCATGACATTGACGAGCATCAAGGGTTGAAACTCCCTTCGACCCTTATGGAAAATAACGACTGTTGCATCCGGAATGAGCGTTTGATCCAGATAAGTGTCAACAAATCACCGCGTCAATTCTTCAGCAGCAACACCCATCAGAGCTGGATAAACTACCTGAGTGAAATCGACCTTCCAGCCGGCTGCATTTCCATTGAGATTACCGAGGGACTGCTCCTCGATGACCGGCCTGAAATCGCGGACAAGTTACGCAGGTTCCGTGACATGGGGATACAGATAAGCCTCGACGACTTCGGCACCGGTTATTCGGCCATGTCGTATCTGCAGAAATTTGACATAGATTACCTGAAGATCGACCAGTCATTTATTCATGATATGGAAGCTAACCAGAATGCAAGGGCAATATCCGAGGCCATTATCGCCATGGCCCATAAACTTGGAATCAAGGTAATCGCCGAAGGTGTCGAGACCCCGAAACAGCGGGACATCCTGGCCTCCGCAGGTTGCGACTATGCCCAGGGGTTTCTGTTCGCCAAGGCCTTACCTGCCGATAAATTTGAGGAGATGCTGGTGGTGAATTCATCCATGGCGGCAAACCACCAACCATTCCGGGAACCCTGATATTACAGCTGTAGTGCCGATCTCCGGTGGACAGTTTGTAATAATGAAAAGGAGACAAACCATGAAATTCAGGATGTTCAGGCATTGGCGAATAAAATACAAAATCATGTTCATTTCTATCTTCAGTGTGTTCTTTATGCTGGCTGGCCTACTTTTTTACCTGTTACCATTGATCGAAAACAGGATCATGAAGGATAAGCAGGATGCCACAAGGCACGCCGTTGAGATTGCCTTGGGGGTCATGGAGAACGCCGACAAACAGGTAAAAGCCGGCAAGATTACCCTTGATGACGCCAAGAAAATTGCCACGGAAGATATCGGAAACATGCGATACGAAAAAAAGGAATATTTCTGGATCAATGACCTTGGAAAACCATTTCCAAAGATGATCATGCATCCGACCGTACCCGCGCTGAACGGCAAGATTCTCGATGACACCAAGTTCAACAAGGCTACCGATGCGATTGACGGCGTCAATGGACCGGTACGGAAACTCGATGGTAAAAACCTGTTCGTTGCATTCAACGAGGTCGTGGAACGGGCCGGGCACGGTTTTGTGAAATATGATTGGCCGAAACCGAAAGAGGGTGGTGGGGTAACTGCAGAACTGTATACCAAGCTCTCCTACGTAAAGAAATTCGAGCCATGGGGCTGGACCTTGGGGAGCGGCATCTATGTGGATGATGTGGAGAAAGAAGTGACAACTATCAAATGGACGCTTTTTGGGCTTGGTATCGTCTTCTCACTTCTAAACCTGATTCTCGCCTGGTCCATCAGCCGCGGTATCACCAATACCCTGAGCTACGTGGCAGGTAATCTGACCGAGATGGCCAACGGCAGCGGTGATCTGACTCGGCGCCTCAAAATAGAGCGCGAGGATGAATCAGGTATCCTCGCCCTTGCCTTCAACCAATTCCTCGACAACCTCAAAATCATCGTTGAGAAGATCACCAGGAATTCCGTCGAGGTGTCAGCAGCCGCCAGCCAGCTTAATTCTGCGGCTTCCCTGATAGCCTCCGGCTCCGAACAGGTGGCGGCCCAGTCGGTTGCCGTGGCCACTGCGGGCGAGGAGATGACCGCCACATCCACGGAAATCGCTCGGAACTGTGTCATGGCGGTTGATAACGCCAATCGTGCGACGCAGACCGCCAAGAACGGCGCCGAGATCGTCAGCCACACGGTGCAGAGTATCCAGCGCATTGCCGTAAAGGTCCAGGAAAGCGCCACCACAGTGGAATCGCTCGGCAAGCGCTCCGAACAGATCGGACAGATCATCGGCACGATCGAGGATATTGCCGACCAGACCAACCTGCTGGCCCTTAATGCCGCCATCGAAGCTGCCCGCGCCGGCGAGCAGGGACGAGGATTCGCGGTCGTGGCCGACGAGGTCCGGGCGCTTGCGGAACGCACAACCAGGGCCACCCGCGAAATCAGCCAGATGATCAAAACCATCCAGCAAGAAACCGGGTCAGCGGTTGCAGCCATGGAGGTCGGTGTCAAGGAGGTTGGACAGGGCACGGAGGACGCTGCACGTTCAGGAAAAGCGCTTGAAGAAATTCTTGTACAGGTTGCAGAGGTAACCAACCAGATCAACCAGATCGCTACCGCAGCAGAGGAGCAGACTTCGACAACCAGTGAGATCAGCGGCAACATGCAGCAGATTACCGGAGTGGTCCAGCAGACTTCGCGCAGCTCCCAAGACACAGCAAGTGCGGCAAGACAACTGGCCGACATGGCTCAAGACCTCAAGCTGATTGTGGGCCAGTTCAGGCTGTAACATGTTCCCGCATCGATGAGGCAATCCAGAGAATACATCCCACAGGTCTCCTCACTTTGCTGCTGGAGAGTAAAGTCCAAAGAGGACGCATATGAGCGACCTGCGGCGGTTGATGGGCAGTTCGGATATTCTATTACTTCCCAAGCTTAAACAGCAAATCTATCAACATCTTGCCTCAAGACAATCCAATATATTTCTGTAAATGCAAGATGCGCTAAATCATATGTGAAGAATAGTTCACAAAGGATCGTTTTTTGTGAACAGGTTTTCAATTTGATTTTTATGTGTGTTTGTTAAGATATGAATATATCAAAGCATAATCGGAGTGTTATGCGGAACGTTTCAACGTTGTATTTACAATTCTTTTCATTGGTTACTCTGCTGATCATGCACTGTTTGTCAGGAATTGCTGATGCAGCAATTGCCTGCTACCAGTGCCACGGTTCTTCAGCACCAGTTGATTACCGGCCTATTGATGCCGCATTCCGCAATCCCTCCTCGGGAGGTTTCAAGGGTAATCACCGTCCCCATATGGGGTCGGCGGCTACCGCCTTTTCGTGCGTCCCCTGCCATCCCGGCAGCGGTGATTACACATCCTCCCACCGGGACGGCAAGATCAAGCTGGCCTCCAACATCAACAACTCCCCCTTGAACGCTCGCTATAACAATTCTACTTCGGCATTCTCCCAGACGACTTCCCCATCATTATCCACCTGCACCAATGTCAATTGCCACTTCGAGACCGCCACCCCCACTTGGGGGGGGACCGTATTCAACAGTACAGACAGTTGCAGCCAGTGCCACGGTTCCACTACTCCGCTCTCTGCGTCGCACTCGACACACAGCCGCTACTCATCAGTAACCATGGGCAAGTTTTCCAACCATGCGGCCTGCGCCACCTGTCACGTCAATTATGCCTCTTCGCTGAATTTCGCCCATGCCACCAGCGTAAGCCGGCGACCGATCAACGTGACTGTCGGAGCATACAACAGCGGCAGCACTACATACCTTCCGAGTCAGATCCACGGTGCTTACGGAACCTGCACCAACCTTTACTGCCACAGCCCGGGCAACAAGTCCACAGCGCCATTCACGGCACCCAACCAGACCGCCACCTGGGGCGGGACTCTCGGGTGCGACGGATGTCATGCCGCAACACCCTCTTCAGGAAGTCATGCCGGTCATGTGGCCACAACCTATGGTGTGCCGGTTGCATGTTACAAATGCCATGCATCAACGGTCAGCGCAGGGATGACCGTTGATGCGACCAGCAACCATGTCAATAACAAGGTTGATATCGCCTTCAGCAGCACCACCACGGCGGTCTTGGGCAGATACAGCGGCCAGCTGACGCCCATGCAGAAGAATCCGGGCTCAGGATATGCCAACTGCGAAAATGTTTATTGCCACTCTAACGGTCAGGGCGCTGGCGGAAGCTGGCCTCCAACCTATAAAACACCGAAATGGGGCGGAGGCAATCCCGGCGAATGCGGACTCGCCTGTCACGACAACGGTTTGCATGGCGGCGCCAACATTACTTCCGGCAGCCACGAAAAGCATATTAGCTATGGCTTCATAAATGACGGTTTTTTTGTTGGATGTACTATTTGTCACTATGGTGCCGGTTATGCCGAACCACTGTGCACACAGTGTCATTTTGGGGCGCCTACTTTAACCACCCTGCACACAAACCATAAGATTGAAGTGAGCTTTGTAACCAAATACGGCGGCACGTACAACGGCACACCGGAACCGGGTGACGGCTACAGCACCTGTTCCACTGTTTACTGCCATTCCAACGGCACGTCGGTGGCAACCGGAACCGTTCCCGCCAATACCTCTCCTGAATGGGGTAGCGGTGCCATGGCGTGTGACGGCTGTCACGGCAATCCGCCGAACTATGCCTCCGCCTCTCCCAAGGCCAACAGTCATTCCATACATGCGGTGCATTCAGTTTCAGACTGTTCCATCTGCCACTATGGCACCACGACCACAGGAAACAGCATCACTGATTTAACCAAGCATGTAAACAAGGCCTATGAGCTGCAGGCGAAGCCGGGTTACACCTTTACCTATGTCTATAACTCCTCCGGAGGGAGTTGTTCCTCCGTCTCCTGCCACGGTGATGCACAGTGGGGAGGTGGCGGAGCGGGCGGCACGGCCTGCATAAGTTGTCACGGCCATTCGGCAGGATTCGAATACGAAACAGGCATGTTCAGCCAGGGGAAAGGAAGCTGGAGAAGCCATGCCACCCATACCCAGATCGACGGCGACAATGCCAAAGGCCCGAACATAGCCTGTAACAGCTGCCACGACACCAGCAACTTCCCCTACTTCAACACCGGAACCGACGGCAACGCAGACGGCAAATTCAACCTTGCCGAAACTGACGTCTGCAACACCTGCCATAGCCCCGGCGGCACGTACGACGGCGTGAACAACGCAACTTATGGCGCAAAGGCAAACTGGAGATTTTCTATTTACACTGGTGGCCTGATCCGCTCCGGCAAGGAGAAGTGGTGCGCCTCGTGTCATGATGAGTCCCCATCGGTCATTTCCGGCATAACAGCACCCAATGTGGCGGGGAACGAGTCCGGTGCATATACCTACGGTTCCGGGTGGGGATACTATAAGACCGGCCATGGTCTGCCCATCGCATCAACCTATGCCGCCAGCGGTGGCCTGACATACGGCGCGGGAAAGGAATGCGTCTCCTGTCATGATTTCTCGACCTCGCACGTGGATGGCAACGCCCGGACTTACAGCGCCGCGAGTAACAATTACCAGGCCGGCTATCGTTTGAATAGTGTCGGCGGCAAAAAGCCCATGAATATCCCCCGACCGGGCCAGACCGTCCTGGTGGCCGATGAGTACAAGCTCTGTTTATCCTGCCATGACGCCAACAAGTACCTGGCGCAGTCACCT
>Ga0209212_1006101_pt1 | contig 13964 bp, 7 predicted proteins | sample RifGroC2_FD_183996 | JGI IMG/M metagenome (GOLD analysis project Ga0209212, IMG submission 183996) | Groundwater microbial communities from Rifle, Colorado, USA - Groundwater C2 (SPAdes) (version 2) | ecosystem: Environmental > Aquatic > Deep subsurface > Groundwater | place: Rifle, Colorado... | reverse complement strand
ATAACCGACACCGAAGAGTGCCTGGTCATCAACAGGGGCCAGGGCCGGTACGCCTTCGTCGACTGGGACGAGATAGACGCCATCTCGACGGTGGACAATTGAGCCCCGCGCGGGGTTTACCAAAGGGCCAAAAAGTTATTTAATTAAGGCAGGGCGCCGTCCGCGCCGCTTATATCCTTAGCCGTTCGGTCTCCGGAGCAACTATGCCAGTAAAACTTATCAGGCAATACACCGTGTTCCTCCCCAATGTCCCCGGCGCGCTCGCCAAGTTCGTCGAGCTGTTCGCCAACGAGGGCATCAACATCATAGGCCTGGCCTCGGAGATCCGCGACGATTCCGGCGTGGTCCGCATAGCCGTGGACGGGGACAGGAAAGTGAGCCATATCCTCACCGGGGCCGGCTTTACCACGATAGAGACCCCCATGATCTCCCTCGAGCTGGCCGACAAGCCCGGCCAGCTGCTGCGGCTGACCAAGGTGCTCAGCGAGAACAACATCAACATCACCACCGTCTACGGCACCTCCTTCGGCGGCGCCAGCGGCCGCCTGCTGATGAACGCCTCCGACACCGACAAGGCGCTGGAAGTGCTGAAAACCGAACTGGGCGCCTGAAGCCCCCTTCCTCCGGGAAGTCAGGGGAGCGGCGGCACCTTGTGGCGCGGCGCTGCGGAAACGGTGATTATCTCGAATATCTCCACAGAATTGCCGCCGGCGCCGTCTATCCCCTGCGAAGTCACCCACAGAAATCTGCCGTCAGGGCTTACATCCATTCCAACCGGGAAAGAATCGGCACCCACACGCGCAACCACTTCCATTTTCCGAACGTCCACCACCACCACCTGAGAATCGGAATTAAGGGCGGCGAAAAGCCATTTCCCGTCCGGTGAAAGCCGCACGGAACGCGGCGTACCGCCGATTTTTACCGATGTGAGAGCGATGTCGTATCCGTTTTTGGAGGAGGCCGCCTCCACCACGCTGTCGGCTGCGGCGCGTATCACGGCGCCGGCCGCGCTGGAGGCCGCAAAAAGCCATTTCCCGTCGGGAGAGATGGCGAGATCGCGCGGATTTCCGCCGAGAGCCACGCGCCCCGTCAGCGCCGGCCCGCCGGGACGCCCGGCGTCTATCACGGCCACCCCGCCCGCTCCTCCCATGCACCCGGCAAAAAGAGTCCTGGAATCCGGGCTCCAGGCCAGTCCGCGCACGCAAAGCCCGCATTCGCGGTCCCGGTCCATCCCCTCGGCTCCCGCCGGAGGCGCTGTCGAGCCCAGCACGACCAGCCCGGCCGGGGCGAACCCCGCCGGCTCCGACGAAGAAATATCTATGAACCCCACGCTGTTGCCGCCCCAGTGGGCCAGCGCCAAGTAGCGCCCGTCCGGAGAGGCGGCCGCGTTCTTCGCTATGGGTCCGGCGGGCAGCACGCGCACGATGGCGCCGGCCGCGGCGTCGATGACGGCCACCGCGGACGGCTGCGTCCCGTCCAGGTCGTAATTGCGGCGGTAATACGGGACCCAGAGGAAACGCCCGCCATGGCTCAGCGCTCCCTCCACCGGCTTGCCGCTGAATACGTTCGGCCCTTCCGGCGGCAGGTCCCCGGAGAACTTATACCCGAACCACGGCTCCCTCCCGGGGAAAAGCCCGGCGTGCTTCGCCCCGAAGGAATGCCGTATCACGCCGCGTTTGGCCGGCCGGGCCGCGTCGTAAACCACGGTGCGCAGGCCCTCCAGGGAATTGACATAGGCCGTGACGCCGTCCGTAGAGATGACCACGGACTTAGGGGAATCTATATCCGCGTCATAGACGTCGTCCGCGCTCAGCGTGGAGGTACTATACCGCTGGAAGCGCGCCGCCAGCCGCAGACGCAGCGGCGCGTCAGCAGGAACGGAAACGGCACCGATAGGGAAATGCAGGGCGGCCCTGGCCCTGCGCCGCTTATGCGCCTCCCAGGCCCGGCGGGCGGCGGCAAGGCGCTTCGCCAGGTTCCTGTCGTCCGGGAGTTGCAGGGACAGTTCCTCCCAGGCCGACACGGCGTCCTCCCAGTGCCGCAAGGCGGCCTCTGCGCGGCCCTTTCCATCCAGACACGCGCCGTTCCCGGGCTCTATGACCAGGCAGCGGTGGAAGTCGCGCACGGCCGCTCCCGGGCGGCCGCGCCTAAGCGAAAGTTGACCGCCCTTCATATACTTCGGAACGCGGATGTCAGGAATGGATACAGGAACCGGAATGGGAGCCGGCGCGACCGGGACGGCCCTGCGCGTATGGCAGCCGGCCGCCAGGACCAGCGCGGCGCAGCCCGGGAGAAGAAGCGTTCTGGCTTTCATCGGTTTTAGGCGCATATGGCGGCTATGAGGCCGCAGGTATCCCCTGACCCGCAGGCTAAATAGTACAATAAAAAAAGAAGCACAATCTTGTTCAGAAGGGGGATCGAGTAATGAAAAAATATATCCTTATGTCGGCGCTGGTGGCGGGCGCGGCCTGCGCGCTTTACGCCCAGGCGGAACCGGCCGCGGAAAAAACGCTGGCGCCCGTAAAGGTGGAAAAAATAGCGACCGCGGCCGCGGTGGAGAAAAAAGAGCCCGTCGATGAAGCCTCCGCTTTCGCCGCGGGCACACCGCGCGTGTACACGTGGACAAAAATAACGGCGGAAGGAACCCCGGTAAAGATCAAGCACGTTTATTACGCCGACGGCAAAAAGGTCTCGGAAGTGGAATTGTCCGTAAATTCAAGCCCGTACAGGGTCTGGAGCTCCAAAGCCGTCTGGGCCGGCAGCTGGAAGGTAGAGGTTACCGACGAGAGCGGCACGGTGCTGGCCTCGCTCGACTTCTCCGTTTCCGGCGAAACCGCCCAGCCTGTCAAGGCCGAGTAAACCCGGACCACAGCCGCGGAAAGGCCGCGCGGAAGAGCCGCGCGGCCTTTTTTTACCACCTTGAATACCGGGGACTCCCCCTAGTAGCCGCCTAAAGAGAAGTGCATGAAATCTTTTTGCGCCCCCTCTATTTCTCCGCCCCATTTGAACCCCGCCTTTTTCATCCCGCTGACGATACCGCAATCACGCGTGAGGGCTCCTTTGGTCCCGGACCGCCAGGGACCGCCCTGTATAAGGCGGCAGCCGGGGCCGAACTTTGGACATTTATCATAAAGCCCGTTCCTGGAACGGTTTATATCCACAGCGGCGCCGTATGCGTGATTGCTGAAACCGAGCCGGTCGCCATCCCTTCCCAGCGGATTCTTAGTCCTCCCCGGGCGGTACGCCTCCACCTCCAGCACCGGCTCGCCGGCGGCCAGGAGCTTTTCAAGCGCAGTGCGCACTGCGGTTGAAAGTTTGCGGCATACATAGAACGGCTTTATCCCGTCCAGCTCCACAAGCTCCTGGTCCTCGATACAAACCGTGCAACCGCTAGAGGGGTCCTTTTCTTCGGCCTTCAATTCGGAATACGGATGTTTTATTTTGCCAAAGTTAACGGCGCGTTTTTTGTGGATATTCCAGTTATATACCTCGTACGAGCACGTTTCCGGCCGCACTTCCTGCGCGCTCGCAGGAGTCGGGGAGAACATGAGCAGCAGAACCAGTTTTATCGCCATATTCACGGATCCTCTATATCTCTCTGCCCAGTATTTCAAACCGCCTCGTCGAGTAATTCCCCTCCTGGTCGACAACAGTTATCTCGTGTGATCCGGGCTCTATATCAAGGGCCTGCTGGTGGAAAACGGTGGTTTTCCCGAGATAGTTGCCGTCCAGATGCCAGAACAGCGCGGCGTCCGGCTGTGTGTGGGTCGCCTCGAAAACCACGCGTCCTTTTTTCTCCGCGAGGTCTATCGGGATGTATATCTTGCTTTCGGCGTTCGGATATATGAACTCTATCGGGCCTTTTTTTTTGTCCGCGTCAGCGCCTGCCTCGCAATCTTTACGGTAAGCCGGCAGAAGTCTGTAGCCTGGATAATAGCGCCTGTAAAAATACTCCTGTCCCGGCGGAAGCACGAACCAGCTCTTGTGGCGCATCTTCGACACCGCTTCGCATTTGCCGTTGACACGCCGCCGCCCGGATGGGTCGAGGTGTATGGTTTTCTGGTGAGGGCTTATCTGGTCGAAATTGCTCCCCAGCGGAGCCCATTGGCGCTCGGTTTCGCAATTTGCGAACGGCAGATAGCCGTCGTTACGGCAAACCTCGACTTCTTTCAGGTACGCCTCCGGAATACTGAACCAGCCTCCGTACGGGAGGCGGTTGAATACCTGGAAGAGCAGCGGCGCCGCGGCCGTGATCCCTACTAGTTCCGGACGGCTTTCCCCATCCGCGTTCCCAAGCCAGACCCCTACGGTATACCTGGCGTCGCTCCCGATAGCCCAGGCGTCGCGGTTCCCGAAGCTTGTGCCGGTTTTCCACGCTATTTTGCGGGAGCTGTTGAAATTCTCCCAGTACCCCTCCTCGCCGGGCCTCGTCACGTCCAGCAGCGCCTTTAAAGTGAGCCACGCCGCCCCGGGACCGATATCGCCGGTCAGCCTGCCGCCGTCGGACACTCCATCGATGACTTTCAGTTCGTAAAATCTCGCCCCGCCTTTTTCCGCGTTCCCTTTCGCGAGATGCGCCATGTTCGCGTAGATCCGCGCCAGGTCCCAGAGCGTTCCCTCCGCCCCGCCCAGTATCAGGGATAAACCGTAACCTTCCGGGTTCCTGTGCAGCGTCGACATCCCCAGATCTTTCAGAAAATCGTAGAACCGGGACACGCCGTATTTTTTAAGCATGCGTACGGCCGGCACATTGAGAGATTGCGCCAGGGCCGCCCGGGCGGGAACGGCCCCCCGGTATTTGCGGTCATAGTTCTGGGGCATGAAGTTCCCGAACTGCGTAGGGAGGTCCGGCACGAGGGTGGAGGAAAGTATATCTCCGGACTGGAGCATGGCGGCGAAAAGAAGCGGCTTAAGAATACTGCCCGTGCTTCTCGCCCTCCGGATAAGGTCTATCGCATACCCCGAAGCCGCCGACTCGTTCTCGGTATCGGCGATATCCCTGCTGTTACCTATATAAGCCTTCACTTCAAAACTCTCGTTGTCGACCACTATAACGGCCGCGTTCCTTATCCCGTGAAGAAGCATGGCGTCGGAATATCCCCGCACTATGGTTCGCACGGCTCCTTGAAGAGCGCTGTCCAGCGTGGTATGCTGCCTGAAAACCGCGGAGGTTTCACTCCCCGCCGCCAGCGTGTCCAGCAGGTGCGGGGCCGCGCGCGGCAGCGGGTACGGTTTCCCCGGCAGCGGCTCCTTCAACGCCAGTTTCATGGCCAGTTCGTCCAGAACCCCGGCTCGCTCGAGTTTTAGGAGCAATCTGTCCCGCTTTGCCTTCAGCGCTTCGCGGTTCTTTCCGGGGTGTATAAGCGCGGGGCTGTTCGGCAGGACCGCGAGCAAGGCGCTTTCGCCCCAGGAAAGCAGTTCCGGCGAGCGTCCGAAATATCTCCACGCCGCCCCCTCAAGCCCGACCACGTTCCCGCCGAAAGGAGCGTTACCGGCATACAGGGCCAGCACCTCCTCTTTACTGTAACCGCATTCCAGCCTCACGGCAAGGAGCAGTTCAATCAGTTTTTCAAGATAAGTGCGCGGCGGATTTTTCCTGGAAAGACGGATGACCTGCATCGTAATAGTGCTGCCGCCGCTTACCACTTTTTTATTCCTGTAGTTAAGATAGGCGGAGCGGGCCAGGGCGGCCGGATCGATTCCGGGATGCTTCAGGAACCGCTTGTCTTCAAAATAAATGAGCGCCTGTTTATACTTTTCCGGGATGCTTTTCGGGGGAGGGAACCGCCATTGCCCGTCCATAGCGATCCTCGCCCCGAGCAATTCCCCGCCGCTGCTCAGAAGTATCGTGGAAAGAGGGGCGTCGAACAAGGGCTCGGGCAGACAAAAGAACCAGGCGCCGCCGAGCAGAATGCCGGCAAGCGCCCAGTTACGTGCCCCGCGGTACCCGGCCAGGCGGGCGCTCCCTGTTTTCGCCGAGAGGACCCAGCCTCTTACGGCCTTACTGATCTTCACTTTGAAGATTTCTGTATCGTTACCCATTTCCCTTTTGTCTGGCCGTGCTTTTCCGCGTCGTACATGGCTTCGGCGTATATTCCGGGCAGATAATACCGGCCCGGATACGCGGCGTTGAAGCGCGAGGTCAGCTCTATGTTAGCCCCGGCCTCCAGGCTGAAATAGGAGTAGACGCGGTCGTCGCGTATATCCTGATAGTCCAGCGCGCCTTGTTCCTCGTCCTGCTCCGAATCCAGGCGGGAATTATGTATCTCCCAGCCTGACGGGCTGAGGTGGGAGAGGGCGATGTTCTCCAGCTTGTGCCCCGAAGTGTTCTGCACGGTAAGGCGAGCCGCCACGTCGCTGCCCTGAGCCAGTTCGGAAACATCGAGATGGTTACCCTTCGAGTCCGTGTAACGAACGCTTATTTTAAGTCCTGCCGTCTCTTCCGCTTCTTCTCCGGCCGGGGGAACGCCCCTGACGGTAACGACCGCAAAAAGCCTCCGGCCGGAGGTGTTCCTTACCTGCACCGGCGCCCCCGCCTTAGGGAGGGCGGCCAGCGGGATCTGGACCACCGGTTTGCCGGAAGACGCTTTCTTTATTTCCTTTTGCCCGGAGGTATAACTGAATTCTACGCCCTCGGCGGCGCCCGAGGCGCCGTAGAACCTTGCCGCCGCCATAAGAGCATAAGCGATCGATTGAGTGCTTTCCCATCTTTCTGCCGTCAGCTCCGCGGAGATGGCCTCGGCCAGACTCTTATCGTCGTACCTTCCCAGGATGGCCAGGCTGTTCAGGATCACGGCTTTGTCCCTCAGGGAGGAACCGAACGTGGCGCCCGGCTGTTTATATTCCGCTGCGGACATGCCGGCGCCCTCGGCGAGGTCTTTCGCGGCGTCCTTGATGCCCGCCAGCTGGTAGGCCGCGGCCAACTGCCAGCGGACCGGGTTCGCCAGGCTCTTCGCTTCTTTCAGCCTGTTCATGGAGCCGACCTCCGGTTCGCCTGACAAAGCCAGTGTGTACAGGCGGTAGCTCTGGTCGAGGGGGTCGCGCCCTCCGTCCGGGCTCCACACCTGCGCGGCGGACCGCTGATACTTGGCCCAGTCCGAGAGCATCGCAGGGGGGACAAAATAGCCTTTTTCCTTGGCTTCCACCAGGAAATGACCGGCGTAATTCGACGCCCAGGGGTCGGGCGCGCCCCCGCCGCCCGGCCAGTACATAAAACCGCCGCTCGCGGCCTGGAACTGCCTGAGCCTTTCTATCCCGGCATTCACGTTCTTTTCTATCTCTTTTTTCCGGCCTTCATCCAGCTTGACGAGGTCCGGGAGATAGAGCTGAGGGAAGACCGAGGAGGTGACCTGCTCGACGCACCCGTGCGGGTATCGGATGAGATAGGTCAGCCGCTTCTCCAGGTTAAGCGGCGGAACGGAAGCCACCTCCAACATGGCCTCGTTGGTCCCCTCAAGACCGTGCGGGACGATATTCTCGGTCCAGGTCTCGCCCGGCTCCAGCTTGCGGTGGAATTGTTTCACCGTGGGAGGATTGGGGCTCCTGACGCTGAGATAAACTTCGGAGCGGGACACGGTCGCGCCGCTCTGCGCCGTGACGAGTATCCTCCCTTTTCCGGTCAAAGACCCCGTCTTGACCTTGAAGAAACCCATCTTTTCTCCGGGCTTATCAAAATGCAGAGTAAGGGTCTTAGTATCGGGCACCGAGAAATACTTATCGGTCTCTATTTTCAGGATCACTTCTTTTACCGACTCCTCGGAGGTGAAGACCGCCACCGGCACGGTCATTTCCTCGTCCGGCCCTATTACCCGCGGCAGGGTGGTCAGCAGCGTCAGCGGCTCTTTGACCACAATGCTCTTATCGGCTTTGCCGTAGGCGCCTTTTTCACCGGCCACCACCATTACCCTCACGGCGCCCATATACGACGGGATGTCGACCTCGTGGGTATTCGTCCGTTTCCCCTCCAGCCTGAACGGACCCAGGAACCGCACCACAGGCGGGAACCTCCGCTGGTCCTCCTTCTTCGGCCCGGCCTCCAGCCCCTCGTCGCCGCCCAGCGCCAGCAGCCGCTCAAGCTCAGCGCCGTAAGCGCCGACGACATAGTCATAGAGGTCCCAGGTCGTGATACCGAGAGCCTCTTTTTTATAAAAATGGCCGTGTATATCGGGAGTTTTGAAGTTGGTCAGGCCCAGGAGTCCCTCGTCCACAACGGCAAGCGTATAGACCATGGGCCGCCCGCCGCTTTCGGAAACTTTCACGGCCACCTTCGTTTCCGGCCGCCACTGGTCGTCCGCCTGAATGACCGGCTGCAGGACAGTCGCGGGGTTTTTCACGCTCAGCGGGATAACGCCGTAGAGACGTATTGGCCGGTCGTTATTTTTCTCCTGGTGGGGCTGGATAAGCGCCACGGAAACGTAAACATTGGGGCTCATCTCGGCCGTTACGGGGAGTTCGAACTTGGTCTTGTCCTTTTCGACTTCAAGCCAGCGGTGCTCTATGATGCGGCTCCCGTTCTCTATCGATACCAGGGCGCGGCCCTGGGTCGCCTCCGGCAGTTGTATCACGGCCGTTTCCCCCACGGTATATTCCTGCTTATCGGAAAAGAAGTTCAGCACATTGGCGCCCGGACTTCCTTCTTCCTGCGCGCGGCCGGCCCAGCCGGGCCAGTCGATATAAAAAACCTTTCCGGAGCAATGCCCGCCTGAGGTATCGCAGGCCCTGAGCAGATATCTGCCCCAGATCGGATACTTTATTTCGAAGTCCCAGGTCCCGCTCCCATCCTTTGTATTGATGACATCGGATTTTACGGCTTGGCTGTAATCAGCGCCCGCGAAACGGGCGAGGGATTCCTCTGACCTGTCCCACCACCATTTCCAGTCCATCCTGTAGAGGGAAACTCTCACGTTCTTCAGCGAGACAGGCTTCCCCTTATCGCTCAGGGTGGCGATGGAGACCTTGTGCACGATATCCGTAAGCAGCATCCCCCTGGCTTTATCACCTTCCGGAAGTTTCACCCCCACATAGCTGCCGTAAGGGGAATACGGGATGCTAAGCCGCGTGGCGCTGAAATCTCCTCCTCCCTCGAAAACCCTGATCTTGAAATTAGCCGTCATTTTACCGGGCGCCTGACCGCCGCCGGATAGACCTGCGTTGAAAGCGGCGCGCCCGGTGCCGTCCAGGTCCCCCTCGAAGACGGTTTCCGGCTCGCCCTTGAACTCGCGCACCGGGTCGTCAAAAATATAGTCTGAAAAACGGTCGAACCTGGTGGAAACCGGCTTAAGCTGAACTTCGGCTATCGTCCTTAACCCTGAAGCCGGGGCGCCGTGGAGCCATTGGGAGAAGATCTTCCCCTCCACCGGCATCTTCGAGCTGTAGATGGCGTCATCATTAAAAAGCGCCTCTATCTTGAGCCTGTTCGGCTTAACAGTTTCTATCTTCAGCTGTTTAGAGAAAACCCGGTTCCCGACCTGGGCCTCGGCCGTCCAGGAGCCGGTAATGGCGTTCTCGTCCGTCTTCATCGTAAACCGATAAAAGCCGCCTACAGGGCTGGTATTAGCGAATGTCTGGATCACCTGGCCCTTCGGATTACGCAACCTCATCGTGACAGGATGGTCCTCCGGCATAGCGCCGCTCTTGTCCTCAAGCACGAACACCAGGTGGAGCTCGTCACCAGGCCGCCAGACATCCCTCTCACCGTATATCACTCCCTTGATGCCTTCACGGACCTCGTCTCCTCCCACGTCGAAGTGGGTGACCGGGATAGCGGAACCCGCATTCAGCTTCAGGTAGCCGGCGTCCTCCCCTTTCCTTCCTTCCAGGAATAATGGAACTCCGGAAAGAGCTATCTCCGCAAAACCGGCGCCGTCCGTAATGCCGCTCCCGACCTCCTGTTTTTGAAAGTTAAGGACGGAAACGGTGACCCCCGCCAGCGGGTCGGAAGTCGCCAGGTTGGACGCGGCGACAAGCAGTCGGCCTTTTTGGTCGCTCTTGGCCAGGAGGCCGATATTGGAGGCCATGAAACTTCTGGTGTCTTTTACCCCGGCCGCATATTTGTAGTAGGCGTCCTTGCACGGGTCTTCGCGGTCATGCCAATCGCGCCGCCTGCTCTCTGAGTTATACCCTTCCTCATAGTAATCCCACTGGCTGGACTCCTTAACATACAGGTCGTCATTGTTCCTGAAGGGCTCCTCTTCCACCGCGGGGACCTCGTTCTCCTCCTTTGAGCAGGAGTAATTGGAGTTTTTTCTGCTGATGGAGAGTTCCAGGCGGAATATACCACGCGGCGCTTTCTGAAGGAGTTCGGTAGCGTCCAGATTATAACGCTGCCACCGGTCGGGATCGATGGAGGGAAGATGTATGGTTTTTCGCCAAAGGTAACGTCCGACGCGGTGCAGGTCCTCCGTGCCGTCCAGTTTATTCGTCTGCAGGAACTGGCCTATATTGTTGTCATAGATCTTGAAGGCTGTGACCTGCACGGAGTGGACATTAACGGCTTCCACCGGTATCATCAAGACCTTGTTTTCCGGCAGGATCATCCCCTTTCCGGCAAAACGCACCTGCGGCTTCTGGCTAGGGAAGAATACCGTTTGCTGGAACTGTTTCTCAAGACGCGTCCCCTTGGAATTTCTCAGCCCCGGCTGCAATGTAAGGGTGACCTTTCCGATAAAGCGTCTCTCGGGATACACCTTAAGCATATTGTTCTCTACCCGCACGGTATACCCGCTCTGGTCCAGGGAGACCAGGCCGCGCACCGGCTGGTCCGCCTTGAGGTTGTCCGAAAATAAAGCGAGGATATACTGCTGCTCCTCGAGCACCGGTTTCACTTCGGTAACCTTGAACTCGCCGGCACTGGGCACTTCGATGTCCGTTTTACCCTTGTCCTTCGCTCCTATCTTATCTCCGTCCCATTCCAGTGAAAGAGTTTTGGTTTCCCCCTGGCGGATTATCCCCGGGACCGTAAAGTCGTGTTTCTTTCCATTAACGTCGTGCGTCCATTTTACATCCAGCTTCTTGCCGTCGAAAGAAGCCGCGAGGACTTCTTTTATCCGGTCCGGCTCTTCCGAGTCGGCGGTCAGCAAGGTCCCCTCCAGCTCCATCATTTTGTCGTCGGCTCCGCTGATCGTTAATCCTTTGACGTCGACTTCAAGCGCCTGTTCTATGACCTGGAAAACAAACTCGTAATTTCCGATACCGGCCGGCAGCATCTCGATCCTGCCGCCTTTAATGCGCACAAGATAATACTGGCCCCGGCTCAGTTCCGATTTCGGCACGATCGTTATCTCTCTTGTGCCGGAAACAGAGTATTCTCCGGAGATCCCCGGCTCAGTAGTTATAAAAGACGCGGCGGACTGCCCGACCATCTCCTTGGGAAAAACATCTGTCAGGAATTCGATACGGATATTGCATTTTCTTGGCACGATACCGGACGTGTGCCCGCTGATATAGTTTTTCCAAAGGGCATTCGACTCTTTCGGCTGGGGCATTCCGGACGGCGAGCTGTAAATATGGAGCACCGCAAGACCGGTCAGCAGCACGAAAAAACCGGCGATAACCCCTTTCGTATGGGTCGAGACGAAAACATCAAGTTTCCTGTAATGATCAACGATCTTGCTCATTTTAATTTCCCCTGGGGCAGAGCCTTTACTCCGGCTTTTGCCGCCTAACCCGAAAGACTTATGCTAGCAATATTTCACTTATACTGCCATAAGTGTGTCCGCGGTCCGATAAAAATAACAGATAGGCGCACGTGTGTATCCACCTTAAACGCAGAATATCGGTTTAGCGGCTTTGAACATCCTTGCCAATTGTTACAAATAAAAAACTGTCCGCTGACAAAGCGGACAGTTTTCTTTTGGTTCTTTCTCAACCTTCCTAGGGCCTGGTCAGTTTCTTGTATTTTATCCTGTGCGGCGTATCGGCGGCGGTACCCAGGCGGGCGTGGCGGTCGGCCTCGTATTCGGAGAAGTTGCCCTCGAACCAGGCGATCTTGCTGTCGCCCTCGAAAGCCATGATATGCGTGGCCACGCGGTCCAGGAACCAGCGGTCGTGGCTGATGATCACGGCGCAGCCGGCGAAGTTCTCAAGCGCTTCTTCCAGGGCGCGCATCGTGTTCACGTCCAGGTCGTTGGTAGGCTCGTCGAGGAGCAGAACGTTCCCGCCTTCCTTGAGCATCACGGCCAGGTGCACGCGGTTGCGCTCTCCGCCGGAGAGGTTCTCCACTTTCTTCTGCTGGTCCTGACCGCTGAAGTTGAACCGGGCCACGTAGGCGCGGGAATTCACTTCCAGCTTGCCGAGCTTTACGATATCCAGACCGCCGGAGATGACTTCCCAGACGTTCTTGCCGGGCGTCAGCGTGGAGCGGCTCTGGTCGGAATAAGAGAGCTGCACGGTGTCGCCCACCTTGAACTCGCCGGAGTCCGGCTTTTCCTCGCCGGTTATCATCTTGAACAGCGTGGTCTTGCCGGCGCCGTTCGGGCCGATGATGCCCACTATGCCGCCGGGCGGCAGAGAGAAACTGACATTGTCCAGCAGCACTTTGTCGCCGAAGGCCTTGGTGACGTTCTTTGCCTCTATGACCAAATTGCCGAGGCGCTGGCCCGGCGGGATATAAATTTCCAGCTCGCGGGACAGCTTCTCGTTCTCCTGGCTCAGCAGGTTCTCGTAGGCGCTGATGCGGGCCTTGCCCTTCGCCTGGCGGGCCTTGGCGCCCATGCGTATCCACTCCAGCTCGCGCTTCAAGGTCTTCTGGCGGTCGCTCTCGGATTTTTCCTCCTGGCGCAGGCGCTCGCCTTTCTGGTCCAGCCAAGAGGAGTAATTCCCCTTCCACGGTATGCCCTGGCCGCGGTCCAGCTCAAGGATCCAGCCGGCCACATTGTCCAGGAAATAGCGGTCGTGGGTGACGGCGATGATGGTGCCTTTATAATCTTTAAGGTGATGCTCCAGCCAGGCCACGGCCTCGGCGTCCAGGTGGTTGGTGGGCTCGTCCAGGAGCAAAATGTCCGGCTCCTGCAGGAGCAGCCGGCAGAGGGCGATGCGGCGCTTTTCTCCGCCGGAAACGTTCTTTACCAGGGTGTCCGGCGGCGGGCAGCCCAGCGCGTCCATGGCCAGCTCCAGGCGGGAATCCACGTCCCAGGCGTTCAGGGCGTCTATCTTCTCCTGCACCTTGCTCTGGCGCTCTATCAGCGCGTTCATCTTCTTGTCGTCCATCGGCTCGGACAGCTTGTCGCTGATCTCGTTATATTCTTTCAGCGCGGCCATCGCTTCCGGCAGGCCTTCCTCGGCTATCTGGCGCATGGTCTTTTCGGGGTCCAGTTTGGGCTCCTGCTCAAGCATGCCCACGGTGTAGCCGGGGGAAAGCACGGTCTCGCCGCGGATATCGTCGTCGAGGCCCGCCATGATGCGCAGCAGGGAGCTTTTTCCGGAGCCGTTCAGGCCCAGCACGCCGATCTTGGCGCCGTAATAATAGGAGAGGTAAATATCTTTCAGGACGGCCTTCTTGTCATAGATCTTGCTGACATTGACCATCGAGAAAATAACTTTTTTATCGTCTTTAGTTTCAGCCATAGTGTTTTCCTTTTGCGGAGCCTAGCTTCTATTATCCCAAAATACGGGGCGGGCGGGGCACGTCAACTTCACTTCACGGCGTTCAGCAGAACATAGCCGCCGACGCCGAAGGCCTTGGTTTTGACCGCCATGGCCTTCAGGACCTGGATATCGGCGGCCCAGTAAGGCTCGTACCACTGCCTGTCCACGTCGAAGATAAGCACGCGCCGGGTTTTTTCGTCATAGGCGCCGACCGGGGAGATATGGGCGTAGGGCCCGCCTGGGGCGCCGGTAAGGGTATCCTGCGTGAAATGGAGCAGCATGATATTCAGCGGGTTGCGCTCGTTCTCGGCCAGGGCTTTCCTGAAGCTTTCCAGGGCCTGGGCCGACTGGCTGGCGGCCGTCACGCTGCTTACGGAAGG
>Ga0209212_1006100_pt1 | contig 13965 bp, 12 predicted proteins | sample RifGroC2_FD_183996 | JGI IMG/M metagenome (GOLD analysis project Ga0209212, IMG submission 183996) | Groundwater microbial communities from Rifle, Colorado, USA - Groundwater C2 (SPAdes) (version 2) | ecosystem: Environmental > Aquatic > Deep subsurface > Groundwater | place: Rifle, Colorado... | reverse complement strand
GCGTATATCGCCTGGTTGGCCGGGGAGCTTTCTTCGCCTTCCCGCGGTATCCCTTCATCTGCACGACAATTTCAATCCCGTCCGTATCGTCCGGGTCGATCTCGGTCAGGCTTTTCAGCTCGGCCAAGTCCTCGGGCTCGATGCTGCTGTCCAGCTTGAGCAGGGGGCCGCCGTCGTCGTGATCCTCCCCGGGGAGCTGGTCCAGGTAGTTGAATTCCCCCTCCATCTCGACCAGGGCCGCGTCCATCAGGGGGAGGTCGCGCTCCGGGTCGACGAACTGGAAGCGGTTGAAAAAGCTGTTGAAGATCTCGTTGAAGAGCGGGATGTCGTTGACGTTTTTCACCAGGGTCAGGCGCAAGAGCTGGCGCGACAGCCTGCGCCCCTCCATGCCGGCCAGCGCCAGGGCCTGGACCGCATCCAGGCTCTCGCTGGGCGAGACGCGCAGGCCGTTTTTACGCAACTCGGCGACGAAGCGCACCACGATCCGTTCCATGACTAGGCCAGTTCCTGCACGGCCAGTTCCGTCACCTTGGCCAGGTCGGTCTGGTGCTTGGCGATGGTCCCTACCGTATTGGCCACCACCTCCGGCGTGAGCTCGGTCGTTTTCAGGATGGTGAGCACCTGGGCCCAGTCCAGGGTTTCCGAGACGCTGGGGGGCTTGCGCAGGTTGAGCTCACGCACCTTGCGCAGGAACTCCACCATCTGGCGCGCCAGGGTCTGGCACAGATCGGGGAACTTGGTCTGGACGATGGCGACTTCCCGCTCCAGTTCGGGGTAGCCGATGTAGAGGAACAGGCAGCGCCGGCGCAGCGCGTCCGAGATCATGCGGGTGCCGTTGCTGGTCAGGATGGTCAGGGGCTTGCGCTTGGCCTCGATCACCCCAAGCTCCGGGATGGAGACCTGGAAGTCGCTCAGGCACTCCAGAAGCAGCGCCTCGAACTCGTCGTCGGAGCGGTCGATCTCGTCGATGAGCAAAAGCGAGCGCTTCTCGGACAGGAAGCTGCGCAGGATGGGGCGCTGCACCAGGAAGTTCCGGGAGAAGAAGAGGCTTTCCTCGGACGAGAGCCGCTCCACGGCCTCCCTGAGGTCGGCCGATACCGAGAGGTAGTTGTCGAGCTGGGTACGCAACAGCTGGGTGTAGAGCAGCTGCTTGCCGTACTCCCAGTCGTAGAGCGCCTTACCCTCGTCGATCCCCTCGTAGCACTGCAGCCGCACCAGGGGGAAATCCAGGGCGGCGGAGAGTGCCTTGGCCAGACCGGTCTTCCCCACCCCGGGAGGGCCCTCGATCAGGATCGGCTTCTCCATGCGCAGTGCCAGGAAGACGGCGGTGGCGATGGCGTCGTCGGCGATGTATCCGCCGGTTTCCAGAAAGGTTTTCACGTTTTGTTCGCTGATCATGACCGCCTCGTACCCTTGTTTTTTCTGTTTCCTATCATTCTGCTATTTTGCGCCTGCGCCAACTTCATGAAAAGCAAAAACTGTTTGTGTGCTGCAAACGGCTGGCCTTTAACGAAATAAGCCGCTGGCGCCCGGGTGGGGTTACCTCCCCGGGGCCAGCGGCGTTTTTGCTGCAAGGAACAGTGAATCAGATGGAGCTTACATGCACTGTTTGAAGATGCCGATCATGTCCTCGAGGCCGGTATCGGTCGGGTTGCCTTCGGTGCAGATATCGTTCACCGAGAAGCGCGACAGACCAACGATGTCTTCCTCGAGCAGGCCCAGATCCCTGAAGGTCTTGGTGATCCCCAGGTCCTTCTTCAGATCCAGGCAGGCCTCGATGAACTTCTCGCCGGCTTTCATGTCGGACATGCCGGAGACGTCGATGCCGGCGGCGATCGCCATCTGCTTGAAGCGCTCGGGGCAGGCCGGCAGGTTGAACTTCATGACCGGGCCAAGGCCGATGGCGTTGCACAGACCGTGCGGAGCGTCGTACATGCCGCCCAGGGCGTGAGCCATGGAGTGAATCAGGCCGAGACCGGCGCTGTTGAAGCTGTAGGCGGCTGCCATTTCAGCCCAGACCATGGCCTCGACGGCCTTGTCGTTGTTCCTGTTGCAGGCGGACTGACGCAGGTTGCCGAAGATCAGCGAGATGGCGTTGAGGCCCGGGCCGTAGGCCGAGAGCACGCCCAGACGCGAGGTGATGGCTTCGACGCCGTGAGCCAGGGCGTCCATGCCGGTGTAGCCGGCCAGGTCGCCCGGCATGCACTGGTGGATCAGCGGGTCGTTGACCGACTTGCTGGGGGTGCAGTTGGGATCGAAAAGGGCCATCTTGTACTTCTTCTCGGTGTGGTTGATGATCGAGAAGCAGGAGATCTCGGAACCGGTACCCGAGGTGGTGTTGATGGCGAGCTGCGGGATGGTGTTGGCCTTGGTTGCCTTGAAGGCACCTTCGAAGGTCCTGACATCCTGGCCGTCGTGGCTGTGCACCAGTTTGATGGCCTTGCAGGCGTCGTGGGAGCTGCCGCCGCCCAAGCTGATGATGCCGTCGAACTTGCCGGCGGCCAGAACCTTGGCGCCTGCCATGACTTCGAAGTCTTTCGGGTTGGGGGTTACCTTGTCGAACACTTCGGAAGCGACCCCGGCAGCCTTAAGCACGCCCTGGATGGTCTCGACGATGCCGGTACCGCGCAGGCCGGTAGTGACGATAAGCGCTTTGGTCATGCCGAGAGCTTTGGCGTCGTTGCCAACCATGGTATGAGCGCCCCAGCCGACGTTTACGGAGGGATAGGCGTGCATCATCTTGATCGGGTATTCCAGTCTCTCGTTCTTAAGGGTGCGCTTTACATCTTTGTTGTGGGACATGGGTACTTCCTCCTTTTTGATGGTGTTTTAAACTTCCGCGTTAACAAACCAACCTGCACAACATTTTTCGATGAAACTAGCACTGCGGGAACCTTATCGGCACTTGCTAAAAAAACGTTATAGCCAAAAGCGCCGGCCCCCTTTCAAGCAACTACAAGACTTCGTGCAACCGCATGCCTACCTCTATAGCAAGCAGAGTGCCAGAACGAAACATTGGTTTATAAACGTGTAAACACTCGATTTTGCGTGGATGAGGCAAAACGGTCGGGGAGAGGGAGCGGGGAATTAAGTAACAGGTTTGGTGCGGGAGGCCGATTATGCGCCGTCCGCGGCTATGGCGATTTTCCACAGTGAGGAAATTCGCCCCGCGGACAAATGGTGAATGGTGAATGGTGAACTGGGGGAACCTTCAGTCTTCAGTCTTCGGCCTTCGCCTCAGCCACCGCTCGCCTGATCTCGCAGCGGTCGTCGGCGGCCATCAGGTCGCCGAAGCTACCCCAGGCCCGGCCCATGCAACCGCCGGCGCAGTTCTGGCGTTCGGGACAGCCTTGACAGCGCGGCAGGCCTTCTTTGCGGCTTTCGCTCAACTGGAGCAGCTTGGACCATAACGGCACCCCCTCGACAAAGGCCCGCTCCAGGCTCATGCCGAAGACACCGGCGACCGAGTAGGGGTCGGCATGGCAAAGAACGCAGGGATAGAGCCTCCCGTCGGCGGTCAGGTAGGGGTTCTCCACGAAGGTGCAGCTCTCGCCGCGAGGGGTGGCGCCACAGCTCCACTCCAAGGCGGCCACCCGACCCAACTTCCGATAGCGCCTCATGAACTCCGGGTCCTCTTGGTAGCGCTGCAAAAGCCGCAGATACTGGGCCGGCTCGGGCGCCGCAACCGCCTCTTCGGCAGCCCGGCCGCACAACACCAGGGTTCCGGTTGCCACGGATGCCACCCCCAGATCCTCGGCAAGCTCCAAAAGCGCCGGGATCTCCTCCAGGTTGTGACGCATCTCGGAGAAGAAGATGGAGAGGCGCGGCCCGAGCCCCTCCTGGACCAGGCGCCGCATCCCCTGCATCAGTGAGGCGAAGGCTCCCGCTCCCCGGACATAATCGTGGGTCGCCGCTGTCGCCCCGTCGAAACTTACCTGTATGTTCAGCCCATCGAAATCTAGCTCCCGCAGCAGTGCCGCGCTGCGGTCGTCAATGAGCATGGCGTTGGTCTGGAGCCCGATGCCGCTAAAGCCCGCGCTCCTGGCGAAGCGCAGCAGCTCAAACCAGTGCGGGTGGCAAAGCGGATCCCCCCCTGTCAGCCGCACCCCCTCCCCTCCCAGGGCCGCGAACTCCCTGATCACCCTGCGCAGGGTACGCAGCGGCACGTGCCCTGCCGAGGCGGGTTCCCCCGCCCCTACCCAGCAGTGACTGCAGCTCAGGTTACAGGCCCCGGTAATGGCCAGGGTAAGGGTGCGGGGCGGGCGCAGGCCGGCAAGCCTGAGTGCTTCGGGCAATTTGATGGGGGTCGGGGGCATGGTGGTCCCTCCTGGCGCTGCCGGCCGTAAGTGTAGGGTGGGCCATGCCCACCGGGCTGGCCGCATGAGCGGTGGGCACGGCCCACCCTACGGTCTGCGGGGCAGAGGCACGCTGTGCGGGTAGCAATTGAGGGCGATCAGGCGGGAAAACGCTGGGGAATATCGCCACATTGGGGAGATTCTCCCCATTCGGGCCTTCCGCGCAGGGGCGAACTGTAAAAGCGACGCTAAAACGGGCAGTTCCCCGGGAGCGGCGGGGCAACCGGGATTCCTGCGCCGGTTTCGGGCCGGAAAAGTGGGGAGAACCGCAACAGTACGAGAGAGCTGCCCTACCCGGGGCCGCGCCCCTCCCTACCCCCCTATCGCTGACATGGCGAAGGGGGTGTGGCTGGTACTTTCTGGGGACATCTCGTGCCTTCCCGGCTTCCCCTCCACGATGCCGCGCAGCGCCTCCTGAAGGAGGCGGTCGTCCTGCTCCGCGAGGAAGGGCTTCAGGTCCAGCTCTGCGCCGGAGAAGAGGCACCCCTTGGCCATGCCGGTCGAGGTCACCCTGATCCGGTTGCATTCGGCGCAGAAATGCCCGGTGACCGGGGTGATGATCCCCAGGGTGCCCGCAGCACCCGCGATCCGGTACTCCCGGGCCGGACCTGCCAGCTCGTTGCGCTCAATGGGGAGCAGCGGAAAGAGCGCCGAAAGCCTCTCCAGCATCTCAGCGCCGGGGACCACCAGCGACTGCCAGCGCTCCTCGCGAGCGGACGGCATGTATTCGATGAAACGGACCGAGTAGGGGCGGTCGATGGCGAGGGAGGCGACGGCCTCGAGCTCGTGATCGTTCACCCCGCGCATCACCACCATGTTGATCTTGACCGGGAAACCGGCCCGGTCCGCCGCGGCGATGCCGGCCAATACCCGGCCCAGGTCGCCGATCCGGGTGATGGCGCCGAAGTTGGCGGCATCGAGCGAGTCCAGGCTGATGTTCAGGCGCTGCACCCCCGCCCTGCGCAGCTCGTCGGCCATCTCCTCCAGGAGCGCGCCGTTGCTGGTCAGGACCAGTTGTTTCAGCCCCGGAAGGGCCGAGAGCCCCGCGAGGAAAGGGATGATATCCCGGCGCACCAAAGGCTCCCCTCCCGTGACCCGGATCTTCTCGACTCCGAGGGAAACCGCGGCCCGCGCGATGCGGTGCAGTTCCTCGTAGCTCAGCACCTCCTGGTGGGACAGCTTGACGCCCCCCGACTCCGGCATGCAGTAACGGCAGCGCATGTTGCAGCGATCCGTCACCGAGAGGCGCAGGTAGTTGATCCTGCGGCCGAAGTGGTCGACGAGCTTCATACCGCCACCTTCCCAGCGGGCGCCATCGGGTCGAGCCCGTAGCGCTCCAGCTTGGTGTAGAGGGTCTTTCTGTCGATCTCCAGGATCTTGGCGGCCCGGCTCTTGTTCCCCTCGACCAGCTCCAGGACCTTCTCGATGTGGTCCCGCTCGATGACCCAAAGCGGCAGCCGGCTCGGCGCCTGGGGGGCCCCGGTGCGGGGCGGCAGCACCTTGGGAGGGGCGAAGGGCAAAAGCTCCAGGGTGATCTGGGAGTCGGTGGCCAGGATGCAGGCGCGGCGCACCGTGTTGCGCAGTTCCCTGACGTTCCCCGGCCAGCTGTAGCCGGTCAGGGCCGCCATCGCCTCCTCGGTGATCTCCCAGTTCTCCTGCCCCCGGCCGCCGTTGGCCGTCTTCATGAAGAAGTAGGCCAGCGGGATGATGTCCTCCGGGCGCTCCCTCAGGGGGGGGAGGTTGATCGGCAAAAGGTTGATGCGGTGGAACAGGTCCTCGCGGAATTCCCCGCGGTTGGCGCACTCCTGCAGGTTCTTGTTGGAGGCGAAGACGAAACGGACATCGACGCTGATGTCGTGGTTTCCCCCCATGCGCCGGAAGGTGCCGGTCTCCAGGACCCGCAGCAGCTTGACCTGGACGTCCAGCGGCGTCTCGGAGACCTCGTCCATGAAAAGGGTCCCGGTGTCGGCCAGCTCGAACAGGCCGGCCCGCCCCTTGGTGGCCCCGGTGAAGGCCCCCTGGGTGTGACCGAACAGCTCGCTCTCGGCCGTGTTGATGTTGAGCCTGCCGCAGTTCACCGTGACGAACGGCTTGTCGGCCCGGGGGCTCGAGTCGTGCACGGCGCGGGAGATCAACTCCTTGCCGGTGCCGCTTTCCCCGTAGATCAGGACGTGCTCGTCGGCCGGTCCCCAGCGCTTGACCACGTCGAGCACCTTCATGAGCGCCGGGCTGCGCCCGACGATGCGGTGGCACTCGAACTTGCTCACCTCAAGCTTCAGGTTGATGTTCTCCAGCCGGAGCCGGTTCTTGTCGTAGGCCTTGTCGATGACCATCTCCAGCTCGTCCAGCTTGACCGGCTTGGTCAGATAGTCATAGGCCCCGTACTTGATGCATTCCACGGCGGTCTCTATGGAGCCGTGGCCGGTCAGCATGATGATCTCCGGGATGTTGCTCTCGGAGCGCATCTGGCGCAGCGCCTCGATGCCGTCTATCCCCGGCATCTTGACGTCCAAAAGCACCACGTTGAAGCTCTCCTCGCGGTACTTCTGCACCCCGTCGGCGCCGTCCACCGCCACCTCGACCTTGTAGCCGCTGCGGCTCAACTCCATCTGCAGCAGCTCCCTGAGCGCCGTGTCGTCCTCGACCACCAGGAGTTTGGCTCCCTTTCCCTTCGCTAATCCCTGCATAATGGCAGCCTCACGGTGAATATGGAACCCTGGCCCTGTTGACTCTCCACCTGTATCTCCCCTCCCTGCCTCTGAATTATATTATAGGAAATTGCCAGCCCCAGGCCTAGCCCCTGCCCCACCGTCTTGGTGGTGAAGAAGGGGTTCCAGATCTGCGCCAGCTGCTGGGGCGGAATGCCGCAGCCGCTGTCCTTGATCCGGACCACCCCCATGCCGTCGGCGCACGAGGTGGAGATCTCCACCTTCCCGGCTCCGCTGATGGCCTGGTGGGCGTTGAGCAGCAGGTTCATGAATACCTGGCGCAGCCCGGCGCCGTCCCCCAGCACCCTGGGGAGCCCCTGCTGCAGCTGCTCCTCGACCTCGACATGCTCGTAGCGCGACTTGTAACGCACCAGCTCCAGCACCTCCCGCAGCACGAGGTTCAGGTCCAGCGGGGCGATCGACCCATCCGACTTGCGGGAGAAACTGAGCAGGCAGTCGATGATCCCCTTGCAGCGGTAGGTCTCCCTCATGATCACTTCCAGGTACTTCTGGAACACCTCGAACCGGGGGTCCCCGGAAAGGCCGGGCTCGTCGCGGAAGCGCCGCAAGAGCGCCTCGGCGTAACCCGCCACCGAGGCCAGCGGGTTGTTGATCTCGTGCGCCACCCCCGCTGCCAGCACGCCGATGCTGGACATCTTCTCGGCCTGCACCAGCTGGAGCTCCTGGGTGCGCCGGTCGGTGACGTCCCGCAGGAACAGCAGGGCGCGGTGCTTGCCGTGGTTGTCCTCGATCGGGGTGACGGTGGCGTCGAAATACCTGGTCTCCATGTCGGTTGGGGACGAGGTGAAGGAGACCTGCACGCTCTCCCCCTTCAGGGCGCGCTCCACCGGACAGATCTCCGGGGCGCTGTCGCGCCCGGGATGGAACAGCTCGCGGCACGACATCCCGACCAGCGTCTCGCGCGGGAAAAGACTTGGGCAGACGTGGTTTCTGTGCTGGACTAAGCCGCTGCCGTCGTAGATCGCCACGCCGTCGCTGATCGAGTCGAACACCGCCTGCAGCTCCCGGGTCTTGGAGCGCAGACCGATGTTGGCCGTCTCAAGTTCCTGGATTTTCTGCTTCACCTCGGAATAGAAGCCGATCTTGGAGCTCTCCAGGCCGAGTAACCGGTCCAGACTCGCTTCATCAACCGTGGTGCGCAGTACCTTGTCCATATCAGTAGGCTCTTTCCAGAATGGTCAAAAGGTCCCTGTGGTCCGCCTGGCGCGGCGAGGTGATCAGACAGGCGTCGTCCAGGGCCTTGGTCGCCAGGTCGTTGAGGTCCTCGCGCTTCACCCCCAGGCTCCTCAGGCTGCGCGGCGCCCCGCACGCCTCCAGAAGCGACTCGACCTCCCCCTGCACCACCTCGGCCACCGCCCGGTCGCCGGTCTCCTTGCTCCCCAGTCCCCAGGCCAGTTCGCCCAGTTTCTCGGTGACCACCGGCAGGTCGTAGCGGATCACCTCGGGCAGGAGCACCGCGTTGATGCTGCCGTGGTTGGCGTTGTAGTAGCCGCCGATGGGGTGGGCCAGGGCGTGCACGATGCCCAGAAGCGAGTTGGAGAAGGCCATGCCGGCGTGCAGGCTGGCCCGGGACAGGTTCTCCATGGCGTCGGGACTCTGCTCGCGCACCGCCGTGACCAGGTTCCCCTTCAACAGGCGGATCGCCTTGATGGCGTGGACGTCGGTCAGCGTGGTGGAGGCGATGGAGAAGAAGGCCTCCAGCGCGTGGCTCAGCGCGTCGGTGGCGGTGGTGCAGATATACTCGCCGGGGAGGGTCTTCAAGGTATCGGGATCGGTGAGACTTATGTCGGGAGCCACGCAGCGGCTCATGATGGTCAGCTTGCAGCGCCTCTCGGTGTCGGTGACGATGGCGAACTGGGAGACGTCGGAGCCGGTGCCGCAGGTGGTCGGACAGAGCACCATGGGGGGGAGCGGCCGGACGATGCGGTCGGTCCCCTCGAAGTCGCGGATCCTGCCGCCGTTGGCCGAGAGGATGGCGATCCCCTTGGCGGCGTCCATGGCGCTCCCTCCGCCCAGCCCCACGATGACGTCGGCGCCGCGACGCAGATACTCCCTGGCCCCCTCCTCGATCTCCACGTCCTTCGGATTGATGCTGACCTGGTCGTAATATACGAATTCCAGCCCCGCCTCCAAAAGGCTCTTCATGACCAGGTCCACCCAGCCGGCGTTGAAAAGCCCCTGGTCGCTCACCAGGAAGATCCTGCGCCCTCCCAGGCGGCGAGCGCAGGAACCGACCTGCGCCAGCATGCCGCGCCCGAAGACGATTTCAGGAACCTCGAATTTATAATGCTGCATCTGATTGGTGCCCTGTCCCATCAGTGGCTCCTTGCAAATTATCCGCTTCCCGCCCTGGAAAATCACCCCGCACCGCAGGTCAAATAGGCCCAAGTGGGCGTATACGACCAGCAAATGCCATGCCAATGCGTCAAACAAAGTTTTATTATATTGCATACTAATCGGTTTGGGAAGATTAAATTCACCCCGTGCGCTGCTCATGAACTTTTCGGACGACAAAGGCGTTCGCTGTACAAATACTCCACGCTGTAGCGGTAATACACAGCAGCAAAAAACCCCAGTTGTGGGGGTTTTACCCAATAGCGCCCCATATGGCCACACCCCGGGGGTAGCTCCCCTGCGCCGCCCGGCACCCCGCAGCGCACAAGTGCTGGAATAAATCACTGTTTTACTAATTGGCACCGCGGTTGCAACCGGCATTTCTCGCTGCTCTCAGAGCACACCGTGCAACCGCAATAGTACGGGGTGCAAGTCGTTCCGTTCCGAGAGATCGTTTGTAATCGCAGCACTGAAATCACGAAGGTCATCGCTTAGGGAGGCAAGACATGTTGAGAAAATTAGTAGCACCGATGCTGGTTGCGGCCCTTTTCCTAGCGGCAAACGCGGGTGATGCCACAGCCGAGATCGTATTGGCAGGCGACAAGGCCGATGCCAAGAGCTGGTCATTTAGCACCGACGGTTTCCTGAATGCATTTTACGTCTATGAAGACGCCGATGAAGTAAGCGGCGGGACCCCAGGGGTCGCGAATGGAGGGTTCGGTTTGATAAGCGCCGGCAAATCGAGCACGATCAGGACCGGTCTTTTGCCTGGCCTTCTCGCGTTCAACATCAAAGCGCCGGAATCCAGAGGGATTACCGTGACCTCCCGCGTCGGGTTCTATCCCCAGATCCAAAACGGCGGCACCAGGAGCGATTTCGACGTCCAGGTCGATACCCGTGAACTCTGGTTCGCGGCAGACGGCGCGTTTGGCCAGGTCCTGGCAGGCAAGTCGCTCAACCTGTTCCAGGCCAAAAGCATCCTGACCGACATGACCCTCTTCGGCGTCGGTTCCACCGGAGGTCCCAAGGCCAATAACCTGCCCCAGGCCCCCGGCGGCAGCGGCACCACCCTTGGGCACATCGGGTCCGGCTACCTCTATGCCCAGTTCGGCCCCAACATCCGCTATACCACCCCCGACCTCGGTGGCCTCAAGGTGGCGGTGAGCCTCGTCGACCCAAGCGCGATCGGCAGCCTTGTAGTCAATGGCACTCCCATCGGTCCCCTGGCCACAAAAACAGAGACCCCGGGAGTAGAAGCCGAGGTTTCCTATGCCACCAAATTCAAGGGTGGAACCGCCCAGGCGTGGGTGAGCGGACTCTATCAGAGGGCAAAGTTCGCCGACGGAGACAATACCGGTACCGCGGCAGTTGGCTCGAAGGTCACCGCTCGCGGCGTTTCAGGCGGGGCGCAGGTGGCCTTTGCAGGCGCCGAGTTGACAGCTACAGGCTTCACCGGCAGAGCCCTCGGCTCCGTCCTGCTGCTCGATCTCGACTCGCTCGACGCAGCGGGCGAAGAGCGGAAAAGCTCCGGCTTCCTGGTGCAAGGCACCTACACGATCGCCCCTACCAGCACCAAGCTGGGTATCAACTACGGGATGAACATCATGGATGAGACGGCGCGGGACGCAGCCGACCGCGCTGCGGGCACCTCGGCGCTGGAAAACAGGAGCGGACTGACCCTGGGCGTCTACCAGAACATCACCCCCTCCTGGCAGGTAATGGCCGAGTACACCCGCACCACCGCCGAATGGTTCAGCGGCGCCGAGCAGGAGTCCAACGTCTTCGCAGTCGGCACCTTCTTCTTCTTCTAGATAACGGCTGGCGCGGCGTTGCCCGCGGCACGCACAAGAGGAACCACCAACAGACAAGGAGACGATTATGCCGAAGTATGTGATAGAGCGTGAACTCCCGGGTGCCGGAAGCCTGTCGGCCGAAACGCTGCAAGCCATATCCCAGAAGTCGTGCAGCGTCCTCACGGGTCTGGGGCCCCAGATCCAGTGGGTGCAGAGCTATGTCACCGACGACAAGATCTACTGCATCTACATCGCACCGGACAAAGAGATGGTGCTGGAGCATGCCGCCCAGGGAGGCTTCCCGGCCAACAGCGTGAGCGAGGTACGCCACGTCATCGACCCGACCACTGCCGAATAGGCCCGGGTCACAGCTCTCCTCTCCCCGGCCATGGTCGGCCGGAGCCCGAGAGGATACAATGTACGTCAGGAGAAAAATTATGACATTAGCTCTGCTTGTTTTGATCAGCATCATGTGGGTTCCGGTTGGCATGTTCTTCTTAGGCTACGGCGAGGCGAAGAGCACCGGTTTCGTAAGCGCCGTGGTCGGCGTCCTGGTCGTGATAGGAGCGGTGCTGCAGGCCGCGGTTTTCACCGACCCCTTTACCGCAGGACTGCTTTTCGTATTCGGCGTGCTTTACATGCAGACCGGCCACGCCCTGATGACCGGGGTCGCCGACCTGCGCACGGTAGGTAACGGCGCCCTTTTAGTCGGCGTGGTCTGTGCCGTCTACGCCTTCCTCTTCGCCACCGGCGGCGGGATCAAGCCCGACGGCACCACCTTCATCGGCAAGACCCCGTACCTGGCATTCATGAACCTCACCTTCGTGGTGATCTGCTTCACCGTCACCGGCGTCACCTACGGCAAGGTAAACCCCAAGGTCGCCGCCGTGATGTTCCTGGTGCTGAGCTGCAGCTGCCTGCTGGTCCCGGCGTTCGGGCTCATGGCCTACGGCAAGCTGCCGTTTTAATGATTTTTGCTAGCGCTGCACACTAACTGGTCAGATCGGAGGAAAGAATGAGAAAACTGATGTTTCTGGTGCTGATTTCCTTAATGATGCTCAACATGGCTCCGGCCTTCGCCCAGGATACCCCGCAGGATCAGTATCTCTGCAAGCTGCAGGCTGGCAGCTGCCTGAAGCGTGCGGAGGCGGTCCAGCGCAAGATGAAGAAGATGGAAGAGGACGTGAAGAAGGGGAAGAAGGTCTATTCGGCCGACGAGCTGAAAAAGATCGAGGACAAGCTTAAGGAAGCAGAGCAGATGCTGGACAACCTGAAGGCGCAATAGCAGTTGGGAGGGACAGCGAACGCTGGTCCTCCCGCGGTTGTCGCAGTGTCAGGAGATGAAGCACGCATAGGCCAGGGGAGACGGTTCCCCCTGGCCTATCGTTTTTTCAGCGGTCGGGGATTCCGCAGTTTCAGCAGAAACTTTCCGATCTTCCAGCCGAAACCTCCCCCTCCCGACCTCCCCCCTCTGGGGGGAGGAGAGTTGGCAGAGTGATGGAGGCAGGTGAGGAGAATATGGGCAAACGTCTTCATTAGCAGGGCTTCGGCCTGTAGACAATTGTGACAATGCGGAATTAATCCACAGGGCGCGGGGGGGCGTGCCGACGACCGGTGATGTCCGGCAGGAAGCAACCGCCCCTCCCCCCAGGCCGGCCCGACCACCAACCACTGCAATTTCAGCAAGTTAGCTGAAACATTGGGCGACACACAGCGCCGGAATTTAGCAGGCGAATTTGTATACAGTGGCAAAGATATTGCTATAAGGCTCCCCATCCGGCCGCAAAGTCGGCCAGTCGCCACACATACGACGGGAAACGAGAAACCATGCAATCATCGAAAAAAGCAAAGATGCTGCTCTCCAACGAGACCATGAACATCAAGTTCGTGAAGAAGGTGGAAATCCTCTCCGGCACCTCGGTGCGCCGCTGCTTCCAGTGCGGCAAGTGCTCGGCGGGGTGCCCCATGTCGTCCTTCATGGAACACCCCCCGAACCGGATCGTCCGGCTTTTGCAACTGGGGCAAGGGGAGCGGATACTGGCGGGGCGCTCCATCTGGTACTGCGCCTCCTGCGAGACCTGCACCACGCGCTGCCCGAACAAGGTGAACCTGGCCGCCATCATGGACGCGCTCAGGAAACTCTCCTGGGACGCGGACGGCGCCTCGAAGGAGAGCTACGTGCAGCTGGCCAACCGCCTCTTCATCGAGAACATCCGGACCTACGGCAGGCAGTACGAGCTCAGGCTGGGTGCGGCCTTCAACATGAAGAGCGGCCAGTTCCTGAAGGACCTCATGCTGGGACCCAAGCTCCTCTCCAAGGGTAAGCTCAAGATGTTCCATTCCAAGAACCGGAACATCGCCGAGATCGAGGGGATCTTCAAGAGGATCGAAGAGATGCGCAAGAAAGGGGAGGCGCTGTGACCGCTGGCAAGAAACAGATGAATTATTCCTTTTATCCCGGCTGCTCGCTGCACGCCTCGGGACGCGAGTACGACATATCAACCCGCGCCGTCTTCAAGGCCCTGGACATCGGGCTCAAGGAGGTGCCGGACTGGTTCTGCTGCGGCGCCACCCCGGCCCACAACGTGGATGAGCTCCTGTCGCTCGCCCTGTGCGCCAAGAACCTCTCCCTGGCCGAGGCGGTCGAGGGTGACCTGGCCGTGGCCTGCGCCGCCTGCTTCTCGCGCCTGAAGGTCACCCAGCACCACCTGAAGGACGACGCTGTAAAGCGCAAGCAGGTGGAGACCGCCATCG
>Ga0209212_1006095_pt1 | contig 13974 bp, 17 predicted proteins | sample RifGroC2_FD_183996 | JGI IMG/M metagenome (GOLD analysis project Ga0209212, IMG submission 183996) | Groundwater microbial communities from Rifle, Colorado, USA - Groundwater C2 (SPAdes) (version 2) | ecosystem: Environmental > Aquatic > Deep subsurface > Groundwater | place: Rifle, Colorado... | reverse complement strand
TTGATCTTCGAAAGCCGTGCCGGCGTACCCCGCGTAGGCATACGTGCCACCGGCGCGAGGTTCAGTCTGCAGGTGATGTCCCAGTTCGTGGGACAGAATCGCTGCAATACCAACCTTGGTGCCGCCATCGGTGATCTGTGGCAACTGGCCTAGGCCGACGTAGACGCGGTCGATTGTCGCGCAGTAGACCGAAGCGCCGTAGATGTATCCACACGGAAGTCGTGGATCCAATACCACGCCAGCTGCGTACTGCGTGACAGCGCGAAACGACGGTCGCACGGTCGTACTGCCGTACTCGCTCTGCAGAAACTGCTCGATCCTGCCGACAGCACACTCACTGCCGTTCCTGAGGTTGTAGTCCTCGGGAAGTGCGCACTTTGCGGTGTTGCCGGGTATGTCGTGCGTCCCCAGGGCAGGGAAGCCTGTTGCGGCGTTCGCCGGTGCGGATCCCAGTAGGGGTAGAAGCACGGCGATCACAATTGCTGCAACCGCCGTGACGACGGGTCTTGTTTTCTTCGCGGAAACCCGAGAAGATGACATGCTATCCTCCGATAAGTCGTGTGACACTATGGATGAGTACTGATCGTACAAAGAATAACTTTACACTAAAAAAGAAAAAATGTCGAGAGCCGCGATGCTCGGCATGACGAAAACAATATAACAATACTATACGCAGTGGTATAGTAAAAGCATGAATAAGCATCTTCCTCGCAAAATCACAGACATCAAAGGCAAAGTTGCGCTCGCTGAGTTGCAGCGCACACACTTTATCGTAGTCATGCTCTCGATCGGGCTCATTGTTTTGCTCGCTGTGCATATGCTCCAGTTGACTGGCTTCGGCTTCGCGCTGGGTGTGACTGCGGTTACGCTATTGGTGATCTTGTCGCTCATGTCACTTTTTACTGCCATCGGCTTATCGAAACTAATCAAGAAATAGTATATTTCTAATAAATCAAAAAGTTATTTTGTATATAATGAAAATACGTCGACATTACTCGACGTATTCATAGAAGTAAATGCTAAAAATCTAGTAAGATTTCTTAGCGCCGTCTTCGATTGCTTTTTCGGCATTCGCTTTTGACATCATCGCACATACAGTTGTGCCACATTTCTCGTGCTTGCCTTTAGCCATAAAGCCACCTTTTGCAGTTTGGTGAACTTCAGGAGCCGATAGTTCAACGCCCTTTTCTTTACACTTTACACAGTATCCCGTAGCCATACATCTCTCTTTCTATATTGATTACTCGATATATTATAGCGCGTTTACGCTATGTACCTACAATAAAAACATAAAATCACTCTTAATTGAAGAGCCCCTCGGGGCACCTTCAACTTTCGCGAGAAAGTGAGATGCCCGTCGGGGCTGGGTAGATCAGGCCTTCACAAGGGGGTTGACCGTGAAGTAGGGCTCTCGCCCGTGGACTCCGCTTCCGATGATTCGGAGGAACTGGCGGTCGAAATCCACCTGAGCTGGAAGACTCTCGTGCGGCGTGACGATGCCGATACGGTGAACCGCACCGGCCTGCATGAGGACGGCGTCCTCGTACGGGTAGTGGCTGGCATGGTCACCGATGTCACCATCTTGCGAGGTGTCCTCGTGCTCGGTATCCCACAGCGCACAACTGCCGTCCAGGTTGTTCGCAAGAAGTACCTGTGTGTTGCGCTCGAGCATGACGTTGGTCGAGGCTCCCCAGCCCCAGCCGTATCTACCGCCAGCTCGAAGTCCGGCTTCGGTGTGGATTGCTCGGCCGAACTTGGCGCGAGCTCCGCGGTGGGGCGCTCCCATGGAAACTGGCGACTCATCGATGGTGAGATACCCGATGTCGCCCTTGTCGATGAACGTCGACTCCAGGATGCTCCTGTACGCGGCGTACTCGTCCGGAACAGATTCCGGCCTGCCCTGGATGTACGGCATCATCAGGCAACGAAGACCCGAATATTCGGGAAATGTCACCGTTCCGACTTGTATCATAGCCACTCCTTGTGTCCAGAAACTCTACACACATCCGGATGGATGCGATAAGATTATAATACAATAAAAAATACACTACGTAAATATCGACCTGGTAGCAACAAACAACTCTATCGGTATATGGGTGTGTTTGCGCTCAATGTCTCTTGCGCAGCGTTATTATCTAGATCTACAAGTAGTTGTGTACGATTAAAATCTGCCTATAGCTCGGCCAGCTCGTATACATCAATAGCAGGTTCCTCGTACGAGTGATTCTTGCGAATTGCCGCTATGACACTTTTAACATTTTCACTGTTGCAGGTAATCTCAATTCTATCTTCTTCAACCTCTTCAAGCGCACCGACTTTTCCTATGGTTGGGTTAGCGCCATAGATAGGCAAAAAGCGTCCGATACCTTTTACCGAAAAACTACAATGCGTATAGTTTCCAACCTTGCCACCTCCCGCATCTCCAATTGTGCGCCTCAGCTGATCTGCTTCATGTGAGGGAACGGTAACAACAACTTTATAAGTACTCATAGCTCAATAATACCAAAACAGATGCCTGTAAGGTTACGAATCTAGTAAATATATTTGATTTGAGATCTGATCGTCTATAGTCTCTGGGTGTTATAATCATTTCATGAGCGAAATACTTGATGTAGTCAATGATAATGACGAGGTTGTTGGGCAAGCTGAGCGTGATCGCGTTCATAGCGAAGGGCTGGTGTGTCGCCTTGTGTACGTTTGTTTCTATACGGCAAACGGCGAGATAATCCTGCAAAAGAGGAGCGATACTAAAAAGAATGATCCTGGTAAGCTCACTACGACAGTAAGTGGGCATGTTGGTAGCGGCCAGACGTACCTGGAGGCTGCCGTCAGAGAGACGGTGGAGGAGAGTGGTATTAAGGTCTTACCTGAAGATTTAACAAGTCTAGGCATCGCGAGGGCGGACTACGTACAAGGTGAGTATGTAAGTAATGCAATGCGTGGATTATTTGCTTATAAGTTCGACGGCGATATTTCAGATTTGAAAGTTGAAGACGGTGAAGGCGCTGGTTTTGAGACATTCGATATTGATGAACTTGAAAGAGAATTAGTGTCAAATCCAGACAAATTTGCTCTTCTGCTTGCCGATGAAGCTGGTAAAAGCTTAGTAAAAAATATTAAAACACTGCTCGATAGAAAGTGAATCTATTCGGGTTCAGAAGAGTCAATATATTTCGAAACTTTGCAGTAGCTGGGCAAATGTAACTAGATTCCTTTTGGAAAACCGATCGACCGTAGATCTTCAGCAAGTAGTTTCCATTGCCACTCGCGCTCAGCCTTAAGCTTCTCCTTTTGCAGCTCTTTGGGGTAGAAAAGCACCGCTGCTTTAGCGGCGTAATCGGCGGCATGCGAGCAGTGGTTGTACATATGTGCGACAGCAGCCGCTTGTCCAGCTGCTCTTGCCGCGGCGATGGCGGCGGGTGACACTGCGTCTCGAGCGGCGGCATGGGCAGCAAATGCGGCAGTTCGACATTCTACCATAGTCTTTTCACCTCTAATCCAGGCATGGAGCGTTTCAATTGCTAATGCCGGTCGTTTATCTAGATCTTCACTCTCTTCAAATAGGTGGAGAGAGCGTTCGGCGCACGAAGCTGCCCACTGCGCAAGTTTATGATGCGTATCGACGTCGGGGTTTGAGAACTTAGTCTTTTCGGTCATACAGCTATTATAGCCGAATACAGAATTGAAGCTTGATATCTGATGGTTGGCGGAATTGAAATTTACATAGGCTGAGCTAGAAACATTGTGCGTTATCAATCCTGGCGAGGTATGGTGGCCATAGACAGTTTCAATACATCAAGGCATGTATTGAATAAACACAAGTTCCAGGTGTTGTTACGACAGCCAATTTATAATCTGTTCGTGGTACGGTTCAATGCCATCTTGGGGATTTGATGGATCTCGAAATGGATGTGCAAAACCTTCGGCAATATATAGATTAGCATCAAACTTATCTTGGTACACGTCTGTCGTCTCGCTAGGTACACTTTTATCTTCACTATGTACTATAAGGAGCGTCTGTGATTTTACTACTCCATCTTGCGCGAAGAGCGGATGTTTTGCGACTACTTCGGTATTTTTTCTGTATGTAAGTACTTCTGTCTTATCGATTAGTTGATGCTGGGTAAAAAGCGTACTTGGCTCGTAGATTGCTGGTGTACGAAGCACAAGCCTCATTATGGGACGGAACTTACCAAGGTATGCTGATATGAATCCGCCGTAGCTCGTACCCATGACATGAATCGGCAAATCTGGGTAGTTACTCGCGATCCAGTCGTAAGCCACAACAGCTTCTTGAATGTGTTGCGCTGGAGTCGTTGCGTTGACATCAAAAGGACTCTCGCCATGTCCTGATAAATCAACCACTAATGCGTGTAAGTCTGTTTTGGCGACTACGTGCGCAACGAAATCACTGTTACTTTTTTTGCTTGAACCGAAGCCCACGAAAGTTAGGAGTATACCTTGAGACTCACTATTTTCATGCCAGTCTGCCGCAATTGAATATTCTGTACACGGTATTGTTATTTGTTTAATCATTACTATGATCTTAGTGTAATACACTCACGCATTAAAGCGCGAATAAAACAATGCGGGTGTCGGGCGTGGCTTTAGTGAGCGTCTCCTGTCGTAAGCACCTGAATCCCGCGAAAGTGTAAGCAAGTTATTTTCTCTGTGAATGTGAAGCACTGCTCTACTAGTTTATCGCAATACATGCGCAGCATAGTGCAAGGATCAAAGCTATGGGTGTCATCACAGCCCTTTCTGGCTTGCTGCGTGAAATACTATTCATGAAGACCCCTAGCGCGAAATATGCTGTGAGCACCCAAATAACTATACTGGTAACTTGCCTGTTGGTAACAATATCTACCAACCCTGATTCACTGAGTATAAAAACCGCGAAGATGAGATAGAGAAGAATTGATATTGCGCTTCCAATCCTTAATCTTTTGGGCAGTACAGTATGAGCACCTCCCCACGCAAACTTTCCTAGAGGATAACCTAGGGCAAGAAATAACTGAAAGACTCCCAGGCTCGCCAGAAGTAAACAAGCCACTATCGCTGAAATTTCTATTACCATATTCTCATGATATCAAACTAGATGCTGGTTCAGGGTGTCCATTAAGGTTCATCTGAGCTGTTGGTGCTTGAGACCCATTTCAAAACTGAAAGATTGAGTGAATAGGCTTACTGTATCAAGTGAGCTATTAAAAACCTAGTGAAGCTTTTGTCAACCAAGAAAAAGCAATTAATACTAGAACTACGATGCCTATTATTTTTAGTAACTTTAGGGCAGTTTTGCGATGATTTGTAAAATAGAGTATACCTACTACGATGAGTGATGTTACACCCAGGGCTGCTATTACGAACGGAAGAGCCATAATTATGTATATAGCAATGATATATTCCGGCGGTATACTTTCCATATGTTAAGTATACAGTAGTTGGCATTATGGCTATTTCGCCTGAAACGACAATATTTTAGTTGAACCTTACTAGGCCCTTGACGGCTTCATTACAATAGCCGATTTTATTCGACGTTTTGCAGGGGTGAATACCTGAAATAATCTTCGTGCACCAGATAGATAAATGTTTCCACCAAATTAGGGGTGAGATCACGCGATGGAGACAGGCATTAGCTGTGCCACACCAGGAATATTTGAGTCTTTAGTCAGATCAACTAAGGTGGGAGTTGCACTATTTAGCTTAACTCTCTTTAGGTGCCTTCTTCTTTAAAGCCTTCTGCTCTTTGCCCTTTGCACTGGCCTTATCACCGACGGCCTTATGCAGCAAAGCCAAACGTTCTTTGTGTTCATAATAGTCCTGCAGTGCCAAGTGGAGCGTTTCGACGGCTGGCAATAACTGACTTATCTCATAGTGCTCATAGTGCAACGTATCATCGCCCATAATTTTCATATCACCTAGGGCGGCTAAATACTCAGGCGCAAAAGGCAAATGCTTTACGGCCTCATTAAGATTACTTTCTGAAATACCATGCTCCTCCACTAGTAATCGCACTGTGTTACGAATGGCAGCAGCAGTTGAAATAGACTTATACTTCGCGACGCCGTATTCAGCTTCTCGAAACGAAGCTACGATTTTCTTATTAAGTTTGGCTGGCAACGGCCGCTCGGGTACTGGCTCGATAAAAGCCACGTACTCGATAGGATGTTTCGACATGCCTCCGCCAATTTCAAATGTTACCCTATTTAACATTTGCAGTTCAGCTTGCGTATTTATAGCACCGCGTGCACCCCAGCCACTTTGTCGATCGTAATATATGTTAGTCCCAAGTACCATAGGCGTTTTACACCGACTACAAACAAGCACTCGAACATTCAGATACTTAGTTTCGTCACCGCTACCTGGCACCAGGAGTTTGTTGCTCGTTTCCGTATCAATTGTAAAAGTGCGGTTTCGGCAGCTCCTATTAGGACACCAATATTCCCAGCCGTCTACAACTTCCTCCAGGTTACTCGCAATAATATCTTTAGCCATGCTTGTATTTTACAATAATACTACCAAATCATCACACGCTATTTTGGTTAAAGATAATCAGGCCCGACATCCGTTCACTTGTGTGGACTGGAGGCTCCATAGCCTCAATACAATATGTTATATACGCTTTTACTGATGTTGTATCGTGAACAAATTAAAATGGTATCTCATCGGAAGAGGTAACAACCAGCCTAACCCTGTTTCGTTCCAGGCATGTAGCCAATGATGACAGCCCATTCTGACCGTTGATAAGTTCGATGGCAGTGTCAAATGTCATTGTTTGCGTCCAACCGGTTGGCTCAGCTGCATCTAATTTTTCAATGAGTTCTGCGAGCAATTCAGGATGATTAGCGATTGTAGGTAGAGCAATCTCAAGGCCCGCATTCTTAAGCCTGAACTTGTTCTCGTCATTTACGAAACTCTCGAGTATAACTCCACGAATGAATGATCTTGGATAATTCGCGTAGTCAGTTGCCAGTGCTGTAAGGTACGTATTTGCACTACCCGCTGAGCCATCAGCGGCTTGCAATATGTTTCTACCAAGCTGCTCCTGTTGATCTTCGTCAAGATCAGATACTTGTGACCGGTCGTTGTTGCTGAGCAGGCTCATCGCAATATTTTGACGGGGCCAGTTGTACGATTTTAGCTCAGAAATTAGCTCGAAATAAGCAGTCATTGTCTTTACATGGGCAGCTTTGAAGACGGCAATACCCAGCGCATAATAGGTAAGCTTCTGTGCTTCACTCAGCCTGCCTGCCTCCAATAATGGTTCCAGTCGCTTAACTCCAGTCGGTCTTTCGCTAGCGTTTGTAAGCGCATATGATACTAGACTATCATTTGCTCTTGACCCGATCGCATCGTATAACGCCCTTTTGCGCAGAAAAATGAGTTGTGATATTTGGGGGCAACCCAGAACAAACTCGTGCCACTGATCCTCATTAGCGAAACTAGTACCAACTTCTTTGAGAAACTCAGATAAAAACCACACTCCTCTCATCACTATTGGTGCTAGTGTAGGGTCGCGATACATGACCTCTAACTTGCTACTATATACGTTAGCTAGATACCTGTATGCCACGGGATCAACCCTAACGCTCATGTCATTTGCATATGCCTTGACTCGTGTCTCACTATTTTCTAGGAAATCGATATTGCCTGTAAGCTTATCAATAAAACCTTCTAGATACTTTTTGCGATATAGGGTCGGTCGACTGAGCACCTCTTCGCTTACAACATTTGCGGCACTAGCCAACTCTTCTTCTGATGGTGCCGTCTCATACGGGTGGCCGTACACGCATCGCATCGTATAAATATAGGTAAGTTTTTGTAGCACGACATCGTCTATAAGGTCATAATCCTTGGCTTTCTGCAAAATGAAGTAGTCTGCGCTGCCACGGCTTGCCTCTACCGCCTCGATCGCAGTAACCATTGGCAACGCAGCAGCATCTCTGGTGGCAGCTTCTTTGAGCTTGCGCTTTAATGCCTCGGCACAAGTGAGCCAGATTAAGATATATGCTCCCCTAAGCGCCCCTACTGCTGCCGACTGAACCGCTTCATTAAAGAGAGGCTTATCTTCTTCGATCAAAATACGATCCGCGTATGATGATATGTCCGCCATGGTTTAAGACTCCCGAGCTTTATGTGTTTCAACCAAGAACACAGTTAAGGCTAATGATGAGTTTACGGCTAAGCGAGCGTGAGCCGATAAGCCTCTGTAATTCTTCGACTTTCCATGTCCGGTGCCGTATAGATTACGCAGTTCAGCCATGTTATGCGATATGGTGCCCAGGTTTGAGAGCATACGTTTAATAGTGTCAGCACCCTTTGCGCTATTAGGGATTGCATCAGGTACCAGCCTTAATTCTTTGGCAGTAAGCTTAACAAGTTCAGATGCTTCTGTGCTGTTCTTGTATGCAATACCAAGCTCATCCAAGATGTGCTTACAGACTGTCTCGATGAGCTCCTTAGCGCTGCCTATGGCTGCGTCTGGATCATCTTCAATAGAGCCACTTAATCGACTAAAGGCACGCGTAATCTGGTTCTCGTCCAACACATCAGCGCCCAGTAAAACGTCCATATTACCCGTACTTCCTGCTCGCTCGGTTAAGCGTGCATCTACAAACACATAGCCATCGACTGACAAGAGTTTTATAAGTTTGTCGTACTCCGTTTTTGCCCCTTCGTAATCGTTCGGAACGCCTATTTCAATTAAGGCAATCTCAATCGCACTGATCACCTTACGAACGTCTGCACTATTATCCCAGTCAATGGATGAATAGTATCCAGATACGAGGCTCCTGCGTGCACCACTGATCGTCTCATCAGGCGTACCATATTCAATGTCGGCATCATCAAAGAAACCTGAAATCTGGTTAAGTACCGAGAAATGTGACAGATACTCTGAAAACGCACGCTTTGTCCTCTTGCTTAGTGTTTGCGGCACGGAGCTATACTCGCTCTCGTGCCATTATAATCATGCGAGCGGTCATATCGCTTACGGTATCACTAATGTTATGACTCGTTCTCATTGCACTCTGTGTTTTCAGCCTATTATTCATTGGGTTAATTATATCAAAGTACGTGTTCCTTAAGGTTATAACTATTTGACAACACAATTTGTATACTTTTTTCATACATTTTAATCTGTTAGGTCTGAGACATTGATGCTCAAAATAACGTTTACACCCCCGAAAATAGTGAGCTTTACAGATTGGTGGGTAATAAAAAAGACCTATCTATCACAGATAAGTCACTTTTGGTGCGGGTAAGGAGACTCTAACTCCTGGCCTCATCCTTGGCAAGGATGCGCTCTAACAACTGAGCTATACCCGCATAGTTGCTTAAATGATTATAGACAACACATTTCAAAATTTCAAGAGGTGAGCGGATTTTTGGAAAGAAAAAACTCCCATCTATGCGATGAGAGTGTTTTCTTGGTGGCTCCTCCCAGACTTGAACTGGGGACACAAGGCTCTTCAGGCCTCTGCTCTACCAACTGAGCTAAAGAGCCACGACAGTTGAATGATCAAACTCCGTATATTTTACTAAATTTCGAACGGTTTGCCAAGGTGTTAGGCGATAGACTGGGTTTGCGTTGGCTGCGGACACACCTATCTTGAGTGAATTCGGGATGTTTTTGCTGAGTTTGCTATGTAAATCTTTTCAATAAAAGGCGGCAATAGGCTATAATTAAGTAACTAATGTCTAATACACATACGCAAGAGCAAACATCGATACGGAGTATCGATGAGACGATAGACACCTACTTTTTGAGGAATATAGATGATGCCGCACAAATAAGCGGGTACTATGAGCAGCTCTGGCGCGATATGCACGTGCTTATCAAGTCTGGTGGAAAACGGCTGCGCCCACGCATGACGCTTCGTGCCTACGCGGCATTTGGTGGCAAAGAGAGTGCGAGTGTAGTATCTATCGCCACTTCGCAGGAACTACTGCATATGAGCTTGCTGATCCACGACGATGTGATCGACCGAGACTATGTACGCTACGGCGTTGATAATATTGCTGGTAAATATTTTAAGACTCACTACGCACATGTAGCAGATGAATCGAGCCGCATGCACTACGCGTCGAGCGCCGCGATACTTGCAGGCGACCTGCTGATATCTGGAAGTTACCGCATGATTGCCGAAAGTGGCGCCAGCGCCGAGGCTATCGCGAGTGTCATGGCTATTCATGGACGTAGTATATTCGATGTAGCTGGCGGAGAGTTGATAGATACGGAGTCCGCTTTTCGCGAACTTGGTGAAGTTGATGCACGTACGGTGGCGTTATATAAGACGGCAAGCTATACGTTTATGAGTCCGCTTACTATCGGTGCGACTCTTGCGGGTGCCTCACAAGACACACTCGATAAACTCGGGCGTTTTGCGCAGAGCTTAGGCGTGGCGTATCAGCTGCGTGACGACGTAATAGGTATATTTGGCGATGAGCGCACTACTGGCAAGCCGACTATCGGCGATATTCGTGAAGGTAAGCATACTTATATGGTAGAAGAGTTCTATTCCTTAGCTACGTCAGAACAGAAAAAACGTTTCGAGCAACATTTTGGCGACCAGTCTGTAACGCAGAAACAAGCCGATGAAATCAAAAATATTCTAATAGAAAGCGGTGCGCTGAAGAGTACGGAAAATACAATTTCAGCCTACATGACTATTGCCGAAGAAGAATTATCGCTGATAGCAGAGGGTGATGTCCAGCAGCTGCGTGAACTGATAGCTGTCGTGACGAAGCGAGACAAATAATGGAGCTCTACGAACGCGCCTCGTACGAAGTAAGTAAGCTTGTCACAGAGCGATATTCAACGTCGTTCACTATGAGTTCGAGGCTATTTGCGAGTACTATGCGCCGTGACATATATGCGATATACGGCTTAGTGCGTATAGCTGATGAAATAGTAGACACCTACCGAGGCGACGACGCACTTGATTTGCTCAAGCGACTTGAAGCGGATACATATGCTGCTATTGAGCGAAGTTATGACACAAACCCTGTGGTGCACGCATTTGCACTCACTGCGCACCGCTACGGTATTGATGAATCATTGATAGGTCCATTTTTCGATAGTATGGCGATGGATCTCAGCCCTATCGAGTATACCCCGGAGCTCTACAAAACATACATCTACGGCTCTGCAGAAGTAATAGGGTTGATGTGTCTCAAGGTGTTTTGCGTAGACGACAGTGAAATGTATCAACGACTGGCGCCCGGTGCCCGAGCACTCGGCTCAGCCTATCAAAAAGTGAATTTCTTGCGTGATGTGGCGGCGGACTATGACGAGCTTGGTCGCCTGTATTTTCCGGGTGTAGTGTACGAGAACTTCGATGATACTCAGAAACAGGCGATTGTAGACGATATAGAGGGAGATTTTTCTACCGCACGAAGCTACGTAGAAAAGTTACCAGCAAACAGCCAAAAAGCAGTACTGCTGAGCACACTGTATTACGGTGAATTGCTCGAAAAAATTAAAGCAACACCAGCGAAAGTGCTAAAAAAAGAACGCGTACGCATAGATGGCCGCCGTAAATTGTGGTTACTCGCAAGCGTAACGGCCGGGGCAAGGCGCTGATGGCAACTCGCTGCGTAATTATAGGTGGAGGCATTGGCGGTCTGGCCACTGCATCCCTCCTGGCAAAAGCTGGGCTAGAGGTTCATGTCTACGAAAAAGACAGTTTGGTCGGCGGCAGGGCGGGAAGGTTTGAGAAAGATGGCTTTGTGTTTGATACAGGTCCGTCGTGGTATCTGATGCCAGATGTGTTTGAACATTTCTTTGAGCTGATGGATGAGCCTATCGGAACCTGGCTCGACCTGCAAAAGTTAACACCCGCATACAAAGTGTTTTATGAACACACCGAGCCAATAGTAGTAACGGGCAATTTGGAACGAGATGCAGATACCTTTGAGTTAATCGAGGCTGGTGCCGGCGACGCACTGAAACACTACGTGTCTCGCAGCAAAGATATCTACGAATTGTCACTCAAGCATTTTTTGTATACCAATTTTCAAGACCCGCGCGACTTAGTGAACCTGTCGGTGCTCCGCAAAAGTCTACTGCTACCCACACTTCTCACTAAGCCTATTCATTCGTATGTTGGAAGCTATGTGAGCGACATGCGACTCAAGCAAATCCTAGAGTATCCAATGGTATTCCTAGGAACATCACCTTTCTCTGCGCCCGCGATGTATAGCTTGATGAGTGCGCTTGACTTTGATGAAGGCGTGTTTTATCCGAGAGGCGGCATGTATACGATTATCGAAAGTATCGAGGCTATTGCTCGAAAAAACCGCGTCACTATCCATACCAATAGCGAGACACAGAAACGGTGTTGTGACGGGGATAACGCTCACAGATGGTGCGCAGGTTGAGGCGGACATCGTGATATCGAACGCCGATCTGCACTATACCGAGACTGCACTCTTAGATGCGCCTGACCGTTCGTACGACGAGAAGTATTGGCAGAGCAAAGAGCCCGGGCCTTCTGCACTGCTGATGTACCTGGGTGTAGATGGAGAAGTGCCGGAACTTGAACACCATAGTCTGCTGTTTGTAGACACATGGCAACAAAACTTCGAGGCAATCTATGCAGACAAACAAATGCCTCATCCAGCATCCATATATATCTCCAAGATTAGCCAGACGGATACCGGGGCGGCGCCTGCGGGTAAGGAGAACGTCTTCGTGTTGGTGCCACTTCCCGCAGGTGTTGATATCGAGGAGGTAGAGTTGGAGCAATTAGCCGACACCTATCTCGCGCAAATCGAAACTATGACAGGTGCGGATTTGCGCAGCAGATTGCTTGTGAGAGAGTTGTTTGGGCCAAATGATTTTCGGACAAAATATTACTCTTGGCAGTCGTCAATGCTAGGGCAATCCCATCTGCTTAAGCAGAGTGCGTTTTTCCGTACTAAAAATGTCAGTAAAAAAGTACGAGGACTTTACTACGTAGGCGGCTCTACGACGCCTGGTATCGGACTGCCTATGTGTCTGATAGGCGCAGAGTTGATATACAAGCGCATTGCTGGCGATAAGCGCGGCGGTAGAGTCGCGCATATCGATACAATAGGGGAGAAATCTTGATGCAATGGATATATTTGGGGCTGCTGCTCTTTAGTATTTCGGGCCTGATGACGCTAGACTGGCGGCACAAGCTTGCATTTTGGTATGATGCCCGACGCACAGCATTAACTATTGGATTTGGTATCGCAGTGTTTGTAGTTTGGGATATTTTAGGGATAGTTTTGGGCATATTCTTTCACGGCAATAGTCCGTATACGTTACCGTTTCGCCTTGCCCCCGAGTTTCCGATAGAAGAACTGTTCTTTTTGCTTTTGCTTTGTTATGTGACGTTGATATTGTACAGAGGGCTGGGTAGATGGCAACGTACCTCTTAGTTAACCTGCTATTTATGGCACTCGTTGCACTGTTGCTGCGTATACGCCCACGTATGCCGTCGCGAAAGTGGTGGATCATGCTCGCTGTGCTACTGGCGCTTACTGCGGTATTTGACTCTATGATAGTGTATTTTGAGGTTGTCGGGTACGACTCAAGCAAATTGCTTGGTGTGTATGTAGGCTACGCGCCGATAGAAGATTTCTTCTACGCGATACTCGCAGCGGTACTAGTGCCTTGGGCCTGGAATAGATTTGGAGCTAAAAAATGATGACGACACTCAAAAAACTTATCATGGTATCGCGTCCGATATCTTGGATAAATACCGCATACCCATTTGCGGTCGCGTATTTGTTAGCGGGCGGTACCAACATGACACTGCTCGCTATCGGCACGATCTTCTTCTTAATTCCGTATAACCTTCTCATGTATGGAGTGAATGATATCTTTGATTATGAGTCTGATATTCGCAATCCACGAAAAGGCGGTATCGAAGGTATGCGCGAACAAAAAGAGTTGCACCCTGTCATCGCAAAAGCGGTGGTTATCAGTACGCTTCCATTTGTTGC